>QWBY01000006.1_pt2 | contig 191455 bp, 157 predicted proteins | sample 1972471 | NCBI WGS metagenome assembly QWBY01 (sample SAMN09866722, study PRJNA288562) | Human gut metagenome isolate term6_stool, whole genome shotgun sequencing...
ATATATATATATATATATATCTTATTACTATATACTATATACTATATACTATGTCATTTAATGTAAGGGAAAATACAAAAAGTTTTACTATATATGATTTTATAACTTTTTTATATTTTATTAAAAATACCTTAAATATACTGTATATCTATTGTTTTCTGATTTAACCTATAGAACATATGTATTCTATAGGATATTATATTTTATACTCTATATGATAGTATAAGGAAAGGATAGACCATGTCTAATGGTATATATACAGAAGAAGAACAACAGTTATTAGATAAATCCATTAGTTATAGATTACGTATGGTAGAAGAACAGTTTAAAGATGGTACTCCTACTCGTACTAATGAAATAAGAGTAGTTAATGAAGTACTTAATTCTATAGATACAGCTATAAGTAATGCTGCTAATACTAGATTAAAACAATCAGAAGTAGAAAATCAAGGTAAGATAAAAGAGACAGTAGCTGAGATATTAAAACAACAAGCAGAGAAGAGAAAGTTACAAATAGATAGACCTATAGATGTAGAAGTAGTACTAGATGATGTTACATTAGTTAAACCTGATTTTGTACCAGATGAAACATCTACAGAACATAAAGAGATAGAACTTAAAGATATAATGGGAGAATAGAATATGATAAAAGGTAGTCAGTTGTCAATATATGGGTTAACATTGATAAATGGTATGTTAGCTAATAGATTCTATCCTGTAAGTAGAAATACTACACTTAATGAAAAGTTTAATATATTACCAGATCAACACATGCCTAAAGGATCTGTAGGTACTCCTATATTTCCTAGAGTTAAATACTTTACTATAGGTATAGGTGGTAATAGAATAATAGAGAAAGCAGAAGGTTATAAGATGTCACAACATAGAGTACTAGATGCTGCTCTATTCCATCATATACCATTTGTACTTAAGAAACCTAATGAAGATATAACACCTGAAAGAAGATTAGATTATAGACTACGTAAGTTAATAAATGTTAATGGTGAAAGTTATTATGCTTATTATGCTAAAGTAGTACAACTTATAGACTTTAGACCTTATAACTTCTTAATAACTAGACAAGATGGTAAGGATGTTATATCTATGTTAAATATGGATACAGATGAATATCTTAATCCAGTACCATTTAATAAACCTACTGATAAGAATGAAGTACTTAATATGGATACTGTTATAAATAGGTTTAAATTTGAGTTCTTATTAACACAGAAAGAACAAGATGACTTAAGAGAAGTTATAGATATACTTATGTTATCTAAAGATACTCGTATAACAGAGATAGGTATATGTCATGGTTATGATACTATAGTAGGAGATGGTTATGAATCTTTAGATACACAGATTACATACTTCGTAGATGTAGACTTAGATGTAGCTATAGAACTAGATGGTAAGACATTATTCCAACGTAATATAGAACTAGGTGGTTCTGAACCATTCTTTAGGTAATAACTATGGATAATATTTATACAATAGTAGGTATAGATCCTGGTAATAATCTAGGAGTAGGTATACTCTATGTAAATATAGATACTAATAAGATAATAAAGGTAGAAAGTAGAACATTCGTATTAGATAGATATATTAATAGAGATCTAGTACCTAATGTTATGTTAGCTAGATGTCAATATTTACAAGATATAGTATCTAATGTAGTATTTAGATATCAACCAGTTATAGTTGGATTAGAAGCAGCCTTTATGAATGTAAGATTTGCTACATCTGTTATACAGTTATCTCAATATGTTATGTCTATATGTCTAGCTGTATCTAATACTAGACCATTTACTAAGATAATAAAGTATCCTCCTAAGTATATTAAAGCATCTGTAGGTGCTGGTGGTAATGCTGATAAAGACGATATGAAGAGTAACTTATTAAAGATAAAAGAGATAAGTAGTTATATAGATATAGACTATTTAACAGAACATGAAATAGATGCATTATCTATAGCATATTTAACATATAAAGAAGTATTATTAAATCCTTATTTACTTATAACACTACCTAACCATATTTAGGTAGTGTTATATTATTATTTTTGCTTAATTAAGGGAATACTTAATAAAGAGGTAATTCATGTTTAAATTACTAAAGAGATTATTAAAGATTAATAAGAAAGATGTAACTATCTACGATAAGATTAATCGCATAAGAGATGGAACATTAGATCTAAGATATCTCTATACTATACAATGTTACTTTGCATATGATAATATAATAAAGTATACAGATGAAATATCTAACATTAATAGTTTTGATATCTTGAATAATAAAATATATTTTAATATACCTAATGTAGTTAATAAAGAGTTTCTTTATTGGTTATCTATAGATGGTAGAATGAATAATAATCCTAAAGAGGATATAAATAGATTCTTAGATCAATGTTATGAGTTGATATATAAATATGATATGTATATTAATGTTAAATCTAATGGTATAATTAATTATAACCTTAGGAAAATACAAACACATATTATTTATATAGAAGCTATTATAGAGTGTATTTATAATAGTTTAATAAAAGATTCAAGTTCTTAGTATTATTAAGAACAGACAAGGAGAAACAATGAGTAAAGTTACTCAAGTAGAGACTAAGCAGTTAGAAGAGGAGAAAGCTGCAAGAGAGTTAAGGTTGTCATTCCCTACTCCAGTAGAGAACAACTCAGGTGGATTGTTAGCCCTTATGTTCAGAAAGCTAATGTATAAATTAGGCTATAATAACTCTATAGATAGATTGTGTAAATTAGCTATGAAAAGGGATCAGATTAATCGAAGTAGATTAAATAGTCCAGTACTAGATAATAAAGTTGCTTATAGGTTAAATACAGCTGCTAGAGCCCCTAAAATGACATTTGACATGTTTGTTAAGCTTATGACTAATCTAGCTAATATAGATACATTAGAGATTAGTGTAAAGGTTAAAAGAAGAGGTTCTGATGTATATGAAGAAGTTACTAATACATTATTTGTAGAATCTGGTACATTAACAGATATGGAAGAGTTATCGGATGATGATATAGAATTACTTAAAGAAAGTTTAGAGGAAGAAAATGAGCAATCAGGGACCAAATGTAATAATACCAATAACAACAGAGATGTTAAAGAGAGTAAGTAAATCGTTATATAATAGAGCACCAGGTAATGAGTTACTTATTAAGTTTATAACTAATATAGACTATATAAATACATTAGGTTGTTTTACTAATAAGGGTATAGATAATTTACATAATTTAGTATATTCAGATCCATATACACAAGAGTTTATATTAAATATATTATCTAGTATGAACGAATTGTTCCTACAAGAACAAGTAACATTAGAAGATATGTCTTATTATGTATCGCAACTATATAGACCATTACAAGAAGATCCTACATTGAGACAAACATATATTAATATTATGCCTAAGTATGATCAAAATATACTTAAAACATATGGTGCTATATTTATAGAGATTATGATATTTAAGTCTCTTATACCTCATTTACTAAATGAGCATGTAGCTTATAAAACAATGACTAATGAAATGGAAGATGAAGCTATAAAGAGACAAAGAAAAGAATACTTAGATAGAATACTAGGTAGAGAAGATGAAGGAGAAAAGAATGAAGGGTAAGGAAATAATAAATCTACTTAAGAAAGATTCATCCTTTATGGAAATAACAGATGATATGAAAGAGGGTAAGGATTATATAAGTCTAGTAGATCAAAGTGCTACATTACTAGGCAGAGCATTAGCTACAACTAATAGATATAAATTTGATACTGTTATAGGTAGAGTATTATCTATTAGTAAGTTTATGCAATATATAAGTACTAAAGATTTTCCATCTAGATTTCTATTAAAACATAATTATAGTAGAGATGATAATACACTTATAAGTAAATTAGAAACGTTAGAATTACCTAACTATTGGGCAGCTATGGCATATGCTACATGTTGTAGAATAGTTCAAGATGATAAAGTTAAGAATCTACTTAAAGAGAACAAGTTACCATTAACTATAGTTAGATATGAATTAAGAAATAAATATATACCAGATGAGATAGAACCTAAGTTAATAAAATATACTAAGTTAGGTAATTACTTAGCTATAGTAAGAGATATTGAAATACTTCTTAAGAATGATCTATTTACAGAAGATAATATAACTACATTAGTAGACTTCTATAAAAATGATAAAGACTTAGAAGTATTTAGTGGTAGTAACATAAAATAAAAATATAGAGTACATAGTATTTAAACTATGTACTCTATTTATTTTTTTTGTTTAAGCTCTACCAGTTATAACTGGTTCTGGTCTTAATTGTGTATTAGTAGATGATGTATTTGCTTTACCTAATGTAGAGCCTACTGGAGTATTAATACGATTAGGACTAGATACTCTAGTATTCTGTACTCTAGTAGATGCCATAGTAGCTTCTCTACTTTGTTGTGTAGCATTATTATCATTACCAACTATTTGAGATAATAAACTAACCATCTGATCTAGTTTACCTAATTGTTGTTCAGATAGTGTATTACCTTTCTCTATATTACTACTAACATCTTTTATATCGTTAGTAGCAGTAATATTATTACCAGTACTTTGTAAATTTGTACTAGCTGGATTTGTTGGTTTAAATAACTCAGCATTAACAATATTACTATCAGCTGGTCTAACATAGTTATTTCTAAGAGTATTCATGCTATTATCTATTACACCATTTTCAATATAGTTATTCACTCTTTGATTATGTTCTGCATCAGACTGTCCTCTTTGATCATCATTACCAAATAAACTATCTCTAAAACTAGATGTACTATTAGTAGTATTTCCAGCAATGGCTTGTTCAGTATTATTACCTTTTACTGCACCATCATCTGTTCCACCTTCATAGTTCTCAGTGTCTTTCTTATTAGCAGATATTTCAGATTCTGTTTGATCACCTAGATCTCTCCATAATGAAGGAATTAATCCAGCTCTTAGATATTTCATACCTGGTACTTTTGATTTTTGTATAAAATCTGATATCCAGTTCTTACCATCGAATATTTGTATATGACCATGTGGTATTTTAGTACCTTTACGTCCATATATCATAACATCACCTGGATGATATACACCGTTATCTTCTATATGTGTAAATCCTTCATTACCTATAGTATTTACAGCATCAGCTGCACTATATGTTCTTGCACCACCTATTTTATCAGGTTTAGCGAATCCTTTATAACCAGCGTCTCTTAATGCGTTATATACATATGCACCACATTTACCTAAACTTTTAGCATTAGCTCTTTTTCTAGCAAGAAAACCTGCTTTAATAGCTTTAGATGCACCAGCTAATGATGTCTTAATACCTTGTCCTATAGCACTAGCTTTATCAGATAGATAACTTCCAGCATCACTAGCATAACCTTTAGCTTTATCATAAGCATTAGATATACCACCACTTATGTTTTTATAAGTGTCACTATTAGTTACTGTATTAAGTACATCACTTGCTTTATCACTAACTTGTTTATAGGTATCTGAATTAGTTATATAGTCTTTACCTTGGTTATATAGTTCACCAGCTTTATCAGCTGCATTAGAAGCAAGCTCTTTAGTATTGTTCCATAAGTCAGTACCTATTTCTTTTATCTTACCAGCACTTATTAGTTTAGCATATTGGCCAAATGCTTGTATTCTAGCTTTCATACCGTTATATCCACCATTGATATATTTACTTACCTTTTCTATATTACCACTGTTAATAGCTTCTCTAAAACCTTTCTTAAATTTCTTTAACCAGTTCCAATGTGCAAATGCCGTACCTAATCCTACTTCAGGATCTGTAGCTACTATATCTGGATTCTTTAATAGGTTTATACCCATTTCTTTACTAAGGTTAGCATAGTTCCATCTACCTGTAATTTGTAATGGACCTCTACCTATAAATTTAGCACCATCACCTGGTTGTGTATTACCCAAGTTAGTACCAGATACTGTTCCTAATCCATAATTACGTTCGGCTCTATTTGGATTTATCTTTTCTCTAAATGCTGAGAATCCACCAGTCTCAACATGTACTTGAGATAAGAATAAAGCTTTCTCTACATCTGACCAACCTAATGAGTCCATTTTAGCTAACATAGGATCTATCATTTTTTGTTTAATATCAAAACTAGGTCTAGGTGGTTTAAATACTGAATCAGGTACATTATTATTACTAAAGTTCATACCAGACATATTAGATGTCATTTGTGGATAAGCACCGCTAATGTTATTAGTAGGTTTAGGTCTATTACCACCTCTAGCTCTTTCTATAAACTTATTCTTAGCAGCATCGTATATACCAGCTACTTTATCTTTACCTTTAGTAAATAAGCTAACAATAAGATCTAATAAACCACTCATACCTTTTTTCTCTTTTTTAGCTTTATTAATAACACTATCTTGTATAGTTAATATCTTTCTATTAATATAAGCTAAATAAGCATCTATTAGTTTTCTACCAGGTGTACTATTAAATTTGTCTTTACTTATACCTGTTATCTCTTGTAGGTAATCTGGTTCTGCTTTAGCTATATCCATAATATGGCTAAAATAGTTAAATGTTCTTAACTTAGGAGTACTATCCCAGAATGATGGTCTACGTTTATATAATTCAGGTTCACCTTCTTTAGTATATCTCCAATAGACTTGATCACATTCAGGACCACCTAAGTAATAGTATTCATCATGTTCTATTATACCATACTTATATTCTTTACCAGCTACTACAAGTTTAAGTACTACATGTCTCTTCTGTTCATCTAGACTTTTTAATGCTTCCATAAACTGTTTATATTTTTCTTTACTAACAGGATCTTCTCCTTCTACAAGTTTATAGTTACTCTTACCTTGGTCATAAGTTACTGTTTTAGTTTTATCTAATATCTTATCATTTTCTTTATGTTCTAAAGCTATTTTCTTTTCTTTCTTCTTTAGCTTATTTTTCATATCAGGATCATCTGGATGTATAGGATTACCATTTTCATCTAGTACAGGTTCATTATCGTTAAATAAGTCAAAACCTAATACAGCTTTACACACAGCTGACTTAAGACTTAATCCATCTACTGTCATATACTTAACAATTAATGCAGCATCAGCTACTAGTAATGCTTGTCCTACTACAGGTACACCTCTAGATGCTATTTTAGCAGATAGTCTAGCTACTGCCTTAGCACCAGCTTTCTTACCTAGTTTCTTCATAAGTGGAGCAGTAAATGATTTAAGTAAACCAACTATCTTACCTATGATACCAGATTTCTTAACAGCACCAGCAGTTTTAACAGCAGCTACACCTACTTTACTCTTAGCTAATGCACCAGCCGCAGCTGTAGCAGTACCTGCTAACTTACCGAATGTTTTAGTACCTTTTATAGCTCTAAATGCAGCTCCTCCTAGTTTCATAGCGGATCTACCTAATAGATAAGTACCTATAAGTCCTACATGTTTAAGTATAGCCCAGATACCTTTACCTATATTCCATATTCCTTTAGCTATAGGTTTAACTACATGATAAATACCTTTAATAGTTTTAACAGCTACCTTAGCTGTTTTCCATAAAGCTTTAGCTGTAAATTTAACACCCTTCCATAACATACTAACAGTATCTTTAAATCTAAATGCTAATCCAGCTACTAGCATAGGTAATGCAAATTTACCTAATGTTTTAATTTTACTTAATAGACTAGATGGAGACTTTTTATCCTTTTCAGAAAGTATTTCACCATCAACTGCTTTTTGAGCTTTCTTTTCTTTCTCTTCTTCTTCTTTACGCAATCTCTCTTTATAGTCATTATCACGTTCTATCATATCTAGACCATTAGCTTTAGCAAATGCATGTATTGTATTGCTAAACATAGAAGCAGATTTAACTTGTATTATAGCTGCTTTAGCCTGTAATTCAGCTGCTTGTATAGCTAGATCTCTATTCTTATCTATTTTATAAATACTATAAACATCTTTACCACTAGTTAATTTCTTATCGTCTATGACTTCAACATCTATAGGTTCATTATCTTTCTTATGGGTTATTTGTTTATAAGTATTATCTAATTTGTTATTTAACTTCTGATTAGATTTTATACCTAATTCTTTCTCTTTAAGTATTTCAAACTCTTTAGTTTTCTCTAATACTTTATTTCTAAGCTTATTAAGAATATCTTCTATTTCAAGTTTCTTAAATCCCATCTTAGAGAATTTCCATAGTTGTAATAGTTCTTCTTTAGCTTCTTGATGTCCTAGTATGTATCTATATACAATATAAATAGTTTTAGCACCAGAGTTCTTTTCACTATCATATTTAAGTAGAGATAATGATTCATCTTCTGTAGCGAATAAGAAAGCTTTAGTCCATCTTAAGTAGTTCTTAGCAGATCTTATAAACTCAGGCGGTAGTAATATTTGTAGTTGAGACATAAGAGTCTTTTTCATTTCTCTAGAGTGTTTTCTATATAGTCTCTGTTTATGTCTCTCTTGTCTTTTAAAAGCTCTTTCACCAGTCCATTTAGCTATACTACTATAAGCTGTAAAAGGACTACTTAGTACTCCAGTTACTACTCTACCAAATTTATTCTCTTTAGACTTTTCCCAACTATTCTTAAAGAATTTCTTAGCAGCACCTATACCTATTCTATTATCTACATATTCTTGTTTAATACCTTTGATGTTTTTATCAAAACGTTTTAAAGATCTACGTTTATTATCTCTAAAGTATACTTCATTATCTCCACCTTCAGAACCTATACCATATTCTACTATATTTTCGAATCTTCTTATAACAGTACTGAATTTATCAACAGCTATACTAAATAAATCAGCAGGTGTTAATTTAGCCATTTCATCTGTAGATAGTTCTTTTTCACCACCTGTTACTTCACCTACTACTTTATTACTTATAGGTAATACAGCATAGCTATTTTTAAATCTATTTAATAGTTTATCTTTCTTAGACAATAGATTACTTTTAGTACTATCAAATCTATTTCTTAATCCATCTATAGCAGATTTTCTACCTGACATAATTTTATCTATTAGTTTCCTACCACTAGGTAAATTTATATCTCTATGTAAGAATTTGTTTATTTTAGTAGCTTTACCTTTAAAGTATTTCTTACTATCTTTAAAGAATTTATCTATCTTATTTCGATATACTTTAGCTTTAGGTCTTATAGATGGTATATGTAGATTAGATATTCTATCTCTTATCCTATCTATAAGAGAAGAACTTCCATTTATAGTTTCTTCTACTATCTCAGCATCTATTATATTATCTATTTCTTTTCTACCTTTAACCCCAGCTTCTTTAAGTACTTCTGTTAGTGTTTCTCTAAATGTTTTTTCATCTTCTATAGGTTCATTACTATGTACTTTATTTTGTACATCTTTTATCTTTTTCTTTCTATGTAAACCAAATAGTCTACCATAGGCTTCTCTTTCTTTAGATCTAGAACCTCTAGTAAATGGACTACCTATTAACTTATCCATTATCTTAAAAGGACTATTTACTATAGTTTTACCTAGATTCCAGGTAGACTTTAACATATATCCTGGTAGTTTTAATCCACCTTTTATAAGCTTACCATATAGTTGTCTTTCTAAAGATCTACTTTTAGTAGCTAATCCTGAATTCCAGAATCTACCATAAGTGTTAAATAAAGCTGGTAAGTTAGCTAATCCTAATGCCATACCTACACCAGGACCAAATCCAGCACCACTTAGTACACCTAGACCAGCACCACCTCCAACTAGACCTCCTATACCAGGCATATGATAACCATCATTCTTAAGACCTAATGTTGGATCTATATGGCTTAGTTTTTCTCTAGTAGCATTAAAGCCAGATGATACTTCATGACCTACAGCTCTAGCTCCTTTATATACACCTCTACCAACTGCTTTCATACCTTTATAGGTATTCTTAATTATCCAATTGATAGCTTTGACAGAACCATATGCTGCTAAATAAGCCATATGAATAATCTTACCTAAGAAGGATCTTCTACTACCTTGTTCTAGTTTAGATTCCATACCTTCTCTAGTCTTTTCTTCAAATACTTTAGTAGCAGCTATTTCTTTCTTAGCTTCTTTATATTCAGATGGATGTAAATGTTCTTTTAAGATATTATCAACTTTAGTCTTAACAGCTTTACGTTCTTTACTATCTATATTAGGAGTTTCTTTTAACTTAGCTCTAGAGAATATATTTGTTCTCTTAGTATTAACTTCTATATCATTAGTATCTATATTATGTTGTTTACCTTTAGATATACTTATTTCAGGTACATTTACATTACGTCTAGTTAATTTAGGTAGTTTTATACTAGGTCTACCTATATGTGGCATACGTACATTAGGCATCTTAACATCTCTAGTTAAGAACTCTCCACCATTATAAGATAATGCATCACTAGCTCTTTTACGAAATCTACCATACCTACTTTGATCAAAATCATAACCATTACTATACAGATCTATAACACCACTCATATTCATAGAGGCATCACCTGTACTATCATAACTTACTAGATTTAATTCATTTAGTAAATCAGCATTGTTATTCATTAGGTTTTTATTTAATAGTCCAGTAGGTGCTTTTATCATATTAGAAGCACTTCTGAATGTTTCGTAATCAGCTGTATGTCCACCACTACGTAATATCTTAATATACTCTGTAAATAACATAGTAGCTTCCATCTGTACTTTAGGATGGAATAGTGCTATAAAGTCATTGCTTATTAATGCTTCAGGACTTATAGTTCCTTTAGTAGCTACATATTTTAATAAATGTCTATTTAAGTCTCTAAAGATAAGATTCTTATTTCTTACTTCTACATTAGCTAGTACATCTTTTATAGATTTAACCATAGCATCAGTACGTACTTTAGCACTATCTATCATTTCCGTCTTAATAGTATTTCTAAGGTTAGTTCTAGCTTCTGCTTTACTTATAAATTTATTACTTATATTATCATATCTTAATTCATTATCTTCGTTATATTTTTTACCAGTTCTAATAGTATGTATCTCATTATGAATCTTAGCTAAGTATCCTGGTATAATAGTATTAATAGTATTATGTGTTCTACCATCGAAGATAGCAGCATCTGTTAATCCTACTTTACTACCTAGTTTAACACTAGTTGCCTTATTCTCTCCATATTGTCCTAACATACCTAAAGCATTATTATATAATTCTTTAAGTTTACCACCTCTACCAGATGTATCCTTAAATTGTTTAGATTGTAAGAATGCTATAGGATTATACATAAATGCTTGTAAGTTACCAGATGCAGCTTTCTTATACTTACCAGGTATAGCTTTACTAGCACCTTTTACAGCAAAGTTACGCATAGCACCTGCTAGTTGCATACCTATCATAGCTTCTTTAGTTAAACCAGATTCACCTAGTTCTCCAAATGTTTCTGCAGCATCTTGTATATCTTGTAATGTATAAGACCAATCATAAACTTTATTAGATAAACCTTGTATAATATTAGTTCTTAGATTCTTTAGAGGAACTAGTTTCTTATATACTGTTTCTGATAAACCACCATACACTTTCTGTTTAAACAGTTGCATAGCAAGTTCATTATTTTGTATCTTAACAGCTTCTGGTAATGATGTATTATGTATAATAGTATCTAATAGTTTAGTAGTAGATTCATAACTCTGTCTTTGTAACTTAAGTTGTTCAGATAGAGTATAATTCATCTTCCATTGTAGTTCTAAAGATTTATTATAATATAACCTATCTTGTTCTTTCATTACAGCAGTAAGTCTAACTTGTTTATCTAAGTATTTATTAGTAACTACACCTACTTCACCACTCTCTTTAGAAATATTGATATTATTATCTATATTCTGTAGAGAATCTAACATTTCTTGTTTAAAACTATCTATAGTTTCTTGTACAGATTCAGAACTACTTGATATATCATCGCTTAGTTTATTAGCTAAACTACTAAATAATTTATTAGTACGTTTAAATCTAGTATTACTTGTTTTATTAGCTAATGTAGCAGCTAGTCCTCTAGTACTTGACTTTAACGGACTTAAAGTCTTATTCATTTCTTCTCTAAATTCAGATAGTTCACCTTTTAACTCACTATAGGCATCTTTACCATCTTTAGTAAGAGAAGACTCAAAAGCACTATTAGCCATCTTTAATACATTAGTAGATTTAAGATTATCTTTAGTGGCACTATAGGTTTTCTTTATACCTCTAGTTACTGCTTCACGTTTATTCTTAGGAGGTTCTACTTCGACATCACTATCATCGTCTTTAAAGAGATCGTCGAATTCACCATCTAGATCAATATCGTCAAAGTTATCTAGATCTTCGAAATCATCTTTTGTACTTTTGTCTTTAGTCATATTCCTCTCCTTTATAAATTTATTTTTTCTTATACTTATATAATGTATAGAGATTAAAAATCACTCAACAGTTACAGAGAAAATAGGGCTTAAATGATTTCAAACTCCTATAGAAAGGAATAAAATATGGCAAAAACACTAGAAGATGATTTATTTAATATTGATCTATTAGTACTACAGCCTAACCAGATTAAACTTATGAAAGAAGTTACTAATCTAGCTGTATTTGAATCTAATACACAAGTATTTTCTAAAGATGGATTATTCTCTACAGAAATATTTGGTCCAGTAGGTTCTACATTAAGATTAGAAAAAGCTGGTTATATAGATCTTAAATTACCAGTATTACATCCATTAGTATATAAATATCTAAAAACATTAGATAAACAATATGACGAAATAATGAAAGGTAAGTTAACTGTTACGTTTAATAAAGAGTTAGGTATATACGAAGAAGATCCTAATGGTCAAACAGGTTTTGAATATTTTATGTCTAACTTACAAGATCTTAAGTTCGTAAGTAATGATAGTAAACAGAGAGAGAATAGAATAAGTTTAGTAGATTATGGTAGAAAACCAGATAAATGGTTACAGTATTTTGTAGTTATACCAGCTGGATTAAGAGACTATGTTATAGATAAATCAGGTAGACCATCTCAAGATGAGGTTAATGATATTTATAGACGTATTATAACATCTATTAATACTATACGTAACTCAAGAGTTACTCCTTCTACTTATTCTAATTATGATATGTTTAGATATAAGATACAGAATCTAGTACTAGATGTATTTACATATCTATATAATATACTAGAAGGTAAAAGAGGTTTTGTACAATCTAAATGGGCTAGTAGATCTGTAGAGTTTTCTACACGTAATGTTATAACTGCTAATACTACAGTTGTTAAAGATATTAAAACTACACGTAATACTAATAATGAAACTATAATCGGTCTATATCAATATTCAAAAGGTATAACACCATTAGCTATGCATCATATACATAAGAACTTTGTACAAGGTGTAGTTAATCCTATTAATAATAATGCTAAAGTTATAGATAAGAAAACATTAAGAACAACATTAAAAGTAGTTAAAACAAAAGATAAAGAGGTATGGTTATCTAGAGAAGGATTAAATAACATGTTAAATAAATTTAAACAAGATGTTATTAAATCTGATTATGCTACTATAGGAGAAGATTATATAGCATTAGTTGTAGAGAAAGGTAAAGATGTTTATATCATAAAGGATACTAATAATGTACCAGAAGGTATAAATCTGGATAGAGATAAACCTAGACCTATAACATATGCAGAGATTATTTATATATCTATAGTAGATACTACTAACTATGTAAGAGGTACTATAACTAGATATCCTGTACAGAATATAGGATCTGTACATCCAGTTACAGTATATTTAAAAACAACAGAACCAGCTAGAAAAGTTATACTTCATATGGATGGTATAGAAAAAGAGTTACCAGAATATCCTATAGATGGTAACGAATACTTAGGATCTTTAGTAGTACCAACTACAGCACTAAAGAGACTAGGAGCTGATTTAATGGAAATCTCATCGAGGTCAGCTTATAAACTCTTCTAATTGCAGGAAGGTCTTGATGACGTATAAGTTACTACTTATAACTAGAAATAGATTATAATACCTATAGAGTAATGTTTCAATTAGGTATAGTCAAAACACTTATACTAGAGATAATCGATGCAGCGAAGTACCTAAGTACTTATAACATATAAGTATATGGTATAGGTTCAACGACTAGTAAGTCTATAGATTAGAAACTATAGCATAGGGTATATATTATTATATATTCGAAACGGAGAGATGTATAATTTAGTTATACATAAGATATAGTCTAAGTTATCAATTTTGTATCTTAAGAGATTATAGGTAAATTATAGGTGCAAATGTTGATAAGTGGTCGACGGTGACTGCTCACGAGGTATTATCGTTTGTAAGTCATTAAAAGAGTGTTCCGAACATATATCTGATATTAACAACAAGGAGAAAAAAATGCCAATATCAGATAGACATATAAGTTACAATAACGGACTTATAAACTTAAAAGATTTCCCTAGAGGAGATTTAATTAAAAAAGAGGGTAATGTAGAGTTCTATAAAGTACCAGAAGATATAGAAGTATTAACAGTATGGAACAATGAGGTAAAATGGTTAAAACCTGAATCATATTCTATACATAAAGACTTGAAAATGTTGTCTGTTAAGACTAATAAAGGTAATACTATAGAGGTAAGTGATGAACACTCTTTAGTAACACTAGATGAGAATCTAGACTTTAAAAGAAGTAACCCTGATGTAGGTATGGTTGTACCTAGATTAAAAGATTATTATAGTAAATATGTTAAGCCTAAAAATCTTAAATATGAGATATGTTACGATTACACAAGATTTAATCTTAATTTTGATTTTGGATATTTACTAGGTGTTATAATAGGAGATGGTTGGGTTAACCATCCTAATAAAGAAACTGGTAGAAATCCTAGACCTAATAGTATAATGTTAGCTACAATATGGGATGATATGGCTAATAAAATAACATCTGTATTAAGAAGTTATGGTTATAATGGTAGTATGTATACTATAACAAATGATCATGTTTTTGATAATAAGACATATACACATTCTAAAAGAACATGGGATTTTAAACCATTAGCTAATTTCTTACGAGATCATATCGGTAGAGGAGCTAAGAATAAGAAATTACCAGAGTTCTGGTCACAAACATCTGAGAATTTTAGATGGGGTCTACTTAGTGGTTTAATAGATACCGATGGAACAATATGTATATGTAATAATAAAGTTAATATTGCATTTGATACAAGTAGTGAAAGATTGGCATATGAATTTATAGCTTTAGGTAATACGTTAGGATTAACACTAGCTATGTCTATAGCAAAACGTAAACACGGAACAATAGAACATATTATTAGGTTTAACAGTTCTAGTATATTAAAAATGAAAGATAAGTTATTAATTAATAACGAAAATAAAAAGAATGCTTTAGATCAAATTGATATTAATGCTGTAGTGAGAATTACAGATTTTACTCCAACAATATCTAAAGATAGAATACTAGAATTAAGAAATTACTTAATTGGTTATAGAGATACTGTTAATATTAATAGATGTAACTATGTATTAGATAGATATAATAAGATCTACGGTGGTAGTTTCTTAAAAGAATATATAACAGATATTATTAGTCTATATCCAGATTTCTTTAAAGATGAATTCTGGAATAAATATAAGAATATGGTACTAGATGATAATATAGAGTGGGAGATGATTACTAAGATAGAAGAAATACCAGAGATAACAGAAGCATATGATCTTACCATACCAGAGTATCCTACATTTGTATTACATAATGGTATTGTAGTCTATGATACGGCATCTTTTATACCTACTTACACTAAAGAAGCTAAAGAAGAAATTGATACTGTTATAGGTAGTAAATCATTTTACTTAACACCAGATGGTGATATAACATATAGTATCAAATCAGATCCTCTTACTTATGTATTAGGACATCTAAGTAGGTGATAATATTTACGTAACTGTAAAGTTAATACTTTACAGTTACATATTATTTATATAGTAGAATAAACTAACATAGTTTATAACACGTGAGTAAACTTATATTTATTTCTACTAATACTAAATTAAAAGGAGTTCCTTATGGAAAACAAAGAAAAGATCTTAACATTAAAAAGAAATAAGATCATAGTCCATCTATGTGGTGGTTGTGCTGCTAATCTATGTGAAAAGGCTATAAAAGAACTTAGGTTTTTAGGAGAAGGATTTGCAGAGTTCGAGTTTAGTTTTATAGATACTAGCAGAAATAACTATGATTCTATAGAACAAGTAGGACCACTATTTGAGATTAAGAGAAAAGCTACTTCTCTTAAAACAGAGATAAGTGGTAGTGGAGGTGATAGAGCACAAAATGCTTATGATGCTATGTTAAATATACCAGACTACTTAGAGTCACTAAGAATAACTAAAAGAGAAACTGGTGTATATCATTTAGTAGTATCATCTGCTAGTGGTGGTAGTGGAAGTATTATAAGTGCATTCTTAGTAGAAACATTAATGCAAAAGAATATACCTGTTATAGCATTAATGGTAGGTGATAGTAGTGATGCTCTTAAGTTAAGAAATACACAGTCATCATTATCTACATTAAGTAAGAAAGCTGTATCTATGGGTAAATGCTTATTAACCCATTATATTAATAATGCAGATATGGGATCATCTTTAACTGGTAATGAAGATAAAGCAAATGCTAAGATCAAATCTGCATTAACTATATTAGCATTATTCTTATCAGGACAGAATGATGATATAGATCAAGCTGATATGAATAACTTTATTAATCAACATGATTATAAAGGACTATCTATACCAGCAGGTATTTATACATTATCTTATCATAGTGGTAATACTGATATAACATTACCAGATTATACAGTACCATCTGTAGCTAGAACATTACGTGTAGGTAATGAAGATGTAAACTTTAACTTAGATGTTTTACATCATAAGGTAGGTAGAATACTAAGTGAGAATGCTATTAATATTATGGGTAATAACTTACCAGTACATATAGTAGCATCTAATGGGTTATTAAAAGAAGAGATGAAACGATTAACAGAAGCTAATGAGAAATCAGCTCAAAGGCAAAAAGATCTTGTTAATTGTAACTTAGAAGCAGCTAAACATGCTGTCTATGATGATGAATTAGGAATAGATTTATAATATACGAGTAAGGCTATTTATATAGTCTTACTCTTATTTTTTATTTAAGCCAATTCATGATCCAATTATAAATAAGGAATAAGTATGGTTATAAAAGAGCCTTATATAGGTAATATTTATATAGTGTTTCCTAATGAGTTTATTAAACAATTATGTTATACAGCAAGTAGTTCTAATTTAGTTACTCTAAATGACGAAGATATGATTCGTATAGTAGAGAAAACATTAATAGACGAAGGTGCTAAAACTATTAGTAGATTTGATCATGTTTCTGGTATCTTTACTATAAGAAATGATATATTAGAACCTATACGTAAAGTATTACTAGATGCTACTACGTTAATAGGACAATCTGTATTAAATATAATTAATATAACAGCTAATAGAAACGTTAGGATAGATATTGATGCATTTTATAGAAAAGGTGATAGTAAAGGCGATATTTGTATAACATTAACAGAAGAAGATTTAAAGGGATGGTAACATGGATATACGTAATGAGGTAAATCTATATAAGATAGATAAACAAAATATAGAACAGTGTATAAGCATACCTATAGATGTACGTATGATACGTATGGAAAGTTTAGCTATAGATATATTTAAAATATATACAGAAACAGATGCTGGTAGTTTACAAAATAAATCTAAATTATTCTTTAGTTTCCCATTAATAAAACAATATATAAGAATGATGGTAGCTAATGAATCTAAACATAAATATCTGTTTACTACAACACATCCTAAACTAACAGACTTTTGTACATCTTCTCCTATATGTTTTAATAGATATGATTATAGCTATAGAGAGAATGTTGGTAGTCTACCTGAAAATGCTTCTAAAGTAAATAGAGCATATCAGCATTATACCATAAAAGAAATGCATTATACTTATAATCTATTAAAGGATATCTATACATATATTAAATCTGTTACTGAATCATCTGGTATATTAAAAGATAATGTTCTTGTATTTAGTATAGATAGCGATAATATAAATATATATTCATTAGGTAATATATGTGCATATAGATTTAACGAAGTAGACTATCCTATATTTAAAATATCTACAGAAGATTTAAATAATGATAGTATATATAGTCCTGCTTATTTACCAGTAGATGTTAATAAAATACATCGTGTATGTATAGATCCATATTAAGAGGTATATAATGGAAAATGATGATATAAAAGGTTCTAAGAATAGAATAAGAAGTATTATTTCTAATATACTTACTATAAGAGAATCTAAAGATAACTACTATGCTGAACTAAGTGAAAAGTATAAAGTAAAGAGTCTTATATATTCTATCAATAGTGAAGTAGAATATCATCCTGATATGTTAGTTAATATATTATTAGTACCAGGTATAGATAATAGTATAAAAGATAGTGTTAATGATATAGTGTCTAGTTTTATATTACACTATATGAATAACGTAGAACTAATGTGGGAAGATGATGAATATTTAGATAGTGTGTTAGTAAGAGCTATATTGGAGAATATAAGAGATGATGGTTTACATATGAGTTATTCTAGATTAAGAGATTATTATAAACATATCTCTTCTTATACTAATAGTATAACTAGATTTATAGAGTACTTTAGTAATCTATATATAGAGAATTATATAGAAAGTGTTAGAATAGATTATAGTGTTAATAATAGTATAAAGATATTTTATACTATAGAGAGTTAAGATATAAAAAGGATTTATTATGGAAATAGATATAACTAGATTTAGAGATAAGATTAAAAATTTTATAATATACGATAGTGACTTAGAGTATTTTATTCTAAGCCACTATAGTACTATTAAATCTAAACAAGCTGATCTATATAAGTTATGTTTAGATAGAACTATACATAGTATATTAGGAGATGAAACTGATAAGACTGGCGTAGAGTTGTTCTCTGTTATAGCAGAGAATGATTTTAATAATAAATTTATGTCGTTTATGGATTTTATAAATCTTATTATAACAAGAAGTGTACCTGAAATAAATAAAGAGTACAAAGTAGTAAATGTTATAAACAATGATAAATTAATACTCCTTATAGAGGAAGATAAAGTGGAGGTATAATATGTTAGAACAACTTCCATCTGATAGATTATCGGAGTATTTTAAAAGTACTGCTAGTAAAGATAAAATATATAATATAGGTAAAGCTAATCTTACACCTATATATAATTATTATGTAGATACTATAGGTGGTAAGATTAATTATCTACATGAACAAGGTAATAGTTTACTATTTAAGTTCTTAGTAGAATATTTTATCATAAGTAATGATATAGTAATTTATAGCTTATATCAAGAAGGTTATAATAGTATGGCAGGTATAGGTGGTTATGATATAGATATGATTATATCTTTTATAGATAACTCTAATATACCTAGTCAACTAGATAAAGATAGATTAAGTAAGTTTCTCTATAAGTTAGATAGTAATGGTATTTTAACCAATATGTCTAATATGTTAAATAAAGAATTTAATAAACATGGAATAAAATGGACTACATTAGAAAGTTATGATTATGATAAAGACGGATTTATATTACCGTTATCATGGACTGAAATATCTAAAGATGTATCTACATTTATAAATAATGATATAGATAGATATAAAAGTATCTATAAATATAATAGAGCTATATTCTTAGATGTAGTGACTTTAGATGTATTTGATATAGATCGTATAGGAGCTAGTACATTAGAAGAAACTGTATTGCAGAGTGTAGTTCCTATAGATACAGAAATCTATAAATCATATGTAGAGGATGTATAATATGGAATCAACTAGTAAGGTCTATAATTTACCTATAGTACCTGATTTATCTAGATTACTAAAAGTTATGCCATTAGATATCTATAGAGGTATAACTAAATTAAATATAGATAGTTGGTTAGAAGAGTTATTAACTGTAGCTATAAGATATACATATAATATAGATATGGATACCAAAGAAGCTACTAAACAGGTACAAGAGTTAGCTCGTAATGGTTATAAGTTATCTAATAGATCTATGGATCCTGAAGAGTATCTAGAATACCTGATTGAAACTATAAAGACTTATAGTGTATATATATTATCTTACATTATACCTATGGGTAATATAGAAGTTATCTATTATGATGCTATAAGTATCAAATTCATTATTAATAAGTCTTTAATACAACAGGAGGATAGTACGTGGTAAGTTTAAATAAACATTATAATTTTGTAACTATAGCACCAGCTGAACTAGGTGGTACATTTAAAAACATGAAAGTATCTTCTATTATGACATATAAAGAAGCTACTAAATATAGAGATATAAGAACACTACATGAGATATTAGCTAAACATTTAGCTAATGATCTATATGTAGAAGATCTAACATATATACTATGGACAGATCTATCTGGTAAAGATGTTCTTATACCATTAGAGTATATTGTAAAAGATTCTATAGTATTAGTAAAGTCTATTAAGATAGTAATAGAGATACCTAATGCTAATACAGAGGACTTAACAATAGTAGAAGAAAAGTTAACAGAATTAGGTTACTATAACTGTAAAATAAGATCTGTTGTAACTAGTGAGTAGTATCTAATATAGATACTACTCACTATCTTTTTATTTTTTCTAAGTTAAGTAAGTAATAGATAAGGAGAAAATATGAGTGTAGATATGTATGTATTTAAGAAACCTAATAAGGAATACTTAAAACCTATAGATCCACTTAATGATTATATTAAACAGTCTAAAACATTTATATCTAAATTTGGAAAAGATCCTAATATATTAAAGAAGGTATTAAAGAATAGTAATATTAAAAATCCGATAGTAGAGTTTAATCATAAAGATCAAAATGGAGATATGTTTGTAGATACTATGCCGTTATTAGGTTATATAAAAGATGTACAAGTTAATCATGAACTTATAGTACCATCATTTACAACTTATAGTCATCCTAGTAAGTATAAATCACTACATAGTGAGTATATTGATATTAACGTTAAAGCAAGAGCTAAAGATAAAAAAGATCTATTCTATTATACACAAATAGGAGATAAAGAGAAAGCTATGTTTAGCGATAATATGCAACTTACACGTAAGATATATAATAACTCATTATCTGGTGCATATGCTAGTAAGTCTACTATAATATGTAATCCATCAGCACATTATACACTAACATCTATAACAAGATGTTTATCTTCTATAGGTAATGCTACAACTGAATCTATAGTAGCTGGTAATAAGATATTTATAACACCTGAATCTACTATTAATTATATAACAGCTATTGTATCACATTTAGATTATAATTATATTAAATCTATATTAGAGAAATATAACATGTATATACCTACAGTAGATGATGTTATGGATGCTATAGTTAGATCTACTAGATGGTATTGGAATATACCTAATAGATTAGATTTTATAAGATTGTTTATAGGTAAATTAGATGGTATAGAAAGAGCTATGGTGTTGTATCATAATGATCTATATCATATACGTAAGTACAATGATAAACTAATAAGAGATCTATTAACAGCTATGGCTAAAAGATGTCATAACTATAGTACCGATTATCTTAAAGATATTAAAGATACTCAAGAAGGAGTTATGAATCATGTACATTTAGTCTGTAATGAAGAGTTAAAAGGATTATCTGTTAATTATGAAAAGTTAGTTACTGATAATAAAGAACTTATAGATTTACTATCATCAACAGCTAAAAATACAGCTGAGGTTATAACTAGGTATAAAGATTTCTTTTATGCTTTTATAGTAACAGATATAGCACCTGTAGATATAGCTTATATTAAAGATATGATGCGAGAAACTATAGTACTCTCAGATACAGATAGTACATGTGGTAGTTATGACGAGTGGGTTAAATGGTATTTTAATAGTAAGGATATACTTGTTGATAATAAAGCTATAGGTATAGCTAGTTCTATTATGTTAATAACAACACAAGTATTAGATCATTACATTAAGATGTTTGCTGGTAGAATGAATGTAGATGAAAATAAAATGGATCTATTAAAGATGAAGAATGAATTCTATTGGCATTCATTTGTAACTATGAATGCTTCTAAACATTATTTTGCAGATACAGCTATAAAAGAAGGTAACGTATTTGCTAAAACTAAAGATGAGTTAAAAGGAGTTAATCTTATAGCTTCTAAAATAGATCTTAAGTATAAAAAAGAAGCAGATAGTATAAGAGATTATGTTAAAGAGTGTATTAATACTAGAACTAAGATAGATCTATTAAGTATTATTAAGAGAGTTAAAGATATAGAGTTAGAGATAATACAACGTATTAAAAATGGTGATGAAGATGTTCTATCTAGAGATATGATAAAAGAAGCTAGTGCTTATAAACAAGATCCTGATAAATCTAACTATATGCATCATTATTTATGGGAAGATGTATTTAAAGATAAATATGGAGATCCTGGATTACCACCATATAATGTATTATTAGTACCAACTATATTAACTAGTAATAAAGTTATAGAAGAATATCTTTCTACATTAGATAATCAATCTATAGCTAATAAATTAAAACAGTTTTTAAATAGATATAATAAAACATCATTAGGTACATTTAGACCACCTGTAACACTTATTAAAGGTAAAGGATTACCAGAAGAGATGTTTAACTGTATTGACTTTAATAGAGTTGTTAAAGCTAACTGTAATAACATGTATATGATATTAGAATCAATAGGTTTCTATAAACCAGCAGATAGTTTAATATCAGATTTAATACAATATAAGGATTTATAAAGATGAGATCTAATACAACATTAGAAACTAATTTTAGATGTTTAGGTAAAGCTATAGTCACTAAGGATAAAGAAGAGGATGCCTATGAAGTAGAAGTACATCTAGTAGAAGCTATGCCTTCTTTAGAAGGTGACTATAACGAAGTAGAGAATAAGAACTTTTCTTATGTAGATGCTAATAATCAAACAGTATCTGTACAGAAAGATAAATCTAAGACTATAACTGCTAAATGGATAGGGTTATATAATAGTAATCGTATAAGTGCTCCTGATGTAGTTATAGGAGAGATGGTATATATCTTTCAAGAAGGTGGTAACGATGAATACTTCTGGGCATCTACCTCTATGAATATGAGAAAGAAAGAGAAAGTTATTTACTCATATGCTAATAAAAATGATAGTATGGTTAATGAGGAATCTGGAGATAAACAGTATTATCTAGTTGTAGATACTAAAAATAAAGAGATAGTACTACATACAGATAGTAGCGATGGTGAACAATCTCATTATGATTTTGTATTAAATACTGGAGATGGTATTTTTACTATATTAGATAAACAAGGTAACTATCAGGAACTTAAATCAGTAGATGGTATACTTACTATACGTATAAATAATGATATAAATATAAACCATGATAATGACTTAAATATAACTACTGGTAATAATACAACTATAAGTACAGGTGGTAACCATAAAGAAACTATAGGTGGTAATCAAAGTATATCTACTAGTGGTAATACTAATGAGAATACAGGTGGAACACATACTATAAAAGCTAGTGTTATACAACTTAATTAAGGAGTATAATATGGAATGTAGTATTACAACTAAAGGACTATTGAATAATGAAAATGATCCTAAGTCTAATCCATGGGAATTACATACGTTTAAACATAAAGTAAAATATACTACTACTAAATATTATAAAAATTCTATAAGTTGGTATCTTACTGGTAATATTCCTAAGGATATTATTATAGAAAATAAGAATAATGATGTAATTATACATGGTAATGTAACTAGACTAGATCAACAACCATCTCTATCTAAATTTATTGTTCCATTTAGGAAAATAGATATAGGTGGAGATGGTAGTATGTCTGGTAGAATAAGAGGAAGTGTATTTGATTTTATTTTTTCTATTAACCATAAATATAATACTTATTTAGTTAAGAAGTATATAGATAAAAATACTAAAATGGACTATGATCCATATTTAACAGATAAATCTTTTATAGATAGTTATTTATTAAATTTTGATCAATATCTATTAGGATTAAAAGATAGATTAAAAACATATGATATAGTATTTGAAGAAGAAATGATAACTAGTGAAGTAAGTATAAAGGTTATACGTAATAACTCACTAGATGAGAATCTATATTTTGATAACTATCTTATGTCGGATTTTAGTATGGTTAATGGTATTAAAGTTAAACATAGTTTATGGAAGAATGGTAAACGATATACTATAGATAATATAGAAGACTATAGGAAAGGAATATAATATGCCACCAGCAGTAAGAGGTAGTGGAACAGATACAGCATCTGGACATGGATCATTTCCACCTACTAAAACAAGTGGATGTAGTAGTAATGTAATAATAAATGGTAAAGGTGCACATAGACAAGGAGATAGTATTATATCACATGGTAGTCCATCACCTTCTCCAGTACATGGTAGAAGTGCAGCAGGTGGTTCTCCTAATACATTAGTTAATGGTAAACCATTAGTAAGACTCGGAGATCCTGTATCATGTGGAGGTTCTTTAGTAACAGGTAGTAGGAATGTATTATGCAATTAGAACTATTGAATAATGAATTAATTAATAAAGAAAATATAGTAGAGAACTTAAATAAGTTATTAACATTTGCATCTGTATTAGAAGAATGCAAAGTTAATCAAGATGGATCTATTTATATAAAGTTTAAAAATGATGTTATGTTAGAAGCTAATGGTAACATAATAAGATATACACCTAAGACTATAATAGATAAAGCTGATATAATATCTTTAAATCCTACTATAGAAAATGATATAGGTAAACAACATCTTAAGATAATAAATAGAAATAGAGGAGACGACTAATGAATAATTTTATAGTACCACCTATAGGTATTAAAGGTGTATTTGAATTTAATTCACCATTTGATCAACCTGATATAGATAAGAAAGAATATGAAGTTGTAGAAATACGTAAGATTAAAACTATATACGATAATGGAGAAGAACCATTAGAGAATATATATTTAGCTAATAACTTAACAGCAGAAGATTTTCAAAAAGATTTAGAGAATGAAGTACCTATTGTTACACTATCTCTTAATGATGTTAAGTTCTTATATATACCTGCTAATAGAATTAAGAAATTACCTAACATAGTAGGTAGAACAGCTACTGAACGACTAATAACGATATCATTAGGATTAATACCAGATGATATTAACTTATTAACACTATATAAGAATATAGAAGAGATGGTTAAAGATACATTAAGTATAGAAACAAATGTTATAGAGACTCCAGGAGGTCCTACTGTACTTATAGACGAAACTGATTATAACAACTATATCAAAATGATGAAAAATCAAGAGAGAAGTTATAATAAATCATATAGAGTACTATATGAAGAAGAGTTAGTAAGAAGTAGAGTACAAAAAGAGTTAATAGATAAGATTAATAAAATTATGCCAGAGTTATTAGCTAATAAAATATAAGGACTAATAGATGGATAAAGTAGAATATCAGAAAGCTGTTGAACGACTTAATAAATGGTCTATAGCTTATTATACTAATGATCAACCTTTAGCTACAGATGAAGAATATGATAAGTTGTATAAAGAAGTTGTTAATTACGAGAATACTAATAATTTTAAGTTAGATTATTCTCCTACACAAAGAATAGGAGATAAAATATTAACAACATTCCAACAAGCTAAACATATTGATTCTATGTGGTCTATGGATAATGTATTTAATCATAATGAATTAAATAAATGGATCTCTAAATTTACTATAGGTAAAGAAACATACTGTTGTACTCCTAAACTAGATGGTGTTAGCATTAATCTAAGATATGAGAATGGTATATTAGTACAAGCTATAACTAGAGGAAATGGTAGTGTAGGTGAAGATGTAACTAATAATGCTAAAGTTATAAGTACTATACCTCTTAAAATATCACATCTTAATAAAATAGAAATAAGAGGAGAGGTGGTTATAACAAAAGAAGACTTTGATAGATTAAATAAAATCAGATTAAAGAATAACGAATCACTATTTGCTAATCCAAGAAATACTGCTGCTGGATCTATAAGACAATTTGATAGTAGTATTACTAAATCTAGAAATCTAAGATTTATACCATGGGATATAGGATATAACGAATTAGATTTTGTTTCATATTCTGATAAATTAGAGTTCCTAAAAGAACAAGGTTTTCTACCTATAGAGTATTTGTTATTAATAGACTCTATAGATAGTATTGAAAAATATTATAATCTATTAATAAAACAACGTTCTAATATACCTATTATGATAGATGGTATGGTTATACGTTTAAATAATTTAAAACTATGTAATACTTTAGGTTATACTAATAAATTCCCTAGGTTTATGGTAGCTTATAAGTTTCCACCATTAGAGAAGATAACAAGATTAAAAGATGTTACTTATCAAGTAGGTAGAACTGGTATTATAACACCAGTGGGTGTATTAGAACCTATTGATCTATGTGGTAGTATAATATCAAATGTATCTTTATATAATTTTGACGAAATAGATAGATTAGGGTTAATGAAAAATGATTATGTAGGTATTATTAAAAGTGGTGATGTTATTCCTAAAATTACATCAGTATATAAAGATAGACGTGATAATACTGTAAAAGAAATTAACATACCAACAATTTGTCCTATCTGTAATAATCCTACTATAGTATCTAATAAAAGTATCAAATGTATAAATAAAGAATGTAAATCTAGAGTTGTTAATACTATCTTATTTGCAGTGTCTAGAAAATGTTTAGATATTAAAGGAATAGGTATATCTCTTATCGAGACACTTTATGATAATAAACTTGTATATAATATCTTAGATTTATATATGTTAAATAAAGATAAACTACTTAATTTAAATATGTATAGTAATAATACAATAGATAAATTATTAGAGAATATTAATAAATCTAAAGGAATACCATTATATAGATTTATATTGTCATTAGGCATAGATAATGTTGGAGAAAATGTAGCTAAATTAATAAGTAATCAATTAGGTAAAGAATGGATAAATATAGACAATTATAATAATCTTAATATTGGTACTAAGACAATAGAGAATATTAAAGACTATATAAAAGATAATAAAGAATATCTAATTAAGTTAATTAATGTTATTAAACCTAATTAAATAACTACACTATAACCTAATATGGTTATAGTGTAGTTATATTTTATTACTACTTATTTTTATCTTCAAATAGTATATCTATATTAGGAAATGATCCATTTCTATCATTAATTGGTTTAAAACAATCGTCTATATACACTTGGATATATTCATTAGGTAATAATTCATTGCCTATCTTATCATATAGTTCTCTATATACTTTGTCTATATTATGTCTATTTATAGTTGGCATACCTGTATTTACAAATGATATATTTTCTAATTTTATATATCCATTCTTGTAAGGTTCTTTACGACTTTTATATTTAAGAACTAATTTACGACTATTAGATACATCACATTCAAAACTACTAATAACAGTTATTGGTTTATATAATGTTATATTAATTATAAACTTTGGTTCTTTTATATCATCGCTTATATGTTCCATATAAGAATCTGTTGTTATTTCTAGTGTTTTATAGTCTCTTTTCTGTAATAGATAAAGTAACGATGTATGTAACTTAGGACCGTTATGATAATGTATAAATTTTATTTTCATAGAGAGTGTTTCATATAGAGCTTCTTTACATACTTTTATATTATCAATTTGTTCTATATATAATTCTTTTTTAGCTCTACTATTTATTAAACACATTTCTCTATCACAGTCTTTTTGTTTTCTATATAGTTCACGTCTATTTAATATCTCATTATTATCATTAACTAAAATAAACTCTTTTAAATAATCTTCTGTTATTAACATCTTACCTAGTTGATTATATATCTTAACTTGTTCTTTATTATATTCTATATCATAACCAGCATTTATAATCTTTCTCTCAAGTTGTGCCATAACAAATGTAGTATATTCATTATCCTTTGATACTTTATCTAATAATTCATATGTCATTCTTATATATACAAAATCATCTTTATTATTTAGATCTTTAATATCGGCTTTAGGAATATATATTGTTATATCAACAGTATCAGTAGTATTACCATAATGTCTAAATCCATTGTAACAGTAACATATTTTCATATTGATAGAGCCATAATCTCTATATTTTAATAAATATTCTAATGCTGGCAATATATTACCTAATTGATTATATATTTCTTCTTTTGTCTCAACACTTTTCTCTATTAAATCTACTTTAGATACTGTTTCATATACTTCATTTCTATATTTATATATATTATCTATTTCTTCTTGTGTTAATTTTGTATCATCAAGATCAATCTTTGCTTCTTTATGTTTATAGTTTTCTCTTTCTATATATTCATATACTAAATTAACACCATTATTTGCTAAATAATCAACATTTATATAATCTTTACCAAACTCTTTAATCTTATATATATCATTACTATTTAGATCAATTGTTTCTTTAAATAAATATATAGTTAATAAATTATCGTTAAAATTATCATATGTTGATGGTATCTTTATGTTAATACTATATGGTTCGAATAAATCATCATATGGTGTTATTTCATCAAGTTCTTTATATACTATATCTATTATCATAGTTTTATTTATATCATCTGGATGAGTTAAAGTTAAATAGAAATGTATTTTAGATTTAGGATAATCTTTATCTACCTTTACATCAGTTCTAAATATATTATAATTGGTATCAAGATATTTTTTATTATCACTATGTATGTAGTCGTAATAGTATATTAAATATAATACCTCGTGTTTAATATTATATTCATATTTAGACTTAGTATTCCCTACTAATAGATCTTCGTATATTTCAAATAGGTTTCTTTTACTATCTTCTATATTTTCAATACTTTCTGTACTTAATTTATGTTTTACATCTGTTGACATAATAACTCCTTTAATTTTAATATTTTCAGCTATTGAGAGATTATTAGAAATAAATATAATACTAATAACAGTAATGAAACAATAGTTATAAAAAGAAGTATTTTTTCAACATTATATCACTATTGAAGAATTCCATATTAAAAATGAAGGCGTAAGTTATTATCTTGTACATTTCCATAATATAGAAGTTATTGGATCATTAAGAATTGTTTTATAAATAATTAAAAAAAAAATAATACAGAACATATAGTAATATTACTATATGTTCTGTGTATTTTATTTATTTTAACTACTATAGGATAGGAATTTATAATACCAAAAATCAGAATGTTTAGTCCATACATACCTACCGTTTACACGCTTCTGATCCGTAAAACGACGACGTCCTACTTTACCGTAACGACGATTTAGCACCATAATAGTCTTTGGATCAACAGTTACAATATCTCCATATATATATTCTTCTATAAAACCACTAACCATATCTGCCACTGGAGGGCTTGGATATTTTATTGTTGCACTGTCTATAAGTTCTATACCTTCAACAATTGTTGATCCTCCAGAACTTGTATTATATTTTAATCCAATATCTATATATCTTGTTGTTGGACCACTTACATTATCATACGCATTTATTCTTATACTTCTTCTATCCCAATTATTATTCTCGTTTACTATTTGAAATCCATTAGGTCTTCTATTTGAATCAGTTACACCTGCTATATTATATAACGAATGTTCTTTACCAAATAAAGCTTTTAATTCATCTTTATTTAGATGTAGATCTCCAATATATAATCTAGTTGTTCCTCCATTACTAGTTATTCTTACAGTATTAGGATTAGTTGTTTTATTTAAAAACACCAAATTATTTATTGTTGTATATCTTCCGTTCCAACCTTGCCAATTATCCCATAATGTTAACATACCTGTAGAGAAATCTATAGTTACAAATTGTTGTTGATCCATCCATACATCATATTTTAGGAAAGAACCCTTAGGATTCTTAATAAATTCTTTAACAGATGGTCTAACACTGCTTACAATCTTTACAGTCTTATAACTACTACTACTTCTAGTACCATCTTTAAATACAACATATCCTTCTACTGTATAACTAGCATCCCAACTTAAATTAGTCTTAGTACCACTATTACTACTATTATCTTGTGTATGTACAGTTGTATTATTATTTTTAATAATAAATACATATTTAGAGACATAATTACTATTACCAGCTATATGTGTCATATTGTAATTTATAGTATTAGTATCTTTAGGTACATTAGCGTTTAATGTAGGAGCTATGTTTCTCCAACTAGGATCCATTAATGTATTAATAGTAACACTACCTTTCTTACTCTCTTGTCCATTACTTGCTATATGACTAGCTTCTAATACATATGTAGTTAGATATTTAGTAATATTTTCTGGTATATCTACTTCAATAAGATTACTAGTATTATTTAAAGATACCCATACATTAGTATTACCTTGTCTTAACCACCAGTTAGTAGCTTTATGTGTTTTATTTTCTAGTCCACTAACATGAAAACCATTAGTTCTACCAGTTATCCTTTTAATATCTAAATTATTACTTACAGTAGGAGTTCTTATTATTACAGGAGGTACTTCACCTGTATTAAATGTAGTTATACCTTCATTACTCTTAACACCATTCTGTGCTATATACTGTAACTTAACATTATAACTAGTATTATATTGCATACCAGTATTTTGTCTTCTTATATTAAATACTTTAGTAGTATTATTACCACCTCTCCATGTTAATATAACTTTACCATCTTTATATATAGTGCCTATAGTATCAACATGATTACTCTTAGGTCTACCATCAGGAGTAAATATATAATCACTACCTGTTATAGTTAACTTAAAGTTATTATTATCTATAGGATCTACTTGTACATTTACAGATGGTGTATCTATAACACCTAATGGCACTAATATGTTTTCATAATTAGTCGTTATAGTACCGATGTTAGTTATTACCTCGCCGACTATACAGTATGGTTTATCGTACTCTATCTTAGCTCTAGCATCTAATGTTATATCTGGTAATTTACTAGATATAGAATATTGGACCTTACCCTTAAATTTCTCTCTCCATGTAGATTTATTACCATCATAATGACCAGGATAAACATAATAAAAATATTTCTCTATCTTAAACCAATCTGGTAATTCATCTTTAGCACCAATACTTCTTACTATAGAACAATCTACTATATGTTTATCTTTACCATCTACATTTATAACCCAACTACGTTTACCTTTTAAATCGCCTGGTCTTTCAGTACTAGCAAATAAACTCCATTCATAGTCTTCTACTGTTATCATATTAGATTGCACTTCGTTATATAATAAATAACAACTTATATCATAAGTTCTACCCTCTAAGAAATTTAAACCACCTCCAAACCATTTATTAATAAGAAAATCTAAATCGGGTTTAAAATAAATATGTTCATTATCGAATGTTATAAAATTATCTTCTATAACTTCGGTTATATTATTATCTTTCTTTATTTTTTCTAATGCACTAGTACCTGATAAATTACTATCTAATACTCCTAACAATAATACTTTTTCAAATCTATTATTAGCAGGTCCTAATTTGTCATCTACTAATCTTATAACGAATCCAGTAGGTTTTTGTACACTAAGTGGTTTACTAGGAGTTATAACCATATATGGCATAAAATTATTCTGTTCTTTAGTAACACTATCTATAACTTCAAATGTTTTTAATGCTTTTATTTCAGGATCTATAGCTTCTATTTGTAAACTACCTTTAGCACTATTAAAGTTACTACTATGGAATGTAGCTTCTATAACATACTTAACTATAGTTGTAGACATAATTTTACTTAAGTTTAATTTTGTTAAATAGTTTACATTTCTCTCTAAGTTAAGTAGTAATGTCTTTCTATTATTCTTATCTATACCATGTACTACCCATGATGTACTAACATGTTTTTCATCACTATTTAATATTCTATACATATCAGCTACTACTGTAAACGGATTAGTAAAGTTATTATTCTTATCTCTAGTATATGTTAGTATAGGAGTCATTATGTAAACATTAGGTGTATTAAACTTAGTTCTTATTCTATTACTACTATATAACTCAGGATTATCAGTATAGTAAATAACTTCTACTGTATACTCTGTATTTATATTAAGATTACCAGCAGGTACTTTATGTCTTACTAAATCAACTGTATTCTCTTCAGATAGATAAACAGTTTGTTCATACTTATCTAATATTCTCCATGTAGTAGCTACATGCTTAGTAGGTCCTATTCTATTTATACCAAATACTTCAAATCCACTTGTATTAATAACAGGTGTTATTGATTCATCTACTTGTATAGTAAAGTTACGTATACCAAATGCTGGTGTAGTAAAATATAATCCATCTGACCATGGAGATATTAGATCACCACTATAGAATCTATATCTTACATATACTTCAGTACTAGGTTCGCTTATATTAGGATACCAAGATGTTAAATATTTATTACCAGTTGATATAACTGTATCTATTATATTAGTAAAATCAGAAGTAGTAGAAGCTTGCCATTCTGTCTTATCATGTTTACCAACATAAGCTTCTGTTGTTCTAAATGAAGCTATAGCTATAGGAAACTTATGTCCTTCTGGATTAATTATATTACCGTTATTTTCGCTTATATCAGGTTTAAGTATAGCACTTATCATTACACCTGATTCTTGGTTAGGATCTTTTAGTATATCTACTAATGTGTTAGTAGATACTAACTTACCAGAAGTATCAGGTAGTGTTATAATAATATCATCTTCGGTGTGTTGTATATGGACACGTTTAGATTTACCTGTATTGGAATCTTCAAATCGATATTTATTACCCATTTTACCTTCCTTAAATTAAATTAAAATATCATAGGATATACTATAAGATCCTACAAATCATGAAACAGAAAAAGACAGTAGTACTATATAAATAGTACTACTGTTTTATTTTTTATAACTATCTGAAATCTGGTTTAAGGATATAATCTCTATTTCTGTCATCTAGAGGAAATCCTACACTAAGTTTCTCACCATCTACTATCCATGCTCTACCAAATCTTTTACCTTCTGGTGGAACTATATCGCACTTAGTAGGTGTCTTAAACTTTCTTCGTGGTAGTGATTTAGGATACTTAACATCTTCATAAAGATTATCAGGATCAGTACCACCATTTAGATCATAATATACCACGAAATAATCTCTCTGATCAATAGGAGGATATATAGAGAATGGATTATTAGGATCTCTTTTTGGCTTAGATGGAGCTTTACCTGGTTGACTACCACCTCCTGTACCTGATTCTGGTTTAGAGACTGATGGTTTTGTACTTGGATCTGGATCTAGTTCAAGTCCTGGATCTACTGGTTTATCTTTCCATATAGCTTTAACTACAATATCCTTATATCCAGTTGTAATCTCAGAACCTGGAGTTAATTCCTTACCACTAACATCCCATGCTTTAAATTCTTTATCAGGGGCAGGTGGTGTAACATCATGAGGTGCAGCTAAATGAACTACAGTACCAGCATTTACAATTACACTTTCTATATGACCTGTACCACCATTTAAATCATAACTTACTGTTACTTCAAGATCAATATCAGAGTTACTTACTTCAAATGTTTCTTTACTATCATATTCAGCATTCTTAGCATGTCTTATTACATCTACAGTACATTTTGATTTTTCTTCATATAGACTTACTACTTTATCTAATCCCATGGATAATTTAATCTCAATATTACCTGGTTTACCACTATAAGCACTACCAAAGTATTTTCTAGTTTCTGCTAGTAACTCTTCATGTGTTAATGATCTCATTATGTATGGTTTACCATCTATATTTACTATAATAGATGTTTTAACCCATGTATCGTCTGTAGTATATTCAGAATTAGGATCTACTGGCTTACTGTAATCTTCTGCTTTAAACTGTAAATCTAATATATCTTTCTTTATCTCTATTGGATTATTTAGAGTAACAGGACTTAATGGACTATATGTTATATCTTTTAATAGTGTGTAACTGTAACTATATATATTCTCACCTTCTTTTTCTTGTTTTCTTAACTTACTAACACTTTGATTTAATACTGTATTTTTTAATACATTATTTGTTTCTTTTAAGTAATTGTTAATCTCTTCTAAAGTATATATGTTATTTTTCTTAGTTATAGTAAAACTATTTAAAGTATTCTTATCTTTATTCCATTTATCCATTATACCATTAGTTATTACTACAGTATAATCTTCATTCTCTTTTGGTACTCTTAATTCAAGATTGTGAGTATCAACACCTAGACTTACTTTATCACTTACTGTACCATCTTTATATACATACCACGCACTTAGTTTATATGTTTTACTTATAAGTATACCATCATTTCTACCTATAGTTTCTTCTACTACTACAGGATAATCATAACTAGGATTACCTATGTAATCATATTTATTATGTGCTTTCTCACGTAGTTTTAACTCTAAGTATTCGTCTTGTTTAACATCTGCATTATAACGTTTACTATAAACAACACTATTACTATTAGTATCTCTTAATTCTACTTGTACATGACTTAATAGTACATATGGAGTAAACTCTATCTTAGGTGTTATAGCAGCAGGATATTCTAGTTTATATCTTAAACTTATATTGTTTTTATCTAATCCTTCTACATGTACATCTTTAACTAATGAAAAATCAGGAACAGCATTAGTTTGTTCTACATAAGTAGTTAGTACTCTTTCACTTACACCTGTTTCACTTCTTTTATTAGTATTAAATAATATAGAAGCTGTTGCATAATAACTTACATTTGGTACTTCAGGAAGATTTATTTCAGCATCCCAACTATCACTAGTACCTATAACTTCATTATTACTATTTTTAATAACAACATCTAATTTAGTACTATATCTTTTATCAGGATGTGATGTTATTACTTTTATTTTACCATCTCTTACATATAGATTAACTTTAGGTTTACCATAATTTATTTCGTCTATAAATGTAGGTTTATCAGTAGGATTTAATGTTGTTAATGTCTTAGTATTAGTAGTGTTATCTACCATATCTTCTAGACCATATCTAGCATTATCTCCTAAACTAGCAGATGACTCTAAATATAACTTAACATATTTCTTAAATTGGTTATTAAGAACATCTACATAGATTAAATCTATAGTCATATCATCAGTTAGTCTACCATAACCCCATGGTATTTCAAAATCACCTGTATTAGTATTAACATCTATAGAACTTGTTTTATTAGTCCATGTTACAACTATCTTTCTTAATGGTGTATATAACGGACCATCATTTACTTTAAACTTTAATACTCTTTCAGCCTCTTCACCAGTTATATTAACATCTATTTTAGATCTGTTATCTATAGTAGGATCTATAGTAGCTATAGTAGTATTTAATTTATTACTATTAAATCCACTACTACTTAATGCAGTTACTTCTACATTATATAATTTATTAGGATCTAAGTTAATATTATTAGGTATGGTATAATTCTTAAAATCTGATAATTTCTTAGTAGTATTAATTATAGTACCACTTACTGTTTTAACTATCCAAGTAGACTCTTTCTCTGTTTCGTTATTAACTATATCATTACTTCCTTCATATTTAGCTACAAAGGTTTGATATCCAAAACTAGCACTATTTAATGGTACTTTTTGATTAACTTGGTTCTTAACATGTAAACCATCTATAGTTACCACATATGGTTTAATAGTAAATTTTAATTTAGTTTCAGCACTACTTATACCAGATGTACTTGTAAATATACAACCTACAGTATATTCTGTATTAAATACAAAATTAACAACATTACTATCTAAATACCATCTAGTTAGTTTATTACTATTTCTCTCTTGTGTTATAACATCACCAGTAGGTCCATATAGTGTCCATGTAGTTGTAGCATGATCTGCTCCTAGTCCACTATAGTTACTTAAGTTATAACCAGTAGCTTCTATTATCTTTTGTAATCCAGTACCTAATAATCTTAATATAGGTTTAGCCATATTATATTCTACTGTTCTAAATTTATGTTCCACTATATGTTTTCTAAATGGAGTCAAATACATAAGTGTTAATAAATACTCAGTACCACTCTCTAATCCATCACATTCTACTACACCATTATTAGTTATTTTAACTTTAGATGTTACATCTGTATTATCTTTAGTTTTTACTAGTTTATAATTTATAAAACTATTAATATCTTTTTGATATTTCTCATTGCCGTAATCTAACATCCATTGGTATTTACTTTCATATGTAGGTAAAGTAAATTTAGGAGATAAATCATTACTATTAATAACACCTATAGTACCTAATTTAAAATCATAGTTATGTCTTAATACAGTACTTTCATAATCAAATACTCTAGTAGATGTAACTATACGTCCTATAACTGCTATACTAGGTACATCTTCTATCTTTTCAGTACTACTATCTATAGTACCTGTTTCATTATTTAATCCAGTATTAGGAGTTTTACCTGTTTTACTAATAGGTCTACCAAACCAATCTATCCATGTCTTACCAGGTATAGTATATGATATCTCTTTACCAGTATGTTTCTCTATATCATTATCCATAAAGATATCTAGTATTTTACCATTTAATGTACTTCTTATAGTATATGTTAAATATAAGTATTCCTCACCAGTTATTATATCTGGTTTCTCAAATACTAACTTAACATCTCCATTATCTAATTCTTTAATATTTAATCTTAGATTATTATTAGCAAATTTAATAGCAGGAGTAGTTATGTTTATAGAAGTTTCATTACTTAATGTTGTTTTACCTATATATCTACATTTGATAGTGTATTCATTATCTGGTAATGTTATACCATATAGACTTAAACTAGTTAATGATGTAGATTTATTATCTTCATATACTACAGCACCTGTTTTATTAAGTATAGTCCAATGTGTATAAACATGTATATCTGTACCATTAAGTACTTTAAATGGTGTACATTTTATATTCATTTTGTCTTTATCAAATGTTAATGTAGGTGTCTCTATAGCTGCTACAGGAGTACTATAATAAGTTATACCTTTGGTAGTATTACTTAGATATCTTTGGTTACTATCTGTATGTTGTATACAAATGATTTTATATTTAGTATCTACTTTAAGTATATCAACAGGTACTTTAACCTCTCTTAGATTTCTAGTATCTTTATTAAGACTCCATACTATCTTACTAGTATCTAACTCTTTAATAACCCATGTAGTAGCTATATGATTTGGTTTAACTATACTACCAAATACTTTTAGTTCACTACATCGTAATGTAGGAGTTAATGCTTCTTCTTTAACAGTTACTACAGGTCTTCTTAATCCATTCTGTGTATAGATAAATTCATAACTATCACTCCATGGACTAGCTATAACACCTGATATAAATCTAAGTTTAACATACATCTTAGATCCAAATAGATCACTATCTGGAAACCATTCTGTTTTAAATTCATTATCTATAGTTCTATCTACTACATCGTTATAGTCTTTATCAGTAGCGCATACCCATTCTGTTGTTTCATGTACACCTATAAAAGTATCATTAGTTCTATATGGTGGTGCATATATAGGACCTTTAAAATCTTTTACATCTCCTCTTAAAGGACTCTCTTTTATATCTGGCTTAAGTATTTGATAACCTGTTATATTACCAGATTTAGCTAGTACTTTAAATAGAGTTGTATCAACTACTAGTTCACCACTCTTATCTGGCAATAATATATCAACATCTTTTTTAGCTTCTTTAGATCGCAATGATTTATAATGTTCAGGAGTATCTAATTCCCATACTCTTAATTCTGCCATATCATTTCTCCTTTTTAATATTTAGAAAAATACCTTATTTCTCTATAAGGTAAGTATCAAAAAATCAGAATATAGTGTACACTATTATATTAGTGTACACTATATCCATTTGTTTTAACTTGTTAATAAATTTTTAAGATTACTCTTAGTGTTACTTAGATTAACATTAATATATCTATCTATAATATTGTTGTCCCACAACTTACTAAATATGTCATCATATCTATTACCAGAGTTGTTACTATGTTTTAGATTCATAGCTGTAAATACAGCTATCTCTGTTTCAGAGTTATACTTCTTAATCTCTCTTATGAGATCAAATCCTGTAAACTCTACCATGTGATCATTTACGATTAGTAAACTATCTGATAATATCACATCTACCAATGCTTTATTTATCTTATTCTCTTTTATGTATTTATACGCCATAAGATTAGCATATTTACCACTACATAAAATTATTTTATATGTATCTATTAGTTTATTATTTTCATTATTTATATCTTCTAAATCTATCTCTAATAGTTTAAGCATAGATGGAATGTCATTAACTATTAATAGTGTCTTTGTACCATTGTTATTCAGTATGGTAGGTTGGGGAATATGAGATAGATCTAGACTATGTATATCAACAGTTTCACTTACTACTGATTCTACTACATCGTTATTAGTTTTAGACTTAAAGACTTTATGTGTTAATATATAAGTCCAAGCTAATATCTTAGTAAAGATACGCATCTTTATATCTCCCTATAATATTATTAATTAATTAAAGAAGTTCAAGTTCTTAATGAACTCAGTAACCAACTTAAACGCACTAGGGTGAATAGCAGCTAAAACAAATAATACTGTAAATAAGAACAAGCCAGCATAGACTAAATGTATATAGAATAGTTTATCAATTTTCTTCATTTTACTATCTATTCTGTCTACTGTAGTCTTTACATTATCTATATCTTCTTGTAGTCTATTAGTATGGTCAAATCCTGTTCTTAATGCTGTAGTTAACTCCTTAACTATCAACCTTATATTTGTTACATCCCTAGAATCTTTTATTAAAAGATACTGGTATAGCTCCTTATCACTTTCCAATAAATGTTCTATTCTTTTGTATGCATCGCTATCTTTAAAAGGATCATACTCGACAACAGACGAAAACTTTTTTTCGAGGTTATCGAATATACTATGCAAATCACTCATCGACAAACCTCCTTTTACTCGTTATTTTAGAATGTATTAAATGTAATATGGTTCCATACTTTATTAATATCGTATTTAATAAGTAATAGATATACATTATTACGTTTAATTAAATCTGGAGATAATCTTAACTCTGCAGGTGTCTTAGTTAAATCAACAGTTGTTTCAAATGCTAATTCACTATTTCCATCTATATAACCAAATATCCTTATTTCTACAGATTTACACTTAGGTACTTTATATAAAGGTATAACTATATCACCTTGTGTAGTATCAAACTTACTTAGTATTTTAGTTATTCTTAATGTATTTGTATCATTAACACTAGGTGTTACAAATATAGCTTTAGTAGATACTTGTGAAGTATCATTACTACTAGCATGAAATACAGCTTTAACTCTATATACAGTATTAGATCTGAGCATAACATCTTTAACTAATATCTTGTGTAAACTTATAGTGTTATAAAGATTCTTCCATATAATTTTACCATCTAATGTTTCTATCCAATAACTAGTAGCTATATGTGTAGCTTCTCCTATACAACTAAAGTCTCTTGTATAGATAGTAAAACCAGTAGGTAAATGACTCATAACGTCACTATCTGTATATACATCTGGAGAACTTATACGTGTAGGTAAATCAGATTGACCATCAACATCGTCAAATGGTTTATGTATCCAAGTTTGTAAGTTAGACCATTCATGTGCACCTTTATTAGTAACTATTTGTGCTCTAGCATAATATCTAGTACCTGGTGTTAACTCAAACTTTTCTCTTTCTTTACCTTCATGATCTACTCCAGGATTTTGACTATCTATAAGTAAAGAAGCCTTATTCCATCTATCTTCATAATTAGCATATACTAATCTACTTCTATCAAAGTTCTTAGCTGTACTTATTTCCCAGTTAGTATAAATATGATCTACATTTCTAGCTTTATTAATATTACGTAATCGTAACGTGATTATGCTCATATTCTATCCTTATTTATTAAAATATTCTTAACGACTACATATTAGATCATCTACTCTATTATTCCAACCTCTAAGATATTGACCATATTTAGTAGGAGACATAGTAGCTAATGTAATATAATATGTTTTAGCATGTAGTAATAATAAGTATTTAAGTTCTCTATTTATCTCAGTACCTAATTGACTTACTATTCTAAAATTAGTTAATGTTTTTTCTCCCATTGATCCATCTTCTTTTAGTGTTGGATATACGACATCTAAATTATGTATTCTTACCAAATCATTAAGAGCTTTTTGTAGAGATAATGTATATAGTTTTTGACCATTAGTATATAGACTTACTATAGTATCAAATACTAGAGGATGTGCTATATCTAATTCTACTCTTTTAAAATAGTTTTTATAAAATATATAATGGTTATATTTATCTATTTCAGGATCTATAGCAGCATTAACTCTATCTATCTCATTAGGTGTCCACATACGACTATGTTTAGTTATACCTAGTAATTGTGATACTTCTACTATATAGTCAAATACATTAGCGTAAGGTTGTTCTCCTTTGTACACACCATATCCAGTAGTGATATCTATTTCACCTCTATTATGATGTATAACTCCACCTTCTAATCTCTTAAGATTTTCTAACAACCTGTCATAAGTTGCTGGTATCTTCGTATCATTCATTTTTAATACCTCCTGTTCTATATATTAAAGTATTATCTTAATCCAATAAGTCTCTTTAATCTACTTAATATAGTATGTCTTTGTAAAATAACTTTATTAGATCCATTCTGTATTATATCGTAAATATCTTGTGGATTAAATTCACTTCCATTATAAGGAAAGAATTTTTTATATCCTAATAACTTTAATAATTGTGCTACAAACTCTGAACAGAATACTTCTTTATTATATATGTTAATACCTAGTACTTGATTAGTAAATAATCCAAAATAATCATATCTAGTAGTTTCATAACTAGCTATAAAATCTAATATATTAAAATAGTGATCCTCTGTCATATGTATACTCTTTAAAGTCAGATAGTCATATCGTTTATGATCTAACTCATGTAGAAATTTCATACGTATACCAGCAGGTGTAACAGATATATATCTATTTTCTAATATTAATTCTACATGGTAGTATTTACACTTACACCACCAACATATCAATCTACCAAATCTACTTGTATCACTAGTTACTTTTCTAAATGATAATCTAGGTACTATATTTACATATTTAATCTCTTCCTTATCTAAGGAAGAGTTATTGTTATTATTAGTTTCCATAATATTATCCGATTATTTATTTAATACCAGCTGATTTCTTTTTAGCTTCTTCTACAGACATTAGATATTTAATAGATTTATCAAAAGCAGATTCGAATATAGGTTCTAATTCTGAGTATTGATAGTTAGGATCTGTTTCATATTTTACTTTCTTACCTATTCTATCAAATTTAGCTGTAGCGTTGAATTTAACTAGATCTACAACTTCCATTTTCATAAGTGCTTCTGCTGTTAATGCTTCTGCACTAAATGATGCTTGGATATGTAGTAATAATCTATCTGATAGATCTGATAGTTGTGCAAATGTTAATGGAGCAAATTTATTATCCAAATCTTTCCATATGTATTTAGGTTCTTCTATAGGGAATGGTATGTTAAGATATAGTTTATCTTTTAATGCTTTACTAATATAACCTAATACGTTATCTCTAGCCATAGCATCAGATGCAAATCTTCTACCATACATCTCAAATCCACCTTCAGATTTCTCTACTCTTATTTGTTTAATAATAGGTGCTAATATACCTATTAAGAAAATCTTATTGTTAAATTTAGCTTTATTAAATATCTCTCCTAATAATGGATCTTGATTAAGCATAACACCTTGTTTAACATAGAGGTTAAAATCCTCTATGTAATTCTCTTTAAAATCTATCATGAGTTTATTTATTTCATTAAGTCTCTCTAATTGATCTGTAGTAGGATTAAATACTTCTGATCTGAATCTACTATAAATATGTGGATTCATATGTACTTGTTCTCTTACTTTATCTATGTTATCTACATACTTAGTAACTACTTTACCTAGCTCTTTGTAACTTACTACAAATTTAAAGAACTCAAAACTATCGTTTATATATTTTATCATTGGGAAATCCATAATAAATACTCCTTTTATTTAATGTCTTTAGTAAAATCTTCTGGATCTTCAAGTACTAGTCTTACACCATGGTCATTACGAGTTATATCCATACCTACATAATAATATGCTTCTAGTTTAGTACCACCTCTACTACTTATTTCATTTTCATTAGCAAATGTTAATACATAGTCATGACTACCATTACCACTATAATGTTCAAATACTCCTAAGTTAATGTTATCCATAGTATCCCAGTTAGATCCTATTTGATAACCACCATGCATAGGGTTAGTATCTATAGATTTAGGTTGTTGTAATGCTACTCTATATATAAGTTCATTCCACTCTGAGAATCTACCTGTATTCTTACTAGCTGTAAATACATCAGGACTTAAGTCTTTCTCAGGACCTGGATTAATATAAGTAGGACCACCTTTAGGTATTCTTATACTATATGTAATACCAGGAGTAAAATCGCTTATACGTTTACCTTTATATCCAGATAGTTTTATAGTAGTACCATATACAACATTTAATTTCTTAATAGTATCAAAACTTACATTATAACTCATAGGTGCTCTTTGTATTAGTATACGTTTACCATGTGAATAAAATGCTAATAGTGATCTGTCTCTATTAATTTGTACACCTGTATCTAATCCTATAGCTGTATGCCAATCATAATTATGGTTATCTATAGTACCAAAGTATCCAGTATCTGTATATCTATCATATTGTAATGTAGGATATTTCTTTCTAGCAAATAGATATGGTTCTTCATATTGATTAATATACTCTAGTACTAATCTTAAACCTTTAGCTCTATCACTAGCACCATGTTCTATAGTAACACCATCTGCACTACCTATTAAAGCATTCATATCAGATTTAGTTATATCTGCTAACCATTGATCTTTATCTAACTCAACTGGTATAACTTTATTAGTATCTTCTTCTACTATAAATCTAGTTAACTCTTTATATTCCTTCTCTGTAAGTAATCTTACCCAGAATAGAGTCTCTCCTATACGTATAGTACGTCCTTTACCTACTAAATCGTGTATAGCTAAATCATTCCAGCTTATATTATCTAAAGCTATTTTATCGTAAATATAAAGTATCTTAGTACCTAACATATATTTACTTAAAGATGGTTTATTAACTATATTACCTTTTAAAGTATAACCTTCTGTATAACCAGAAATATTATTATCTTTAACACCTGCTTGGAATCCTATGTTTCTTAATACCCAATTGAAAGTAGGTAATATATATCTATCATCTTCTTCCCAATAAGTAACACCATTAGTTTCTACTCTACCTGGTTCTCTATTTTTATTAAAATGTGCTCCAGCTATAGCTATAGAAGATGTATCTAATACTCTCCATAATCTACCTTGATATAGTACTTGACTATCGAAAAGATATTCTGTATATGCATTCCAATTACCTAAATAATTTCTAGTATCATTTAGTTTTTCATATGGTATAGTACCATAATATTTAGTAGATTCATTATAGGTATCATCACCTACTATAACTTCTGTTAATCCGTCACCATCTGGTACTTCTACGAATAACTCTCTAGTTATAAATACTATAGTAGTAGGATCTGATGGACCATAAAATTCTCCATTATAAGTTACTTCTAATGTATAACTAGTTGATACTTCTAATACAGGATCTACTACATTATATTTAGTTAAATACTCTTTTGTAGTTACATCTAGTACTACTTCATTACTATTATTATTAGTTATCTTATATCTAGTAGAAATATGTTTATCAGTATCTACATTAGTTTCAAATTTACTACAAGTTATTTCTGGATATTTAGGTACGTTATTAGGTTCACCTGCTATATGTACTTCTGGTGGTCTAATATAAACATTAGGTGTTGTTATATATACAGGATCACTTGTAGGACTGTTATAATTTCTACCTAATATCTTAGCTACAATTTTATATTTAGTAGCTTTTCTTACACCATCATTTCTATTTATAACTAACATCTTATTAGACCAAGGTTGAACTCTGTCTTCTATTATATGTTCTACTATTTTCTCAGTACTTGGTAATGTAGGATCACTATTAGGTACGTCTTCTACTTTCCATACATTCCATAATACTTGTAATGGTTCATCTCTATCACCTAGTACTATATAATCAGATACATCAGCACTTATAATTAGTCCTTGATTATTAGCTGTTACTATAGGTTTATAAATAACTAAGTCTATAGTTTTAAAAGCTTTCTCAGTCCATGGACTATTTAACTTCTGACCTAAATATCTAACTCTTATCTTATAGTTAGTATTAGCTTCCATATACATTTTATCTATTTGTAAAAATGTATCTGTATCTTCTTTAATCCACTCTTTAATAACTTTATCACCTTCTACATTAGCATGGTTAAGTAATATCCAATGTGTACCTCTCATAGTCTCTTTGATATTAATAGACTTAAAAGGACTTAAAGTTATCATAGGTCTTAACCCTCTATTTTCTATATTAACTTCAGGAGCTAATATACCAATATAAGGAGTAGTTAATACTAATGTAACTGGATCACTTTTACCATATTTTTTACCTATAGCTATTAACGTAAAATGATATTTAGTTACAGGTTTACAAATATTATCAGGTACTTGATATTGTAACTCTTTTAGTTCTGCTTTATGAACTATACTTACACCATTCTCACCTTCTTCTACTATAGTTAATTCAAAATGATCTAATGTATCATAACCACTAAATGTTTCAAATTCGTTAATAAATATATTAGGATTTAATCCATTTTGTTCTATCCTAAATTTAGGACTCTTAACTTTAAAGTTATTAGTAGTATATACAGCTCTAGCTATATCTGTAGAATACTTATTACCTATTTGTACACAAGTGAATAGATATGTTGTATTAGGATCTAATCTAATATTAAAGTTAGTTATATCATCAGGACTAGGAAATGTTAATTCGTTACAGTCAGCTGTAGTAGCTAATTTAGTAACTTGGTATGTAGGTCTATAATCTACACCTAGTAGTTTAGTTACATATGTACTATCTGCAGTTGTATCTGATGGTACTTTATTTATACCCCATACTACCTTTTTAAGACTATCACTATCTTTATCTTTATACTCATCTGTAAGACTATAGTTATCAACTGTTAATCTAGGAGTTAACTCATTCTCTACTATTTTAATAACAGGTACTTTAACTTTACCAGATGGTATATAAACTAATACAGGTTTAGTCCATGGTGATGCATGTGGATAACTTCTATATCTTCCTCTTATCCAGTAATAACCAGATGGTATAGGTAATGATGGAAACGTAAAACTAGATAGATCATTATCAGGTACTTGTTTACTATCAACTACTTTATCGTACACTATATCTTTAAATGTATTATCACTAGCTACTTGCCATTGTGCTTCTTTAAGAATACCTTTAAACACATTATTAGGTTTAAAAGGAGTTAATCTTACTATAGTATTCTTAGTTATAACATCATTTTCTTTAGGTGTAACAATAGATGGGAATCCTAATAGATATGGAGTCTCTAGTTGACTAATATAATCATAAAGAGTTTCAACATTCAATAGTGTTCCATCTTGTTCGTCTACTAGATCTAAGATTATATCTTTTATAAGTTTATTATCTCCAAATTTGACAGTAGTAAAACTATCATGTTCCCTATTATGAGAAATAATGTTTCTTAGCATCTATTTTCTCCTTATTCGTTTTTATTTTAACACAATATATTTATATAAACTATATATACAAAAGTGCTAATTCAACTAATCGACAACCTAGTATTTCAGTAGTTAAAGCAAAAAAATAAACAGAGTAAGTACTAAATGTACCTACTCTGTAAAGAAAATTTTAAAATTAAAAACATGAAATAATTCATTTTTAATAAGGAGGTATAATGTACAATATGTAAATGATAATAGATTGGAGTTGAGATAACCTATTATACATTAACAGTTATACATATATGTAATATACTAGAAGGGATGAGATAAATAGTTATTACATAATGTATAGCTATAACATGTACCTTATTAAGATATAAATTATATCTCATATATAGAATAAATATACATACTTAAATATTTATAGTTACATATTCGGTTATATTTATTATATAAATATAACCTAGATGTAACTGTAAAGTTAATACTTTACAGTTACATATTATTTATATAGTAGTAATACTTATGAAATATTTTAAAAGGAGAAGTCATGGACTTAGATAGAAGAGATTGGATGTTGTGTGTTATATCTGGTTATACAGATATAGATAAAAAGAAGTTAGATAAACGATATAACGATGATGAAATAAATACTCTATATAGACATTATGTAGAAACGTTTAAAGAAGAGTTTAATTTACTTTATAATATGATGTTATCAGAAAGATATAAGTTTAGTAGTTTAAACAAAGATTCATTAACTGTATCATATGCTAATAAGTTATATATGGAACTTTATAAAGATTTTATTATTAATAGAATTGGTAAATATGGTTATACAGTAGATAAGGATAATTATGATGTTCTTATGTCTGCTATGGTAGATTTTAATGTAGGTAAGTTTCTTATGGATAAAGATGAGGATGGTTTAAGAAAATATTTAGCTATTAAAAAGACTATGATAGAAGATAAACATATAAAAATTAATCCTAATCTAAATGAAACTATTAAGTCAGATGTACCATTATTCTTTTATGCTTTAATATCAGCATTAGTTAATGATGGTGTGTTAGTTAGAGTCTTATATCAAAGACTTACAGATCTGATTAATTCTAATAGTTTATTAACTATGGATAAATTAAAAGACATGTTAGAAAATCCAGATGATGATGAATACGATAAAGAATTTGAAGAACTTATGAATAGTAACTATGCTTATATTTTAGAAATACTTAATGAATTAGTTAGGGAATGTTTTATAGATAAGTATGTTACTGAAGATACAAATATTAACGATATTTTATTAAATAATATCTTGATAATAAGTTTCTTTAACTTATGTACTAAAATACAATATCTTATACCTATTAGTGTAGATCTAGTTAGTGTAAATAATGATCTTGAAAAAGCTAATGTAATGTATTTTATGTTAAATATGGAAAATATAATAAGTAATGAACACATTACTTATAATCCAGAATATAAGAAGATTACTTTAAGAGATCTTAATAAGATACTTAAAGAGAGTGATGAATAAAATAAATAATTAAAACATTTTAAAAGGAGTTACTATGTGTATAAAGAAAAAAGATTGGGTACTTAATGTTATATCTGGTTATACAGATACTAGTGTTGAAGAGTTAAAGGAGAGCTTTAACGATAATGAGTTGACTACTATATATAATTATTATATAGATAAATTTAAGAATAGATTCAATATGTTATTTCAAGCTGAAATAAGAGAAAGGCAAATATTTAAGAGTGATAATTTTAACAAGCTTACACTAGAAAAATATATTAATGGATATATAGAATCTCATCAAGATGTTATCATAAGTCTTCTTAATGAACATGGTTATGATATAGATAAGATACACATTAATAGTATCGCACAGAGTATAGATACATTTAATGTTGATAAAATTTCTAAGTCTAGGATTGATATTACAGATAAAGATTCAGTCGAAGCATATGAAACAAAAGTATATCTTTTTAAGAAGTATTCTATTAATAACAGATATATAAAAGATAAAGATAGTTTACCGAAAGACATAACATATAAAATTTCATTATTCTTATATACTTTATCATCTGTGGTAAGTATAGATAAGGGTCTTATTACAGCATTTAATAATATAATTCTAGAAATATCTTCTACTGTATTACTTCAAGAGTTATCTTCTAACAAAACAGAAAAGAATGAAACATCTGATACATTATTAGATAAATCCAATAAACCAGACATGGATAAAATGATTTGTTCTGCTTATGAATATTTTATAGATATCGTATATAATATAGCTGTTGATAATTCTATAGATAGTTATATTAAAGATAACGTTGATCTTAATGAGTTTATCACTAAGAACCTTATGACCTCATGTTTATTCGAACCTATTAAAGATGTGATAGATATATTACCTATTTATATAGATTCGAAGAGTCTAGAAGAAAACAAATATATAAAATATATTAAGGTAGAAGAAATCAATACAGTAGAAGGTCTAAGAGATATACTTAAAAAGTAATAGATAAAATAACAGTAGTATAGAGTAAATCTATACTACTGTTTTATTTTTTTACATAGCGAATAATTCTTCTTCTATATCTTTATCTCCAAATCCATCTTCTCCATTACTATCATCATTAAGATTCTCTAATAAAGGAGCTTGTGGTGGAAATGGTAATGTAAAATACTTATACTTATCATCTAGTATAGGTCTACCTCTATGTTTACCTCTTTGAACTGTAAGATAAGGTTTTTTATTAATACGAGCTACATGTATATATAATTCTAAATCTACTACTTGATCTATTTGTTTAGATCCTTCGAAATATCCTTTACCAGGAAGCTCTTTTACAAATAAAGACTCTTGCATACCATTACGCATCATAATCTTAGCATCTACGCTAAGCTGCACGGGAGATATGGTTGTTATACGTAACTTCGATCCGAAGTTACGGATTCTGTTAAACATATCTCTTAATCCATTACCTATGATACTATTATCACATCCAGTTGTTGGTAACTTAGCTAAGTAATCTATTACTAATGCATGTATTTCATATCCATTTGCTATATACTTATTAACGATACTTATTATATCCTGGTATGTCCATAATGCAGGATCTGCTCTTAATAATATAACTTCATATCCATTTATACCTAATCGAGACATAACATATTCTTTTATCTCTTCTCCACTCTTAAGACTTAAATCATCTTCTGTATTTTCTGGTAATTTCTTATTCTCGTTATAATATAAATACCTATACATAAATCTTAAAACATTTGGTAATTCATCTTCTAGACTTATATACATTATAGCAGGTTTCTTAGTTTTATCTAACATATATGGTTTATTATATCTAGCTAACTGCATAACTAATGATTGTGTAAATCCTGATTTATAATTATGTTGTAATGCACATACTATAGCTTGTTCACCTCTAAGAAAACCACCTTGTAACATTTTATTTAATTGCTTCCATCCTGTTTGCATAACACCACCCTCTGATGCTTCTGCTTTAATAGTATCTAACACTTCGTCTATATCATCTACAGATGATAATATTAACTCTCCCATTAATCCAGGATCTTTACCTATACCTTTTGTACATAATGTTTCTAATTCTGGTAACACTGCCATGATATCATCTTGTAATGATTTTTCTATTTTACCAGTATTTAAGTTATAAGATAATTTGTTTATTATATTTAAAGCTTTTGTACCTTGATAATATTTATATAACTTATTTCTTAAAGATGATACAGATCTCTTTAATCCACCATCTGTCATTTCTACATCTATCTGATCTCTAGCTGATCCATAATATATCTCATTACCTCTAAATAATAACTTAAGTTCTCCTAGTAACGATGTTTTATCTGTATATGCTTCTGGTGTATTTAACATTCTATTAATAAGTAATGGTAAATCATTCTCTGGAGACATAACATCTCCCTCTAATACTCCTAAGTCTTTTTTCTTTCCTATAGCTAATACAGACTTTATTAAATCATTACTATTATAAACTTCTTTTTCGTTTATTATATTCTCTCTATATAGTAATACTATACAAGTTATGAATATATCTATCTTATTCATCTCTTACTCCCGTTTATATCATTATTCATTTTTATAATATTAGACACATAACATACGTTATATTTTTTATTATACCTAATATACTCTGTATTTGGTTATGATTTGGCTGATTTTCAATATAGATATATATTATAACTAAGGAGAATAAAATGTACGTAATGCCTAGAGTTGTATTTGTACCTTATTTCTTTATAGAAACAGATAATGGTACAATAAGAAATGACTTAGTAAGTTATCTTAAAGGTGAATCTTGTGGTAGAGATTTTAATATGTCTAAGACAGATATAGAGACAATAGCTAAAATAGATGCTATGGTTAAAGATAAGTTAAGATTACCGTATGATATGGGAGAATATGTTCATAAAGATAAATATGAAATAACTACTATGGACGCTATTAAACAACTACAAGATGAAAATATACCAGATGATAGTTATATAGAAAGTGTTATAGTGAGTAAGATAGATAAACCATATAAAATAGTTGTACATGACTCAGTCCTCGTAGTCGTTCTTTATAATAGGTTTTTTAACTTGCTTTTAAGTAACAGTGAATCTGCTAAAAGGTTCATAACTACCGATGTTATTAGAGAGTATGCTAATAAATTTGGTAAAGAAGAACTATATAGCAGTCCTTTATTTAAATACTATGTTAAGAATCTACCTATGTTATAGTAAATGCATAACTTATAATATAGATAGGCAGGTAAGTGTGATATAAAGATAATACGGATAATATATTAAAACATAAAGGAAAAAATATGAATAATGTAAAAAAGAATTTTTACAATAAAATGTTTTCAGAATTAATCGCTAGTAACCAAACTGCTAAACAAATTGATAATAGCAGTATAGCTAACTATGCTTTTAACTCTGAGAGTCTAGATGCATCAAGTAGAGAAAGTGCTAAAGCTAGTTATAATGCAGTAGCTGATGATATTAGAAGTATTCTTACTGGATTAAATACAGACATTACAAGTGGAAGTATTTACAGTGGAGATTCTGTATTCAATGCTGAAGATGCAAATGGTTTTGCTAAAGATCTAGATCTACTTTCACCTGTTACAGAGAAAGCAGTTATTGGTGCTATGTTAACAGTTAAGAATCCTAGAAAATACGCTTCTATGTTAGCTCAAAGTTTTGAAGATGCTTCAGTAGTTCCAAATGGTGTTGTTAATGTAAACTTAGAGTCTATTTCACCATCTACAGATACTATTGATAGTACAGCATTTATGTCAGAATTAAATATGAACGCAGAAGCTTTTGATGGTCAAGATTTATCATCTGTATACTATACAACTATGGCATTAGCTATACCAACATCTAAACAAGATGAGTTTACAGATACATTCTTCCCTATGATTCTTTTAAATCCAACAGATGCATTCTACGAGATTAAAATTGATGTTGATAGCTTTGCTAAAGATTTCGTACATATGAGTCCTAAAGGAATCAGAAACATAGCAGAAACTAAACCTATGCTTAAACACTTAATGGATAATGAGTTACTAGGTGAAAACAAATTTAAACTATATCCATATGTAGGTGATGACTATGTAGATGAAGGTCTATTAGTAATTGATGCTAAACATGGTATTACAGTAAGAGGAGAAGATTTCAATACTGCTCCATATGCTATAGACGAAGATATTGATATCTTTGCTATTAGTAATACTAAGAGTGATGCTGCTAAAGGAAGTATTCCAGACTTTACAGATGCTCTAGATAGAAGTATGGCTATTAAAGCATTATATCTAGGATTTGGTACTAAGAAATTCCATAAACTAGATCTTAAATATATGGAAAGAACTAACTTTAATATTCCTGCAGAAGGACATAATAAAGAACTAAGACTTACATTTGATGGTGTATTCGGATTGAACACTAAAGAAAGTAAAGACTTAGAAGGTAAAGATCCACTATTCGGTGCTACATTAGCAGCTGATGAGTATTTAGTATCTGTTTCTATTTCTGTTAATGGTGCAGTAAGAACTGATGAAGGTATGATTAAACTTACAGCTTCTAAACCATCAATAGTTAAAGTTATTAAAGCAGCTGATCAAACTGTTGTAAGTAAAGATGATGCTAAATTTAAAGAGATTAAAACTGAGTTAGATAAAATCAAAGTAGTTGGCTATGATCTAGATGTAAGTGTTACTAACAGTAACTTCAGAAACAGAAACATCAGATTAGTAACTAACAATGAAAGATACAGATATATCTGCGAGTTCAGAAGTGGATTCAATATTGATAGTCCTAGATTTAATCTAGATGGTAATGACAATGATGAAGCAGCTATTACAGTTGAGAAACAATCAGTAGCTGTTACAAGTATGATGGAAGTTGATGCTGTTAAAGTACTTACTGACTATGTAGATTTCTTAGCAGATCTTAAAGTACAAAATGCTCTAAATGATACTAACATTAAGTCACCATCTCTTAACGTTGTATATCCATGGTTCGAGAAGAAAGAGTTAACTCTTAAAGAGATCGTAGATAGTCTTGATAGTACAAGAAGAAGAGAAGATATAGCTAGTGCTATATTAAATCAAATTATCGATACTGTAACTGTAATGGGACTAGAGAGTAACTATACAGTAGTATATGAGAAATTGAATAATACTAAGAAAAAATGTGTAGCTATCGGTACAGATCCATATATAGCAAGTTATCTTGGAAGAGAATTAAAACAAACTATTAATGCTTCGGTAGCATCAAATAGATTTAATCTAACACATGATACAGATGCTATTATAGTATCAACAGCTAATCCAAAAATGAAAGGTAGAGTAGTTGTAACTTACATCACTCCAGATGATCCAAATAGAAACACTGCTGCTAACCTACTTAACTTTGGATTCTGCTTATACAGTGCTCCGTTTAATAGACAAGTACAAGTAGCTAGAGGTAACGCACAATACAACGAGTTACATATCAATCCTAGATTTAAATATATTCCAGTTCTACCTATCGTAGCTGAGTTTAAAATCGCAGGTATTGACGAAGCTATTAAGAAAAATATTGGTTACAGAAAAGTTATAGCTTAATAACTTATAAGTAATACAATTTAATATTCTTAAATATGACTACCATAGTAGGTTTTCCTACTGTGGTAGTCTATTTTTCCTTTTTACTATAATTCTAACTAAAATTAACCTATAATGATAAAATCATAATGACATATTATTTATATAGTATATACATTCATCGCTTTATTATAAGCGACGGTTATATACCGATATAATTGTAGTTTTAAGTTTAGGTATAGAATAGCCTTATTTTATATACGAATGTGTTTGAGGTATGTATACTTACATAATAGAACTTATTCGTATGGAATAATAAAAAATAAAATAAATAAAAAGGAAATAAGATGGAAGGTGAAGAGAAAAGTAGTTATGATCTATATAACGAATTACTACAGGGTTATGATAATAATCGTATTTATAGTTCTACTGTAGTAGGTACTGAGAATGCTTATATTAATTTAGAAAAACGTGTTAGAAGTGTATTAGAAGCAGTAGTTGACATGTTTATAAAATTAAATAAAGAAATAGTTGCTTATAAGAAAGCTAATGATGAAGAGATAAAAGAGTTTAAAAGATTAAATTCTAATCTTAATGCTAGACGTAATGATTTTTATGTTTATAATACAGATGAAACTAAAAGTGAGTTTGAAAGAGCTACTAAAGCTGTAAATAATTCTAAAGTATTTCAAACTAGAGATGGTAAATTTCTTAAACGTATTAAGACTAAGATACCTAGGAATCAATTGTTCTTTAATGTAGCTAGACAAGATGGTAGAGATGTAGATACTGAGAATGATGAACTACCTGATGTTAAATATTATATTAAAGATGATGATATAAATAAGTATATGTATAAGACATGGGTATTTACTAATGTTGAAGATAAAATATTACATACTGTAGATAGAAATAATAGAATAGGATTAATACCTATTAAGAAGAATATCAATCAGTTAGTATTTAACGATATGAAAATTCCTATTGATAGTAAAGGTATATTTATAGTTAAGGATAGTATATTAGCTAGACCAGAGTTTGAAGAATCTATGGGTTTAGCTAATTCAGGTTCTCCATTAAGGACTATGAGAGATCTAAGATCTTGTTCATTAAGACTTATGGATAAAGTAAGACAGACTATCTTACAAGAAGGTAAAGTAGACTATACAAAAGATGATATTCTTAGAATAGCGCCTCCATATTTAGATACTGGATTATCTAGAAGCGATAATATCAATAGTACTAATAATATGTTCTATATACCTAAAAGTTTATCTCCAGATAGATTACCAACCATTCAAGATCTTGTACAAGCTTATAGAAATGAAAAGTATACACATTTGAATAATAATGGTATATTTAATTTAAACTTTGAATATGCTAATTTATTTTATGGTGGTACTGATAGTGAGTATATACAAGATTTACTTACAGTAAATGATAATAAGAAGATTATTAATAGATGGTCTTCTATAGTAAGTAACCATTATAATAATTATAATATGGATTTAGGATTAAGTTATAATAGTCATAAAGTATCTAAGATACAGTATGACGAATTTATTAAAGATAAAGTAGGAAACTTGTCTAATTATGTTATAAAAGACCCTATGGAAAATGAAGTTAAGGATTTTATACCAGATCTAGCTTGTAGGCTAGTTGCTGAGAAAAAATCTAGCTTTAAATTTAATCCATTAGAGCCAGAAATGACTAGACTGGTATATGATCCTCGTATAGGTAAATACGTTAATAGTAAGTATTTATCTCCAGATGATAATAGCGAAATCCTTCGTATTAATAAGAAAGAAGGTAAAGCTAAACATGATATACCAACTTATTTACGTATAGACGAAAATCCTATTAGCTATGGAGATATGTATCAACTTAAAGATACATTAGATAGCTATTATGATTGCTATACAGTATTAAGTAATGACCTACTAACTAATCCAGATATAACTACTAAATATATTAGTAATAGTAGTGATTATAGTAAAACCATACAAGCTAGTTCTGCTTTAAATACACAGACTAGTGATGTTTTTAAACAATATGGTTTTACTAATGGTATCAGTTTTCAAGATATCATATTTATACCAATCGAATATCTCGATCGTAATAATGGATCATATTATGAACCTGAAATGGATCTAGTTATAGTTAACAATGATCAAGTACCAAGTACAGGTATAGTCCATCCTGGTAGTAAGAAAGCTACTATGGATGGACTAAAGGTAAATGCTCTTAATAGCTATCGTATAAATATATATAGTAATAACATTAATACTATAGGTAAAGTATATTATACAAAGATATTAGGTAGTGTTAAACCTATAAGTGTACAACGTAATAATAAATTAAAAGAAGGTATCTATGTTAATAGTTTTGGTAAAGATAATGTATATGATATTAACGAAACTAATCTGAAGATGTTAAATTTATATACTAGTAAAGAAGATGCTGAATGTAATGGTATGCGTAATGAAAATATCGAGTTACTTAAATATAAAGCTAATGTTAAAGAACAGGATACTAAAGTAACTGTTAGTGATAATAGTATTAAAGCAAGTAGTCTTAGTTTAGATCAAATCAAATGGAAGATAGAATATGAAAGAGAAGTTAATAATAATAAACTTAGAATGGAAGAGTTAAAGTTTGTACTAGATATTAAGAAACAGATAACAGATTATAGACAGACTAATATGAAATTTATGTTCCAAATGAGAGCTGCTATGAATATGGAAATGGTTAAATCTAATCTATATAATCTAAGATTAAAGATGGAAGAGTTAAAAACAATTAAAGCTCAAATGGATTTAGAGAAAGCTAATTTAGATAATGCGTTAACTAAGTATAAAACTATGTATGGTATGGGATCTTTAATAGGAGATATAATAGGAAGTATTTTCTAGATACATCAATTTGAATCTATATTAATAGTATATTATTTATATAGATACAATATTTAATGTATTATAATTAATAAAAAAGGAGTTGAGTAAATGAATCCGATATTATCCGAAACATTAGTTAATCACACACCACGGATTAACGATGAATTGGTAAATGGTATAAGTAAGAAGGTATTTGAACACATACCAGAATATGTAAGCAATATGATTAAAATTAGTTTTGATAAATTAAATCCAAATATTAATTTACAGTATTTAGGATATAAACTAGTAAGTCCAGAAGAAGAACTTATGGAAGATATATATAGTAGGTCTTCTAATAGCACAGGTGATATTGCTACAAATGATGTATATATGTGTAAATATCAGTTTATGTATAATAATACACCTATATCAAGATATCTATATTTTGGATATTGTAATAAAGGTAATATTATTAATATAAGTGGTACCGCATATGTTGTAACACCTGTATTAACAGATTTAGTATTTTCTGTTTTATCAGATAGGATATTTATCAAATTACATAGTGATAAGATATATGTTATGTCTAGACAATACAGAGTTATTAAGAATGATAATCCAAGTCCATTAATATATCAAGTATTAAATGGTTCTGTATCTATAGCACGTAGTAAGAATACTACTAAAAGTAGTGTACGTATATCATTCGTATTCTACTTATTATGTAAATATGGATTAGTAGAAACATTATCGAAATATGGTGGTGTTAGTAAGAGAGACTTTATGATACTACATGATCCTAAAGATGAGATCTATATAAATAATCCTAAATATAAAGATTTATATAAAGAGTATGATATCTATAGTACTACAGGTGATAAACCTAGAGGTTATGACCAGTTAAATCAATATCAAAAACATCATATTAAAGTAGCTATACGTAAAACACTAGCTATGTCACCACTACTTACTAACCTTATGGTTGGTATTATATTATGTTTCGATATGTATAATGGTCATATAGAAAAAGACTTGGTACATTATATAGATACAAATAATATTGTGGATGAGATAAAAACTTGGAGAATATTACTAGGAAGATATTTATATAAAAGAACTGTATCATTAACTAAGATAACAGAAGATCTTAATGAACTTACAGATGCATTAGAAGATTATATAGATCCTATAATAAGAGCTAAGTTAAATAATGCAAAAATAAGCATATACGACTTTTGGGATATGGTTGCTTATATAACTAACATATATACAGAAGCAGTTAATAATGCTAAAGAATATAATGCAAATGTTAATCATGTGTATATGGATATATTATATTATGTATGTTACGATATTATAGTAGGATTTAATAAAGCAGTTAAATCTATAAATCAACGCTATAGTAAGAATGGACAAAATCAACCTAGTAAACAAGAGATAACTAAGTTACTCTCTATGAATGTTAGTCCTAAGGTTATATATAAGTTAGTTAAATCAAGAAGAAGATCTCTAGCATTACAACAAGTAGATGTAGCACATGATAGTTTATATTATAAATGCACTGCATTACTAGAGAATCAAAATAGAGGGGATGGAGTTCTTATTGGTGGTAAAACTAAGTTTCCAGATACTATTAAACAGTTGACAGGACATCACTTAGTTTTTGGATCATTATTATATCTTATCAAAGCAGCACCTAGTCCTACATTACGTATGAATCCATGGGCTAAATTTGATAGTGAAGGGAATATAATAATAACAGATGATCTTAAACCAGCAGTAGAAGCTTTAGATAAAATATTAAGGGGTCTAACAGAAGCACCAGAAGAGATAATCAATGGTATTAATAGTATGTTAGACGATGACGTCGATGATAAGACAGAAGGAGTTGAGAATGATGAATCAGAATACGATAATGATGATGAAGCAACAGATGCAGGAGATGATGAATAAGATTCATAGTCAATCTGTACAGCTTATTCCATTAATCGAACAGGGTATGACTAACATCAATAACAATGTATTAATTAGTATAGAAAAATTAATAAGTAATGGAGTAAAGGAAGTATTACTAGATGGATATATAAATAATAGTATACCTATGAATTATGATATTTATAGTTATCCATTAGATCCTAATAAAGTATTAACAACTTTACAAAGTTATAGATTAATACCTACAGATATAATTTTCTTATTATCTAATCATCCTGCAGGTAATAGTATACTAAATGATGCAATTAGAGGTGCTAGAAAGTTTATAGACGATTTTATTAAAAACATGTTAACAACAGGAGGAAACAATATGAATTATATGTCGAATGGAATGCCTAATATGGGTAATATGGGTATGCCAAATAATATGATGTATATGCAGAATAATATGCAACCAATGTATAATAATTCTTTTAATGCAGTACAACCAGATACAAGAGGTATGAGTAATAGATATGGTTCTGTTACTAGTAATCCAGTAGTAGCACCAACTATATCAGCTAGAGATACAACAATAGCTAATAATAGATATAATATAACACCAAATAGTACATTAACAACACCACCTATAGAGATTATAAAAGAACCTAAGAAAGTCTTAAAGAATTGGTTAACAGCTTATGGCGTAACTGTTACACCAGATGGTGACGCTAAAGGTGAAGAAGATGAAGAAGAGTTTATTAAAGTACCAAATGATGATGCAATAATACCTCTTAAGAAAGATGATATAGTTAATTATTATCTATTTGGGAAAGATGATGAATTTAAACCTAATACATATTCAGATTTTTGTCTTAATTTATCTGGTAAAGCAATTATATATAGTAAAGAAGATGTACGTCATAAGTTCTTAAGAACTGAAACTACGTATATGAACTTAGTACTATATAAAGAACTTAAGATAACTATAGATAATATAATTACAGATTATGACGATCTTATGGACGAGTTAAAGAAAGTTGAATCTATAAGACTTAGAGAGAAACTTATGAATAAAGCTGAGTATATGTATAAAGTAGCAAATGATGCTATGAACCGTATGAAAGTTACAGTATCTGATAAGATACCTAATGTACGTGAGTATGTGACAGATATGTCTAATATCATTACTGTATTATATTCAGATCGTGTATATGATGCTATTAAGTTAGTATCTGAGTCTATAGGTAAAGATATAGGTAATTTAGGATTGTATAGTTATAGATCACTATTTAATGTTGTAGATGCACAATTTAGTCTAAATGAAGATTTGTTTCTACAGCTATTAGTACTATCTAAAGATAACTATGCTAGGTTATTGTTTAACAGAGTAAATGATGAGTTATTCCAGTTTATAATAATGGACATTAAATAAATAATAAAGGAAAAAGACATGCAGGTAAAAGAAGTAGACTTAGATAAGATAGTAAGTGAGTATAACGATAAAGGATGTATCTATGTTGATGATGTAGAAAACTATAAGTACAACTTGATGATAGATAGAAATGATCATCGTGTAGAGGATATAATGGATATGGTTAATGTAGCTGAACCTATTAGAACATCTTCTATTATAACAGAGATGAATAGTGTTAATGTTGAAGGTGTATTAGGAAATATATGGACTATTTCTAGAGGATATTTAGAAGATAGTATTAGTAATTACACTTATTTTAATAGAAGTATGTTAGAGAGTTTTAAAACTACTCTCTATTTATATAATATTATGTTATATCTTAGCCATGAAAAAGATGAATTATGTACAAGAGTATATAATGCACTTGATAACTATCTAGTATTCCACTTTAATAATATTATACAAATAAGTGGATTAAAATCCCAGATTACTTCGTTTACAGAAGATATACTAGACTATATGAATATGGAATTCTTAGATACATCATTACCTATAGGAAGTATGGTACGTATAGCAAATGAATTAGATGTAATATCTAATGGTGTAATAAAAGCCATAACAGAAGAGGATTTTGTTATACATATGGTTAAGAATAAACAGACAGAAAAGAATCGTGTAGTAGTAGATATAAATGTTAGACAACCTGTTGTATTTGGTACATTCTTTAATATACCTGGATGTGTAGGTAATAACTTATTTACTTATAGTACTGGTAAACAGATTATTAAACCACAGTATAAAGAATATGCAGATTTATCCTCTATAGTTAATAAATATGGATTAGGATACTTCTTATTATATTGCAATAACCCATACAGAAGTAATAAATGTGTTTATGTAATATTTAATAAGTTGACTAATCAATTTACTCTATTGGTGTAATGATATGAATATAGTAAAACATTTAAAAGACTTACTACAAAGATTTAAAGATAGTAAGACTAAGTTAAACAAAATGGAACCTAGAGATGGTAAATCTGCTAGGACTAAAGAAGAGAGAGAAAACATACAGAGGTTCAAAGACTCTGTACATTTTTAAACAAGATACGGATAGTAGGATACCATTAAGGTATCCTACTATCTTATTTTAAATTAATTTAAAGAAAAGGATATAAAGATGGAAAATATAAGTATACAAGATATGTTAAGTAATGTAGTAGATACAGAGAATACAAGTAGAATGATTAATGTTAAATATATAAGTACTGATAGAGAATATGGTGATTTAATAAGTTATAGTAGATCAAATACTAGACCATTATTTCTATTAAAAGATCTTATCTATATGCTAAGTAGCAGTACCAATATACGTATATGTAATAAAGAATATATATACAGTAAAGGATACTTTGGATATATAGTAAATATGACTCTTAATGGTAAAATAACACAAGATAAGATTTCACTTACTATTAAAGAAATATCTAATACACTGTCTGGAACTAATTGTAATCCAAAAGGTTCAATATTTACTTTAACATTAAATAGAGATGATCTTATGTTATGTAATATAGTGCTAGATATATTTTCACATACTGTATATGTAATAGATATAGATAGTGTTATAGAGAGTAGAAAAGAATCTTATAGTGGTAATAAGCATACAGGTATTGTATATACAAATATATTTAATTATCTGCATGCTACTGATCTTGCTAATAGAATATTACATCCTATAAAAGATGATAAATATCTAGAAAGAGATTTATTCTTTGTAGCATTAGAGAATGAAAATGAAAAAGATAGTATAGATTATATACTAGAATTAGATAACGAATAAAAAATATACAGTTACTCTATAATAAAATAGAGTAACTGTAGTGAATTGTTAGTAACGTTAATAACATACTTATTTTTATTTTTTAATTTAGGTCTAAGTTGTGTAAAGAAAAAAAGTTGAATTATTTATTTAGTAAATAGCAAATATGTTATTAACTTCGTGAAATTGAAAAGTACATTTATCTTTAATGTCTTAATGTACAACAAGACATAACTCTAATACTATATTAAAAGGAGTAGAATATTTCTATTCATATTATAGATATAATTTATTAAAATAAAACTATCTAGCTACAGCTGATAATTTAGTTAATAGTACATTATGTACTCTAGATGCAGCATCTAGTATACGTACTAATCCAGCACAGTTAGTTACTAATTGAGCAGACTCTTTAAGTACTACTGGCATCTCTTTAGTTCTTGTTCTACTTATCTTCATATCACCTTCTAATAATGTATCATGTAGTTCCATAGTACGTTTAGCTATATCATTACTCATATCGAATATATTTTGTACATACTCAACATCTTTAGAACCTAATATATTCTTAAGTGTACTATGTGCATCTAAGAATGCTTTACCATCAGGTAGTATTTCTCCTAATTCTATATTGTCTTTTATTTTCTTACCATTAATTAAAGACTCTAAGTAATCTGTAGTTATTTTATTATAATCTGTTAGTCTTTTAATAAAATCTTTACTAGGTACCATACTTAATCTAAACTCTTCATCACTTCCTAATTTAGCTATAAATGTATTAGCTTCTTCTAGTAGTTTAATACCAGTATTATTAATAGCATATATATGTGGTTCCATAGATTTTACTAATGTAGGATAATCTACATCTATACCAGGTATCCATGGTACTACTATTTTACTAACAAGTTTAAAAGTATCTGGACTTATATTAGCTATCTTTTCGACTTTCTTATCTTCCTTACTAAGCTCTTTTATCATAGCTCTAGTACCTTTAGAGATAGATTTAATATTATTATTACCATTACTATCAAATAGTGATGTAACATCTTTTACTTTCTTAATAAAGAAATCAGATACATTCTTCATGAAGCTACTTATATCTTCATGATTAGCTATAAGTAATGATTCTGACCTATCTATATTCTTAATACTTTTTTTAGATCTATTATATATTGTTAGAAAATCATTATCTATCTTTTCAATAGTATACATATTCATTCTCCTATATTTATTACGATATGTTAAAATCAAATAACTTGGAATTACAGTAGATCAGTATGCTTATTAAAAAAAGATATGGTAATATGAATTAGAAATTTATAAGGAGTAATAAAATGTCTACAGCATTTACATTTGCTAAAGGTAACCAATCTAAACCTAAACTATATATTAATGTAGGTTGTTTATTAGATATACCTACAGCATCATTAGTAACTGGAGTAAAGGGTGAAACTATATTTAATGGTGGATTAGGTCAAATAGTAGCTATAGTAGGAGCTGGTAATAACTTTAAAAGTACTATATTACATTATCTTATGTTATCAGCTGCTGATAAGATAAAACAAGCTACACCTACTAATATGTTAACATATGATACAGAAATGAATACAAGCTTTGATAGATTACAAGGATTCTTAACTAATTTTAAACATTTAGATCCTAATGCTATATTAGGAGAAAGTGGTGAATGGGTTATTATAGATAAATCTACAATGAGTGCTAATGATTTCGGAGATCATTTGTTTAAGTATATGGACGAAAAGATAAAAGATGAAAAATCTTATATAGATGTTCAATGTTTCTTAGATCCATATACTAGAAAACCATTAAAGATACCTGTACCATCTATAGTAGAAGTAGATAGTTTAACAGAGTTTGAAGCAGCATCTACTACTGAAATGCTTAGTGGTGATCTTGATGATAAAGCTACTAATACTTATGCCATGAAACAAGGTATGTTTAAAACTAAGTTTTTATCACAACTACCTGCTAGATGTACAGCTAGTTCTACTTATATGTTATTTACAGCACATACAGGTGATAAGGTAGATATGGGTAATCCATGGGAAGCACCTAGTAAGAAGTTACAACATCTTAAACAAGGTGATGCTATTAAATCAGTTGGTAGTAAGTTTAGTTTCTTAACTAATACAGCATATCAAGCACATACAGGATCAGCATTTTATAACCAAGGTACTAAAGCACCTGAATATCCTAAAGATCCTAATGATATACTTAAAGCTGATTTAAACAGAGTTACATTAACTACATTAAGAAACAAAACAGGTCCATCTGGTATAAATACTGATGTACTTATTTCTCAAACAGAGGGTATACTACCATCATTAACAGAGTTTCATTTCTTAAGACAGAATAAAACATCAAGTAGTAGTCCTGGTTGGGGTATGGATGGTAATGCTAGATCTTATAGTCTAGATCTATATCCAGAAGTAAGTTTATCTAGAACTACAGTAAGATCTAAACTAGATGAAGATCCATTATTAAGAAGAGCTGTTAATATAACAGCAGAGATGTTACAGTTATCTATATATCATAGTGTTATACTTAAGAATGGTATATGGTGTACTCCTAAAGAACTATACGAAGATCTAAAGAAAATGGGTTATGATTGGAATGAGTTACTTAATACAAGAGGATATTGGACTATAGACCAATACACTAATCCTGTTAACTATTTGAATACAGTAGATCTACTTAAGATGCGTAAGGGATTATATAAACCTTGGTGGTTAAAAGATAATAAAGATAAGAAAGCTAATAAATAAAAACATAACAATGGAGTACCAAATATGAAGTCTAAAGATAAAAGCACTCCAAAACACAAACAAGATATTTTTATAATAAAAGCAAGTTATCTATTTAAGATAGAAGATATAGTAGAGAGGTTCAAATGGAAGAAACAAAAGAAAGTATTAAACCCTCAGTTGTAGCGGTTAATAGTATAACAGATGTAACTATACCTAATATAGAAGAGAAGACAAGAGTATTAACACCTAATGATTTATTAAATAAGCCTGATAAAGATTTAGATCTAGTTAAACTTGTAGAAGATGGTATAAGAAGACAGGTAGGTGATGAAGAAGCTGAATGGTTCTTACATCATAAAGTATTAAAGATAGCTCATGGAGTACATTCTATAACTCAAAGAGTTTTAATAAATAGATGGATTATACAAACCATCTTAAGAGCTAAGTTCTATAAAGAGTTAGAAAGTCCTATGTGTATAATATCAGCATTACCATTTGATGGTAAACATGAGGAATGGTTAAAATACGTGAGTAAAATAGTATTACCTTACTTTAAAGAACATGATATTATTAAAACATTAATCGATAAAGAGAGAAGTAAGTAGAGAGTAATATCTCTACTTACTTATTTTATATATAGGAGAAGATATGACACCTAAGAGAAAGAAAACACAAGATTATATATTACAATATATAGGAGAGATTGTATCTGGTAAAGAGAATATAGAACTATATGAAAATCTATTTAAGTCTATGAACGATAAAGAGTTTGATAACTTTATGAAAAGATTAAAAGATGGTGAAATACATCTATCTATAGTATGTCCTAATGATGGTAAAACAAGAGTAACAGTAGAGAATAACCTTAAAGTAGCTAAGAAGTTAGGACATGAGTTCTTTCAAAGAGTTAAGATAACTAACCATCCAGATTATCCAGATCATATGTTACCTAATAAAGTATTAACTATGTGGATACCTATAAGAAGAGCACAACAGTTACTTACTAAGAAAATATCTATACCAGAACATAACTTAGTAAGAGATCAACTTACAGGACAAGTAGCAGGTGATAGTAGATCTGCTAAGTTTAGTTATCCAGAACAACAAATAGCATTAACACATGGATTAGAGAAAACAGCAGAAGAGTTTGTTAAGATAAGAGGTGGAGATTTAGGTGCTAGTAAAGCTATGAACGATTACTTATTTAAAGATGGAGAAGTAAGTCAGAAACAGATAGATGTATGGTCTACATCTGTAAGATCTACTAAAACATTAAAACAATATTTTAATGGTATGCATATTAAAAGTACATTATAAAAATAACTACAGTATAACTTATTATAGTTATACTGTAGTTATATCTTTTATTAGTTAAAAACCCAAAGTGAAATATTTTCAATCACATATGATTTATATAGAATAAGGAATAAATAGTAGTCCTTATTCTATATTTTAGTTATAGTATGCCCGTACTATAACAGAAAGGATAATAAATGTTTAAGAATACTAAACAACTAATCTTAAAATTATCTATCAATATAATAGGTATGTTAAAGATTAAAATTACTTTTGAATCTAAGTAATTAGTTTAGTAGGCTCAAACACTTTTCCTTTAGATATTTTTTATATAAAATGTATTAACGTTGTAGTTAATCACGCAAGTGATTTAATAAGTCTTGAGATAGTATCAATATAGACACTGGTTATATTCATCCAGTAATAAACTTACAAGGGGTTAAAAATGAGAAATACAATAAATGTTGAAATAAACATAAAAGATTTAACAGATGAGAGTCTGTTAAAAGAATATGGTAAAATAATAAATATGGAAGAAGCCAATAAAAACTATGATAAAGAACTTTACAATGCATTAAGGGACGAATATTGTAAACGTTCAAATACTAATAGTATATGGTGGCACTATAAACTTCAAACAGCTATCTACGAAAATAGATAGTTGTTTAAATTAGTTTTTGTCTTTATGACATTCAACAAGCTCTATAAGAGCACCAGTTATTCATCTGGTAGAATACTTAAAAGGAGTACAAAATGAGAACAACAACTGAATACAGAGAATATGAAATTATGAGAGCAAACTTAGCTAAACTAGTTATTGATACTTTAAATATAAGAATTATAAATAGAGGTACCGATTACTTAGATGCTAGAAATGTCTTATTTAGAGCTGTAGACCGTGTACTAGAGATTATGTATATAAACTCTAAGGGCTTTAAAATTTATAGTCTACAAAGTGCAATTGTAGATGTATTTAAAAGAGAGTATCCTTATATGGATATCTCTAAAGTTGATGTGTCTATATTAGATAATACATTTAATATAGACATGTTAGATCTAGTTGATATAGATATCCCAGAGGATATCTTAGAAAAACTAGATCGTGAATTGAAATTAAGACTGATGATTAAACAACCAGCTTAAAAAAACATATGGTATACTAAAATGTATACCATATGCTTGTCCTAGATATGACATTAAACTGTCTAATTTATTTTTGTTATAAAATTAATAACAAGTAGTATTTCTTTCTCCTATATATACTACTTGTTTAAATCTAAATATAGTAACGTAAGTACTATATTGGGAAAGGACTCATATATTAATCTTAATTTATTTTTTTTTATTTTATTTCTAGATTCTTCAACCAGTCATACTTCTCAGTATCAAATTTACTTAATAATGCTTTCTTTATCTCTTCAGGATCATTATTAGGTATTAGATCATAATACTTAATCTTACCTATTTGATAAAATCCTATATATTCGTTAAAGTTCTTATTATCAAGTTCTTTTATATCTTTAGTAGTACTTATTACATAGTTAGGAACATCTAAGTTATATAGTTGTTCTTCTATATAAGACTGTATATCTTTATCTATCTTTTCTTCTAGATGAAACTCTAACATTCTATCATTATATGGATCTAATTCAACTACTAAGTTATTTATGTCTGGATATATTAATAGACATGTACTATTAGGTAGTATATATTCTTTTAAATTAGGATTAATAGATTTAATTATAGTAAATAGATTATTAGACATACTACTTACTTTAACATCTTTTATTCTAAATAATATATCGTTAATACCTATATACTCTATCATACGTTTATCTTTAAAATATCCTTTATTAGTAGCTATAGTACCATATCCATTTATAAATGGAGATACATTAAATTTAATACGTTCTCTCTTAAGATAGTTATCGTTATAAGCATATACTTTAAACTTCTCATATAGTAATGTATCATTACGTAAGTATTGATATACTTTAATAGCATTAGGATTAAGATCTTTATCTACTGTAAGTATTAGAGTAGATTTATCTTTATCGTAATCATATCTTAAGTTCTTACCTACCATCATATTGTCATAATTAAAGAAGTAATGATTTACATCTTCTAATGGTAATAATCCTTTTTCATTTACTCTTAATTTATAATTAGCTCTTACATCTACATTAACAGTAAGTACTTGTTTAGAATACATATCTTGTAATGGTAAACTTATACCTTGGAATATATAAGGTACTCTTTTTACTACTGGACATCTAATAAGATCATTATAGGTTAATATCTTAACAGTAGATGTATCGAATATATCCATATTACCTTCTTTATCTACTAGACCTATATACATAAGTTTAGATATCTTAGTATTATCTCCATCTAGTTCTAGTCTAAATGGTAACATAGCTAACCCTATAACATCTGATTTCTTAATGGTTCTATCTATTTTAGATTTAAACTCTTCGTTATGTCTATCAGGTCTATCTGATACTCTAGACCATCTAAACTTCTTAAATCTTACTGGTTTAAAATCACGATCATCATAGTCTATATTAACCTTAAATGGACCTACCATCTTTTCTTTTATATCTGGTTCTATATTAGTACCACGTATACCTATAGATACAGCATCTTTAATAGTATCTCTTTCTATATTTAAAGCATCTTCTGTTATATATGTAACTAGACTATCTGTCTTATCAGGTGTACCATCCATATTTAATGTTTTAAATGCTAGTAGACCTATTTTAATATATCTGTTATCTTGTACATATGTAGAGATATCTAATACATCATAGTTATAAGAAAAGTCATAGCTTCCATCATTCTGATCATTAGGTTCATTAAGTACCATATCACCTTCTGTATCTCGTATTGTATCTACTTTAGGTTGTAATGGTAAGTTAGTAGCTTTAACATCATTATTTATCTGTTCACTCTTAGTCTTAGATATTTTACCTATAGTGTCTTCTAATGGTTCTAAGTCTAGGCCATATACAGTTAAGAATCTTTTAAAGTCTGGTCTAAACCATGCTGTAGGCATATCTTTAAAATCATAACTACCAAATTGATTTAACCAAGCACCTTCAGATACTATCATATCACCTTTTACTTTTTCATATGTTACAAACTGTGGTCTTAATGGTAATCTATTACCATCTGGTGTTGTCAAATTATCCACATGTCTTTCGCTTATATCTACTCTATCTTCTAGTGCATCTAGTTCCATTTGTTTAACTTTTAAGAAGTTATTAAACCATGTGTATTTATTAAAGTTATAAGATGGTTCTTCTATAAAGTCTAAAGAGTATTCAGTAGGTTTACCCTTTTGTATAATAGGTCCATAATTAAGTATCATATCACCTTGTACTGGTTTAAGTTTAGCTAGTACCATAGATAGTCTAGTAGGTATTGTATCCATACCCATCCAGTCTAAGTAATCTCTACTATAACTATGTAATCTACCTAATGGATCTTCTAATCCTTTTAAATATAATCCATATACATATACCCATCCTTTATTAGTAGCTAATATAGTAGGATTGTTATAATAAACATTTATATCTTTATTAATACCAGTAGAGCCTAATGCGTGTAGAGAATAAGATGTTAATTTCTTAATAATAGTTCTATATTTATCTATATTAGAAAGTAACTTATCTTCTTGATCTAACTCTACACCAGTAAATGTAGTTAACATACGTTTCATAGTAGATTCTATATCTGTGTATTGAGATATCTTATAATCTATACCTCTATCATTAAGTAATTGATCTATAGTCTTAGGTTCTTTAGATAATTCGTAATAACCTTGTTTCTTTATATTCTCAAATACTCTTTTTATATTTTGTGTTATAATAAAGTTTTGAGTATTAGACATAAATACCCATAAGTATTTACTAAACTCTATAGAATCATTAAGGAATGATTTAAAACTATCTATAGTAGGAAATGTATCCAACTCATTAGGTAGATAATCTTTAAATGCTTTAACTATAGCATAAGACATACCATCGTCTATTAGTTTAGTATCTATAACTTTTTGATAGTTATCTTTATCAAAATTAAGTACATTATAGAAGTTTAATCCAGTTATTTTTAAATCTAAACTATTAGTACTAAATAGTAATAACTTAACAAACATAAGTATACCTATTTCAGGTGTTACTGTATATACTTTATTATCATAATCTAAGAATTTTGTTTCTTCTTCTGTAAATGATTTAGTTTTCTTTCTACCATGAACATTACCTTCAAACTTAACTTTCTCTTTATATAGTTTATCTTTTTGTAAACAATATATCCAATAATCCATAGTTAAAGAGAACAGATCTAATCCTGTTTTCTTAAATATCTTATTAGTATCTATATCTAATACTTTAGTATAAATCTCTTCAGATAGGTTTCTTTCTATATTAGATAATGCTACATCTTTAGCATATTTCTTAAATACATCTGGTAAGTTTTTATTAACATCTGGTAATGTATCAAATTGTTTATTAATCATACCTTCTATAGATGTAGATTGGTTATTATTAGTAAGATAATATCTATTTAATTTACTAGATAATAAACTAGCTTTATTACGTACATAAACAGGAGTATCTAGATCTTGTGTATGTACAGAGAATGTAGGATCTTCTCTTTTCATTAAGTAACTACCTATACCTATATTATTCATATCGAATAATCTATAATAGATCTTAATGAATGTAGCTTCTCTACCTACATTATGCATCATAACATCCATATTCTTATATAGCCAGAATAATGATTTCTTATTTAAGATATTAACATCATCCCAGATGTCCATATGAGATCTAAAGAAATGCTCTAAATGAAAACTATGTACTTGGAATGTATTTATTCTAGATAATCTTAAGTTTAATATCTTTAAAAATATAGCAGAATATACAAAAGCTATTAAAGAAGCTAAGTATAATTCATCTACTACAGTGTATGGTTTAACATGCCATCTAGATAATAATCGTTTTATATAAGCTTCTAATTCTGGTATTAAATAATATTCATTATCTTCTACAAAATCTTTACAATAAGCAAGTATAGATCCTTCTTCTGCATTAATAGCATCTATAGGATTAATAGGATCTATACAACCATGTATAAATCTTACATATTCTGGATACTCTGCTAATAGCTCGTTATAATACTTGTCATATTTTTGTAATTCTATACGTGTTATAGGATACTTATTAAGTAATTCAGCTGTTAATGTTTCATATGTTTCTGTTTCAATAACACGTATTTTAACAGGTTGATCTAATCTATGCATAATACCAGCTAGGTTAAGATAATACTTCCATTCTGTTTTAGGTAATCTATCTGGATCATCTCTAGTGGGTATATAACCTATAGTATTTTTAACACCAGAATTAACTACCATAGGTATCTCGTTTATCTTAAAGACGATACTATTCGTGAGTGCTTTGGTGTTAGCAATATATTGTTCTATTGTATACATCTTATCACCTTCTTATATTGTTTTTAAATTGTAATAATAAAGGAGTAAACATGGCTAAAGTTACGCCAAATATACCCAATATAATCAATAGTAGTCCACAAGCTGCTGCTGTTTTAAGTAAGCTTAACACTGGACCATCAGCTAATCGAAGGCCATATACTGACTATAATTATACAGATATAGCTATTTCCACTGCTAATAAAATACGTAATAATCAAACTATAGTAGATCTACTACCAGACTTAGAGATAGCTATACAAATAATGGTAGCTTCTATATTAGATCCTAATGGTATGGTTAGTAATCATTTAGTATATAAAACACCTACTATAAATATGCTTAATAATATTAAAACTTCTATAATGGATACTATATCTAAATATATAGAAGAGAATTACCATTTAGAAGATAAATTACCTATTATACTTAGAGAGACATTATTTACTAAAGGAGCTTATGTAGAAGCTATTATACCAGAAGCATCTTTAGATAGACTTATTAACTTCGTAGGAGGTTATAATGGTCTAATAGAAGATAATAATAATATAAATAATGAAGCTATAGATAATTTTATAGGTAGTCTACATTATGATAATGTATTTAATAATAAAAGTGATAAATGGACTATAAATACAGAAGAGTTTAAAGTTAAATATCAAGGTAGTATTAATAGTAGAGATATAGATAAAGCTTATACTAATACTAAGTTTAAATTAACAGATAAAGTTATAACATTAACAGAAGAAGATCTTAATTTAGAGATAATAGATAATCCATATGTTTTACTTAGAAATAAGATAAAAACAGACGCTTTAGTAAATCTTAAGACTAATAAATTAACTAGTAACTTAGAAGATAACTTAGGACATGATACTGTAAATTATTTAGATATATTATTTAGAAATAATACAGCATCATTAACATCTGAGTTAGAGTTTACTTTAAAAGAGGATGAAACTATAAGAGAGTCGTTATCTAAACCATTTATAATTAAACTACCTGTTGAATCTGTTATACCTATACATGCATCTTCAGATCCTACTACACATGTAGGTTATTTTGTATTACTAGATGAAAATGGTGCTCCTATTAATCTAGTAGATGAATTAGAAGCCTATGATGAAATGGCAGCATGTGGTGATAATATAGGTCCTAATAGAGATATGAATACACATGTTATTAATAAAGCTAAAAGAGGACTATTAGGTGGATTAGGTAATGTACCTAGAGTAGATAATATAGAGATACTATATGGAGATATAGTAGACCATATGATTAAACAGAAATTAAGATATAGTAAATTTGAAGATATAGTAGATATAAGAGACAATGCTGATATCTATAGAGTTATGTTATTTAGAGCACTATCTAGTAAACAAACTAAGTTATTATATTTACCAATTGATCTAGTACAATATTATGCTTTTAAATATAGACGTAATGGTACTGGTGAATCACTATTAGAGAAAGCTACTATATTAGCATCTATGGCTGGTATGTTGTTATATAGTAATGTTAAATCTTCTATTCAAAATGCTGTACCTATAACAGATATAACATTAACACTAGACGATGATGACCCTGAACCATTGAGTACGGCTAATAGATATTTCTCAGAACTATTAAGAGCTAATAACGTAGCATTTCCATTAGGTATGGTAGATCCTATTTATCTTAATGATTGGGTTATAAGATCTGGTTATACAGTTAAAGTTGAATCTAAGTTCTTACCACAGATGAATGTAACTAGAGATACTAGAGCAGATACTAGAGGTGGTGAAATAGATCCTAACCATGATATGTATACTAAAGTTATCAATATGATAGTTAAATCATTAGGTATGAGTCCTGAATTAATAGAACAAGGATTTAAAGAAGATTTTGCAGCTACTGTTGTTGCTAAGAATAAACTATTAGCTAAACGTGTTATATTATTACAAAATCAATTTGTACCACAAGTTACTAATCATGTTAGAAAATTAATCATTAACGATCCTATATTAAAAGATATGATAAAAGAAGTTATTAAGATTAATAAGGCTGATATAAAGAAAGGTATAAAGAGTTATAAATCTGAAGATGTTGATATAGTACTAGGTAAAATAAAAGATAGTGATCTAGCAGATTATATAGTAAATGTATTTGCTACAGCTATAGAGATAGAACTACCTAGTCCAGACTTTAGAGATGAAGATGAAAAAGCACAAGCTTATAGTGCATTTACAGATAGATTAGATAAAGCTATAGAAGACATCTATAACGAAGATATGTTTAATAATAACATCTTTGGAGAGAAAGCATCAGAGTTTGCAGGACATATCAAGAACCTTATTAAGACAGGTGCTCTATATAAGTGGATGACAGATAATAACTACTTAACAGAACTAACAGATTGGTTTACAGAGCAAGATGATAAGACTATTAAAGAACCATACTTTGATAATAACTTAACATTATCAAGTGCTACATTAAAAGAGTATATTAAGTTCTTGAAACTATATGCTAAATCGAATCATAAGTTTAGTAAAGAGTTAGAATCTATATTAGCTAAACTAGAAGAAGATGGAGTAGATACTGATAGTATGTCATCTAGTGATACTAACAGTGAAGAATCTGATACAGAATCATCTGGTGAATCATCTGGTGATGAATATGGAGATATGGAAGGTGAAGGTGATGAATTTTCAGAAGAAGAATCTACAGAAGAAACTGAAGAAGGATCTGAAGAAGATATGGATTTTGGAGAAGAAGATACTGAAGAACCTACAGAAGAAGAACCTACTGAATAATAAATATATAACTACACTATAGTCTATAATGGCTATAGTGTAGTTATTTTATATTTTAGTATAAATCCCAAAGTGAGAAAATAATAATCACATATGATTTATATAGAATAAGAGATACAATTATCTTATTCCGTATTTATCTAGGTATTATATATCGTACCGTTATAAAGATAAATACTCCTTTGTTATAATATCTATAGTATTATAACAGAAAGGAGTAATAATGAATAGTGAAAATATAATAAACTATGCATATTCAACATTAAAAAGTATGCGTAGTTTTTATTCATATATTGATGTTAGTGACCTTGAAAAAGAATTAACACAATATACAAATCTATTTAACAACTTCCAAAAATTAAAGGAAGTCATTAATAAATATAGATTTAAGTATTTAGTAAATAATGTATTTAAATTTACATTATAATACTAACTTGAATCTATTACTTCTTAAACTATAAAATCCGCAGTAGTGCTATAGACAAATATATCTACTGTGTCATTATAATATAATATATTATAATAAAAGGGTTAAATAGTCTTTCCCTTATATAGTTAACTATCTTTTAAATGGTTATTTAGTTAACTATATAGAATAAAGACAAATCTAAAAAAAGGAGTTCTTATGGCAAATTTAAGAAGAGATAACAACTGGAAACAGTTTGTTAAGTATCTTTTGTTAGCACAAACCGCTAGTGACAGCGGTAAAGGCTTTATTAGTAGTAAAGCCAATAGTGCTAACAAGGCTATAAGAGCTGGTTATAGTCTAAAAGACAACTATATTCGACAAGCTATTAGCTTTGCTAAGAGGCTAGAGGGTAGAGTTGTTATGGGTGTTGAAACATCTAATGTATGTTTCTTCGATTATTTCGAGGAAATGTCAATAGTATATTTCAACATTAAAGACTATGGACAGGTAAGCTTCCACAGCTTTAAAAGAGCTGGACATTGGAAGCTACCTGCTGATACCATTGGATGGAATGGTATCAGAGGTGGCTCTATGACCACCTGCCGTAAGCTAGCTCGAAAGCTTAACTTTCCGTTTTATAATCATAAAGTGGAAGATTAAGTACAGTTGGTTATCCTACCATTAAAGATAACCCTAAACCATTATTACTAAAAGGAGAATAATATGTAGTAAAGTAAAACTCAACGCCGACGGAGCCAAGGGAGTGCTTTATTTATAAAGTATGGTCTATTGGAAAGAAGGCAGTCTGGCTGTAACCAGTATGAGTATAAATTATAATAACAAGATTGATCTAGAAGGTTTTACAGAACCACTCTGAAGGACCATAGGTATAGATAGGTAAATAATACTATCATACTTATGCAAATTCATTGTTAAAAGCTAGATCAATACCTTATTATTTTTTTTCTATTTATACACATAGTTAATAAATCACAATAGTATATTCGGTTATAACTACGATACTGTAGTTATAACCTAGATGTAACTGTAAAGTCAATACTTTACAGTTACATATTATTTATATAGAAGTAGTTATTGAGTTGCTTAGTAATAAGCTAATATTTTATATATTTAGAAAGTGTACGCTATGGGTGTATTAGAAAATATGGCAGAAGCTTCTGCAGATGTTAAGAGTAGTACTTACGAGAAAGAGTACTTTAAAGTTGAGTTAGATAATTTCCAATTAGACTGGGACAAATCTAAATCTAGTTTAAATATTTCTATTCCTATAAGGAATGAGTATATATTAGAGTTATTAACATATATTAATAATTCTAAGTTTTTAGACAAAGAATTAATTAAAGAACGTATGATTAGAAATATCTTCGATACTGAAGATTATGGTCATATCTTTAGTTATAACGAATTAAAGTTAAAGAAAGATACATTACAAAACTATAAGAGAAATAATAACATTACAAACTTATTATACTCAGAGTTTAAAGAATTAAAATTAACTAGAGTGTTTGAAGAACTTGCTAGATTTAAAGAAACTAATCTAGAAGATAGAGTATTTGATTACAAATATTTCGATGTTATACTAGTCGACTATATTATAGTCTTAGTTATCAATGTTAGAGTTGGTAATAAAAATAATTTTAAATATAAAGTAGATTAAGGATTGATCATGTGTAGATTATATAAAGCGTATAAAACATATAAGTTAATAAAGAGTAGTAATATATTACCTATTAACGATATTACTTGGAACATAGCTAATAACGGTAAAGAGGTAATGAAACTTGAAGATAAATCTATAATACATAACTATGTGGATAATATTGTTAATGAAAAAATATTAATAAAATATGATTTGCTAAATGATATAGAAGATGAAGATATAAGAAATCTTTTTAAATGTTTAAGAAGATATATTATAGCTTCTATAGCTAAAGATCTTATTAACAATAAAAGATACGTAAGTGCTTTTAGATTAATATATAATAGCTCTTATGTTGCCAATATATTAAAAGATCCATTATATGGCAATATGATAATAGGAGAGATTATGTTCATCGCTATTAATTTAAAATATATCAGTGGTGATATAAAGTCTATTAAAGCATGGATAATCTCTATATTTCACCTTTAGGAGATTATTATGTTAGAAACAACAAAAAACGATTGTAGTTTAGGTAGAATATATGGAGTACTCTCTAAGGATAATGGAGTAACTAAAGTTAAAATAATGAATAAGTATTATTTAGATAAACTATATACCTATTATAAGGAACTAGATCTAATAAATACTGCTGAAGATACAAAATATAAAAGAGACTCTATAAAAGTATTTCGTCATATGTATGGTAAAGAGAAAGCACAAGAATACATAAGAGATCTTAAATCTGTACCTATTGGATTTATTAAATTAAATCCAAAGTATGATAACATGTTTACAGAAGAAGATATACAACATGATATAGATATACTTAATAAATATATCGGTATTATGTTTAATAGATCTAGAGACAAATCAATTATCGATCTTAGTAATTTACTCTTGATCTATCAATAACTAATAATAAATATGGATTAAAACCTAATAAATTATACTACGAAGGTATAGAAGCATTAGATAGAAATGTTAAGATGCCTATGAGTAGATTATTGGTAGATGATCTTAAAGAGTTTATTATTAAAGAATATGAATACCTATGTAAAGAGACAAATATAGTAGGAGATTTCTTTAGAATGTATAGAGTATTACTAACTGGTAATGTAACATCTATACATATGGAATTCTTAGATAAGAATACGTTTAAATACGAGTTAACATATGAATATGAAGATAATGGAAAGGGTGAAATATGGAAAAAAGGAAAGATACCAGATCTAAGATTTCTAGATATACACTAGAGGATAATATAATAGTTAATAATACTATGTGGAGAGATAATGGAAACCTTATAGAGAAAGAAGTATTACAAACAAGTCCTAAATGGAATAACTATGATAAGTATGATTTAGATTCTGAGAAACCTATGCTATTAACAGATCAAAAACTACTTAATAACATAGATTATTCAAAATGCTTTAATGTAATATATAAAGATAGTAAAGGTTTTACATTAGAACCAAATGAAGAATTTGATAACTATTATGATCAATTAGAGAGCATAATAGGTTGTCCTTTATTAATTGTTATAGGACAAACGATTAAAGAAAAATTTGAAGAGAAAGCAAGTACTATAAATAGAAGTACTGTTAACTCTGAAGTATTAACCAATATGATATTGGATCAAATAGCACATGAGTGTTATATCAATGTAGAACTCTTTATAGATTATGTAAGATTTAATAATGATGGAGAAGAACTCTGTGATTATTATATCAAATCTAGAATACTCTATGAAATAAAATAAATACAACAGTAGTAACTTTAATTAGTTACTACTGTTGTTTATGTTTATTATTTTCTAATATTATAATCTATTTATTTTTTAGTATAAAACCCAAAGTGAGTAAATAATAACCACATATTATTTACATAGAATAACAACAATAAATATACCTTAGATAGATATACCATTAAGTATATCTATCTAAGGTATGATTTTATTTATCAAATCATATCTAACTCTAATAGAAAGGAGAGATATGGATAAAGAGGACTACTCAATTAGACTATTACAGTCTATGCGTCCTGGATTAACAAATAACAACATCGTCCAGGAAACTAAGACTGTAATAGACAAGTTAGATAGTTTATCTAAACACATTCCTTATTATAATAATAAGGATGTTAAAAAACTATCTGATGATCTTAGATTTGATTTAAATCTTTACTTAAGTAATAAAACAGATTACTTAATGAAGAATCTTAAATCAGCTATAGGTTATCTAAATAAAATAATATTAAAACCAGTAGAGCATTTCTATGGTTATAGATATTATTAGATAACCTATATAATCTATTAGATTACAGTATTAGTTTAGAACACATGGATAAATGCTATAATAGATTATCCTATATTATAGTATGTGTTCTTAATAGGATATTAAAACAAAATTAAATACCTTAGATTAGTACTACTATTAAGTACTAATCTAAGGTATATTATAATTTATCATAATATACCTAATACCATATGAGAGGAGGTATTAGGTATATGAATAAGGTATGTTATTATTTATCATAACATACCTAATTCCAAAGAAAGGATTAAGTATGTGTTATACAGACTTAGAAGATGTTGGAAGATATAATCTTCCACATCCAAAAACTGGGACTCTTCTAAATACTAGTATAGACTGTTACAACAAACTAATTAAACAAAAAAGTAAACAATCTGAACTAGTAGATAATACAAATATAGAAGATCTCAAGTATTGTATAAACAATATAATAAATTATACTAAGAAAACTGGTAGATTACCAAAGATTCTTAGTGATTTATATAATCGTTTATACATAAGTTTATTTACGAGTCAACAATCTATAAAATATACAATGTAGAATATTGGCTCTAAATAAAATATAGTTTAGAGTATAAAGATAAATATTTATAACAGATTATCCTATGTTATAAATTTATACTCTTAATAGGATATTTAGTTTATTAAAAGTAGATGAAGTCATACCTTAGATTAGTACTTAATAATAGTACTAATCTAAGGTATGATATTACTTATAGTATCATATCTAATCCCATAAGTAAGGAGTAGATATGAATATAGTAGATCCATCTACTAATATTCTACAGTCTATGAATCTTGGACTTACCACTTATAATATAGTTCAAGAAGCTAAGATTGTAGAAGATAAATTGTATAACATTAAACAAGATTTCCCAATTATAAGAAATCTAGATGTAAATATGTTATACAATAAATTAAAGAATGATTTACATTCATATATAGATATTAAATCAGAATATCTATATAATGGATTAAAATCATTCTTGTTCTATATTAGAGATAATGTAATTAGACCTATAGAATATCTATATGGTCAAAAATATTAACTAATATAGAATAATAGTAATTAGGTTAGAATACATATATAAGTACTATAATGGATTATCTTAAAATTATAGTGTGTATTCTTAGTAAGATATATATTTATTAAAAGGGTAAATTATGAAAGTAATAACTTATATATGGGTACTAGTTTTAAGTTTGTCATCAATGGCAGGCATAGCAGAGGTTTTTGTAGCCGCTGCTACAGATGAAAAAATAGGCAATTGGGCTATCTATACTTGTATATTTAGCATAGTAATCTTTGTTCTAGGAGTAGGTTTCGGATTATACGAAACACTCCTAGATAAAAAAGAAATGAGTAAGGAATAAAATCCTTACTCATCTTATTTTTTTAGTCTTTAAATCCACTTATAGCTATTAAGAATATATATAGTAGTAATCCTATAGCTATAGATGGTATCAATGTTCTATCATAACTAGATCCGAATGTTGTTACTAATTCATTAGCCATAGCTTTAGCTTCTCTAGCAGTAGGATCTTTTATATTACCAGCCATCCAATAACCTTTTAGATAATTTAGACATCTATTTGCATTTCTATTAAAGTTACTGGTTATTCCTTTATTTCTTAAATAAGCAAATGATGATACTATTATTTTTTCTATAAAATCTTTATCTTTATCTTTAGGATATTCCATTTTACTTAATTCTGATAATAACTCGTTAAAGTGTTCTATTTTACATCTAGGTATAACTTTAGTTACCAAGTATACCATATCACTATTTATAAAATCTGTATCTACAGATATTCTAGATTTAACATAGTTTATGTATCTAACTTCACCTGTAGTTACATCTTCTAATATAGATTCTTCTTCATCCACATTACCTATCTTACCTACTAATGATGTAGATGTTATCTTCTCATTACGATCTCTAGTTTCTAAATATACTTTAAACAGATTTATTAACATAGACTTATAAGAACCTTGTATACCATTAATAACATATACTGCATTCTCACTACTATAGTCTATTATCTTATCGTAGAATATACCTTTAGGTAATACATCTAATGTTCTATATTCAAATACAGCTTGCCAACTACCATATTTCTTTATTAAATATTTATCATTAAGATTCTCATAAGCAGCTTTAGCTGTACCTATATCAGCAGGTATCTTAAAGAAATGATTATACATAGATCCAAAACATTTATAACCCATAATCAAAGCTAATCTAGTAACTATTTCTTGTTTTACTTTATCAGATAGTTTAGTATTATATGTCATATGCATAAGAGTTACTAGTGTAAGATACATAGGATTAGAAGATACTTTAAATTGTGGATTAATACCTTCTGTATTATGAAAAGCATATTTCATTTTAGATTCAGAACTACGTAGTATAGTCTTAAAGAATATGTCATCATCGTATTTACTAAAACTGAATGAATATACTCCTAATAAGTTACTACCTAAGAATTCTGAATTATCATTATGTATAGCTTTATATTTCCAATCGTTAATAAACTTAAGTAATTTATTATTAAAACTATTATCTATTTTAACATATTTAAATTCTTTATCTATAACATTTTGTATACTTTTATACATAGTATACTCCTTATCTACTATAGCGTTTATTTAACTCGTAATAAGCTTGTTCTGCCATAGATCCATTTATAGTATTATCGAATTTAGAATTAACTTTACCTACTGTATTACCTACTATTATATCTTTACTATGTGATTTAGTAAATCCACCTTTAACTCTTGTACTACTAGTACTAGTACCACCTATACTATTACCATTAAATTGGCTATACTGTTGTGTATTATTGTACTGTTGTGTAGAATAATTAAATTTCATAATCTACTCCTTATATATTATTCTTTACTATCTGCTTTATTATCCGTTAGATTAATCTTTTCTATATTAGTACTATCCCATTCATCTCTATTATAGTTATAGGTTATACTTTGTTTATATTTAATATTTCTAACACTATCTAATCCAGACCAACTTAGTTTACAATCCCCATATATTTCTAATATAGGAGCTGGTACTACAAGTACTGAATCTAAATATTCTTTAGCATATTCTCCATTTGCTAATGTTCTTACATTACCTTCTAGTTGATATTCGACATCATCACATGTAGTAATAGGAATATCCCAGAATAAAATAATATTATTATTATATAAGCTAATCTCATCTTTATCCACCATATATATGTAGTTACCTCTATTATCTTTGGTAAACTCTGACTCTATGGTTTTATTATTTTTATCTTTTATAGCTCGTCTTTGTACTTTAAAAGTATAGTTGTTTTTATCTAGTACTAGAGTATCTCCAGATTTAGTAGGAGGAAATGTATCTCTATGTAAATAAGTTCTAAGACACCATGAGTGTTCTCCATAGTTACCATGTTGTATCATAAACGATAACTTATCTTTATTAACACCTGATTTATACTGTGCTGAACAATATGCTACGCATGGTGCAACTTTATTATTTCTTAATCTTAATATCTTCATACCTTATATCCTTAATATCATAATTAGTATTAAAATACAGTATTAACTACTGTATCCTAAAATCAGGTAAATTGGTAGTTATATAAGAACAACTTAAAGGAGTAAGATATGAAATTAAATATATTAGGTAATTATAAAGATTGGATTAGTAATTATCTAAAATATACATTTGATAATATAATAAAGACAGATAAGAATAGATATGAAAATAATTATGAAAGTTATAAAAAGAGATTCTTTAGTAACTACTATATGGAACAATTCTATTTAGACCTAAGTGAGATTAGAGTAGCTAGTAAAAAAGTAGTAGACACTATGAATATGAATAGAAAGATATTATTAGTAACAGATTATGATGCTGACGGATTAACATCTGCTGTAGTACTTACTAAGTTCTTTAGAGATATAGTAAAATATAAGAATACAGAAACTGTAGTAAATACTAGACAAGATGGTAATGGATTTAATAAAACATTAGTAAACAGAATACTAGAAATAGATGCTAATGATAAAGTAAGTTTAATTATAACAGCAGATCATGGTAGTTCTAATAATAAAGAAATAGGGTCATTAAGAAGTGCTGGTATAGAGACTATTATAACAGATCACCATGTTATACCTAAGAACAATTATCCAGAATATGCTTATGCTTTAATCAATGCTATGAAAGATGATGATAAATGTTATAACTTAGCATCTGGATGTTATACTGCTTTTATGTTATGTATGGGTATATATAAAGAAATGAATAAAGATCTAAAAGATATGTATCCATTATTACCATATGTAGCTATAAGTACAGTTGTAGATCAGATGCCTATGGATCATACACATAATAGATCATTAACTAAACTAGGTATAAAAATATATAACGATAGAAGAGATATTAATCTTATAGAGTTAAATAGAATATTAGATTTACCTCCATTAATTAATTATAGAAATATAGGTTGGAATATAGGACCATTTATTAATAGTGGTAATAGATGTAATACAGAACAAATAGTATTTAACGGTTTAGTAGAAAATGATAAAGATAAGATAATAAAAGATCTATCATATGCTATTAATATAAATAATGAACGTAAGAATGATCAAAAAGAGATATACGATAAAATAGAAAGTGATATAGTAAACATATATCCAGATATAGAAAATGTATTCGGATTAGTATTAGTTATAGATACTAACTATGGTATAGCTGGACCTATAGCTAGTAGAGTAGGTGACAATTATCATAAACCTACTATAGTATTTAGATCTTCTGTTAAATCTGGTATACTAAGTGGATCTGGTAGAGCTATAATAGATGTTAATATACTAGAAGTATTAAAAGAGATACAGTATAAACATCCTGATGTTATTAAAACAGCAGCTGGTCATAGTGGTGCTTGTGGTATAGAGATCTATAGTAATAAATTAAATACATTTAGAGAGTTATTCTCTAATGGAATAAAAGAAGTACTAAACGGTGAATTACCTGTTAAAGAACCTATTATAGCAGCTTATGTAGATCCTAAAGATATACATTTAGGATTAGCATTAGAAGTAGAACATATGGGACCATATGGTAACTCTTATCCAGAACCTAAGTTTACCACTAAGATGAAATATAAATCATCTTTTAATATGGGTAGTAATAAACTATGTACATTCTATAGAAATAAGAATGTAACTATAGAGGCTATGTATTTCTTTACAGATGATTATTTAAACAATGATAACTGGAATGACTATTTAATACCTGATCAAGAGTATGAACTAGTATTTACAGTCTCTATAGGGTATTATAGAAACAGTTATAGTTTATCTATGGTTATTGAAAATATTATTAAACATTAAGGAGAATATTGTGGAGAACGTTATTGAGTATAGAGATAGTATAGAAAAAGTTATTAGAACATATGTAGATACTAATCATTTGTATTTAAATTGTGTTTGTGTTAAATATAAAAAAGGTACTATGGATGTAAATGATAAAGAAGCTATATGTGGTTTTGTATTTGATATTATAGAAGGCATAGGATCAGATAGATCAGTTCCTTTAATCAAAATAGAATTTATATCAGATAGTAAAGATATATTTACTATACATTTTAATAGAAAATATGAAGATATAATAGATACAATAAAAGACTATAATAATACTAATAATATTAAAGTAGAATATGAAATAAAAGATATAAAACCATTAACTGTTAAACAAAGACGTAGAAGAGGTAAATGGTAATGATTAATCAAGTACTAAATAACATATTCTATATAGTACAGAATATAACAAGTAAGTATAATATTAAATATGATGTTAAACAGTCTATAGATAGAGTAACTAAAATTACTAATATAGAACTTAAGATAAAAGGTAAATGGGACACTAGTGATTATATAACATATTTGGTATGTTATAACCCAGAATCAGCTAGAGTAGTATTAACTGTTAATAGTGATGATATTAAAGATAAAACATTTAATAATAAAGTATATATTCTTAATAAAGCATTACAAGATTACAGATACTATGTAGTTAATAATAAAGAAGTTAATCCTATGCTTATAATAGAAAATAATTATAAACTATTTGATTATTTACAAAAAGAAGGAAAAGATAATGCTGAAACTAATTGAAAGTATGATAGGGTTATTTACTAAGAGACCAGATAGTTTTGATTTAGATTTAGCTCTAATTGATATAAAGAAATGTTTACAATCTGATCCATTCTTATATACAGAATATGATAAAGAAACAGTATATGCAGATAAGATAATATATGTGGTAAAAGAACCTAATATATCGGATTATAAAGATATAGTTAAAGTATCTTTATATTATGAATTACCACATTATGATAAAGACTTAGAAATAATAATAGAATCTAATAATCTATGTAATGTAACTATAGAGAATATCTATTTAACTATAACAACTATATTCTTAAGACATGGTATAAATTATATAGGTAAAATAGATAGATAAAAGGAGTAAGTATGTTACCAGTTATACCAACATTAACTATAGATGGATGGGATGTTAATCCATTAAGTCAAATGTCTAAATTACTAGAATACTACCAAGCATCTGATTATTCACAATCTAATACATTTATAAATAATATAACTTCTCTTAAATATACATTACAACTTAGTAGTAATGTTAATACATTAAAGAATAATATTATAACAGATTTACGTAATCTATATGGTTCATATTTTGATACTGTAGAACCTGTTATAGAAATAAAAGAAGCTGATAATGGTGTATTAAATATTTATATAGATGTAAAATGTACTAGACAAGGACAAGAATTTAAACTATCTAGAGCTATATCTGGTAGATTTAGTGGTATTATAGACTATGAAACAAAACTAGTTGAAAAATATAAATATGATGTAAGGGAGAAATAAAATGGAATTAAAAGATAATGATTTACTAGATTCAACTCTAAAAGAACTTAAACATAATATACAGAGTGAAGAAGGTGAATGTACTTTAAAAGAATCTGTATTTGTAAATTACTATTTAGATATGTTTAGAGATCTAGCACGTAATCCTAAGAATCCAGAGATACTTATGAGTAAAGCATATAGATCATGGTTAGATAATACTAATGGTGGTCTTAATAGTGTTAATATAGTAGATGATTCTGATACTGATAAAGTACTATTTGTAGTACCTAAGATAACTATGGAATCTAATATAGATTATACATGGTATTCTAAATCTAATATTGATTTTACATCATTACCAACAGAGATAACTAATAGGAATAACTATATACCTGGATTAGGAGATAAACTACTAACAGATATAGTAGGTAAATTTGCTATGACATTTAAGAATACCAATGATGATGAAATAAAAGATCAATGGTTACGTATATTCCAAAGATATAGTACTAATAGTACTAATGAAACTGAAGATACTACAGAAGTAGATAGAGATGAAATAGTAGCTAAAGAAACAGAGGATTTGTGGTAATGTATTTTAAGAAAGTAAATAAGCATCAATACTTCCTAGAGGATAGTAAAGAGTTAGTTAATAAAGTAAATGAAATGGTTAAAGTTATATCTGGAGATACAAGTAAGTTTATAGAACCATCTAATGATAACTTATTTCAAACTATATTAAGTAGGGTTGTATCTACAGAGTTCTTTAAAGATAATGAATTAGAAGATGATATATTAACAGTACTTATAGATGTAAGTTGTAATAATAGATTATATACCATATCATTAGGTAAGTTTGTAGATCCTACAGATGGTAATGTAAAAATAATAGAAAGTTATTACGTAAGATAGATTAGTCTATAAGACTAATCTATCTTACTCTTATTTTGTAAGTAATCCAGTATCATACTCTTCTTGATCTATATATACATCTGGAGACATAACAGCTATATTTATTAAACATCTATTAATCTTAGTATCAGGTGTATATACTTGTGCTGTAGATAAGATAGTACCTTTTAACTTATATATCTTATTCATACCATCTTCATACACTAGACAACATGGCATACCAGGATATAATATATCTATATCTCCATTATGCCAATTAAGTTTATATATCTCTAGACTATTACGTAATGTTTCAGATCTGTATTTATAAGCATTATTAACTGTTCCTACATATGTTGTTTTAACAGTACCATCTTTCATATTCTTAGTAGCTATAGTTTTAATATTAGTATCTTTCTTACCAGATAATGTATTACCATTATCTATATCTCTATATGATTTATAAACATTATCAGGATTAGAAAATGTTAAAGCATTACCTTCTTTAAATAATCTATTATTACCTTCTGATACTTTTTCTATATTACTATCAGCTACTATTTTAACTATATCACCATCTGACATATATGTTGTACCTGCAGTACCCATTCTTTTATTATTAGGTAAGAATATTAAAGCTTTCTTAGTAGATATATCAAATTGTTTAATATCCATAGTAGGATAAACATATAGATATTTCTTACCATTATACTTCTGTAAATAAGTACCTATAGCACTATTGAATAATCCATAACTATCAGACTGTTGTAAGTAGTTAGGTAAACTTAATATCTTAGTACCTGTAGGTATAGTAATGTGTCTATAATTATTAGGATTATCTATATTAGTTATATTTAAAGATATCTCAGATGGATCTTCTCCATAATCTATTTTAGATATAGAATCTAATAACTCTGCTTCTATAACTGTTTTTAAATCTGTATTCTTATAAGTACCTTCTACAGTTATATCATCTAGAGAGTATAAATCTCTATCTATACATTGTCCTTCTATATCAACTGGTACTACAGCAGATAACTGTGATGTAGTAGCCATAGTCATAACATCTTTAAACTCTTGACCAGTATCTTTTAATATAATAAATTTATATCTTGTACTATCTACTACTACATCGTTAGATTTCTTAGCTATAGTTATTTCTAAGTGTTCTGTATAGTTCATAATGATATCTCTATACATACCACCATCTAAACTAAATATTACTCTTAGATCATCAGTAGCTGCTCCATTATAATCTCTAGTCCACTCTATAGTATTTAATACATCTATCTTAATATCTCCTAATGGAGATGATAGTGTTACTTCATACTTATAGTGTTCTGGTTTCTTAGACTGTATGATCTGTTCTATATCTATATTTAGTAATGAATCAGATACTATATAATCTTTCATAATGATTTACCTTTACTATTTTTCTCTATTTAACTTCTCTTTAACTGGTAATATAGAATATAACATAATTTGATAATACATATGATATATAGCTACAAAATTAGATGTATTCTTAACCATATTAGCTATAGTATCTTTTATTACACCAGTTGATTTATTATCAATCTCTATAAGTCTTATAAGTATATTTATATATCTATTTATCTTATTAATAAACTCTTCATCTGTAATATGTAGTTCTAAATAGTCTTTACAAATAGTACCTATTTTAGATTTAACATCTGTTAATATCTTATTAAGATTAACTCTATAAAAATCTGTAAACATATTACTTACTGAACCAATATCATTATTTATCTTATTATATACATCTTTAATAGTATTTACTAATGATAACATACCTTCTACATTATCAACTCTAGCTGTTTCTAATTCAGGTGTATCTAATGCTAGTTCTCCTAATAGAGCACCTAGTTGTTGTTTATTAAGTATACGAGCAGATATAAGTCCAGTATTATCTTCTACTGGTAATAACTCTTTATCTAACTTATCAGATGGTACTAACTCATCTGGTATATCTTTAGATATATCTATATTATTAAGAAAACTTATAAGTGTATTTACTTTACTATTTACTTCTGTTAGTTTAACTAATGGATCATTAGTATATAGTTTATCTAAATATGTTTTAAGTATAATAATAAGTTTAGGTATATTTAATACAAACTTAATGTTATATACAGAACTATTTAATGTTGGTAAGAAATCTCTTTCTAATCTTTCGTTAAAGTATTTCTTATATTGTTCACCACCACCACATAATATATCAACTCTAGTCTCTACTATACCATTATTATAAATAGACTCTACAGGTTTAATTATATCTACTAATGTAGTAGAATATGATTTAAATAGATCTGCTTTATCTACAAAGTATTTAGTCATCTCATCTACTTGTTCTAGTAGTGAATTAACTAATAATCGTTTACCTAAATTAGTAGCATACTCTTTAGTCATTTCTCCAGATAGACCTGTTTGTATATTACGACTATCTTCTTCTTTAAGTATATTATTATCAAGACTAACAGCATTTATATCTTGTTCTATAACCTTAATAGGATCTTTTAAATAAGCACTTATAACTTCTGTTGTTCTTACTAGTTGTTCAAATTGTTTTATTATACATTTCATTGTTTGTCCTTAAGTATTTGTTTAGCTCTTAAATGTTCATTATATAACCTACGTTCTTCAGGTGATTGAAATCTAGGTTCATAATTCATATTATTAAAATCAATAACAGGTTGATCTTTATATACAGGAGCTAATGGATTATCTTTTCTACTTTCGTCTATTACATTGTTATTACTATCAAATACAGTATATTTAGATATAGGTAATCCTGTATTATTAGTTACCTTAACTTTATTTAAACTATTAGGATCTATATCTACTATCTCTTTACGTATAATCTCTGGTAAGAAATTAGATATTGAAGCTTCTTTTATTATACGAGCTCTCTTACCACGTATCTGAGCTTTATTGTTATTAAATATAGATTTATTAAATTCATCTAGATGTTTTAATCTGTCTTCTACATTATAGAATCTTATTTCATTATTAGCTATTAAACTATCTATATAATCAAAATATTCGTCTATAACATCATTAAGTTTAACTACATCTGATCTTTTCTCAAATGCTATTCTATATCCATTAACAAATGCTTCTACCATTTCATTAAGAGACCATTTAACCAAAATAAGTTGATTTAAATTAGTAGATTGATTCTCTCTATAATTAATATTAGCTACAGTATCACTTAGTTCATATCTTATACTATCTGCTACAGGTACACCTATAGTATCTAACTCTTCTTGAGTATATGTTGCTATAAGTGGTACCCATACGTAATAACTTCCTTTAGGGAATTCTAACTCTTTTAATTTACCATTGTGCATAGGTTGTAATCTATACACATCATATCTATTCATCATAGCTTATTCCTTATATAGAAGTAACCATACTTCTTCTATACTCTTTTAATAACATAACTAAGATAGGTATATAATAATATTTATCTTTACTAGGCCAACTTACGTATTCTTTATACATATCCATAAGTAGATCTATATTTAATATTTCACCATTTATAAACTTAGTTACTTCTTGTTCTAGTATAGTCATATTCTTAACATCACCTTTATAGAATGCTTCGCTAAACACATAAGTCATTACATTTCCTTTCTCTATACTCTATTATCTTATCTCTAGTATAATCAAATAGTATATATAATATGTAGAATATAACAAATATAAAAGCAAATATATATACTATAGTTATTACTATAAGACTTAGTATAAATAATCCTGTATTTTTTATTAACTTTGATACCATATCTATCATTCTTTCTTCCTTATTCTATTATATTGCTTAGTAGCTCTTATAGGTTGTATAGTACTATCTATAGGTTTAGGTTTATTAACACGTTCTTTATCTTTATTAGGTATTGTATTAATATCATCTACTATAAGTTCTTCTTTTATCTTAGATACATCTGGTCTATCTATAATAGCTTCTTCATCATTCTCTTCTCTAACTCTATTATTCTCATTACATTGATCTAGAGCTTCTTGTATAGCTTTATCTTTAGCTTCTTTTTGTTTAATAAGATCTAAGACTTCTTTCTTAGACTGTTCTATCTTATCTTCTATCTCTTTATCTTTTAAATAAGATTCATCATATGGTCTAGTTATAGTTTCACCATCTTTAGTCTTAGATGGTTCTATATTGAAATCTAATCCAGGTATAACTACTTTAAATTGTTTCATAGCATCATTAGCATTATCACTATCTGATTTCTTAATTTCATATACTTTCTTATATCTAGATAATGTTAAATCAGGTGTCTTACTAGTATCTGTTATACCAGATATAGAACTACTACCATTTAGATCTACTATGTAATCTACATCCATATAGTTAGGATTAAGACTATTTAAGTTAGACCATGTTTTAGGTACATGTGTAAATCCTATATTAGAAGTTACTTTAGATAACATCTTAGGATTACGTTTTTCTAATATATCCCATATAGTATAAGTTACTGATTTATCCATATCATAATCTATCATTTGTAGATTATACAAATCTGGATATTCATTAGTTGTAAATACTTTTAATACAAATCTTTGTAACTCTTGATCTACATAGTTATCTCCACCATCTTTAGTAGGTAACTTAAGAAACTTAGTTTCAAAATCTATAAATGTTCTAAAGTAGTAATCTGTTAATTCTTCTATAGCACTATTAATATCATCTTTAACTGCTAACTCTTCTCTTGTTAATATAGAACCATTATACTCTTGTATATAGTTCTTATTATATACATAATTACGTACTACTTTAGATACTATATTATTATATAAATCAGGTTCATCTTCTAAGAAACTATGTAGTTTAAAGTTAACAGTATAAACTTGATGTAAATTATAATGGTTCATAGTAGCTTCTTCTACTACAAACATACCTATACGACCACCTATTAATGTAGCCATAAATAGATCACCTTTACGTGGCATAAATCCAGCATTTATTATAGCTTCTAAAGATATATCATTTACATTAGTTTGATTTAATGGTTGTTGTACATATATACGTAATTTAGATATACGTATATAAGATTGATTACCTACAGGTTGTTTAACATCTGGATCTAAATCTAAATCACCTTTATCTCCATATTGACCATAATACTCTACAGTCCATGGCATACCAGATACGTATTGTCTCATCATCTCTAGAGGAAACTCTTCGTTAAATGTAGTAGATGTACGTAACTCAGACTGCTCTCTAAATCGTTCTATTTCTGGTACATAGTTATCTTGTATTTTACCTTCTTTATCAGGTTGTACATATAATGCCATCTATTCTCCTTCTCTAAATACTTCTGTCCAGTAGAATTGAACAGTCATCATAGTTGCTTTATGATGTCTATATGCTTCTGAAAAACCAGTACGAGATGTTAGTATCTCATCTGGTAAATCTAACTTAATTTTGAATAAATCAAAATATGTTTTTATTAATAACTCATTATCATCATATTGATTAGCTCTAAGATGAACATTATTATTTGTTAATTTCTTTTTATATTCTGATATCCATGGTATACCATCATACTCATATTTATTAACAGGTATATAAGATGGTGTATCTCCATATACAGGAGTACCACATGGATCTAACTTAACAGTTCCATCTTCATTAAGAGCAAAACCTTCGGGTGATATGAAGTTACCTTTGATATCTATATATGTACCTGTTTCTACATCTCCATTATAGATACCTAGTTTCTTACCACCTTTAACATAGGTGTACTTTTTATCCATATATAACTCCTTACATTGAAATCATGAAAATCAACACATAGAGTACCTTTTACAGTACTCTATGTGTTATATTTTTAATTATAAAGTTTTTCTTCATCAGTTAGTACTAATGTTGAATCTGGTTTAATTCTAGATGCATATTGAGGATAAGCTGTCTTATAAGTATCAACAGCACTATCTGGTACATACATATCACAATTAACACCTTTAAATGGCTCTCCATTAATAGTAGGAGGAGTTGTACCAATGAAATGTATATAACGAGCTGATGAACAGTTAGTATATGCTTCTGTTTGAATAGTTTTAGTTGTAGGCATAATAATAATTTCTCTTAAATTAACACATCCTCTAAAACAAGCAAATGGTATTTCTGGTATATCTGGATAGAAATTACGTATCTCTTCAGAAGCACTTGTATCTAATTTATCATTGTTTACAAATATTAAATGTTTTAAGCTAGTATTATTCTCTAATAGTTTTGGAATTAATACCCATATATTATCATTGTACACTTTAAGTTTATTATATACAGTATAAAATCTTATTATTTCTAAACTAGGCAAACTGTCTTTATAATAATTAATTATCTTTAATATATTATAAAACCTACTTCCACTACTGTTATAATTTAATCTTGGTATATCTTCATATCCAATTTCAAGTTTAAGAAGTAAGAAGTTTAATTCTCTTAATTTTGGAAGATCTTTAAGTAAAAATTTTCTATTATAACTAAGAGAATAACCATCCAGTTCTTCTTCTTCTAAATATATTCTAGGTATTATAAAATCAATTTTTTCTAAATTATTATTATTTGTAACATTCAACTCATTATTATAAGTCTCGTTATTACCACCAGTAATTACTAAATGTTTAATATTATTATTATAACAAATTGAAAGTCCTTGTCTATTTGTCGTACCGAAACAATGAAAGAATATTACTAATTCCTTATTATTTATTAATAATTTATTTAAGAAATCTAAATATAAATAAGGATTGCTAGAATCTTTAGATTTACGTAACTCTATAGATCTTGTATCGTTAAATATAATTGTATCTGATTGTAAAGTAATATTATTTTCTTTACAATACTTTAAAAAGATATTAAATAAGAAAACCATATACTTATCATAAGATGACTCAACATAGGGATCAATATATTTTATAGCATTATCAAGAGTCAGATTATTATCTTTTAATGTTATCTTTAACTCTGTAAGATGATTAGCTAAATTATATGGACTGGTTGGTTTGTCTCCCATATCATAATCAAATTTAACTAGATTAAGTTTCTTTATCTTAGTGTCTTTAATATTAAGTACATTAAATACATAGTCAGGTTTATCTTCTATAACTATTTCTTCAAGATTAGTCCATCCTGGTAAATCTATTTTATTAAGTCTAGAACAACCTATAGGTATTATTAACTTTCTAGCTTTATCATTATTAGGTATATTAAATTCTTCTGCATTATAATATTTCTCTATATTAGCTGTATATACTCCATCTGCTGTTATACTACTATAATCTTCTAATTCTATATTTCTACTATTTATAGTTAATCTACAATATGTTATATCAAACGTATTATCTAAATATGTTGTCTTTATACCAACTGTTATAGTTCCTACTTGATCAGTATTATAGTTATCTAAAAATGTATGTTTAACTGTATCTGGTAATTCATTATTATTAGCTATAAACATTTCAGGTCTTATTGTTTCTCTTTCTAATATAGATACATTTTTACCAACTGGTATTAGTTTCTTTAATTTAAATATTAATTTAATACAAAAACTACTACCATCTGTAAATGTATATCTTATATCTTGTTCTTGAGTACCTTCTACATTAATAACTATATCTTTACCAGCTGTTACATTAAATTGGAAATGATGATATTTATCTTCTCTATCTTTAAAATCTATATTCCAATTCATATGTCTACGTTTAATCTTACTATACTCACTTACGTCATTAGTCTTTAAATTATAGTTATAAGTAACATCTTTTAATCCTAATCTTTCTACTACTGTATATTTAGATAGTTCACTATGTGTTACATAGTTAGATAGATCTGGTTTAAATCTATTTAATTCTTCTTTAGTAGCATATGGAGTAAGATCTATATTAGGTTTAGCTTTAGCTATTCTATCATCTACTTCTGCTTTAGTATACAAAACATTCTTATAATAAACATCTACTTTATTTGCTTTAGTATTTAATTCATCTGTTAATAATGTTTTAGTATCTTCTATTTTAGTATCTATATTAGTACTAAGATTATTAATGTTATTATTTATCTCTGTTTTACTATTCTCTATATTAGTAACTATAGTTTTATTAACATTAGTTAATGCTTTATCTATTTCTTCTTTAGTATAACTAGAAGAACCTGCTAATATATTAATCCATTTATCATCTTTATTTACTTTTATAGTAGCCATACTATACTCCTATTATTATATTCAAAAAATGATACAGTATAGCTTATAAAGCTATACTGTATATTTATTAAAATGCACGTGTATCGTCACCTCTAAACATATGTCTTTGTCTTACCTCATATTTAGAACTTAATATAAAATGATCTGAAGCAATTGACTCCATATCTGTCTGATAATTAATACTACCTTCAGAATCAGATTTAACATCTAAAGTAACATAGTCACCTTCTTTATTCATTACTTCGATGGTATAATCTGTATTAGGATAAACTTTAGCACCTCGTGTTGTTCGTATAACAACATGATGATTTTCGCCCATTATTTTTTCAATACCATCTTGCATACTTGGATACATTTTATGTTTTTCGTTATAATCACTTGGTAGAACTCTTAAATACAGATTTAATACCTTACTACTATTATCTTTAAATATTACTTTAATAGGAATAGGTAGTAATCCTAAGTTTTCTTCTTTAACATACTTATTAACAAATTCTAAATCTTTTAATATTAAGAAATCATTAAGTATTTCACTATGAATATCTACTTTCTTAACAATATTAATTTTAGTAAGATCAGTTAGATCTTGTCTTACATCTGGATCTTTATATTTATTTAATAACTTTAATACTGTTTTTAAATATGGTTGTCCTTCCATCTTCTTATAATCAAAGTCTCTTGTATCGATATATAAAGACATATTTATCTCTTTAGCTTCTATCTTAAATGTTTCAAACACAAGACAATTTTTTCCTGTTATATCATTATTTGTTGTTGGTGAATATGTAAATGTGTATTTATCTATATTAGCACCATTAATAACATCAGTATATAACTCAAGAGTATCTAAATCTAATAAATCTGATAATTCAAACTTCTTTTCAGCATTTATTACATTTCTAACATCATCAGTATTTAACCATAAAGATCCGTTATTAGGATCTTGTTTAGCTATTTTTACATTAGTATCTTTTACACCATTGTCTTTATTAATAACTGTCCAATTATTAGTTACTGGATCTTTAACTTTTATTAAAATTTTATTACTCATATTTTACTCCTTAGGTCTTATCCATAGTGCATCTTTATCACTAGGTTCTGTTTTACTTATAACTATATTTAAATTAGACTTACCTAATGTTTTAATAGTGTTATTGAATGTTTCTATATCTACATAGTTATCTAACATTTTATGTATTTGAGTTGTATTTGAATATTCGGACATATCTAATTGATATTGTAATTTACCACCTACAACAGGTAGGTATTTTTGTTCTTTATCACTCCAAAATTTTAATACTGCCATATTATGCTCCTATTGCTGGATTATTACCAGTGTCTTTCTTACCAGCTTTCTCTAATGCAGCTAGTAATTGTTTTTCTACTTCTTCTTTAGGTGTTATTTTAAGACTAGATATATCTGCTAAATCTATTAATAAATCAAACTGTTTTATTTCATTTTGTTTTAAATTATCAATACCATAACTATCATCTGGACTAGTTTGCATAGTCTCTCTAAAGTATAATACTAGATATACATAATAATGTTTATGTATATTAGGATCATAGTCTTTACCAAATAATAGATAAGGATAGAAATATGGAACATCTCCAAAATCTAACACATCAGATTTAACATTATTATAAGGTGAATTATCAATATCATTCTGAGTTAAATCTTTCTTAAATATATTATAATTAATTCGTGTATCAAAAACATCCTTATTCTTATATATAAAATTATTTAACGAATTAAATCCTACTTTATTAGTACCAAATGCTTTATATACTTCTTCATCTGTAAATTTCTCTAGATAATTATAACTTTCAAATACATTATAAGGACCACTATAGAATAGATTAGTTATATTTAAAGCATTATTTAGAGTGGTAAAACTTCTTATATAATCATATTTATAATTAGCTTCACTTTCACCTTCTTTATAATGCTTAATAACTGGCATACGATTACCTAAATCATTATCTTTAGCTGTCTCCATTTCTATACCACTACTATACTTTGTGATTACTATATGTTTCAGTTCTGGTAAGTTAATATCTTTAAGATTACTAGTATTTAACCCTTTAGGGAATAATTTATTAAATATAGCTGTAGGATTAGATTTATTAAATACGAAATTATTAGTACTAGGATCAACTTTTAACATACATTCAAAGTTATTAGATTTATACAGATTTATAATCTGATTAATAGTACGTATATCATAGTCATTACCAAATGTAACAACTTTACCTACAATCTTATCATTATTTATATCAATATGTTTTTTACTTGCTGAAGCTACATAAATATCACTATTAGTAACTTTATCTATATCTAGACCAACCAGACTATAATCAGTCTGGTTTTTATCTCTTAATTGTATTAAATTAGGGTCTAAATAAAATGCACTACCTCTTGTCATAAACGACATCTTTATCCTCCTTATTCTTTATTACTCTTAAATTTATTATCAACATCTAATGTATTACTATTTAATAAACTAATAACAGGTGTAGTTCCTCTTAGTAATGGTTTATTAACATTTATAGAATAACTTGGTTTATCATAATTAGGTTCTGGTACATATCCATAACTTGTTATTATAGGTAGACTAAATTCATATGGTTCTACATAATTATTAGTTACATTAGGATCAGTATTTAAAGTACTTTTATCTATTTTTAATATATTATGGTAGTTTAAAGTATTACCATCTACAGTAGCATTTTCACCTTCTGTATCTTCTTCTGGTACTGAAGGAACACTAGGTATATTTGGATTATTCTCTTCAAATGTAAAGTTAGAAGTATCAAACCATAATACTATAGTTTCATCAGTAGGTTCATTAGGTCCTATATAGATTTCTTTAGTTTTTAATAAATTAAGGAAATCTTGTTCTGTACCAACATTACCTGCTTCTTTCCAAATTTGATAAGCTGATTTACCATCCTTACCATCTATACCAGGTGTACCATCTAGTCCAGGTCTACCATCGACACCATCTTGACCTCTAGCACCTTCTTTACCAGGTTCTCCATCTTTACCAGTTAGTCTAACCCAACCAGCATCATCTGTTTTAATATATAATATATTATTCTCTAATGCATAATCACCTGCTGCTGCATCTGCTAATGATAACTTATCACCTGTTACTGTTATCTTAGGAGCATAGGTTAATTGTCCCATGCTATCCCATTCTGTACCAGTCCATATGTAATTCATACCAGTAGATTTAACATTATACATTTGATTAGGTTGTGCATCTGTAGGTAACATAGCATATGTATCTACACTACCCATATGTTTAAAAGGATGACCTAAATCTTCTTTACTAACATATTTAGATAATTCAGATCTATCTATTTTATTAGTTTCTATTTCAGTTGTTTTAGTATTAAATTCTTCTTTAGTAACTAGTGTTGATGTATCTACATCTGAACCAGATCCAGATATAGTTATCCAACTACTAGTTGATTTATCATAAACCAATAAATCTGCTTTAGCCATTTAAAACTCCTTCTTTATAAGTTGGTTTATCTATAGGATACTTTCCTACTTTTATTATCTCTTTAAATTCTTCTAACGTTGGTATATTATTAATAGGGCAATATTTACTATTACCATTATCGATTTCTAGACTTTCTTCAATACTTTTATATAACTTATTAACATTCTCTTCTGTATATCCACCATCTGGTATATAAAAATCAACGGTTATTTTATGTGTATGTTTACTACCATCTCCAAAATCTACTATAACTTCGTTAAATTGTATTTTACTATTAAAATCTATAGCATATTTAAGATATAAACTTACACCATGAGGTATAAACACTATTTCTTCATTGCTACCATATTTTATAAATGTTCTTTTAAAGTTATTACTTTTAACATCATTTTTATAATAAAATACAGGAGATAGTTCTACTATTTGATTAACCCATCCTAATGACATATTAAAATCATCATCTAGATATAATAAAGTGCTAGTTGGATCTAAAGTAATTCTTTCTCCTACATAACTACTATATATAGATGCTTTTGTATATGGTAACTTAGTAGGCATACCAACAAACTTATTAATAAATCTACCAGAAGCACTATATGAACTATTAGTAACCATTTGTTTACGGTAACCTGCATAAAAACACGTGATTAATTCTAATTGAGATAATATAGGATCATAACCATATTTATCTTGGTTATTACCTTTGGTAGGATATAAAAAAGTACTTACACCTTTACTATTAGTGTACATAGGATATAATGTAAAATGTTTACTATCAAACTCACTACCATGAAAATCTTTAACAATATTCCATAGTTCTGGATATTCATCTTTTAATAGTATTTCAAAGTTATGAGTATGATATTTTCTAAATCTTTTCATATCTAGTAATAAATCATCTAGTATATATGGTCTTATAAATGGTTTATACGGTTTACCTACAAATGATTTAATTACATCTTCTAACTGATCTATTCTACCTACTAACTCATTTACAGTAGCTATAGAACTTGCTTTATATAACTCTTCTCTTAAATTATCATCTGTATCTATCCATAATACATCAGTACTAACAGGTGGATCTTTCTGTGCTACAAATGCTTTATATCCTTTACCCATAAATAGATTATTAGTCTGTTGTTTAGTATAATACTCTTCCATATTAACTATATCTATAGGTTGTTCTTCATCAGGATCTACCCATAGTATTCTTTTATCTGTAGGATTATCTGTTACTTCTACACCTTTAATTAGATATTTCTTATCAGACTCTAATTTATTATATACTTCTGTTTTATTATATGTTTCAGCTTTAGTATAGTAATTAGTTAGATCTATTTCAGCATTTTTAAGTAAGTTAGATATTTCATCTCTCTTTACATATTGTTTTAAATCTAATCCTTTTAATAAATCTAATCCTTCTATAGCTTTTATTAAATCATATGGATCATCATTTAGATCTACCCATACTACTTCTTTATCATTAGGTGCTTCTTTAGATATAATTATCTTCTTAAAATCTTTAATCTGTGGTAGTGTAACATAGTTAGAAAGATCTATCTCTTTACCACCTAGTAACTCCCATCCATAGTTATATACATAGTAGTTACCTTCACTCTCTACTTTATATACATCATTTTGATTACTATTAAATGGTAAACTATCTTTAGTAGGTAAGTTACCTTTCATCTTGAACATAGGTTCTAAATCTTTAGGATCTATACCACATTTATACTCTTCACCATCATCTGTTATATCTATCCATAACTTATTAATATTAGAAGGAGGTTTATCAGATGCTTCATATGCAGCTGTTAAGAATATACGATCAGATTCTTTCTTAGTATAGTAGTTACTAAGATCTAAATTATCTAGTATTTGATTAAGTTCTGTTTTCTTAACATATTGTGTTAAATCTATATCAGATAGTTTTGGTTCTAATGTAGCACTAGTACTAAATGTAACAGAACTTATTAATCCATCTTTTAATTTACGTTTTATCTCTTCTTCTTCAGTTACTAAGAATATATCTAATCTATATTCAGTACTCTTCTCTAACTTATCAGATGGCATACGTACATTTTCAACATCACCTTCTACAGTTGTTTCAAATACTATTATACCTGTTCTTAGATTAGTCAGCCTATAGATCGTTTTAACATATTCTAACCAATTAGTCATATTCTACTCCTTAAATTTCTTCAACTACTCTAGTACCATCTGTATATACTACATACCCAGATTCATCGATTATGTTCCCATATTCATCTACATAGTACTTAGGTTTAACATAATGTGGATTTCTATATTTACTTAATGGTCTATTATGTTTATAATTACTATCTATACCATTATTACTATTATTAGAACCTTGTTCTATTTTATCTAATTCAGCTACAAATCTATCCATCTCTTTTTGTACATAAATATTTAACTTATCTAGATCTTTACTATCTAACATATCTAGATCTCTAAGTACTCTTATTACTATACGATATGTAGATTTAATATCCATAGGAAATTCAGTAGTTAAATTACCATCTTTATCTAATAGTAACTTATTACGATAATCTTCATTACCATCTCTATATAGTAATACATTAAATAGATTCTTATAACTCTTAGTAACATCATTATGATACTCTAACATATATTTTACAAATGGTTCTTTAATAGTATAATATGGTAGTTGTCTAATATTTGTAATATAATAAGGATCTTTATCATCTACTAATACTAACATAGATACTATATTAGCATATGATCTATTAGTAGGCCAGTTATTGAAAGTATCATAGGTAGGTATATTTAAAGGTACTAAGTATTTATTACCTATCATATCTGTTTGTGGTAATGATAAACTATATAATCCCACTGCTTTATTACTAACATTACCTTTGCGTATAGAACGTTGTATAGGTCTAGCTATACAATTAGTAAATACAGGATCTAATGGACTATTCCATATGAGTAATGGATATTCTAATATTAACATCAATGGTTTTAAATACCAGAAATCATAACTTATAGTAAATGACCAATAACCTGAATCACCTTGTTCTTTCTCTAAATGATAAGTATCTGTAGTACATAATCCTACTACATTATATAAATGTTCTCTTATAGATAGATTAAACTTATAAGGTAAATTATTATTAGTATTCTTTCTAGACCATGGAGTAACCATACATCTACCTATATAGTCATACAGATCTTCTTTCTTATCTTGTCTCTTATTTCTTAAATCATTTACATTATTAAGAAAATGTAATAAGTTAGTAGGCATATCATAATGGAACTCTAACTTATGAGCTTTACTACCATTATTAAATATATCAAATGTTCTTATCTTATTAACCATACTATCTATAGTGGTTCTAGATTGTGAAAAATATGTAAACTCTATAGTACGTTTTCTCATGTACTTAAGAGCACCTACTTTTACTCCTGTTTCACTATCTTGAAAAACAGAGTAATCATTTTGACGTTCAGGGTAGAGAACAGTACCACTGTTCTCTTCCCCTTCTTCACGTCCTATTACAGTTATTATATCATGTTTTATGGTATTAGATCTTCTAGCACCAGTTAGACCTTTTTTACGTATAACATCTCTCTTAGCTTCATCATAGGTTATATATACTTTATTAGTTATACCCATAAGATTTCTAAGATCATTACCTACTGTTATATCTACTAGTCTATCTATAGTACTCTCTATACCATATAACATCATTTTAGCTTTCATAGTTATTCCTTATAAGCTACCATATGTATAAGCAGAGTGTTTAGGTAGATATAGATCTAGTTCATGTTTACTATTATAGAACTCATAGTTAACAAGTATACATAGTAGTAATTGTATAACTTCTAATGTACCTTTTTCTCCACACTTATTTAAGAGTCTACTTATATCACAATCTACTTTCTCTTGTTCTAAATTAGTATTAAGTACTAATCCTCTATTACCTATTCTATAATTAACTATAGGTAAACTTGCTAATGCAAAATGTTGACTTAATATCTTATTACTATTTACTATATACATAACAGAATATAAATCTTCTAAGAATAATTTAGTATATGGTTCTAGATATACTCTATCTTGTATAAGTCCACTAAATAAGTCTAATAGTTTAACAGTACATATATCAGTTTTTTGTATATATCTATTGGTCATTTTAAATACAAGTTCTGATAGTATGTTCTTATATACTGTTTTTAATTTCCTAAAGAAATATTGTGTATTCTCTATAGAGTTAAATACTTCTTTAGTTTCTACCATAGTAACTAACTCTCTCCATGATGGTATTATATTAGTTATTAAATTAGACATAGGAACACTAGGTGTTCCTGTTCTACATTGTTTTATAAATATATCTGCACTAATATCGTTTATAGTTTGCATTTTAACTCCTTATTCTGATTATTAACTTGCTCTACTATACTATTAGTAAAGAGGAATAGATAACCTTGTATTATGTCTATAATATGATCTATACGATCATTATCTACTAATAACTTATCGTTAAATCTTTCAGACTCTATATATCCATTTATATACTCTTTTAAAGATCTATGTGTTTCTCTTATATTTCTAACTAGATCTAATATCTCTTCTTTAGTAAATACTCTAGTATCTGGTCTATCTAACTCATTAAGAGTAAATTGTATAACATTCTCTAGATCAAAATTACTATAATTAGCTATACAAACTATACCATCCATTCTATCTAGCATATCTATAGATACTATATTATCTAGTTTATCTTTAGGTAGATATTTGGTAAATTGTAATGGATCTAATGGTATAAACTTATCTTCACCTTTTACTTCCTTTAACATATTGATTGCGTTATTTACTATAAATACATCTGGTCTGTTTATAAACATAGGATAGTATTTACTATCTATTTTTAAAGTCATACCACCTACTAGATTATTAGATATCATAGACAATGCATTCTCTAATAAAGATGTATTTGGTTTATTAAATAGTACTGATAACATAAATAATTTAGATTCTTCTTTATTAAATAATACAGCTATCTCTTCATTACTTATAACAGTAGAACTAAATAGTACATTAGATAAGTTTATTAATCCTATATAAGCATTTACTTTATCTGTTATTCTATTAGATACAAATTCTATATAATAGAATCTTACTAATACTAATGCTTCTTGTAATTTAGTTTTCTTATCAGGATCCATTTCATTAACAGCTTCCATAGTTAATGATTTAAATACTTTCTCTATAATTTCATATTTAGTCTTATATAGAGTAAATATATTCTTAAACTTAGTAGCAAAGTTATTTAAAGTATTATATATAGTATCTTTAAATAATTCAATATCTAAGTTTTTAGTATCTATATTAAAAGTATCTATATCAGACTCTACTTTAATAGTTTGTCTTACACCATTAGTAAATACTTCGATTTTATCTTTACCTGTTAATTTAGAGTATAAAGTATAATCAGTATTATTAGGATTTACTTTAGCTCTAGTTTGTAACTGTATGTTAATAGGATCTGTAGCTATAGCATTATTAATATGTTTTACTATAGCTGTTAATCCATCCTCATTAGGAGAGAATATCTTAGCTATAACTGCAGTATCATCATTAGTTAACTTAGGAGATGGTTCATCTAGTATTAACTTAAGTATATCTATAAGATCACATAGAGTACCTTTATTCTCATCTAGCTTATTATCGAATATGAAATATCTTAATGATCCTATAAGACTATTTAATTTACCTATATTGTAATCATTACTTCTTAATTTACCATACTCTAAGTTTTCCATAGCTGCTCTTCTATCAGCATTCTTAGATTCTATAAGCTCTATAGATTTATCTAATAGTTGTATTATAGAAGATGTATCTTCTTTAACAGTAGCCCATGTTCTTATATTAGCTTTACCTTGTATAACATCTACTTCTGACATAATAACATCAGCAGCTTCTGTAGGATTTTCTTCTATAGATTCATTACTTATAGTTATAGGTTTTATATTTAATTTACTATAAGTAAGATTAAGTATATTTCTCATACGTTTTAGATCTGTACTAGTTAATGATTCTCTATTAGTAGATTCTACTAATGTATTAATAACATCATCTGCCTCTTCTTGATGATTACTATTATTATCTATCTCTTCTTTAAGATCGTTTATTTCATCTAGTGTAGTATTACCTACTAACTCATCATTAGTAGGTACATTATTAGCTATCTCTATAGCTTGATCAGCATCTATAGGATTTAGTTCCATATTCTTAGGAAGATTAGGTAATTCATTATCAGCTTCTATAAGTTCATTTTCTTCTTTAGTACTATCTAATGCATCTGTTAATGCTTCTTCCATATCTTCTGTTTCCATAGTATCTACATCAGATGTATTCATATCTGGTTGTAAATCATCAGTTTGATCCATTTCTTCTTTATTAAGATTATATTTTATTCTATCTATTTTCATAATCTCTCCTTATCTCTTTAATATACTACTAAGACGTATATTATTACTAAAGTTTTCTAAGTTAACATCTGTACTATCTGTATGTTCTTCTTTTATATTATCTATACTATCTACAGCAACTAGTATATTATAATAAGCACATATTAATTCAGATAGACTATCATTAAGTCTATTTAGTCCATATATAAAGTTATTTCTAAATATATTAGCTATACCTAATACAGAACCTATTACAACTATTATACTATTAATATCATCTGTATCATGTACTTCTAGTTGTTTACTAGTTATAACATTATTTAGATTATTAATAAATTCTACTATAACTTCTTTACTTATATTAGTAGTACTTAATATATTATTTAATGTTACAAAGTATTCATAGTTTAAGTTAGGTAATATTTCTTCTTTCTTCTCTTCTTTATCTTCTAAAGATACTTCTTTATCATTCTCTTTATCAACTTCTATATTAAGAAGATTAATATCGTCTATCTTAACCTCAACTACTTTATCATCTTCTATACCATAGAATCCTTCTTTATAACACATACTAGAGATTACTTTATTACCTAATTCTATATATCCTGCTAGTTTAATAAACTTAGCTAATTGAGTATTAATAAGGTTTTCTATATTCTCATGTGTATTTACTAAGTTATTAGCATCTGATATATCAGATCTCTTATTTAATAGATCTAATAACTCTGTACAAATATCATGTAGTTTAGGTAATTGTTTATGTACAAAACTAAATATATTATCTTTATTATTCTTTAGACTATAATAAAGTATTTTATTACCTTCTAATATATCTATAAATGTTTTATAATTTTTAGCTATAAGTTCTACTTGTCCATCTGTTAACCATGTAACTGATCCAGATGAAGTTCTTACAGTTTCATCATCGGCTGTTAATCCTCTTATAAGATACTCATGATGTTTAACTAACTCTTTAAGTCTCTCTATAGAGAAATCTCCTTTAAGATCCGTACTTATTGCTTCTAGTAAATGATCTACTAAGGTTATAGTTTTTCTATTTTTCTTCTTAATACTATTCATAACTTTGAAAGTTACTTTACTATATTTATCAACATCTACTTCTAGTATCTCTTTTATTAACCCTGTTAACATAGCACTAACACTACTTTTAACATCATCCACATTATCAGCTACAGTAGATAGTACTTTATTCATAGTCTCTACATAGTTCTCAAAACTATCTTCATTACTCATAGTTACATTCATACCAGTTATACTATTAAGTAATACTAATTCATTTCTAAATGTATCTATATCTACTTCGTCTATAGCTTCTGGTTCATATTGATATTTACGTACTATATTTAACATACTATTTAATACTGTTATTATTTTGTCTATACGTTTTTCTATAGATGTACTATCTTTATTCCATTCTCTAGTATTATTAGCACTAGCTACTATATCTATTTCATTACGTATAGGTTCTACTACTATAGGTGCTGCAGATACTTCTGATACTGTATCTAATTTACCATTTTCTTCTTCTACTTGTTTAGCAAACTCTGATAGCTTACTAGTACTATCTTCATACTGTATAAGATCATCTACTGGTACAGTAGTTGGATCTATCTTACCTTCAGTAGTAGGAGTATCAGTTTCTTCTTCACAATTACATCCACCTTTAGGTACGATTATACTATCTATTTCTTCTTTATTAAGATTATAGAACTTCTTAATACTCATCATCTTCTCCTTTTATATCCATTTGATTACTAGCTTTAATATAATAACTAGCATATAGTAAAGCAAATCTATTAAATTCTTTAAATTGACTATATAATGCTTTTAGTAATATATTATGGTTCTTAGTATATGTACTATAAAACTTAACATAGTCTATACCTTCTGGTAGATTCTTTAATCTAGCTACATCCTTAATAAGACTATCTTGTTTATCTCTAAACTTGAAATACTCTTTTCTATACTCTATAAGACTATTTAATAACTTAAGAGCCATCTTTCTAGTAAAGATAAACTTACCAGAGTAAACTTTAATAGTATGTGATTTTCTAACTACTATATTAACATATTCATCACCAGTTAGTACATATATACCTTTAATAAGATTCTTAGTAACAGTAACACCTATTAATGTACTATTATCAAAGTCATTATCAGACTTTAATTTATAATCTATAGATCTATAACCAGATGTACTATTAAAATCTCTAGTTCTTATATTAGTAAGATAGTTTAATATATTACTACTTAAGTCTTCTATTAATGGATTAGTACCATCATAGTAGAAATTACTATCTCCACTATACTTACTATATTTCTTAGTAAATCTAGTAGCATCTATACTATCTACAGTACTTTCTTCTAATTTAGATTTAAGTTCTAATGCACTATTAATATCAGTTTTAAATGTTCTATCTAGCATATTCCTAAATGATAAACTATAAGCTTTTACTCTTTCAGATACTATATAAGATAACTTAGTTATATTATACTTAGCAGATTTAAGATTATTATATAATTCTCTATATGTCTCCTTAGAATATAGTTTATCAAATCCTTCTAGATTAATATTATTAAATTCTAAATTAAGTATATTATTATAATTATCTAATTTATCTTTAAGATCTATTATCATACTTTCTGTTATATCTTCATTATTAGACATAATAGATTCAACATTAGATATATCACTATCTATATCAGATTCTAAATCTATAGCTTCTTCTAATGTATTTAATAATGTAGAGTATTCTAATATACTATTTCTGTATTCTTCAGTATTAGTATATATATCATTAGTATCATTATCTACAATATAACCTATAACTAATCCATTTAATAAGTTTTCTTCTTTACTCTTAAGAGCATGACTGTATTCAGTAACTATAATACCATTATTAAATGTTTTACTATCTAATTTACGATATAATGTATCTAAAGAATGTAAAACAACTCTCCATTCACTATCAGTTACAGTATTAGTCTTTTTTATGCTTAGTATCTTATTAAATTCATCTTCTGGTATTTCTACTAATTCTAGAATCTTAATAGGCTTACTATTGATATTCTTTTCATCAGTTTCTATAGATATCTTATAGTATGTATTACTAGTATTATTAGGTACGCTAACTACGCCATATACATCTTCAATATCAGATTTTGTTCTACTAAGATAGATTGGTTTCTTAGCAATATTAGTTATATCATATTCCTGTGTTTCTTCTATAACACGATTAATCATATTTCCATATACATTATATACAGATATCTTTTGTATATCATTTAGTTTGTTAAATTTAAAGGTATTTAAATATGATCTAAATGTAGGTATCATTTCGTGTATAAAATTTTCTACTGTATGATTATCTTCAGTATTCAAAACCATATAGAACTCCTTTCTTATAAGCTTTTAAAATCATTTATCCCTAAGAGATATAGTGGTACGAATAAAAAACTACAGAGACCTAATTAAAGGTCTCTGTAGTATAAAACATATTAAATTAAATCTTAAGATTATTTTTTATCAGAAGCTTTAAGTTTAAGAGCTGTAGCACCAAGTACCATAACGAATCCAAAGTAATCACTATTAAGTGTTTTAAATCCGCTTAACATACTTCTTACAAGTCTTCTAGATGAACTTGATACCATTCTCATTTTTAATCTTGTATATAGATTTTTAAATGCTGCGACTACTTTATTATTCTTAACGCTATTAGCAGACATTTCTATTTTCTTCTCAGCATCGTAGAAATCATTTACAATTTTGTTAGATTTAGTAAATGCATCTTGTGTAATGCTTCCAGCTTTAGTATAAGCATCAATAGCAGCTTTAATATCAGCAACTTTAAATTCTTTAGCAACTGAAGCTACTTTTTGAGTTGATACAACAGATTTAATATCTTCGTCACCGTCTTTATTTGTAACAACAAATAAGAATGTTCCTGTCATAGTATCACCACTGAATTTAACAGATTTTAGTGCTACATTACCAAGTTTTTCATCATCAGCTTTTACTTTATTAATATCTTCATTAAGTTTTGAGAATCTCTTAACTAAATCTGCAGATACTGTTGAATTACCATTTATAAATGATGCTTTAATATAATCAGCAACTTTACCTTTAAGTTGGTTTTTAGCTTTCTTAATCTCTTCTTCAAAACTATCAACTGATTGTGAAGCACCAGTAGCATTTGTAATATTTCCATCTTCTCTAGTGTTATTAGCTAATAATGTTTCCATTTTACTAATTGAATCTTTTAGTTTATCTTGCATTCCTTTAAATGCTTCAAAACCTTTAGCTAATGCATCAGCTTGTGCTTTAGCATCATCAGCAGCAAATTTAAAAGTACCTGCTAGATCATCTCCAATAACAGAAACTAATGCAGCATATTTATCTCCGAAGATCTTTTTGAAATCATCAGTAGTAATATCTTTTCCACCTTTTTCATCAAGTCTTTTTCTTAGTGCTTTCATTCTGTTTACTTTAGTAGGCATAACAGACATAATTTTGTCTTTAACCCAGTTGAAAGCTTGTTTAATTTTTTCCCATGCTTTAGAAGCTAATTCTTTAACTTTACCAGCAATGTCTTTAAGACCTTCTAGGTTTTGTTTATAAGCTTCAAGTGTATTTGAGCGAATATCTTCTCTAGATAGACTTATACCACTTGCATTAACAAACTCTGGACTGAATCCTGTTTTTCTAATAACTGCTCTTAATGACTCTTGTACAGCAACAACTTCATCAGCTGGTACTTCACCATTATCATCTAGTGTTTCAGCAGCTTCTGCAACATCTTCTGCAGGTACTTCTACACCGTCTTCATCTACGATAGGAGCTTCTTCTGTTGGAGTTGGTACTTCACCATTATTCTCAGCAGCAGCTTCAGCAGCAGCTACAACAGCTTTTCCTTCCTCAATTTTCTCTTCTAGTTCGTCGATAACTTCTTCAGCTTCGTCCATAACTTCACCAGTTGTCTCAGCTTCGTCAATAGTATCGTTAAGTTCTGATTCTTCCTCAGCTGCGATGATTTCATCTTCAAGGTTCATCTCTACGTAACCGCATGATGCTCCAATACCTTCTTGGTTTAATTGTAACTCTTCGTTAAATTTTTTAAGTAAACTCATTATGTTTTCCTTTTTAGTTTATTTTTTATATATAAAAAATGTGTATTAACTACACAACTCCATAAGCTATACTAGGACATTAGTATGCTTTTGACTCTATCTTTTCTATCTTAACATCTAGACTAGCTAATTTGTCCTCGTGCCAGGCTATCTGTTTTTGTAGTTTTTCTTTGGCTACTTCATCAGTAACTCCAGCTTCTTCATTCCTTAATTCCATCAATCTTAGTTCTAACATAGCTTTTAACTCTTTATTACTATTAAGAGTATCTATTTCATCATTTACTAACCAACGTCTAAAGGTAAAGATAGGATTACCAATAAAGTTGTTAATCTTAGGACTTAGATCTTTGTCTTTAATCGTATCTGGTGCATCTAGATTAGCTCTGTCAAATACTACATCATTAGGTAGTTTCATTACTTCATCTAGTAGACTCTTAATCTTAGTATTATCTAATACTTTGGCTCTATAACTTGGAATACTAACAAGTATCTTTCTAACATCTTTTTGTGGTAATACTGATTCTTTTTCATCTCTTATTAATAAGTATATTAATCTAAGTGAAAAATCAAGATTACTTTTAATATCTTCTATTAATATAAATAGATTATATTGTCTAAATGTAATAGTCTTACTATTTAATTTATTAGATATTGTATTCTTAACTACAGTTTCTAATTTATCTATATTAGACATTACATCTTCAGTATACACTTTTAACTTAGTTAGGAATGTTACTATATTAGGTATTTTAAGTCCATTTTTAATTGTTTTATAACTATTCTCTTTTTCTAATTTCTTTAATATATCAGGATGTTCTAATAGAGAACTTATACTAGGATCTAAATCAGATCTAATAGTATCCTCTATTGATTCTAGAATAGCTAATGATTTAGTTTGTAATCTACCAAACTCATTAGTTGGTAGAATACTTAATACATTATTATATACTTCATTTATAAAACTCATTGTGAGATCCTTTTATTAAATAACAGGTAGTTGATTCTTCATAAGGTACTGCATAAAGTCCATCATATCATTATTCTTAGATGCAGCATGTCTTTGTAATCTATTATAACCCATATCAATACTACCTTTTAAGTCAGCAATATGCATAGTCACTCTTTCAGTATCATCATTTACTATAGCAAACATATATCCATTAAGAGAACGTAAGAACTTATTCTTACCTTCTGGAGTAAGTATATTTTTACCTAATACTTTATTATAGTGTTCTATTTCATCTTCTGTTATGATAATCATATTGTAACTACCTTCAGCACCTTTAGCACCAGTTAATCCACGTCTTACATTACCTATGATATTTTGATCTTCTAATTTAGCTAATAAACCAGCACTATCTTTTAATCTAGATGCTCTATATTCTTTTATTAAGTCTCCACAGAAGATAAAGTCTGCTAATGATATACCACCAGATCTATATTCTCTCCATCTGTAAGATAAAGTATGTCTAAAATCTTTAGTCTCTAATGCAGTAGCGATATCTTGTTCTTTAACAACATTAGTAGAAGCTATAACAGCCATAGGTATTTCTAATTTATGTTCTCCTATTATATCTTTAGAATCATCTTTATTAGTCATTGTGGTAGGTGTAGTTCCTAATACTAATTTAAATTGTCTACCATATCCACCAAAAGATTGATTCTTAGGATCGTTTATCTCAGCAGCTACTAGATTATCAAATTGAGTATTAGCTATAGAGTTAATAACCGCTATTCTAGATTTTATCTTTTCTGCATTTTTTCTAAGTTCTGCTTCAAAAGCTTTTATAGCTTTTTGTTCTTCGAAGTTTTTCTCTTTAAGCTTTCTAATTTCATTATTTCTATATTTTAATTCCTCATTAGCATCACTAAGTTTATCTTTACCTTTTTTATTTGCTTCATCTGCTTGCTTAAGAGCTTCTATTAATTTCTTTTCAGTAACTTTCTGTAAGTTTACTAATCTTTCTTTTTCTTTTAATTTATTATCATAATCACTTAGATCTTTTTCAAGATCTGCTTTATCTCTTTCTTTTTGTTTAATAGTCTGTTCTTGTGCCATTCTTATTAGATCAATAGTATCAACATCTTTAGGTATCTTAGTAGTATTTATACTATCATTTTTACCTACTAGATCTGGATCAATAGCTTTAGCTTTTTCTACCCATGACCAATTAGGATCATTATTCACATCTAGTTTCTTACCTTTATTATTTTTAGCTTCTGTATTTAATATAAATGTATTAACATTATCAAAGTCTAATTGATTCAATGTTAAAGGCATATCGTTATATTCTAATTTAGTAGAAAATGATTCAAGATTACCTAAGTACTTACCAAATGCCATACCCTCTAATTTAGCACCACTATATTTATTAGTACTTAACAGATCTACTGCTTGTACACCAGGTGCATTATATAGACCACATAGTAATTGAAATGCTTGTATATAGAACGATGTGAATATACTTAAGTTTAATTCACATAGATCATCTAGTATAGGAGTATTATAAGCATTTCTTGTTATTATTATATTTGGTTCTATTATGCATGTTTTTAATAACTTAGTTATACTTCCACTACGTTGAAAATCTATAAGTGCTTGATCTTTACCTGTATTATCATTACCTAGTAAAGTATCCATTTGATCCTGAAACCAAGTATTAACATACTTAAGACCAGTACCTATAGTAACTTCGGCTAATCCAGCCATATTCGCTCCTTTTAATATTTTTAATAAATGTACATATCTTATGTAGATATATACGTAAATCAGTTAAATCCATATATCTATAGAGCCAGTTGCGTGATTTCAATATTTTATAGAAAGGAATATAGGATGGCTAATAATATTTTTAACTTTAAAGATCGTATCCTAGATGATGTATTTACAAGTACACCATTAGGTAGTAGACAATCAGCTCTATCTGATAACCTAAGAGGTTTTAATATAGCTACTGAAGGTGTAGCTGCAGTACCACCTAATACTGATAGACAAGGATATGTATTCTTTACAAGACCACAATTAAACTTAAGAGCTAGAAACTGTATAAGACATCGTATGATGTATAACCTATTAACCTATAATGAAAGTTCATTACAGACATGGGTTAGAGCTACATTAGATCCTAGATTATATTCTAACTCTGGAGAATTTGCAAAATCTCCTTTAGTACAAAATGAAAATCCATTTATTCCATTATTAACTAATAGTATACGTAGTTTATCAGGAGCACCTGATCTTATAGTACCTACATATACATCTCAAGAAGGTGTACGTAAAGAAGTACATAGTATGGTAGATGGTCCTATGGAGTATTTACAAGATTTTGATATGGATGCTACATTCGCATCTACACAAGATGATCCTATATCACAACTATTCTATACATGGGAACTATATGAAACATTAGTATCATCAGATGTATTAAATCCATATGCTGATATGCTAGTAGAGAATGAAATAGATTATAATACTCGTATCTATAGAATCATAACAGATAAATCTGGTAAATATGTTAATAAGATAGCAGCATGTGGAGCAGCTTTTCCTATAAGTTTACCTACAGGAGAATTTGCTAACTTTAATAGAGATACTCCTATTAATACAAGTCAAAAAGATATACCTATAAGATTCAAATGTAATGGAGCTATGTATAACGATCCTATATTATTTACATCGTTTAACGAAGTAGTTAAGATATTTAATCCAGACTTTAGAACATTTGTAGAAGGAAGTTATACATTCGATAGTGAAGAGAAATTAAATAAACTAGATGATCCTAATAGTAGGTATTATAAAGTAACAGAGAGTGAATTAGTATTATATAACTTTATAGCATTTCCATATATAAATATATATACAAGTGAATTCATGTGGATAGTTAGTAAAACTAAAGGACAAAATGTTAAGAATAAAATACTTAATAGTATAGAAAGTGTTGGTACTAAGATATCCGATATAGGTTTAGATATACAAAAAGCAAGAGGTATGGTACTACCAAGTACTAATATGGCATAAGGAGAAAAGTTATGGATGTTAAATTAACAAGAGACAAATTAAAGAAATATGAATTTAATCCAGAGATGATACAAAAAGAAATATTAGATATGATAAGTGTTAGTAAAGATAATCAAGTAGCTGTTACTAATCCTACATCACCATTTAATATGTTATTAGAAGCTACAGCAGTTACTACAAGTAATGCTATATCAGAGTCTATAGACATAATGAGATCTAAATATGCATCATTAGCTACAAGTAGAAATCATCTAGCACATCATCTTAGTGATGATGAAATAGAAGGTATATTCTCACATCCTGGTACAGTAGATATGGTATTTAGAGTATCTGTTACAGATATGGTATCGCATGGATATAGACCTGATAAAGCATTATATGTAGAGTTTACTATACCAGAGAAAACAGCTATAACTGTATATGAAACAGATTTTACTACTCTTAATGATATAGTTATAAAACTCTATGATAATGGTAAACCATTTGTAGAAATGTTGCCTAATGATAATCCTTTATCTATTAAAGATATTGGTATTGTACCATCTGTATTAGAAACAACTACAGATGGACATAGTTATATCTATTTTGAAACTAGAGTTAAACAATTAACAGTTACAGAATATAGTTATGCTATTATAGGTGGTGAAGGATTTACTAAGACTATTAAATTTACACATATAGATAATAAGTTTAATTATGTTAAAGTAAGTTATAATAATGGTAATAGTAATACTACAGAAGTAAGATTACCTATAGCATTTAACGATGAATATTTAGATCCATATCAACCTACTGCATATGTAACATTAGTAGATAATGAAGTTACTGATAAATTAATAACAACAGCTATACGTATACATATACCAGACACTTATATAATACATAATAAGATATCAGGTACTATTAAGATAGAACTATATGAAACTAAAGGAGGTATATATTTACCATTAACAGATATACCTGCTGTTGAGTTTAAATTTAAATTAGGTAATATAGGTAAAAACATATCTACATCTGTTACTAAGAATATTAATATACTTATTGGTTCTAATAGTGTATTAGCTAATGGTAGTTCTGGATTAACAGTAGAAGAATTAAGAAATGCTATTATATTTAATACTAAAGGTGATCAGAATTTACCTATAACAGATCATCAACTTAGTTATAATAATATACTTAATGGATTTGAAGTTATGAAAGATTATGATATACTAACAGGTAGATCATATGTAGCTATGAAGAACTTGAATAAGGAACCATCTACGTTTTTAAGATCTTTACAAGATGTATATTTTAATACTGTTAATATACTACTAGAAGATTTTCTAAAACATAAATATGTAGGTGTAAGAGATGATACTTTTATAATCAAATCTAATGCTATATTTAAATCTATAAATGGTAAAACATCTATAGTTAATATGGATCAAATAGAAGAGATAAATAAACTTAAGAGTACAGAAAAGATAGAATACTTTAATAATAGTAATGCTAAGTATTTTATAACACCATATTACTATATGATAAGTAGAAATAATAACTATACATCTGCTAGAGTATATGATTTAGATAGACCTAAGTTACATGGTATGATGATAGTTGGTATTAATAAAGATATAGGTGTAAGAGCTAATAGTTTAGTATGGTCTGTATTTAAACACTATGATAGTTTTGAAGTAGTTATAAGACTTACTAAGAATGAAGAAGCTACTATAGCTAATGATAGTTTAAAAATGATGTTAGCTATAGATCTTGTAAGTAAGAATAAACTATATATAGAAGGTAAATACGATAGTATAGAAGATTGTTTTAGATTCTTTATAGATAGTAATATGTATGTAGATAGTGAAGATAACATAATGTTAACTAATGGTAAAGCTACTACAGTTACAAACTTTAGTAAATTAATTACTAATGTTGATATTTATACATATACTACAGATAGTACTATAGTAGATGAAAAACATTACTTAAGAGGTGAATTACCTACTGTAGATGAAGACTATGTAGTACTTAATAAAGAAACTATTAAATTAACATTTGGTACTAGATTAAAAGATATATGGTCTAAGATATCTATAAGTTATACAGAACGTAAATATAAAACCTATGATGAAGATATAAAAGCTGTATATGAAGAAGATGTGTTTGATATAGATCCTAAATCAGGTAGTATATTAGATATTGATAATAAGACATTAAAAGTTATACCTTTACATCGTAAAGGAGATCCTGTATTAGATAAGAATGGTCAACAAGTTATTAAACATAAAAAAGGTGATGTAATTATTAATACTAGAGGATTACCTATGCTTAATGATCTAGGTGGTATGATAAGACATATAGATATTTGTATGTTAGATTATGAATTTTACTTATCTACTAATCCATTATATAGTAAACATATCAAGATGTCTATAGATCAAATTAACGAGTATGTTAACAATGTATTACCTACACGTAATAATAAACTATTAGAGAATACATCATTACTATATAAGAGTTATAAAACATGTTTACCTGTTAAAACTAGAATAAATAATATTATCTATGGATTAGATCCATTTGTTAAACCTAATATAATCCTATACTATAATCAAAATATTAATTTTAAAATATCAGATTTAGATATAGAGAAATTAAAAGATCAAATAGGATTTATAATAGATAAATACTTAGAGAAACCTATAATAAAACTATCTGAGTTAAGAAGTATTATTATGGAATCTATAGGTAATGATTTACTATCTGTTAAGATAACAAATATAGATCCTAATAATAGTGAGATTATTATTATAGAAGATAAAGGTACTAGATTAGCATTAGCTAAAGAACTAGTAATGAATAATTATAACCAATTAGAAGTTAAATACAATATTGGATTAAATATACAAACATTATAAAATAACATAGACTACATACATAATAGTATGTAGTCTATGTTTTATATTTAAATACTTTCTTTATTAAATATTTCACCTAGTATTCTAAATGTTATATTAGTATCATCAGGACTTTCTAGCATATCTAATACATCTTTTCTTTCAGATAGTGTACTGTATGTATTTCTTATATCTTTATACTCTGGTCTATCATCTGGATATGAAAATTCATCTAGTATAAAATATGAACTCATCATAATAGATAGTATAGTTCTTAGTCTAGATATAATAACATCTAAACATTTAAGTATAAATTCTGTTTTAGAATAGATTACAACGATATCTCTAACTGTTAATTTATAACCAGCAGAAACATAAGGTAATATTATATCATCAGGTCTTCTTAATAAGACACCAGTAAGATATTTCTCTATATACAGATTAACATCATATGTTGTATCTATATCACTACTAATATCGTAGAATGGTTTTATTAATCCATATATATAATCATTAGTAGATCTATCTACTTCGAAATTATCTATTATATCTTCTACTTTAAATATCTCTTTAAGATCTGTATTAGCCAATGCATCCATAAATGGTATATCATTACCCATATCTTTAAATGTATCTTCTTCTAGATGTGCTACATATTTAAAGTTAGCTAGTTGTTTAATAACATCTGGAGGTATCTTACTAATTGTAGTTACATAATACTCCATATCTACAAATAGTTCTTTCCATGCTACTATAGTTTCATATTTTACTTCAAAAGAGTTTTTATTAAGTGTTTTCTTAATATTTAATTCATTATCTAATAATGTTCTAGTAGATAACTTAACAACATCTACATTAGTAGATGTAGGTATAGTTGTAAATTTATGTAACGGACATCCAATAGTTATAAATCCTTTATAATCTGGATTAATAGCAGATACAGTATCTTCTAAGTTTATAACATCAGATACTGATACTTCATTAGTCTTATCTAATTTGTCTAATGTTTCTCTTAATACTTTTTCTAAAATATCCATCTTACACTCTCCTTGTATCCCATTTAGCTAATGCTACATTAATCTCATTAGCAGACATATCTTCTATAAGTTCATTTAGTAGAAATTCTTGTTTAGCTTTAGGTTCAAATAGACCACCTAGATATTTACTAAATTTAGACATAGCACTAAGTGTAGCTTTATCTTCTATAACAGCTTTAGCTTCATCTAGTAACTCTAAATCTCTTAGTATATCAGCTTTTACTTTTTTATCTGTTATAGCTGCTAGTCTTCTAACTGTAGTATTACGTATACGTCTAACCCTTCTTACAGCAGTATCGTATATTGTAGCTTGGCTATAATAATGTGCTGATGTAGCTACGAATAGATATAGTCCTAATGCTACTCCAAATCCTAATCCACCTAGTACTATAGCAAATGATCCTGTAAAGCATGCTATATATGTAGATATAAGAAGTGATCCATATAATGAACATAAGAAATATTGAGTAGACATATTACGTTCATCTACATCTTCACCCACACCTATAATCTTAAGACCAGATACTAGTTCTGCTCCTAATCCAAATCTAGATGCAAACTCATCTGCTAGTTGTTCATGGTTAGTATAAGTATGTGCTGTTTCTAATCCCTCTATTGATCCTCTAGCTATATCTTTTAATATAGTAACAGATACATCTGTCATATTTTTAGAATTAGATTTAGTTCTAGGTAGTCCTGTTTTACTATAGAATATATTAGCTACCTCTATAGGAGATTTCTCTTTCTTACCATACTCTTCAATAAGTAAATCATTAAGTAAAAATACATTACCAAAGAAGTTAGTAATACGTTCTAATTCATTCCATCCATGTCCTGTCTCATGTAGTAGTATAGCTAGTACTTCTTTACTAGATAAACCTTTCTGAACATAAAGATAATAGAAATCAGCATTTATATAAATATATTGGTTTTTACCAGGATTAAGTATCTTAGCATTCTTAAGATCTATTTTAAATCCACCTGTATTTACTTTATTAAGAAAAGATAGATAAGATACATCAGATACTTTATTATAATAGTAGTAGTTACCCATAGAGGCATCTTGAAGAGTTTGATTTCTAAGTTTAGGATTATCTATATTCATATCTTCTTCATCTGTTATATATTTACCTTTATCTCTATTCTTTTCTCTATCTAATCTTTTAAAATATGCTTGTAAGTTAGTAAAGTCTCCTAGATCAAATTCGGTATTAGGTGTTGAAGTCATACAGAAAGCATTACCCCAATCATTAACACCTACTATAAACTTAATACCAAATCTATCTGTAAATACTTTCTCTAGTGCCATTAAAGCTGCTTTACCGTCTTTACTATTAGCGTATTTATTATCATGGTCACATAGAGTAAATATATTCTCTATAGCTTTACAAGCTTTACTTATAAATGTAGGATCATTCTGATAAGCTATAACCTCTTGATTTAATTTAAGAGAGTTATTAAAACTCTCTTCATCTTTTATTTTATTATAAAAATTCTTTAACATATTCTACCCTCTTATATTATTGGTTTATTAGCATCTGTTATCTCTATATCAACACCATCTAACATAACAATATACTCATATGGTTTATCTTTAGTTAGATCATCTACTGTATTATTATATAGTCTAAGTGTTTTAGTTAAGAAGAAGTAACTAGCATCAAACTCATATCTTCTATTCTTAGTTATAGTAACTAGTTTACCAGATGTGCCATCTTTAACACTTCCTTCTATAGTTATCTTAGTATATTTATATAGATTATCTACTATAACAGTTTCTTTAGGTGGAACTACTAATTCAGTTACAACAGATGTAATTATATCTGGATCACCATTAGATACAGTATTATATCCTTTAGTTCTATATACATACATCATTTGTGGATCTCTATATGTAGAACTTATTCTATATATATTACCATTAAGACCTACTAGTGTTCTTAGATATACTCTACCATCTTCAAAGTCATTCTGTAAGTTTTCTATTCTACCAGTATCAACATCGAATATTAAAATAGATTGATCTTCAGCTACACCTTTACCTTCTGATTGATTAAATATAGCTATCTTACTATCTCTTCTAGTTACTAAATGTAGATTATACCATTTAGGTAGATTAACAGAACTAAGATCACCTACTTGTGTAAAGCTATTCTTTTCTACATCGTATAGATAAATTAAATCATTAGTTCTAACCCAATCTTTAGGATCTGCTTCTGTAGTATTAGTCATACCACCAGCTATAATAAATTGTGTATTATTAAGTATAGTCATACTTACATATTTATGTGCTTGAAATGGTAAATCTATAACTTTAGTAACTTTCATATTCTCAGTATCTAGTTTATACATAGATAAGAATGTAGGTGTTTTAGTAGTACCCTCATTAGCAGGTATATACCATACAGTATTATCTAATGTAGCTACAGCAGAACCACTTATACCAGTTGAACCTAATTGTTTACCAGGTACACAATGTCCTTTATATTCAAACTCTGCTATTCTGGTATTGTAAGCATATTTTAAGAATACATTTTGTCCTAACCCATCTTTATTATGTTTAACATCATACTCTGTTCTATTTATTATAACTTCTCCATTATATAATGGTATAATATTAATATTCCAGTTAGATAAATCTTTATTTAGTTTACCAGTATTATCAGAACCTTTAATATCATCTACATATACTAATTGACCTGCTTCTATTCTATAATAAGCTAATCCCTTAAATACAGCTGTATCTGATTTAGGTAATACAAATCCACCACCTACAGGTAGTTCTCTAGAATATACAAATTTAGTACCAGGTTGTATAACTCTATCTACATATACATATTCTTTTTCATATTGTATATTCTTATTAAAATCTATAACAGTATTATCTCTACCTATTAATACTTTAATAAGTTTCCAATCTGTATATTTATCTTTCTCATATTCTAATCTAGCATATAGATAGAATATCTCACCAGCTTTTATCTTAGGTATCTTTAGTTTAGGATATAATGTTTTATTACCTATAGATTCAGATACTATAACACCTTCTCTATTTTTTAACATAAGATCTACGGATACAAACTTATTCATATGTAGTATAACTTCTGTAAGTAGATCTCTTTCTGATATTAATGGTGTTAATACTGTAACATCAAATAGATCTCTATGATCTAATCCTCTATTTAATATAGCTATACCAGGATATGATTCAGCATTAGTAGTACTATAGTGTGTACATTTTATAAAGTATAACATATTATATTTAAACATATCTAAGTCTAGTACTATCTCATGTAGTAAGTCTTTAGATCTATCTATTTTAAATATAGTTTTACCGTCACTATCTACAACTTCCCATGTAGTTGCTATATGATCTCCATATCCTATAAATAAGTTAAAATCTGATGATTTAACATTTATAACTCTTCTAGCTACATTATGAGTATCTATAGTAAATGTAACTGTAGGTGTTCCTACTATAACATCTGATACTTTAAATCCTTCTTGATCTCCTTTAAGATTAACTATAGAAGACCATCCTAATGTAGCATCTTTTTCTCCATTAGATGTAACTATCTTATAATGTAATTTATACCTAGCATATAGTTCAGTATTTTCTGTTAGATTCTCTATAGTAAAGTAATAAGCATTTAGATTAACATTATCTTCTAAATTACTTACTATTATAGATTCTTCATCTCTCTTTACATTTTCTGTATCTTCAAAATATGGACTATAACTTATTTCATAACTAGTAGCTACATGTCTCATACCACTATCTTTAGGTAGTGGTGGTATAACAGGTAAAATCTGTATATTACGTACCATTTATTCTCCTTATCTTTCTATAGCATTAAAGCTTAATCTTATTTTGTCACTATCGGTAAATATATCTTCTTCTCCATCTTCTGTTATAATAACAGGTTGATAAGTCTGAGTACCTATAGCTACTTCTGTCCAATCACTATAGAATATAGTTCCTACTTGATCACACCAGTCTAATACTTCTTTATCACTAGCCCAGTTACGTATATCATAACCTCTAGGTAGTACACCACAAAATACTCTTCCCCTAGCATAAAGTTTATCTAGGTTAGTATAGTAAGTACCATTAGGTCCTCCTATACGTGGTAATGGTGATGTCCAACTTACTAAATGATGTGTATCGAAATAAGTACTATCTATTATATGTTTAAATTCTTTATCAAGAGCTATTTCAAAACTAGCTGCTACTTGTGGTCCACCTGAACCTATATCGTCATAATGTCGAAGTACTATAGATCCATCATCGTCTTCTACTTCGAACTTCTTAAATGTAACAGTTGCCATATTTACTCCTATCTACATAGTTTAAAATTAAATATATCTATCTATATATTAATAGATAGATTAAATATCAGGAAATCAAGACCTTTAACACTGATCTCATATAGATCACTGGTTAATGATAACTGAATTCCAAATATATAAAGAAGGAGTATATGATGTCCAATATTAAAAAACCATATGAAACTACAGCTGGTAGTTTAATAGATACTAATGCCATCATAAAGAAAGTAAATGAATTTATTACATTAACCCAAGTAGGTGATAGTATAGCATATGAGTTCTATCAAGGTGATGTTGGTATGTATATCATAACAGGTAAAAATGATAAAGAAAAAGAGTTACCACTATTTGATTTTCCATTGTTCTTTAAAGATGTAAGAGGTAAAAGTTCTATAGCTATAGATCTTAGACCGTATGTTAATAGTACATTAATAAAAGAACCATTCGATAAACTAGAAACTGTTATGAGAGATAAATACAGTGCTAACTTTGTTATATTTATAGCTTTACTTGCTAATAGATTAGATATAGATGTTAATGATATTAAACCTATACAAAATAATATCATAACAGCATTTGTAGCCATTATGTCTAATGCTTTAAATAGAGTTATGCCATTAGATCCTATAAGTAGAACTAGAATAGATTTAGCTATAGGTCTTTATGCTTACACTTTAATATATCCAAATAAAAACTATCTAGATGATATAGTTAGAGTAAGTAATACATTAGGTAACTGTAAATTAACATTAACAGCTGAAAAGAATACTATAGGTAAGGTTATAGAAGAACTATTAACTAAAGTAGATTCTAGTAAACAAGGTAACATAACATATCTTATGGATCTATTTAAAGTAGCTCTACCAGAAGATCTACATGATGTTATTAATGTAGATGCTATTTATACATCTTTATCTAATGGATGGTTTGGTCCTGGTAATACAACAGCTATCTATATAAGCTTTGAATCTATATCTGTATTTATATCATTAGTATATAGTTGTATTAACTCTAGAATGTTTATGAAATCTAAAGTAGGTACTATTATTAACGATAATAAAAGAAAGATAGATATAGCACATATAGATAACTATATTACTAATATATTACTTAAGAAAGAATTAGGTAATCTGCTCTAATAAAACAGGAGATAAATATGAGTAAATTAAAAGTTACAGGTAGATTAATAAGTTTCTGTTTAATATACTGTTTAATATATATAGTACAAGTATTCTTTCCATTTTATATAGCATATGTATATAAATATGCTAAGAAAGCTAGAAGTAAAATATATACTAAATGGATAGTGAATAAGAATTACAATAATAGATTTGAAACTATGTTATTTTCACATAGTGGATATATAAATAAAGTATTTAAACTAGACAATGATATATTTAAATTTAAATACTATATAATGGATCCTACTAATGAACCAATAGAAACAGAATGTAGATTAAAAGTATATCTAGATAATGGAAGTTCTGCTTATTTAGATAAATTAAATACTTCTATATTATACTATATATTTTATTATTACTTTATATGGATATGGCTAGATGATGAAAATAATATAAATGGTATAGATAAAAGATTAGTAAATGAAAAATCAGAAGTGTTTAAGAATGTAAATGGTAAGGATAAATTTAATCTAATAAATGGTAATCATATTTATACTAGTGTATTTAGTCCAGAGTTTAGTAAAGATGATACAGTTATAGATTTTAATAGGAGATTTTATTTTACTAAATATATTACTTTAAATAACTATATGAGAGATAAAGGTACATATAGTAAAGAAGTAATGTTAGGTAAGTATTTTGGATTTAAATATAATTCAAGACTTAAAAGAAACACTATAAGACTATTTGGTATTGATGTATTAGAAAGGAATTATAGGAAATGATAGTTATTGAAGGTATAGATGGAGTTGGTAAATCATCACTAGTTGATAATTTAATAAAAGGTGATTATAAATTAGATACAGATAAAGTATATAAGTTAGTTATAACAGATGTTGTTAAACATGGTATGTATGTACCATCTGATATAATAATAGATTACGATAAAGAACAATTTAATAAAATAAGATTAGAGTTAAAAGAAGTATTAAATAAACTTAGTAGCTATAGTAAAAATGACACTATACTTAAATCAGATCTAGTATATTATTATAACTGTATCATGATAGGTTATCTAGAAATAGCTAAGATGATAACACCTGTATTAAATCAATTAGAGAATAATGGTTATACTATTATAGCAGATAGATGGATTATGTCTACTATAGCTTATAATGGAAGTATTAAAAATACATTTATAAGTAAGCTTATAGAAGATACACCTAAAAGTAGAACTCCATTTGTACTAGCTGATAACAAATATAGGATAAATAGAAAAGGTGGTAATGAAAGATATTATGCTATATCTCATATGGTTAATAACTATATGAAAGATATTAAGACACCTGATGTTACTATTTATCTTACATGTGATCCTAGAGAAGTACATAATAGAATAGTTACCTTAAGAGGTGAAACAGATCACTTTGAAGATAAAGATAAGTTAACTAGAACACATAAAGTTTACAATATGATAATAAACGATATAAATAATAAATGTATCGTTAATACTGGTAAACTTAAAACGTTCAATACTGAATATGGTTCTTTATTTAATATAGAAGATGATGAGTTAAGAAATGAAGCTATTAAATTAAGAATAAATATGTTAGCATTAAGAGTTAAAGATTATATAAAGAATATAAAATAAATATATAACTACAGTAGTATTAATTTACTACTGTAGTTATTTTTTGTAATACTTAAATATTTACAGTTACATATTATTTATATAGTAATAATACTTATGAAATAAATTATAAGGAGGTAATATTGTTTAATAATGTTCAATCCACTGCTAAGATTTATAAGTTAATAGAACTTAAAGATCCTAAGAGTGGTAAGTTAATGACGTATCAAATGGTACCATATGCTGATAAATTTGAACTACCTGATAAAGTCTATGGTGATGTTATATCTAATGCTAAATACATATGGAATAACTTTGCTAAAGAAAAAGGTAGAGCTAGTCTATTATGTACTGGTAAAAAAGGTAATAGTAAAAGTTTAACTTGTAAGGTAATATGTAATATGGCAATTTCTGTAAATGTTCCTGTTATACTTATACAAGAATTAAAAGTTACATACGAACTTATACAGTTAATAAGTACTTTAAATAACTGTGTTATATTCATAGATGAATTTGGTAAGACTATAGGATATAGCTTTCAAGATCTATTTTTATCTTTACTATCTGATAGTAATAAGAAACGTATGTTCTTATTAACAGAAAATAGTACTGGACCTATTAATAGTTTTATATTAGATAGACCAGAAAGGATAAGATATCATTTAGAGTTTAATACTGTAGATGTAGATGTTGTTAAAGAGTATTGTAAAGATCATAATGTTCCAGAAGACTTTAAGAATGAACTAGTTAAAATAGCTATGTCTAATAAAGATTTTTGTTTTGATCATTTAGCAACATTAGTTAATGAAGCTACAGAGAATAACAATTATGATATGGAGAGTTTAATAAAACTATTAAATCTTAAAGTACTAGAATATAAAACAGGTTATATACCATGTTATGTATGTAGTAAGGATAATATAGATGTTAAAGCTAAATTAGACAAGTCTTTAATAAAAGAAGGTATAAGTCTAATAACAGTTATGTCTAGTCTAGAAATGAGTAGACAACCTAAAGGTAAAAGTGCTATAGAAGAGTTGTATCTTAATGGTGCAGATAATGAACCTGTTAGTGAAGAGAATACTAATAATGTACAAGAAGATACTACTAAAGATATTGATCTATTGTTAGCTAGTATAGATAGAGACTATCTAGAGGTAGATACGGATATAGGTGGTGATGACTATATGTCATACCGTAGGAGACAAGAAATGAAAGGTAAGGTAAGAATTAAAATTAATATCATACCAGATAATTTCGTTAGAGAAGAGGATAACTATTTAGTATATCAAGATGTAACTGGTAACTATTTAGTTTATTTATTATATAGTAAAACAACATTATAAGAAGTAAATCATAAGTAAAGGAGAATATGATGCGTGCATATAGAATAGATAAGAAATCTATATTTAAAGGTGAAAATAAGTTTAATTTTGATATGGTAAATAATGAAGAAGATGCTATTATTAGCTTTGAAGAAGAAACTGATGAGTTAATACATAATCTTAAGAAAGAAGTAAAAGAATACACTATTAAATATTTAGGAGATACTGGATATGTTTATGTATATCAAGGACATGAAAGAATAGATTGGGAGATTATAACAGATGACAAACCTAAGAAGTATAGTCCAGATTATGGTAACCAAATATGGGATGGCTGGGTAAGTTTTACAGATGGAAGTTGGATAGAACGAAGAGAACGTAATAGTTGTGAATGGTGGGAATATATCGAATGTCCTAGTATAGAGAAAGAACTAGAAAAGAGGAGTGAGTAATGAGAGATATAAATTTAACAGATGATTATGATTATGAGAATAGTGATGTAAACATTGATGTATATGATGATATGTGTGGTTGTACCGAAGTGTTAGTTAACTTTAAAGAAGAAACTTTAAACAAAATTAAAGAATTAGGTAAAACAGTAAAAGAGTACTATCTTAAAGCTGATTTGGAAATACAATCAGATACTGAGGAAGTAGTACATGAAAATTTTGCATTAGGAGAAACTGAATTTATAGATATTATCTTAAAAGGGAAAGGAGATATAGATTGGAGTAAAGTTAAGGATGAGTATTTAGACTATGATGATGGATATGGATCACAAGTATGGAGTGGGTGGGTAACATTCACAGACGGTACTTGGATCGAAAGACATGAATATGATGGAAGTGAGTGGTGGGAGTATAAAGAGACTCCTAGTTTAGAAAATGTTAAGGAGGACTAAGATGAATTACGATAAACTATTTGATCCAGAAAAAGGTGAAGACAACGATCTATATGATTATGATCCATATGAAGATAATACTGAGGATTATGACAATGACGATAACTGGGAAAGATGGGATAAACCAGATGATCTAGATGACGACTTTGATATTTAAGTATTATTTATAAGTAAACATACTGTACTCTGAAATAAAACATATAAGGAGTACAGTATGGCAAAAACAGATAGATTTAAAAATGTAGATGAATTATTTTTAGAAGATCGTAGTTATGAAATATTCGAAGATATATTCTTTACAGATGATAATATAAAAGATAAAGTCTTTAAAGATATATCTAACGATATTAATTCTAAATATGATACAAAAATTGTTAAGATATTAGAGATGTATTACGATCAATTAGATCCACAGAATAAGATAATGTTTAAGATGTTATATTTATTATTAAACAAAAACATTATGCAGTTATACAAATACATAAAAGAGAAAACAGAGAATCTTAGAGAGAGTATAGATAATCTTAATGAGTATAAAGTAAGGAGACAACAAGACGAAGAACTTGATGATCTTTATGACAGTATTGAAGAAGAAGAGGAAGAAAGTCTTTCTGATAAATGGGATAGAGAAGAAGAGGAAGATGAAGAATTTGAAGAAAGATATAAAGATATGGGTAGTCCATGTTCTAACTATGGTTCTAGAAGATCTTAAAAGTTTATTAATAAAACTACAGTTCTTAATAATGAGAACTGTAGTTATTTTTATTTTTAATAAGGAGTATAAAATGGAAAATGAAAAAAGTGATGATATGTCTATGGATAAAGACTATGAAGGAATTTGTCTAAAACAGAAAAATAATATGTTTATACCGTTTACAACAGAAGCAATAGGATTTAAAAAAGTTGATGAATATTGTATAATAGGTACTACTGATGATGATAAAATTGTAGTAACAAGTAAAGATAAGAAAGATATAGAAGTATCTATAGATTGGGATTCATTCCCCATTAAAATGTTTAATTTTATGGCAGAAAGTTATCCTAAATATATACTAAAAGGCTGGATTAGTTTTAAAGATGGTACTTGGATGGAACTTACATATGATGTAGACCCAAATAAAAGTCCTGAAAAGGGTTATTGGAAACATATATCTAAACCTATTCTAGTAGATGAAGACTATGTAGAAAAGGATCCGAATAAAGCTAACTTTAAACATGAAACTATGAAGGAAATAGAAGGTAAAACAGTTAAAGAGTATCTCTTTATTTTTACAGACTATGATGATCATAGTGATGATGAGTTAAAAACATATTCTTATTATGGTAAATATTCTATAAACTGGAAAGAAATACCTAATGAACAACTGATCTACACCTTTACTACCAATAGTGATATATGGAGTGGATGGGTAAGTTTTACAGATGGTAGTTGGATAGAGAGATCTATAACAACTATACCTAAATATAAATGGGTTACTGATAGTAAAAATAAAGAATCCTATCAACTAGTAGCAAAAAGTTTTGAGAGTTGGAAATATAGAGAGCGTCCTAAATTAGATACTGAACATAGAGATTAAAATATGAAGAGATATAAGATGGATAAAATAGAGAGAGTACAAAAAAGCAATTTTAAAGCAGAAACATTATTTAGATTAGGAACGTTATTTAAAGCAAATCATTGTAAAATTAAAGAATATTATTTCGTATATACCGATTATAATTTTCACGATGATACAGTTGAAGATAGTCCTAATGAGTATGTATATATTTACGAGGGTAAAAAGAAAATCAACTGGGATGAAATTCCAACAGAACAACTAGAGTATGATCCTAATAGTGGAGATAAAGTATGGATGGGTTGGATATCATTCTCAAATGGTAATTGGATAGAAAGAACATTAACTACTACATTTGAAATAGTAAAGAATAGATTTCTGCCAATTGAATCTGAAAGTTGGGAGTATAGAGAATACCCTAAATTAGACTAAGGAGTAATTATGAAATATGATAACCTAGTTATTGTAGAAAGTCCTGCTAAAGCTAAAACTATAAGTAAGTTTTTACCTAATAGTTATGTTATGGCATCTGTAGGACACATACGAGATTTACCATCTTATACACTAGGTATAAAAATAGTAGATGGTAAATATATCCCTAGGTATGAAGTAACTAGGGATCATAAAGATGTAGTTGCTACTATACTTAAAGAAGCTAAAAATACAAAAGTATATCTAGCAACAGATGATGATAGAGAAGGAGAAGCTATAAGTTATCATATAGCTTCTATTATAGGTGGTAATATAAATAGTTATGATCGTATAGTATTCCACGAGATTACTAAACAAGCTATACTTAATGCTATGAATAATCCTAGAAAGATTAATATGGATAACGTACATGCACAAGAAGCAAGACGTATGTTAGACAGATTAGTAGGATTTAAACTATCTCCTTTACTATGTAAGAAAGTAGCTAGTAAGTTATCAGCAGGTAGAGTTCAATCTGCTGCTTTAAAGATAATACTAGATAGAGATAGAGAGATAGATAAGTTTGTACCTATTAAGTATTTTAATATTAACACTATATTCAAAACAGATATACCTGGTGTATTAGTTACTTATAAAGATACCAAGATAGGTAAACTAACTATAGATACTGATAAGTATGCAGATGAAATAGTAGATAGTATAAAACATGATAAATTTACTATAGGAGAGATAAGTAGTAAGACTAGTAGGTTAAAACCTCAACCTCCTTTTAAGACTACTACCTTACAACAAACAGCTTCTAATCAATTAGGATTTGATCCTAAGAAGACTATGAATATAGCTCAAAAGCTATATGAGGGTATAGATGTAGGTAGTGAGAGAAAAGGATTAATAACCTATATGAGAACTGATAGTCTTAACTTAGCAGATGTAGCTATTAAGTCTATAAGAGATCAAATAGTAAAAGATCATGGTAGTAAATATCTACCTGAAAGACCACGTATATATCATACCACTACTAAAGGAGCACAAGAAGCACATGAAGCTATACGTGTAACTGATATAACATTAACACCTAGTAGCATATCTAAATATTTAGATAGAGATATGGAGAAGTTATATACATTAATCTATAATCGTACTATGATGTGTCAAATGTCAGATAGTGAAGTAGAGAATCAAACTGTTATGGTTAATGGTAATGAATCTACATTACGTATAGTAGGTAGGAAAGTATTATTCGATGGATGGAGTAAATTAAATCCTAATACTAAAGGTGATGTTATATTACCAGTATATAAACAAGGTGATACTATAGTAGTTCAATCTGTTAATAAAGAAGAGAAAGCTACTGAACCACCTGCTAGATATAACCCAGCTTCATTAGTAAAAACATTAGAGGATTTAGGTATAGGTAGACCATCTACATATGCTTCCATTATATCTTTACTTAAAGATAGATTCTATGTTAGAGTAGATGGTAAAGCTATGATAACTACTACTAGAGGTATACAAGTAGTAGAGTTTTTAGAGAAGTATTTTCCATATATAGTAGATAGTTCATTTACAGCTAAAATGGAAAGTAGTCTAGATGAAGTAGCTGATGGTAAACTAGATATGAATAAAGCTATGGATAAATATATTACTAAGTTACTAAAAGATGTAGAAGATGGTAATATTAATATACCTACTACTAAACCAGAAGCTAGACCTACTGGTAACAAGTGTCCTAAATGTAATGCTGATCTAGTTATGAGAAAAGGTAGATATGGAGATTTTGAAGGTTGTTCTAATTATCCTAAGTGTAAATATATAGCACCTAGAAAAGTTGAGATAAAAGAAGAGGATAAAGTAGATAGTTACTGTCCTGAATGTCATAAACAATTAGTTAAGAAGATAGGTAGATTTGGTACATTTTATAGTTGTAGTGGTTATCCAGAATGTAAATTCATATCTAAATATCCTGTAGCTAAAGAGAAATGTAAATGTGGTAATTGGCAACAAGAGATAACTAAGAAAGATGGAACTATAAGTTATAGATGTCTAAAGTGTAATCCTATTAAAACAAGAAATAAAAAAGGTAAGTAGATGTTAAAATGGTTAAAGAGTATTTTTAGTAAAGAAGAAAATAACTTACAAGATAGGTTGTTAGATAAAACAGCTTATCTAACAGTTAAAAATGGTACTACTATATCTTTTAATAAAAAGGATCTTCGTTTCTTAACAGTAGATTATACCAGTATGAAATCATTTCTTAATAATAGTAGTGACGATATAAATAGGATATATCTAATAATGAGTTTAGATAACTTTCCAAAAGGAAACATATTTTTCAATTTAATGGAAGAAAGTTGTACACATTTTCTAACATATAATGGATTATTAACAAAAAGGGAATTTGTATCTAATAAGGATGATGTATTTAGTAAAATAGCTAGTAAGTTTATTTATACCTTAATACGCTTAATAGATCAAGGTTATGTTATAAACCCACCGAATATATATAAATGTTTATTAGATGTTGAATGTATATTACCTATTAATGTTTTAGAGTTAAAAGGAGAACAACTTACTGAGAATAACTATGATAAAAAATACTTAGTAACAAGTAAAGATATGACAGTTACAGTAAATAAACTAGAATATGATGTAGTTATAACTGCATTATCCGAACAAGTTAAAGACAAAAATAATTAACATTTATTAAAGGAGTTAAAAATGAAAACATTTATTCTATACAACAGCGATATAGTACACACAAAAGAGATAGAGGTTGAGAGTAGTGAGGCTCTTTATCAATATGTAATTAAACTATTCGATAATAAAGAGATTGAATATTTAAAAATAAACGACATAATGGTAATGTCTCCTAGAGTAACTATGATGCAAAAATTAATAGCGAAACTAAAAGAATATGATGGAGAATTTAGAGTTTCATTAGTTACTAAAGAAATGTATTTTAAAAGAGAATCTATAAAAGAACATGCAAGAGATATAATTTATTTATTAGTAGATCATTTGGTTAATAAGGTATTTAAGAAAGACGTTAAATTAATAGATTTAAAAGATCTTAATAGTCTTATTAGGGATTTTTGTACTAAGGAGGAGATAACCAAGGATATAATTCAGGAGGTAATGTTATTTGGTGTAAATCTTACTAATATAGAAGATATAAGTAATAATACAGAATTATCTAAGAAATTAGAAAAGTTTACAACATTAGTCTCAAAACTAACATCTAAGACTATAAAAAATCTTAACGATGTAGTTACTAGTATTTATAATAAATCTGAAGATGTACTAACTGATGAAGAAATTGAAGCAGATGATACGATAGAATCTGCTAAGGAATCAGAAGAGAATAAGAATGAAAAATCTTCTAAGAATGAAAATTTTCATTCTTATAATCATAAGTCATCTACCTCATCATGGGTAAATGATGTTAAGACTATAGGTAATATAGTAGCAGGTGTAGCTGTAGTAGGTGGGTTAGCCTATATGGCTTATAAGTATTTTAGTAAGAAAAAATAAGAATAAAAAGAACAGTAGTATAGAGTATTAACTCTATACTACTGTCTTACTTTTAGAACGAGGAATATATAAATTATTGTTTTTGAAATAAATCCAAAGTGAACATATTTCAACCACATATAATTTATATAGAGAAACAATTAACATTAACCTAAATGCATTAAGTTAATGTTAACGAGGACATTGTTTTTACTTTACAAAGAAGAAAGTAAAAACAATGAAGAATATATTCAAAATATTAAAGTTGATCATTAAGACACTCTCTAAAGTAATTAAGATCAATATTAATATCAATATAAATGTTGATATTAAATAATATTAAATTGTTCATATGTTTCTTTTATAGCTATTTAGATATTTTAATAACTTAATGTATATTTAATATCATATATAGTTATGATATTTAATATGTATTACTAATACATAATTAGTTTTTGTTTACTAACACGTATACTACCTGTTAAGTATACGTGTTAGTAACATTCAGTTTGTCTTATAAAGACACCAGTTATTCATCTGGTAATATATAAAGGAGTTAAAAATGAAAACATTTGTAGTTAATGAAAAAGAAATAAAAGTTGAGAGTAGTGAAGCTCTTTATAAATATGTAACCAATCTTTATGATAATAAAGAGGTTAGAGATGTCACAATAGGGAGTCTTGTAATAAAATCTCCTAGAGTGATGGTAGAAGATGAATTGTATAGCCTAATGAACGAAATAAATGGCGAATTTAAAGCTGAATTAATAACCAAAGAGAAATGCTATACTAGAGAGATAGTTCCTTTATTAGTAGACGAGTTAGTTAATACAATATTTACAAAAGACGTAAAACTTATAGGTTCAGGAGATCTTAAAAACTTTATTATAGACTTCTGCATTAATAACGATATTGATAAAAAAGATATTACGAAAATAATGCTATTCGGTGTAGATGTTACTAACCTAAAAGATATAAGTAGTAATGATGATTTATCTAAGAAATTAGAAGAGTTTACAACTATAGTTTCAAAATTCGTATTTAAAACTATAAAAGATGATCATGATCTAATAATAGATGTCTATAATAGATATTTTAAAGAAGAAGATAAAGTTGTAGCAGATGAAAAACCTGCTACAGATACCTTCTCTTCTCTTAAAGAAGAGATTCTTAAATCCTCCGATGAGACTGACAAGCTTATAGAGGAGATGAGAAAGAATATTGAAAGTTTAGAAGAAGAGGGTATGAAACTTAAAGATACCCTAGATAATAGTAAGAAGGAACAAACTCCTTCTTATATTATTAACTATACTTCATCTACCTCATGGGTAGATGACGCTATTGCTATAGGAACTATAGCAGTAGGAGTTGCTGCGGTAGGCGGATTAGCCTACTTAGCCTATAAGTACTTTACTAAGTACGATGATATTGAACTAGAATTTGAATAAGATTCTAGTTCGTTAAATAGAGTAGTAGAGAATAATCTCTACTACTCTTTATTTTTTTATTTTATTTGTTCGTAAATATCATATAGTGTTGGAAAATTACACATAGTACTCATATACGATATACTATTAACAGGACCAAACATTATATTAATATTTTGATTCTTAAAATCTGCAAATGGTACATCACCTACTTTAATAACTTCTCTTAATGTTGTATCTTTACTTACATTAGCTACATTAATACAAGATGGATATGCACTTACTGCATCACTATCTCCTGTATTACCTCTTATACCTGTTGTAACTTCATCTACACCATCTATATTATTAGTTCTACTACTATCTGTAACTTGATCTATATTTAACATAACTATCCAGCCACTATCATCTTCTTCACTACTACCTAATGGTAATGGAGCATCTTTAAATGGTTGTGTTGGTCTAGTTCCTAATACTCTACCTCTCTCTAAATAAAACCATGTCATATTTGTAACTATTTTCTTAGGACCACTATTAAAGTTATCATAATCTGCTAACATAGACAATGCTCTTATTTTAACTTGTAAATCTTTTATTTCATCATCTAGAAATATCATAGACATAGTATCCCATTGGTTATATATAATATATTCTAATGGTTTATTAGCAACCATATATTTATGCCATTCAAGTGTTGTCATATCTATAGTATTTTCATCGTCAAAATGTAACTTCTTAAACTTACTACCTAAATGTAAATCCAATATAGCATTTAACGAATAACCTGTTGGATTCTGTTTTTGTCCTGCTCTTACATAGTTATAAGCTGTCATAGCATCTATTATATAAAAAGATGCTGGTGTTGTAACAACTGACCATATCTCTCTAGGTTGTCTAGACTTTACTTTACCAGATTCAGTTACAGCTTGTGCTACACCTTGTTTCCATTTAAAGTATTTTAAGTTATCATCTAGTCTAGGATCTGAAAATACATCTTTTGGATCTATATTAAAGTGTTCTAATCTTTTAACTATTTCTGGTATATCATAAGCCATATTCCATATAGCTAAAAAATCAGGTTGCCATCTATGTGCTGTATTAATAGCATTTCTTATAACATCTACTTCTGTATCGCATATATCATATGTTAACTTAGTTTCATTAGCTACAGTCTCATCTGGTATATATTTTCTAAACATCTTATTTAGATTTTCTTTTATAAGCTTATCATCATTATGAGGTAACATACTACGTAATATGGTTGTATATATTTCTTTATGTCTACATACTGATATAAGTATGATTTCATTTGTATCTGTATCTACCTCAATATCTAATGTTGCTAATTCATTATTTGTAAAACTATTATCAGGTGCTCTTTTAGCATACCTATACATTATTTCATCTGCTGCTGTAGTTGATCCACCATAGAAATATGGACTATCTGCTACATCTCTTAAATACTTACATCCTATATATCTACTTCCTAATTTAGATGCTACTGCTCTACCTAAATCAGATTGAGTAGATTTAAATGTATCTACTCTAGATAATAACTCAGATTCTTTTTTATCTTGATATTTTCTATATATAGGTTTAGTTATCCAGAATAATCTTTTATAATTCTTAATAGGTCTAAAGTTGGCTACATTACTACCATCCTTATAATGATATACCTCTTTTACATAATGCATATCTGGTCTACCATTATATTCATCACTTGGTACATATGTAACAAATTTACATTCTACATAATTTAATCCAGATCTACTATTACTATCTGGTAATATATTAATATCTTTAGTAACTTCCATAACATATCCTTATCCTAAATATCTGTTCTTATAACTGTATTAAAATCTATATTTTGTACTGTAATTATTAGAATATTTATTAGACATAGCTGTTAACTTAGATTCATTTTCTATTTCATCTAGTAGTTCTTCTAAGTTAAATGTTGTTGTTAATAACGATTTATCTAATTTCTCATATAGGAATTTAATCTTAATAATAAGTTGTTGTTTTATAAAAGGATTCTTAGTACTTTTAAGTTCTTCTAATAGTTTATCTATATCATTCTTTAACTCTTTTTGTTTCTCTTTTCTATATATCTCTAATGGACCACCTTGATTATCTATTATAGTTAATTTAATATCACGTAGTACATCTCTATTATCTATACCATATACTTCTTTAGATGTAGCATATAGTAGAAAGAAAAATCCTAATAGTAATGATATAACATTATCATCATGTCCACCTTTAGGGTGGTCTATACGTCCATTACGTATTTCTAAGGATTCTAAATTGTCTATAAGATCAGGATCTCTTACTAAGTGTGCTGTATAACGTATAGCGTTATTAAATGTTGTACCATATAGATTATCTCTACTATTAGCACCTGTACCTGATGTTCTATATCCAAACTCTTTTCTATACTTATTATAATAATTATCTAAGTTTCTATCCATAAGTATATCTTTTCTATCTTCATTATTAGTATCTTCTACTACTTTATTATAGATACGTTTAAAAGGATTAACTCCTCTAGATAATAATATAAGTACTAAGTTATCTATAATAGGTAATCCAGTAGATTTAGACTCTGGTATAAATGTTATACTAGAATACTTAATAAGTAAGTTAGCTATATAATTAGAGAATGTAATAACATTAGATTCGTTAATAAGAGCAGTACAAATGACTTCTCCTGTCTTAACATCTATACCTGTTAATGCACTATCATCATTACCTATCATTTCAGAACTATCCATACCTAGTATAATTTGTCTATTACTATCTAGGTTATTAACTTCATATTCTGGTATATACCAGTTAGTTATATACCCTTCTTTAGATATTTCTTTATAAGCATTTGTACGTTTAGAATTACGTATACGTTCTAGATCTTCTTTAGAAATAGGAGACATAACATTACCATATGCCCATTTATTTAAATAGTTAGCAGCTATATCTTCTTCATCTGCATGATCTGCTTGTAACTCTAATATACGTTCCCTTAACCATTCATCTGTTTTACCTAACTGTCTATGATTAAACTCTAACAGTATCTGAAATCTACCACCTCTAGCATTCTTACGTACTGTAGATTCAAATTCATTAGCGTCTTTAGAATCTAACATATGTTCTGTCCATCTAGCACAACTATCGTATATAGATTTAAAATATCTACCAGATTCACTACTTAAATATCCTGGAGTAGTTGTATATGTAGTACAATATAATGCACCATTCTTCTTAGCATTCTCTCTAGCTGCTGATGTAGCAGGTATAGCAGCCATAAGAGATATCTTAACATTCGGTATAAACGGACCTTCATCTACTTTTAGTAGTGATGATGTTAAACCTCTTGCTGTATTCATAGCACCAGATGTAGTGTTCTGGCCAACTCCTGTATCTAATCTATTATTAAATACATTAACTGTTATGTTCTCGGTATTATTACTATCTGATTTATCTCTAGGATTTAAATACCATGGTAATATACTAAATATATCTTTTATTCTATTTATATTCTTAACCCTAAGTCCGTTATCTTTAGTAAATAAGAATATAGATAAGTTAGTACCACCTGCTATAAGTGTATAGACATCAACACTATCTGATACAACTGATTTACCAGTTTGACGAGGCATGATTAACATACTTGTAGTATGGTTAAAGAAGTTCCATATATAAGCTATGTTACCTCTATTAGCTATAAAATTAACACCTGTTAATGTACCAGATGATGGTATACGTAAACACTCTCTAAAGAAGTACCATGGATTAACAGATACCTCTTCTACTATCATAGCTATTTCTTCAGTAGTTAAGTTATCACTACTAGGATCTATATTTCTTAAATCTGGATTATGTAATGCTAATAGAAAAGCATGATTCTTTATACCCATCTCTTTATATAATTGTGCTATATGTAGAAATGATTTATTCTTAGTATCTGTATGTATAATAGCTTTATTGTATTTTAACCAATCATTGTAGAATAGTATCATATACTACTCCTTTCTTTATTATATGTAATGTTAAGTAAGAAAATATATAAGGATAAATATGAAAAAAGATATAAAATATTTAGTCCTATCTGATATACATCTAGGACATCCTAATAATAAAACACATGAGATCATCTCAAACCTTAATAAGTTCTTTACTATATATTCAAAGGATTTAGTAAATCTAGATTTAATAATATTAGCAGGAGATGTATTTGATAGATTATTATCAACTAGATCTATAGAGTATAAACAAATACTCTCATGGTTATCTAATCTATTATTATACTGTAAAGAGAATAATATAATACTACGTATACTATATGGTACTCCATCCCATGATAATGATCAGATAGCAGGATTTACAGAAGTAGCATCTAAGTTAGCTCCTACAGCTGATTACAAATATATATCTGTATTAGATATAGAATATATACCATTATTAGATATTAATATACTATATGTACCAGATGAATGGAAACCTAATGCTGATGATACATATCAAGATGTACTAAAGCTTATGAAAGAGAAAGGATTACATCAAGTAGATATAGCTGTTATGCATGGATGTTTTAAATATCAACTACCTATGGTAGATTTACCATTTAGACATACAGAATCTAATTATTTAGATATAGTTAAATACTACATAACTATAGGACATGTTCATACACCATCTGCATATGAACGTATACTAGCACCTGGTAGTTTTGATAGATTAGTACATGGTGAAGAAGAATGTAAAGGTGGATTATTATGTAGATTATTTACAGATGGTACTATGTCGTTTAAGTTTCTAAAGAATAACTATGCTAAGACATTTAAGACATTAATATATAGTGGTCTAGATGAGACTACAATAGTAAATAAACTTAAGAATGATTTAAAAGGACTAAAGGATGATAGTTATGTACGTATAGAAGTAGATAATGATGTTAAACTATTATCTAACTTAAAAACATTTTTACATAACTATCCTAAGTTGAATATTAAGTTTAAAACAGATAAGACCATATTAGAAGAAGTAGACATAGTTAAAACATCAGATTTACATACATTTGAGATTAATATAGATAATATAGAAGAACTTATGTTAAAAGAGTTAAATCTTAATAAAGATGAATTAGTTATATTTAAGAGAGAATTAGAAAGAGCGATAAAGTAATAAGTATACTATATAGGAATTAACCTATATAGTATACTTATCTTATTTTTAGTAATTCTGATTTAATAATAATCGTATATTATTTATATAGTATATACTATCTATCCTTTATTATAACATTATGTACTATGTTAGGAAGATAGTATATACATTTTTATCCCACTATATTATATCTAGGTAATATAGTAGAAAGGAGTCATATATGTATAGAGAACCATATAATGGCTTTATTCCTGGTACTAATTTAGCTATGCCTAGTGAACCTAGGGTAACTAAATATCCAATACCTAGAACATACCAGCAAATAGTTCGTGACATAGAAAGTGAAAAACTTCTAAAAAGAATAAATAGTCGAAAGTATATTCACGATGTCAATGACAAACATCTGCATTGGTAGTATATTTATATACATATATGTTAAAACAATACGCATATGCTAATGTAATTTAACATATAATATAGTAATCCTTTATGTAGCATAGACTATAGTACATCGTTTAGTTTTACTATATCAGTATATATACTTATAGCTTTAAGAATATAACATATATGTTCTTAACGGTATAAGGTACTAGTTGCCTATAGTAGGCTAAAATTAAGAAATATATATTTAAAAGGAACAACGGATGAAGAAGTATTATTTGGATATAAACACAAAAGAGTTTATACAAGAGGTAAATAGTAGAGGTAATGATTACGATAATAGTAATCATAGTTATGAAATACTAGAAGATGAAATAGAAAGATGTGTACCAATCTTCCTTAAAGAGATCTTACTACATGATTTTGACTATCGTAATTTTAGAATAGTGGATATAGATCCTGATATTATGGATAGTTTATTAGTATCTGTAGATAATAAAGATGTATGTGATATCTTAATGGATTTTGATTTATTACCTATATTAGTATCATATAGTGCAGATCTACTTGATGGTAAAATTATGTTGGAGTTAGAAGACTCTATAGATAATCATAATAGAACTAAAAGGATCGAATATGACGCAGACTAATACAGAACAATTTGTTATTAAATTAAATATGGATTATCTTAAAGAAAAGTATTTAAATAAACCATATAGAGGTAATCCAAGTATGAATATAGACTATTTAAAAAATGATATTGAAAAATCAATACCATATGTGTTAAAAGTACTTGATTCTAGCGATGATACATTTGGTCGTAATTATGGTAAAATGATTTTGGCTCTTACTGATACACCTATGTGTAAAGATATATATCTAATGTTAAATAACCCTATAATGGTTAAAGCATTTAAAGAGTTTATTAAAAATAAGTTTGGTAAAAAAGAAGTTGTTATAACCGAGGTTACATTAGATACAAATACTGATATAGTAATTACTAAATATATGCTATTAACAGAATTTGAAGAGAAAAATCGTAATGTTAAGATAGTTACATATGAAGATATAGTAAAAAGCGTATATACTGTAACACTAAATGATGAAGGAGAAGAATAATGCTATATACAAAAGACTATAGTTTTTATATAGATATGAAAGAGTTGGTCAATGAGTATGTCTATGATCCGTCTATGGCAGATGTATGTGATCAAATACAAGATCCTAGAGAGTATACTCTAGATGAGTTAAAAGAACATATAAAGAGAGCCACTATATGTTTTATTAAATATTTACTAAATAGTAAATACAATATAAATAAAGAAGGAATGGATGTAGATTATGGTATATACTATCATATTATAGAACATTGTTATTGTAAAGATGCTGTAGATGAATTTAAACAATTCTTAAAAGATAATTTTAATTATAAAAGAGTAGTTATAACAGATATCTTTACTACACAAAATGATTTTGTAACTGTTACATTTACATCTGCTAAAGATTATAAAGCAGATTATTTTGTACCTAATAATGTAGCCATAGAGAATATGGAACCACAACCTTTAGGTATAGTAAGATAGAAAGGAGTTAAATCATGAAGATAACACTTAAACCAATAAGTAATATATTAGATAGTATCTATAGTCATCCTGAGATTTATTTTGAAAATGACTATACATCCTATAAGATAGATACTACTTTTACAACAGAAGATGAAATAACATATCTTATATTAGATTTTACTAATTGGTATATAAAAGAAGTACTTTATAAACATCATGCTTTTGATATACAGATGAATGGTATCCTTAGTGGTAATGGTTGTGATTTATTTCAAACACTTAAAGATCACTTTGTTACTAAGGATAATGCTAATGAGATCACATCCATATTTAAACATATAGAGAATTTAGATCATGATTTATATATAGAAGATATCTATATTGATCGTATGGATACATCTTATATATTTGTAGAAATAGATTCATTATCTAACATAGTAAGTGATACATCTAATCTAACTGAAGATGATATAGATTTAGATAATGTTATACCTGCAGATAAGATAGATAAAATAGTATTTAATGCTTATAAGAATATTTAATGTTTATTAGAAGGAGTTAATCAATGTTTAATTTTATTATATTTGTAATATTCTTATATCTTATATATAAGATAGGATATATCATTGGTAGTAGAGGTATAGATAATACTATTTAATCTATTAAAGATAGAATATGTTATTATCTAGATAAGTTAAAGAAAGATAAAGATGTAAGTTAAGTTATAACTTCTTATATGATTAATCTAAAGTATATAATCAGAGTTATTGTAGAAATAGATTAATTAGCTTTCTGATTGCTTTAATATGGGCTCAGTGTTGCTGTGTTAGATGGTATACAACATACAAACATTTTATTACTCGTTATGAGTCACTACTTTGAGTATAGACGAGATTCTATACGTAGGACAAGAGATAAGGTTGTAAGTGTAAGTCTAGTAAGTCAACAAGGAACTACATATAGTATATAGAGGCCATCTAATATAGTAATACTGTAGAGGGTATCAGTTGGGTGATAAAATACTATATATAATTATATGAAGTAACACCTATTAAATATTAGATGTTAAAACACTGTATTTACAGTACATTAAGAAATAACAATATATTAACACACTATAGTCTTTAATTAGACTATAGTGTGTATTTATTTTTTATCTAATTAACAATTAGATAACTAGAATATGTTAAGGATATAACAGATGGATATTAAAAAGATACTTAAAGAAAGAACTACTACATCATTTGGTATATCTATAGGTACAGGATTAATGTTAGAATCACTATTTGATCCTACTAAGGAAAGATATGATAAAGAAAGAGTTATACCTACTAGAGTTAATCTTAATAGATATAATGGATGGATAATAAACATACATACACTAATAAGAAACTTATTAGGATCATTAACTACTAAGATACTATTAGAAGATATAAGTAGTAGAGACTTAGAGTTAATAGTTAAAGAGATAATAACAGAACTATATGTTATTAAATCATTATGTATGTCTACTAATGTATCTGATAATTACATATCTGTACTTATACCTAATTATACTAAACTATTAAAGAAACTTAATAGTAATAAAGATGTTAGTAAGATAAAGTATATACAAAATAACTTAAAAGCTATAGAATTGTTTAGTAAATACTTAGATAAAGTAAATAAGGTAGTAACTACTATAGATAATACTATAGATAAATCTAAGTTAGAGAATGTTATAATAACATCTCATTACTGTACAGATTTACTTATAAGTAATAACATGGTACTACTAGAAAGTCATACTGGTGTACTTAAACAGAATTATGAAATGTATACTAAGTATAGTAAGAGTAGTAATCTAGATTATAGTAGACTACCTATGTTGGATATAATACTACATATAGTAGGTGATAATACACTTGTAAGTGGTATGAGTCCTAAAATAAAGAGACAGTTAGTAGAGTTGAGTACTAGTTGTAAATGGACATATAGAACTACTAGAGAAAAAGTACTATATGATCTTGATAAAGATAAAGAATTAAAAACAATAAAAGATAACTTTTTAAAGGAGTAAATTATGGAACAAAATGTAAAAACACTATATGAGAATTATAGTAAGAGGTCTGATTATACTAAGTTAACTAAATACATAGATAATCAAGATGGTGGAGAGATGGCTACTTTAGATGTAACCGTATTTAAGAAATGGGTTAATATAGCTATAAGTAAAAATGCTGTTAAGAAAAATAAACAAGTACCTCAAGAAGAAAGATTTAGAGGTATTAGTATACCATTAACAGTAGCTCTAAATATGTTTACTTATTTATACAATGTTGTAGATGAGTTAGATAAAGAAGATAGTAGTATACTATATCCTATAACTAAAATAGAGAAAGTAAATGGTAAGAATGAAACAGTTAAACTAGGTATGATGTATTTAGGTAGAGATGATAAATACATACACTATGGATTAGTATTACCACAGTTTAAGAATGTTAAGTTTACATTTACAAATGATATGCCTGGTAGTAAAGGTGTATTTAGTACGATAAAGAATAAAGATAAAGTAGATGAAATAATCAGTAGTAAAGTAGAAGCTAAAGTATACTTTAAGAATGTTATTAAGTTCTTAAGAGAGTGTATGAAAGAAATAGATATACTTTATAATAAAGTTTATCCTATTAAACTAAAACCTAAAGATACACCTAAAGAAGAACCTAAAGTAGAAGTAGTAACATCTTCTAAAGATGAAGGATTCTTAGATAGTGACTTTGATATAAGTTTAGATTAGTATTAACAGTAAAGTTAATACTTTATGATTACATATTATTTATATAGAGTATTAAATCAATAGTATTTAATACTCTATTGTATTTAAATATTAAAGAAAGGAATACTAGTGTATGTTTAATTTAGAATACAAAGCTATTAACTTTACAGAGTTTATAGTAACAAGAGATACTATAGCTGCTTTAAAAGAAGAAGGAGTTAAACAAGAATCTGAACTTAAGAGTAGTGGTAACGTATTACTATTTAATACAGAGTTAAGATGTAAGGTAGAAGATACCTTAGAAGCTTTTAATATACTTAATAGTTATGTAAACTATAAAGGAGATGGTTATAAGGATCAGCTTTTTAACGAATATAGTAAGATATTCGATTTACTTATAGAGTATATGGAAGCTAGTGATAGAGAATCTGATAATATAAGAAGAAAGTTTAAGATACAACTAGATAATATAATAACTAAATTTGATATAACAGATATAGAAAACTATATTACTAATGTAAATAAGATACCTATACCTATAACGCTTAAACCAGCATTTGATATGCAGTTAGAGTATGACGGTATGATGTCTAAAGCTCAAACTTATACTATACCAGATTATAAACGATTACTAGCTATGATAGTAGTTATTAAAGCTGTATATGGACCATTAGGACAATTGATATTTGGTAGTGATGAAAACATAACTAAATATCCAGAGTTACAGATGTTAGATATATTAAGAGAAACATCTTTAAAGGATGAAATAGGTTTTAGGAAACTAAGACTATATGTTAATACTATAGTAGAGAAAACATTTGATAAAGAGAAGAAAGCAGATGAAAAAGTAATAGCATTAGGATTATCTCTAGATCAGATACCAGACTTCTATCTAAGTAAGATACTATTTACTAGAGTTATTATTATGGATATGTTAGCTAATACTGATAAATGGGATATAGTTAAACATATTTTTAAAGATGTAAGTAGTAAGATAAAGAATAGTGGTAGTCAAGCTGAAACCATAATGAATAAGAATGTAGCTTCTGGTAATGAAACAGATGATGACGATAAAGAATCTGTAGTTGAATCATATCGTATAGCAAGTGAGTTAACTCCTGGTATAACAGTAGAACTTAATTTCGTTACTGATACAGTAGATATGATATTAAAACAATTGCCATTATCTATTAGAGCTAATCTTAAAGATAATGATATAAAAGAAGGTATGTTATTAGCTAGTAAATTAGCACCATCTGATATAACTAATACACATATTAACATATTAGGATTCTTATTTAAAACTATTATAGATCCTAGAGGATTAAAGTATTTAGGAGCTACTAACATATTTAATCTTATAGCTGTGGCATATGCTATGTTAAAACTATATGAAACTAACCAAATAGCTTATCTTATAGTAAGTAAGAGAGTTATGGTAGGTGAATTAGATAATAATATAGAAATGTCTAGTAATATAGGTAATACAAAAGGTAAAGGTTATAGAACTCAGGAGTTGGAGTTATTATTCCCTGTTAAGAAAATAGAGAAGAATAAAAGTGGTAATGAAGAACCAGGTGATCTAGTTATACTAGATTGGGTATCCTTTATGTTTTTAGAGATAAATAAATATCGATGGATAAGTCCTGGAGAATTAAATATAAGTATAAAAGATATACTTATACCTACTCTTAAGAATGTAATAATCGATATGCTTATAGAACATGAAACAAGGATAACAGATAAAGAAAATGAAGGAGAGTAATAGTGGAAAGTATGTACAGTAATTTTATAGATAATAGTACAAATATGAATAGAGGTACTCATACTTTTGAAGTTACTAAGTTAACTATAGGAGGGACTAGACCTAACGGATATCAAGATATGGTTCAAAGAGCATTTTTATCTAATGTAAAACATGATGATCTTAACCATGTAGTTGATGAAGTATTAAGGAATGGTAAGTTAACCAATAGTAGTACTACTGCCAGTAATATGGTTACTGTAAGTTCTACACCATTAGGACTAAGTGCTATAAGAGGTGGATGGAAAGAGTATAGATACTTCTTTAAGTTGGAAGTAAGATGTAGACCTAGAGATGATATATTTGTATCTGGAGCTAGTACAACTTATGACTTAGTATTAACAGGATATTCAGAACCATCTAGTGATTTTATCAAAACTGATGTATTAGGTAACTTTACTTATGATCCTAACTTATTATTTACTATAAATAATATACAAAGAGTAGGACTTAATGAACATACTAAAAATATAGTAGGTATTGATAATATAGGTGTTACTGATCCTATGGCATATAGAGATAATAGTAATGATATATGTATTAGACCATTAGATGTTATATCTAGTATAAGTAATAAATACTCCGATAATTTTAATGGTATACAAACTATGCGTATAGATGTAACAACTGATAACATGCCTGTATCATTCGATAGAACTCATATGGTTGGTAAGAACTATGTAACAGATTTAGTTAATTCTACTGTAGAAGGTGTAGCTAATAATGATGGTGTAAGACAAGCATTTAATACACTATATGATACTAAACATACAGCAGCATATGCAGAAGCTACTAGTATATTAGAGAATAAATCTAATATAACATATGACGATGTATTTTTAACTGCATTAAGTAGAATTAATGGTACAAATGGTAATGTATTTAGTATAAGGGACTTATATACTATAGATCCTAATATAGATAAAAAGATTATGTTTATAGATGTAAAAGAGACAAATAGATTTCAATCTGATCAAATGTTATCTACTGCATATACAGAATCTTTAACAGGTGCTAGTGTTATTAATGGTAAAGTAACTGAGTTACATAATGCCTTAGTAAGTTTATTAACATCTCAGTTCTTATCTCATCTAGAGATAAATATATTTAATCAACCACAAATGGGTCCTACAGGTGCATTAGTATTAAAACCTATATGGAACATACCACCAGGACCTAATAGTGTAGCATGGACTTATAATATAAACAATAATCAACAACAGTTAATGGCATTACTTAAGAATAAGATAGATGGTATGGTAAATATGATAATAGATCCATTACTATCTTCTAATGGTAATGTAGAGTATAGTGTGGTTATATCTGCAGATATGACTTCTGATACTACTATATTAATATCTTTTAATGGACAACAACCTATACCATATAGGTTTCCTACATTTGCAGATATGTGTTTCAATCCTATGGTTGGTAATACAGAAGCTAGAAATAACTTAGTAGGTAATTTAGGAATGGTATCTGATACTGTTATTGATAATATAGTGGGATCTAATATAAGTACAGCAGATGACTTATTTAACAATAACCCATTTAGAACATTTTAGAAAGGAGTATAAAGAATGAAGAAAAGAAGTTTAACCGAATTCTATACTGATGTATTAAGTATGGTTAATATAGATGTAGTAGATGGTTTTCTTAAACAAAAATCTGACGATGGATATATAGATATAACTAGATGTAAAGGTATGAGTATTATATTGCCTATTAAAGAACTTATGGATAATATGTATGTTCTTAATAAGAATAATAAATTCACACCAAAATATCTATTGTTCAATCCATTATCAGAACGTATAACAGAAGATAATATAGGATTAGAGGTTCTAATCGATTATATTAAAGTAAGTTTTAGTTTAGCATTGATTAAGTTTGGAGAAGCTGTATTACATATGTATACAGAACCTAAGTTACAATCTGATTTACCTATGGTATTAAATAAGTTTATTCAAGATGCTAAGGATGAAACAGTACCTGGTATGAAAACAACAGGTAGAGCAGTTGATGATAGATCTATTAAGAATTGGACTAAGTTAATAACTAACTATGCAAGATCTGTAGATAAAGACTTGTTTAGTTTAGTTATACCTAGAACTAAGAAAGTAAACGATGATAAATCGTTTAATAGAGAAGCTAGGTTATTATGTAATTTAGTAGATGATTTAAAACAATATGATGGTACTGAAGAGAACATAAAGATAATGGATACTACATTACGTCCTAAAGATGTAAAAGTATTCCAAGATATATTAAATATCTTTATGGTAGATATGGATAAAAAAGGTGTTATTAAAGTAGGTAGTAATGATAATGATGCTCCAGGATTTATAGCATTGATGGGTCTATTCTATAAAGTAGCTGGTAACTATAGTCTATGTTTAGATAGTATTAAAGATGTAGATAAACTAGCTATAGAAGAAGTTATAGTAAACTTTAAAGATATTGATATAGACGATATTAATAAAGCATCTATAACTTATAAGAATGAATTAATGTTTATACCAACTGAAGCAGATGTTAATCTAGGATCTAATGTAGCTAATAGTAAGAAAGGAACTAACCTTAATACTAATAACTTACATCCAACTGTAAGAGATGCTGTAGAAATGAGTAAAGCTAGAGTAGATGAAGTACAACCATTACAGACAGAACCACCTAGTGCTATGGATCAATTGTTAGGTAGACGTAATATATTTGGTATAGGTCAACCTGTTAGACAGTATAATGTATTTGGTATGCAACAACCTATGAATCAACCAGTACAACCAATGCAACAACCATTACCTAATGTTAATCCTATGTCTAGTTATCAACAACCTAATACAGGTAGAAAGATGGTAAGTCTACTTAGTCCACAGTATAATACACCAGAGGGTAATATACTAGCACAACAACAGATCATGGCTAGTAGACAACAGAATATGCAACCTACACCTACTATGCCTATGATGGGTCAAATAGGACCTGTATATGGTCAACAACAAATGGGACCAGGATATATGGGACAACCTATGATGCCATATCAGCAACCTATGCAAGGTATGAATATGTATCAACCTCAGATGCCTAATATGGGATTAAATGTTGGCTATGTGCCTAATAATAATTGGAGATAAAAGAACAACAGTAGTACATTAATTAGTACTACTGTTGTTGTTAAAGTATATCTATTTACTTAATAATCTTATGCTTCTAACTCTAGATAGCAAATATCTATTAAGTATATTTTCGTTAAGTAGTAGGAACTCTAATTGTGTTCCATCATAGTCCTGACTATTATTGTATCCATTTACTAACATAGTCGGTAATATAAATTCTTCTTTAATACGAAGAACATTTTTAAATAACCCTTCTAGATCACCTTGGTATTTCCTACCATCAACTAGTGTTACTTTACCTGTATTATTAATAACAACATAGTTAGCCTTTAATATAGGATAAACAGAGTGCCACATGCTGATAATACCTGGTGATTTATAAGTGGCTTTTATTTTTTCGCTAAGTTTAGATATTGACATATTATATCCTTATTGTTTTATTCAACTATGAAGCAATAAAAAGATATACGATTATGAATTAATCATAATCGTATATTATTTATATAGTATTAGTTATTCATATAGTTATTTATTTTAGTATGTACTCTATATAGTAAATAACTAGGGTAATTAATACATATCAAGACTATATTATATCTAGGTAATATAGTGGAAAGGATATATCATGTATAACAATGTTTATATTAACTACCCAACAGTAGATACTTTAACTAATTCTAGTCGTGTTACCCCTAACCAACCTAGAATAGAAAAAGTACATATACCAAGAACATATGAAGATTGGGTTAAACAAAACGAATTAAATAAAAGATTTAATAATCTAAATACTTATACTGGTCTTGTTGAAGATAAACATCTTCATATGTAGATTAGTTTAAATATTAACCATATATAGTATCATAGAGTACAGTACATTATATATGGTCATATTAATATTGTAATATTTTATTTATAGGAAATTTAATATTAAAATATTAAAAAAGGAGATATCAATGTATAAAATTAAAATAAGGAGAGAACATGAATCAGTATGAAAAGTATAGAGTACCTAGTAGTAAATCACTTGCTGAAGTGATCATACCAGTACCAGAAGAGTTGAAGCTTAATGAGAAACTATTAGGTCCACATGCAGCTAATGCATTTGTACATCATAATAGTTCATCAAGAAGCTATATGTATGGTTCACACCAATCTCAATCTGTTACATTACGAGATGGAGATGAACCTATTATACAAACAGGAGTTGAGAATCAATTAGCTAGACATACATTTGGTCCTAGATTAAAAGATGATGTACGTGTTATGCGTGTTATTAAAAGATATGGTTCTCTAGATACAGGAAGATATGTAAGTGATGTTACTGAAACATTACTTATAGTTTTAAAGGAAGAGTGGGATGAAGATACACAGAGAGCTATTAAGAAATTAGATGTTATTAATGTTAACTTATCACATAGTGGATATCATCAAGATTTCGGATTCTCTTATAAACTAAACGATGAGGTATTAAGAAATATAAGACCTGGTACATATTTACCTAAGGATACTATATTAGCTAAATCACCAGCTGTTAAAGAGAATGATGGTTATGCACTAGGTGTTAATGCTAATATATTATTATGTACTTTACCAGATATAGCAGAAGATGCTGTTGTTATAAGTAAATCATTAGCTAGAAAATTAGCATATGATGTATTTGAAAATGTAAGTATTGAATTTGGTAGTGACTATTTACCATTAAATCTTTATGGTTCTGATACTGAGTATAAACCATTTCCAGAAATAGGAGATAGTATATGTAAAGATAGTATACTTATGGCATTACGTAACTTTAAAGACTTTGGTAGTTCTAAAACAGCTACAGAAGAAGATCCATTAGATTTTACTCCAGGATTATTATCTAATAAAGATTTACAAACATTTGATCCTAACTTTGATAAATGTTATTATGTTAGAGGTCCAGGTGAAGAAGTAGATCTAGGTACAGTTAAAGTAAATAGTGGTGAAGTTATAGATATCAAGTGTTATAAGAATCCTAGAAAGAATAGTGAACTATATTATGGTATGGCCGATCTACCAGATAAGTATACAAGATCATATCTTAAATTTACAGAAGATGTAATCAATGCCTATCATGATGTGTGTAAAGAACTGAATGATGAAGACTATGTTAAAAATGGTGTTAAGATAGAGAAATCTAATAGACTACATAATCTCATAGTCAACTGTGGTAAGATAGCTACTGAAGTTATGTCTAATGCTATAAAAGGTAATAAAGTATTAACAGAGTTAGCTAATAAGATTAAAGCTGACAAAGGTCCTAAAGCAAGAGTACTTCCTAATAAATTAGGATTATCAAATAGAAATGATGCTCTTGATACATATAGAGTAGAGTTTACTATAAGGTATACAGTTATTCCAGATAGAGGACATAAAATATCAGATCAATCTGGTGGTAAAGGTGTTATATCAGAAGTAAGAGATGATGAACTTATGCCTTATAATAAATATGGTAGAGCTGATATTATTATGGATACCAACTCTGTTATTAACAGAATGAACTTAGCCAGAATATATCAACAACACATATGTGCTACTAGTAGATATTGTCAAAGAGTATTAAGAGAAATGGCTGGTGGACAACGTATAGAACAACTAGATGAAAGTAAGATAGAAGAAATGTTTAGTTATCTTATGGGTCTATTAGGTCTTATAGATACTGCACAGTTTGATAGATATGCACAAGCTACATTAGAAGAGAAGATGATTATACTGGACGAATGTATTAATAAAGAAGTATATATCATGTCACAGGTTACTAATAAGAAAACATCTTATCAGATAGTTATGGATATAGATAATAGTATCTATAGACCACCTAGAGATAATGTAGTTATACCATATAGAGATTTAGATGGTAATGTTAAACAATCAGTAACTGTCGATAAAATGTTTATAGCACCATTGTATATTATACTATTAAGTAAAACATCTGATAATATGTTATTTAGTAGTAGTTCTAACTTAAATAACTTTTTATTTCCTATTCCAGTTACAGCTGGTAATAGAGATAGGTTACCATATAGAAACACTCCTACTAAGATTATGTCAGAAACAGAGGGTAGACTTTATGCTTATTATGGAGGTAGAGAGTTTGCAGCTGAGATGAAAGATAGAGCTAATAGTGTACCTACACATATGGCTATGTATAAGAATATACTAAATGCTAAAGAACCTATGAATACAGATACATTAGTAGATAGATCTGTTACTAAATTTGGTAATGATAGTGCTGTTAGGTTAATACATAGTATACTAAGACCATTAGGTATGGATTATGTATATGTTAAAGGTAGTAAATAGAAGGGATGATTATGAAAAAACCAATCGTAGATGTTAGAAAGATAATGAATAAATCTATAGAAGAAATAAGGGATGGTCTTAAGACCAACCTTATTGTTAGATTTGACGATAATGTAGAAAGAGAGTTATCATCTAGAGAAGTTATATTAAATAGATATGTATGGGATGTAACATTATTATTTAAGAATATACCTATACTAAATACATTTGATATAACTCAGTATTATGAAGAAGGTTATTATGTATCTGGAACATTTAATAGAGCATATGAAGCTATAGTTAAGTATATCATACTTAATGTATTACTTAAGACTGGTAATAGACAACCTATGGCTGCTATATGGGAACATATACAGATTACATTTAATCGTATATATAACGAAGTAATATATAGTCATTTAGAGTATGTTAGTAGTCTAGATATAGAAGACTTTCTTCATATACAAATGGAACCTGAACTTATTGAAGTTATGCGTAGAGTGGATAGTTTTGATAGTGAAGATAAAATGGGTGTTAGTAGAGTTATAGACGAATGTTATACTATACTAGATAAGATATTAAGATCTAGTAAATATCATGGTAATAAAGTAGCACAAGGTTATGTTAGTAAAACAGTTAAGAAAGGACAAGTACAACAAGTATTAGGTTGTAAAGGAGTTATAACTAACTTAAATAATGAAATGTATAAGAAAGCTATAGGATCTACTTATACTACTGGATTAACAAGTATAGCAGATATGGCTATAGAACAACAAACTGGTGCTAAATCTATTATGGTTAGTAAGACAGCAGTTAGTCAAAGTGAGTATTTAGCTAGAAAGATACAATTAGTATCTGATAGACTAGAACATGTACTAGACGGAGACTGTGGGTCTACAGAATACTTGGAATGGTATGTTAAACCGTCTGTTAATACGATAGATGGTAAATCATTACCGCACTTTCCTACCTTAATAGGTAAATGGTATCTTAATGAAGAAACAGGTAAAGAAGAGATCATAACTAAAGATGATAGAAGTAAGATAGAAGGTAAAACTATTAAACTAAGATCACCATTAAAATGTAAGTGCCTAGAGCATGGTTGTGTATGTAGTAAATGTTTAGGTATACTTGCTTATAATATACCAGAGCATGGACATATAGGACATATATCTACTGTATCATTTACCGAGAAGTTAACACAATTTATGTTATCGTTAAAACATAATATAGCATCTGCTAGTTCATTACCTATAACTATTAATAATGAAGCTAGAAGAGATTTCTATACTAAAGATGACGATAACTTATTTGTATATCTTAAGAGTAAAGTATTCGAACATGATAATGATAAAGGTAAATTACTATATAATAATAACAGTGATTATGACTTATATCTAAAAGTAGCTGGTAGAAGTGCTAGAGGACTAGCTGATATAACACCTACTACTGAAGTACGTAAGTTCTCTCCATTTGCAGTAACTGCTCTATATGACATGTGGTTGATTAAAATTAATAGAGAAACTGGTGTTGTTAATGAAATAAGAGTAGATATAACTAAAGATAGAAAAAGAGGTAGTTTTACTATAGATTTTCTAGAACATATACAAGCACTAGGTGAGAAGTTACAAATGGATACAGATGGTAATTATATTATACCAGTTAGAACTAAAGATGTATTGTGGAGACTTAATGATCCTATAATTCAAGTACCAGATATAGAGTTCTCCTATAGTAACTATGCTAAAGCTATAGGTAATATATTCGGAGCTAGTGGTGATATAACTACAGGTAAAAAAAGTACTCTAGATGATAATGAGGAAGATGCTAAATCTATTAATACTCAAGAAGGATTCTTATATAGATTATTCACAGAGATAAACGAAGAAGATAAATCTAAGATGAATATTAATATAGGATTACTAGAAGTTGTAACTGTTGAATTTAGTGTTAATGATTATGAGAAGAATGACTTTAGACTACCTAGATATCAATCTAAGACTGTTAGTACACGTAATATTAAAAATATACTTGCTAATGGTTCATTAGGTGGTGCATATGCATATCAACAACATACAGATACTATGTTATCACCAGGTGCATTTGATATGTCTCATCCTGTTAATCATATTATGGATGTGTATCTATGTCCAGAAGAAGCTATAGCTGACTTTAAGAAATAAAGTTGTATATACATTAAGGAGGTATTATGTTATTATTAATTACTATATTATTAATAATTACTATAATATTAAAACTATTCTTAATATACCTATGTGTAGATTTAATACTCTTCTTAAGAAAGGATAGATTATGTTAAATATATTAGTAATAGGTATAATAGTTATTTTATTATATGTTGTAATAAAGATAAACAAATTAAAAGAAGATAGTGAAAACTAAAATTGTAATGAAAGGTAATCATGAAGAAAAGAATAAAAATAGATCTATACGGTAATCACTTTATGATTACCGTATATGATCGTACTTTAGATCAATATATAGATAACTATATAAACGAGTTAACAAGCTATACATATAGATATAATTATAGAACTAAACGTAATGAAAGAGTTCCAGATAGACTATATGGTGTAGCTAAAAGAGAAGAAGGTGTATATAGGTTTACTAATCGTATACTAAAACCTATATTAGGTACTATGGGTCAATTAGGTAATCTTACTAGTGATGAAATAGAACTAGTTAAACATACAGAAGAACAAGGATTACCCATTGATATCAGATTTAAAGATAATAAGTTTAAAGCTAGGGATTATCAAGAGGAGTATATAGAACAATTACTAGCAAATAAGATGGATACATTACTAGTTGATCTAGTAACAGGTTATGGTAAAGGCAATTTAGTTACAGACAAAGTTAGAATACCAGATGGCTGGAAGGCTATAGGTAGTCTAAAAGTTGGAGATAAAGTAATGGCAATAGATGGTACCTATACAACTGTAACAGGTGTATTTCCTCAAGGTATGCGTCCTATTTACGAGATTAAATTTAAAGATGGTAGAAGTATTAAAGCTGATGAAAACCATTTATGGGAAATATCAACTAGAAATGTACATAATAATTACAAACTATTTGAAAAAGAATATGAATCGGTATATAGTGCTAAAGGTAGTCTAATAAGAAGAAATGGTGTAATAAGAACCAAAACTCTATATGAAGTCTTTAATAATTCTATATATAAAGATAGATTAAATAGAAATCAATCTACTATTTTTATTCCATTATGTCAACCTGAAAAGAATAAAGATAAAGAGTTCTTTATACATCCATATATATTAGGATGTATATTAGGAGATGGAAGTATAAGTAATACTACTATTAGTTTATCTATATCAGATTTAGGTGTTGTAGAAAGATTTCGTAGTTTTCTAGATAAAGATTATATTTTATCTAACTTTAGAAATGAAGATAATTGTTATAAATTTAATTTAATACCTAAAGAAGGGAATCTTAGAATAAATAAATACAGAGATGAACTTATAAGACTTAAACTTATGGGTAGAAGAGCATGGGAAAAGTTTATACCTAGAGAATATCTTAATGGTTCTGAAGAACAGAGATGGGAACTACTTAGAGGTCTTATGGATACAGATGGGTGGGTAGAAAAGGCTATTGGTAGAAATAAACTAGCACATAATCCTAAAACTAAAAAGAAGTATAATGGTAATATTATGTTTGGTACTACATCTGAACTATTAGCATTTACTGTAGGTCAATTAGTGTACTCTATGGGAGATATTTGTAGACAATCTACTAAAATACCACATTACACACATAAGAACCAAAGGAAAACAGGTAGGACATTTTATAAGTTATCTATTAGATCTAAAACACCTAGAAAGTATTTTACAAGAGTATCTAAGAGATTAGAAAGATTAGGAGAAGAAAGTCAGTATTCTGGTAATCTTATGTTAGCTATAGAATCTATAACTAAGCTTAAGAAATGTGAAAAGACTGTTTGTATTATGGTAGAACATCCTAGACATCTTTATGTTATGCAGGATTATATAGTAACCCATAATACCTTTATAGCTATGAATGCTATAAGTAAGATTAAGAAGAAAACAGCTATATTAATATTACCTAAGTATATAGATAAGTGGGTAGAAGATATACATAAGTATACATATACTAAACCAGAAAGAGTTTATATAGTAAGAGGATCTGATAGTCTTATTTGGTTAATGGAACATCCAGAAGAAGCTAAAAAGGATTATGATTTCTTTATATTCTCTATGCGTACTATAAGTAATTACTTAACAGAATATATAGATGTACCTATGAAAGATTATCATTACTTAAAATATCCTGTAGAACCACAAGATCTATTTAAACTATTAGGTATAGGTGTGTTATTAGTGGATGAAGTACATCAAGAGTTTCATAACTTCTATTATAGTATATTATACTTTACAGTAGATAAAGTAATAGCATTATCAGCTACATTAGTATCTGATAAAAACAAGATGACAGATATACATGCTACTATCTTTCCAGATGATAAACGTATAAGTAATTTAGTTAAGTTACATAAACATGTTAATCTTAATGTTATTAAATACTATATAGATAGAGGTAATAAAATAAGATGTGAAAGTAATCATGGCTATAGCCATATTAAGTTTGAACAATATGTGTTATCTAATAGTAGACTATTAACACAGATGGATACTATGTATATGAAGTATGTTAAAAGAGATTACTTAGACATACGACAATCTGGAGATAAACTATTAGTATTCTGTTCTACTGTTGATATGTGTAGACATTTATCAACTGTTATAGATAGACACTGTAATGATAATGGACTTAATTTAAAAGTAGGTACATATGTAGAAAGTGATAGCTACGATGATATGCTTAAGTTAGATATAATAGTAAGTACAGTTATAAGTAGTGGTACAGCTATAGATATACCTGGATTACTAACTGTTATACAAACTATATCTATAGGTAGTATGGTAGCTAATATACAAGCATTTGGTAGATTAAGAAGACGTAAGGATGGAAGAGAGTGTATATACGATAGTATTTATTGTTACGATATTAATAAACAAAGAGGTTTACAGAAACGTAGATTAGATTCAATATCTGATAAATGTAAGAGTGTAAACTATGAAATATATATGCCAGATCTACATCAAAGTGTTTTAATAAGATAGTATATAGGAGACTATATACTATCTTATATTTTTATTTAAAAGGAATAAATATGTTAGTAAATATAATAGTAGCATTTATAGTATGGTTTATAGTAATTATAGACAGTAGTATATGGATAAGAGAGAAACTAGAAGTAAATATGAATAATAAAATAGCAGTTGTAGAATATTTATTATTCAATGCTATAGTAGGAGTAATAGCAGGCATTATAGTAATGTATAATACTAATGAGTATCTAGGTATATAAAAAGAACAGTAGTAACTATTAAGGTTACTACTGTTTTATTTTTTTTGTTTAAGATCTTACTATAAAACTTAAATAAGTATCGGTAGGTAATAAATTATTAACATCTGATGTAGCTTTAGGTAGAATTGTAGAAACAACACCATTCTTATCTCTATATTTTAGAGAGAATAGAATTATAAGTACAGGTTTAATTTTGCTATCATTAGTTAATTTAGCCTCTACTTCATCGATAAATATTGTATCATTTTCTTTCTTATTATCGTATAAATAAGTATTAAAACAATACTCTACCTCATCAGAATAACCAATATTTCTAATCTCTTCCGCTATATCATTAGGATCAGTATCTTCAGGTCCAATAAAAAAGAACGGATGTTGGAAATAAGCATATTCATCACCAGGTAAGTCATTAACAACCTCTATTACAATTTCTACATCATGCTTATATTCATTATAAGTTTGTGTAGTAAAATCATATTCTTTGTCTATGGTTATACCAATATAATTACCTACGTTTATTTCTTTTTGAGTTAATAACTCTACCTGTTTACTTACCTTTCTATTGTTAAAGTCTTCTTTATTATTATATATATTAAAGTGTTTCTTAAATGTTAACCAGTGTTTTGGAATATTAGGTCCAGACCTCCATATATTTGCTAAAATTAATGTATCGGTACTTATTTCTAATTCAACATTATTTGCCCTAGTATAAAATCTACTAAAAGGTAAATACCCAGCTTTTATATAGAGTTTATCTTTAGTAGGAATTACATCAAATTGTTCCTCAAAAGCAATAGCATTATAATCTTTATTATTATAATAATAAGGATGTATACCACAATTTAGATTACTGTATGATAAAACAGTAACATTATGTAACATACCATCTGGCTCATCGTCTGGTTTATCACCTGGATCAGGACTTGGATTAGGAGATGGCTTAGGACTTGGTTCTGGTTCCCTTTTCTTTTTGACTTTTATAGGTAAACTTATAAAGTTTTCATCAGGCTCTAAATAACGAAAATATGTTGTTGATTTTGACATAAGAGTAGAAACAACACCATTCTTATCTCTATATTTTAAACCAAATAAGAATACAGCTATAGGTTGATCTGGATCTGTATCCAATTTAAATTCTAATCCATCTACAAATATTTTATCTTTAGATCCATCATCTACTAGACTTCTATCTATATTTGCTTCTACAGTACGTTCATCTCCTTCTACCATATCTAATAAATCATTTTTAGGATATTGAAAGAACGGATATTTAAAATATTTATTTTCCTTAGGTAATGTATTAACAACTTCTATTATAAGTTCTACATCATGTGTATAAGGACTATATGTTTGTGTTTCGAAGTTATATTGTTTTTCTATAGTTAGGCCTATATAATAACCTGGTTGTACATCACGTTCAGTTAGTATCTCTGTTCTATCATAGACATTCTTATTAATATAGTCTTCTTTATTTCTGTAGATATTAATATATTCGTTAAATGTTAACCATTGTTTCTTATCAGATTCCCATAAATTAACTAAAAATATGTGTTGACCTCGTATTCTAAAACTAACAGTATCACTAGTAGTCTTAAAATTATCAAAAGCTAAATAACCAACTTCTTTATAAAGTTTATCTTTAGTTGGTTTTATATCAAATCTATTTTTAATTGCTATAGCCGTATAATCCTTACAATTTAAATATTTAGGATCGTTAATATTATTATTTCTACTATAAGATAATAAAGCTAAACCATGTAATGTTTCTCCGTATTCAACACCAGGATCACCACTTCCAGTATGATCCTTATCACCTGGTTTTGGTTGGTCTATATTAGGTTTATCAGATGCTCCTTTTGGTAATTCTATATTAATATCTTTCTTACGATCAGGTAGAAAATCACTGTGAATACTAACTACTACAGCATCAGAATTTTTATCTGTAACATATAACCAAATATGTCCATCTCTAATTTCAACCTTAACATCTGCTCCATTAGAATCTTTACATTTTATACCATAACTATCTTTTAAGAATTCATAGTTTGGTAAAAATACACCAGTATCTTGCCATGTATTATTATTTTCTAATTTATCCTTCTTATTAGTTTCGTTAATATGGAACTCTACTGTATAAAGATCATTATTCTCTGGTTTATCATGTACTTCAGGATCTCCAAGTTTATATTCTATCTTATTGATATTAATACCAACATGTGTTCCACCACCACCTATATCTTCATAACTATTAGGTTCACTACGATCCCATTGTTTACCAAACACTACATTAGTAGTACCATCAGAGTTTCTTCTTATTATATTAAAGTATATAGCAGCTCTAGTATTGTAGTTATCATCGCTACATCCTTTATATGTAAAGAATCTTATGTTATCTATATAATATACATTTGTAGGATCATTTTTATCGAGATATGAAGGTATAACCATACCAGTATCTTTTATAGATAGTTTATTTAATTCTTCATCGGTTACGTTATTCTTATCTTTAACATGTAAATCTATAACCCTATTATATTTAAAGAATATATCTTCATCCTCAGCTACAAAATCTTTTGGTAGTTCATTTACAACATCAAATACTAACCAAGTATGATATTTATCGTCAATATCTATAGTCTTTTCATTTTCAAAATCGTAATATTTATTAACTCTAACTGCAAAAGATTGTCCATGAGTAAACTCTATATCATATCCTAAAAACCCAACATCTCTAGTACGTATAGGGTTTTCATAATCTATGTTATCAGATGTATTATATACTTTAATAGTATTATATCCGTAACATAGATATATATAACTCTTACTATCTTTATGTAAATTCATTAGTAATATACTGGTTTGTGGAATAATATATTTAATTCGATCATTATCAAACTTATCTTTAAATTTACTTAAATCAAAATAACCAGCTCTTATATATGTTTCTTTAGGTACATTCCTATATATCTCAAGTTTTTTACCTTTAGGCATAACAAAGTCCATACCATCAACTTGGTATGTTAAGTTATCGCTACTACTATTATACTTTGGAGCATGAGTACCTCCAACAGCATTATATGTAGATCTAGACCATAATCTTAAATCTTTACCTATTAATATAGGAGATGGAACATTAACATTAGCATTGATTATATCACCTGTATCTACATTTTTATAAATAGGTCTTAATATAGCACCATCTACTATAGTGGCATCATCTGTATTATCAAACTTAACATCTATAACAGTATACTTAACATTAGGATCATAATCTACTAATGATGTGTTTAATAGATTAACTAGATATTCTCTTATGTCATCTAGAGATGTAACATTAGGTGGTATAGCTATTTTATTATGTGTTAAGATATTAAAATAATCTCCATTCTTATCATTAGCAGAATTAAATAATCTGTCTCTCTGAATAATATTAGATTTTTTATTATTATCTTTATCTAAATATGTAAATTTACTACTTACTTTACCTTCTGTATCGATATCTATTTCGAAATTAAGATTTGTAAATCCATATTGTTTTTCATAGTTTTGTAATAATGAAGTAAATTTCTCTAATGGCCATTTAAATCGTTTATATATACGATCAGGTCTATTAAATGTTTCATCACTATGATGTAAAAGACATATATCTATTATCTTATATTCATGTTCTCTTAGATAGAAAATCATTAAGTTAAATTTATTCATAAGTAACTTACTCATTAAGAAATCGTAAGAATATTTCATACTGTTTGTAAACTCTTTATTTAGTTCTTCTTCGGTAATAGTATTATATTTAAACATTAGTCCTATATCCCATAAAGATTTATCTCTAAACTGATTATCTAGTTTTAAACAATAATTATCTAACCAATGTATATCTTTAAGTTCTTCTCTGGCATATATAGCATCTGGTATATCACCATTTCTTTTATAAATATCGTAATATCGATCTGGTTTAATATTACCAACATCTTCTCTTTCGAATGTAGGATATAAATATACTATATTACTTAAGAAGGTCTTTCTATCTAGTTTAGGACTATTTTTATCTAGTAAGATAAAGTCGTTTATTGCTTTAGGCATCTCATATCTTAACATCATTCTTTTATTACATAAATACGGATCCATACTATCTATTAATAATCTACCATATGGAGCTAAATCAGGATTATTTTCAAATCCAGTCATATCTCTTAACTTAATTATATCTTCTCTTATCTCGTCATAATTTCCTTCACCATTTGCTCTAAAATAATCTAAAATTGATATATTTTTCTCAACACCATGACTTATGTTTTTTATAAATTCATAATTGTATTCATCCAGAAAATTATGATTGTTAATTCTAAAATTAACTAGATTAGGATTAAGTATTTTATTATTAATATATACTGGATATTTCTTATCCTTTATATCTAACATATCTTGTCTATTTATACATGGATCTTTAGATACTAAGTTAATACCTATGAAATTACCATTTAATATAGTGCTATTATTATATTCAAATGTATTAATTATTGGTTTTATATCATATTCATTAACAAGTACCATACGATAATCTTTTAAAATATTATATAACGGATTATATATCTTAAGATCTTTTGCTACAGAATATGATAATGTGTTAAATATACTATTATTCTTATTAGAAGGATCAATTGTCATCTTTTCCGATACATAAGGATAGACATTTTCATCTGTACCTATACCATTATATGCACTATTAATAAATCCATATGTCTTACATTTATATTTATTATAATCAGAACCTTCGGAATGAATACCATATTGAATATTAAAAGTATCTCTATCTGATTCTTTAAAAGTATATTTATCATCATACGGATAACCATCTATTATATTCGAATCGAATAAATATTGATAATTTTCATTTGTATTAGCAAAGTCATTAACATGTTCCATTACAAATGGATAATATTGTTTAGATTCTAATTCTTTCTTATACTCTAATACACTATTTAATGTATCATAAGCAGTATTTGAAAATACTGAATCATTTACTTTAATACCAAAATAAAAAGGATAATGTTTAACACCAGTTTTCTTTTCTAATTCTTCTGTAATATCTACATAAGTACCTTGTTGTTGATTACCTGTAACTAATAACAAGTATTTAAACTCTAGTATAACATATGATCCTGCTAATAATGAACACTTTTCTTTTATTTTATTAATAAAAGCTGTATTGTTCTGTATAAGATCAATCTTTGTATTTTCCTTTAAGTATTTTTCCATATCTCTAGATGTATTAATATTTAAGTTTTTAGATTCTTCAAGATTTGGTACTCTAATACTAAATGTATTATCTAATTCTCTAAAATCTATACCTAATACGCCACTATTAATCTTTTTATAGTTATACTTGTCAGTTGTACTATTATATTCTAATATATGTATAGTATTAGATGGTCTTAATATAAATTTATTTTTAAGATTATATATAAAACAATTTTGGATATTTATAGAATATAGTTTAACTAATTCTGGATATGAATAATGTGTTGTAAATTTATTTAATCTACGACCTACTCGTTTCTTGTATTCTATATCTATAGGTAATTCTAACATTGCGTTATATCGTTCTAAAAACAGATCTCCATATGTTATACTTATTGGATGTTTTTTACCATTAATTAAAGATTCTAATATATCTTCAGTACCAAAATTTACTTCTATTTTATTAAAAGCTTCATGTAGTACAAAGGCTTCCATAGTTTCTCTATAAGCTGTTCTCATACCTTTAGTAAATACTTCATTAACTCTATATTGTGTATAATCTATATTATTAGTATCTATAGGATTATCGTATATTATAGATTCACCATCTCTTAAACCATTATCCATATCGTTCATACTTACCATCTGTATTTTAAATGGTACTTTACTTGTCTCTAATATAGTCTTTAAGTTATCATCTAGTACTGGTAATTCTACAACATGCACAATATTAACTTTAGTAGAATTAGAATAATCTGCTACTGTTGAATAACAAATATTTACTTCTAATGCTCTATTTATCATATCTTTTTTATCAACACTATCAATTACTTTTAAGTTAAATACTCTATTTCCTTCATTATCTATAGTTGTATTAAAATAATCTAGATCTGTAGTAAATATAGTTTTATTAGTATCTTTATCTACTATAACAATATGAATGTCTGTTATCTTTCTATCTGAATTATTAATCCTGTTATAATGTGTAAACATATATTTAAATGTATCATTATTATTGTTAATAGTACTATTATCTATATATGGATCATTAGCAGATATTTTGAAACTTAATATAAGTTCTTTATTATCGTTAGACTGTATACTAATCTTCTCTCCATTAGTTTCTACTAAATTAGGAGATCTATTATCTAAATCTAGTCCTGGTTTAACTAATGATTTATTCTTTAACAATAAATCGTTGTATGTAGAATAACTATTTTCTTTAAAGTATGTTGTAAATAGTTTTAAATTACCATATCTAGAATTATCTAATTTACTTTGTGTTAGATTATAAAGAGATGTTAACATATCGAATGTACAACATGATATAACACCTAGATTAGTCTCTATATAAGCCACACATACTTCTGATAAATATCTATATGATATTGCATTATTTATGGTATTACTATCTATATCTAATACTATATTACTTATTTTACCATCAGTATCTATAGAGATATTATCAGATCTATACGGTATTAATATACCATTATAATACCCATCCATCTTCTGATATGTTTCGTTATTGAAACTAAAGTAATCTTTATTATCAATCTTTTTTATAACATTATTAGGTATATCTTTTTTATCTTCTAAACCATCTCCGATTGTTTTAATACAAAATACAATACCTGTTATCTTAAGCCATTTAGGAAATACATTATATAATTCATCTCTAGTTAATTTAGTTATAGTTAATGTATCATCTTGTAATTCAGATCTTCTTTTCTCTATTTTATCTCGAGTATCACGATCATCAGTATGTCCAACTTTATATAATTCTTTTAATAATTCAAACGAGTCTTGGTAATCAGTTACAGCTCTATACATATCTATATCTATATGTAATTTAAATTTAAAGACATTATCAAGACTATCTATAAAGTTATTCTGTTCTATTTTAACATTAGTAGCTGCAACAGGTAATTTCATATTGTAATAAATATCATAACTATTCCATCTATAACTTTTAGCACTGAATAATTTAAACATATCCATAGTATTACTATCAAGTTTGTTACCCATTATATCTAATTCATTATCCTTAAAATATATATCGTAAAAAACATTATAATCTATAGGGAACTTATTGAATTCTGTATAACCATGGAATAACTCTGGATGTTGATCTATACGTCTTTCTACTAGATTACCAATAGAACTAAATAAGTAACACTGTTCTTCATTACTATGAAATTTATTTTGTATAAAATATGATCTTATACCAAATATTTGTAAATCACCACTTCTTTCTAATCTTTCATTAAGTTCTTTATCGTTATAAGTATCTTTATATTTATTCTTAAACTCTTCGTTATATTTAATACTATCTTTATCTCTTAATTCTACCATTCTACAACTATTAAAAGTATTAACTAATATAGGAGCATTAAGCATATTTTTATATGTATCTATATCTATATATAGATATAGTTTATTATCTTTTATAACTATATTACCTTTATTTAATCCTTCTTTAATATTAAACTTAAATAATATATCTTCTTTTTCCATAAGATTGTTAAATACAGCATCTTGTTTTAGGAAATCTTTCTTTAATTCAGGATCTTTTATACTATCCTTAACAGTCTTGCCACCATAATAAAATCCAAAATGTTGACTTAATTGGTATGTATATAACCATTGACTATTACTACCTGGAAATAAATTAGCATGTCTAAATGATATTACTAATGTATCTGGTAATTTATCCATTTTTAGATTATCGTCTAATGTATAAACTATAACAGGTTGTGTATTCTCTTTACTTCTCATAAAGGAACTAGTAGCTTTTCTATATGGTTCTTCTTTCTCTAAATAATAATCAAATGCTTCTAACTTAGTAATATTAACTATCTTTGGTTTAAGTACTATATAATGTATACTAGGTAGTTTAAATACTAGTTCGTAATTACTATCTGTTAATACTGTTTTTAATCTTATATCAAATCTAAGTTTATCATTTACATCTAGATTATAATCTAATATTAAATTATTTATATCTATTACTGTTTGTTCTTCTTCTACTTTACTATAGTCTATACTAAACTCTTCTATAGTCTTTAATACTTTATCATCTTTTACAATATCAATATCACATTTGTATACTAAATAACCTTTATTATGGTATAGTATACCTTTATTAACATCTATATTATTAACAGTAGCTACTTTTATATCATTAGCTTTTATATCTAATGTGTTCTTATCAGGATTAAAATATATAGGATTATCTCCTACTAGTTTAAATCCATAATTATAAAATCTTAAACTATCTGTTATTGTCTCTTTACCATTAGTATATTCTATAGATACATTATTTTCTTTTTTACTATATGGATCTGTATCTTTATTAGTAAAATCAATTGTATTAAGTACATTAGTTGGTATTTCTCTATTATAAATAAATGCATTAGTATTTACATTAGGTACACTGTATAATAATTTATCATTAACTATTACTTTAATACCATTATAATTAATTACTGGATCCATTACATCGTCAAATTTACTCCATTCTAATACAGGAGGAAATACGGATTCATCAACATGTAACAATTTATTAATGCGTCTTTGTAATTCAGGTACTGTAATATAATCAGACCATGGTGATACAACATCATCGCTATAAAATCTATATCTTATTTTACATTCTTTACCTAAATCATTAGTAGATACTTCTGGATACCAACTATCTTTAAATCTAATATCTTTAGTAAAGTCTAATAGTCTATCTTTAGTAGGATCATATGCTTGCCATTCTGTAAACTTATGATCTTCTTGAAAGTAACTAGTAGTTCTATATGTAGATATCTTTATATTTCTATCAGTAGTAGTTCTATCTGGATATACTTCTTCTATATTAGGTTTAAGTATGAAATCATATTGACTACTAAACTCTTTAGACTTCTCTTTGATTAAATCTAGGTTATTAGTAGTAAGTAATTTACCACTCTCATCTGGTAAGGTTATAGTAATGTCATCTTCAGTATGTTGAATATGAACTCGTTTAGACTTACCAGTCTGACTATCTTCAAACTTATACTTATTCATAGTCATTTCCTTTCTATTATTATTAATCACGTATAAAACTACACTACATATCTATATAGATATGTAGTGTAGTTAATAAAATACTTTTTGACAATAGTTAGATATTTATAATCGTATATTATTTATCTAGTATAGAATATAAGTAGCTAAATAAGCTACTCTATACTATATCATAATATAATAAGGAGAAACTATGAATACTAACATATCTCAAAATAAAGAATTACTTCCTCAATCTATTAATCCGTTTATTAATTCGGACAAAATAAACGATGTAACATTACTTAAGGAAGTAAACCATATATTAAGAAAGCTTTACAAGGTTATTGATTTTAATCCAGAGTTTGTTCTGCATTATGGTTCTAGTATAAAATCACTTTACTTGTCATATATGGATAGTAAAGTTGTACCTGTCAAAAACTATCTATTAGATCTAATAAAGAGAGTTAATATTAACTTCCTAAATCCATATGAGCAATTATATGGTCATATAGATATATAATTATAAATAAAAAATAACACTAGTGTAGCAAATACTACACTAGTGTTATTATATTTTATCTACATTATCTAAACAGTGTAGAAGAAAGGAGATTATTATGTATAATTCTAATAATTGTTATACTTATAATAACGAGGTAGACTTAGTCATCCGAAGCCAATACGATACTAAGCTACCATCGATTCAAGATCTTCTTTATACTGGTAAAAACTGGTTGATTAGATTATCTAAGATAATTAAACAAGTACCATTCAGAATTACTGGATTTAAAGAAGAACTATATGATTGTATAAAGAATGTTGAATCTTATTATAGTAAACATGGTTATTATCCAAATGCTAATCATGATTTATATAATAGATTATATTATTCTATATATACAACACAAGGAACATTTAATAATGTTCATTATATATAGAATAATAAATAATAACCATACTAGATATTATTCTAGTATGGTTATATATTATGTTAAACTATAAAAATCATTTAATTTTTTATGCCATCATACTTATTAAAGTATTAACAACAACTGTTTTCTTTCTACTATCATTAAGTACTGACATTCTAGCCCATCTTATACGTTCTTCTTCGTACATAGATTCAGCATCTGCATAACTACTTACTATATCTTTTATACCAGCTAACTCATGACCAGCATATAGTATACCAGTATCTATCATAGGCCATAGGTTATTATAAATATAAGCTTTTATACCTAATGTTATCATCTTAGCTACATAGATATAATAAGGTGGTTGTATATTCTCTAGATTAGCATTATTACTAACATTACATACTAATGTACCAGTAGTAACTTGTGGAGCATATCCTTCTATTAATACTTTATTCTCACCTACTACTGCCATTCTAGCTGTTTGCAATACGTTACTAGGACTACCTGCTAAATATAGTTTACTAGCATCTGCCATTATAGGATTAGTACAAGGAGCTATATTAACATTTGTACCATATCCACCTGCTATAAGACTATATACAGATACTATAGTTTTATTATTAGTAAGACTCTTAGGTACATCTACTATAAATGTATTCATATCAGGAGTTAATGTATATTCATTAGTAGCAACTGTTCTACATAATGATAAATCAACATGTATCATCATACCACCTAGTATACTCATATCCATCATAACGATAGGTCTTATACAGTCATTAAGCATTCTGTCTTCTATAGACAATATCATACCATTAGATTTCTGTGGAAATGCTAATTCTAATATCTTAACTGGTATAGATTGTCTCATAAGGTAATTGAAACTATACTGTAGTGCATTCATCTTTCTGTTTCTCCTTCTCTTCTTCTTCCTGTATATCTTTTATACCTTTACGTATTATCTTAGTAGATTCTTTCTCTCTAACATTTATATTATATCTAGTCTTAATTATTATTCTTAATAACCTACCTATAGTAATAGTAAATAGATTACCTAATGCTCTTAACATATTTTGTATAATAACAGGATATTTATTACTAACTTTAAATATTTTACCTAATATCTCTTTAATATACATTAGTATAATAGGCATAATAAATGTTAATACTATAAGTACTATATTAAATAGAAAATCTAATACTAACTCTTTAGGTGTTAGATGTTCTATAGTATCAGTACTCTGTTCTGTATAGTAATTTAAATTAGAACCATACGTATCTTTATATACTAAACTATTTGTACTTGGAGTGTAATGGTCTTTATCATATCCATAGTGTGTTATTTTATCAAAATCATTATCTGGCCTATATCTATTCATCCTATTAAAATTATCTATAGGTGGTCTAACTTCTTCATAAAGTGATGGATCAAAATCTTCCATATTATTTCCTTACCAATTTAATATAGGATTTTTAATATTTGTATTATCATTCTCTACTATCTTAAGATCTCTATATTCCATATCTTCTAAATTAAAATTTAATATTCCATTATTAAATAATTCATTATGTAGACTCTTAATAGCTAAACTATTTTTACTTACTTTAGTTTCTGATATATCTAATGTAGCACTAACACCTGTTAATCTTTCAACCTCTTCGTTAAAGAATGAAATTATATCAAAGTTTCTAGCATTTATATTAGGAACATCTCCTGTATCTAAAGATGGTATATAAACAGTAACTTGGCTATCTTGTCCTACTCTCCATGCTCTACCTACAGCTTGTTCAAATAGATACATCCTAAATGGTAAATCTAATGTTATTATTATATTAGCATTAGTTAATGGTACTCCAGTTGATAATGCTTTATATGTAGTTATTAATGGATTATATTTTTTATTACTAGTAAAATCTTTAACAAGACTAGCTAATTGTTTAGTACTTTCACCATAGATATTAATAGGATTATAACCTAATGATTTAACTCTCTTATCAGCTACTTTACATACTTCTACATAGTTAGAGAATATAATAGTATCTTTTAATGTATTATTAAGATATGTTTCATAGTCTAATTCATTAGCTATATCTTTATGACACTTTATTCTAGCACCCATAACTATCTGACCTAAACATTCACCTTGTATACGTAGTATAGGATATTTTACTAAAGTCTTAACATCTCTAAATACTTTAACCATTTCATTAGATAGGTATTTCTCTATTTCTTTCTCCATGTCATTAGCTAATTTCATTTCATTAGGTATTAACATATATTGTCTATTTTTACCTACTCTAATAATAGTTTCAACAGTACTTTTATATTTACGCATATTTACAGTTTTAGTACATCCATTATCAATAGCTGTTTTTAGACATAATTCATAACTTTTTTCATACTCTTCTTTATGTTCATTTACTTCTTTTATTCTACGTTCTATAAATATACCCATTTCTTTACGTATAGTATCTAATGTATAGTCATTACCATTCTTAAGTGTTACAGATACATATGTTTTAATTAATGGTTTAAGATTAGATTCTTTTTTCTCTATACGATATGATATATCTTGGTATCTATCTGGTAGTATATTTCTAAAGAATCCTTTAGGGTTACTATAGATACTATATAATTTATCGTATACTCTACCTTTTACTCTAGCATCTAAGAATCTATATACGTTTATTATCTCTGTAGAATAAGCTTTAATAGGTGTACCTGATTGTAATATAAGATTCTTAGTATTAGATACATTTACTAAGTCTAATAGTTGTAATGTACGTTTACTATTCTTATCTGCAAAGTTATGAGATTCATCTACTATAACAGATACTTTCTTCTTAGATATAGATTGTACTATAGGTAATGCTTTTTCCATAGCTTCATAGTGTACAATTATAAACTTTTCATTATTGTATTTACTATTAGATTTACTATGCCAAATAGGTTGATCTTTTTTCTTATATAGTTCACTAGTTATTGATTTTATCCATACCCTATCTAATGTAGGTAATGGGCACACTATAATAAATTTATCAACATTTAACATTTCACCTAGAGTAAGTGACATATTAGTATTATGTGTTACTATGTAATTCTCTATAACATATAGTTTACTAGGATGCTCTACAGCTATACATGTACAATTATCTTTGCCTGTTTTCTTAATACTTATAACACGTAAATCATATCCATTATCTATTATTCTAGGTTTATTACAACCTGTATAGTTATATAAAGATTTACTATATATAACTAGATTATAATAACCATCTTTGTCTAATAATAACTTACATTTATCTCCTAATGAAAATACTATATCTCGTATACTATTAGCATAACTTTCCATCCTAGTTTTAAATACAATATTATTTTTGTTAAATATAGCATACCTAGATGTAAATATACCTCTTAGTAATTCATATTTCTGTTCTATAGATGCATTATAGTATTCCTTAATGTCCATATATCCATCTATATTTAATCTAAAATGGTATCCTTGTTTATTAGGTATAATAAGTCTATTAAAGTTGTCTTTAACTAAATCTGTAAACTTATTAAAATCATCATTACTATACAAAGATATGAGATAACAATTATTATCTTCTCTAAAACTATTATACAATATACCTTGTATATAAGGATGTATAGTTGTATAAATAGGTTTATTATCTTCTGGTTTACATAAAGGTATATTAACTACTTTACCTTTTCTTAATAATTTTATCATCTCTTCTGTATTAGATGTTTTAACTTCATTATCTACAGATATAGACCATTGATGTTCTAATCCAGCTAGTATAGTTCTACCATCTTCAAATGTTACTGTATAGATATCTTTTTTACCTTGTGGATATACTCCAGTTACTTTAGTATATGATCCATCTTGTGTCATAACTAGATCATCTACTTTTATATCCTTTATCTTAGTCCATCCATTAGGTATACGAACTAGAGTGTTATCTATCAATTCTTTACCAGCTCCAATACTAGCATCTAATAGTATACCTCTATACCCAGTTTTCTTTTTATATTCTTCATAATGATTATAAAACTCTTTAGCATAATCAAATGGTTCATATTCCATTCTCTTTAATGTATTCCAGTCTAATCTAACTTCTGGATATTCATGTTCATATTCAGTTTCTTTTATAAAATCTAATAACTGTTTACATCCCCTTATATTCATAAACGATATATTATTATATATAATGTATTTTAATATCTCAACTACTTCAAATACAAATACCCTATTAAATTTAACATTATTAGTAGCCAATACTGTAAATATATTATCTATATTATTTCTACCAAATATGCTATATAATCTCTTCTTATTTCTTATATTAAATAATTGTCCGTCTATCTCATAATTTTCTTTATTAGGGTCATAAGTCATTTCTAGTTTCATTAAGTTAAAAATACTCACTATCCCTCCTTTATATCTTAGAATTAATCAGGGAAAGTTCTATTTTATCTGTGATTGAAGTAATATAAGGAGGACACATGAGTTCACATAGTGATCTTTATAATAAGGTTGGTGTGTATAAGATAGTACATTTTATAAACCCACCAGTAATAAAAGCTGATACATTTTACTTTCCAGATAAATCAATACTCTATTGGTTCAAACCAGATACAGGATTAACATTATTAGATAGAAGTATTCCATATTTAAATAGAACTAAAAAAGCAGATGTTACTACTATAACTAAGTTATTAAAAGGTAGTAAAGGTAAAACTAAAGAATCTAGTGTAAAAGAGATAAACGATTTAATAAAAGAACAGATTAAATTAGAGAAAAGATATAACTTTTTAGAACCTAATGTTATAGGTACTGGAGATTTTGTTATATATAACTATGGTATGTTAAACTATGTTAATAATTATCCATCTACACCTGATCTATTAGATATAAGTTATCATAATGTTACAGATAGGATGTTTTACGATATTAAGTCTAATAAGACATCACATAGGTATATAGTTATGGATGTACCACATAAGTTATTATCTATAGATATGTTAGATACTTTAACTAAACGTATAGCTATAGCTAACTTAAATAAGATAGATTATAAGCATATGAATATAATAGAGTTATGGAAATGGTTAACACCTGAGTATAAATCAGAATCTATATTTAATAAAATAAGTAATGATAACTTAAGTAGAACTACATTACTTCTATATATAGATAATAAATGTATATTATTAAATCTATATGTACTATATAAGATAATAACAGAATATGAAGATAATAAATATACTGTTAATACAGAATCATTAGTAGATACATATTACAACTTAACAGGTAGATACTATTTAAATACAGAAGATATAGATATAACTACTAAAGCATATAGTGCTAAGAATATAAGACAAATAGTCTATATTCTATTATATCAATTAGTAAATGGTAAATCTGAAAGTTTAGATAAGATTAATAAAGAAACTGAAACAGAAGTAACTATTAAATCTGCTATTAATGCTAGTAAAACTATAATTAAAAAAGCTAAAGTAAATGTAGATGATATATTAGAAGATAGTGTAGATGATAAAAATCTATTAACACTAGATGGTGTAGAAGAAGAGTTAGAATTAGATTTAGATTTTGATATAGATACATTAGAAGAAACAGAATCAGCATTAGCTACTAATATTAATAGAACATTTAACTCTATAGAAGAGTTAAAGAAATATGATTATCAAGATGATAATAAACTAAAGGTTATAAAACAATTAGATTATCTTAGAGAGAATAAACTTATAACTAAAGCTAAATATGAAAAGTATTTAAAAGATCTAGAAGAACAGGAAAATATACATAGTCCATTTTTAGGTTTAAGTAAAGATAAGACTATGAAAGATTTTCTAGATGATAGTACTGATGATTTTGAAATAAAAGATATAGATAAAAAGATATCAGATAGTGTTATACTGTTTGATAAATCAAGTAGTGAAAATACATTACAAGCTATACAAGATAAATACTTAAGAGAACAATATAGAAAAGATATATCTAGAGTTGTTTATAGTTTACAAAATAGAGGTAACATTATACTAAGCTATGATGTTGATACTGAATTTGATATTATGGGTGGTATAGAAGAACATAATATAGAAATTATGTCTCTATCTGGTAAGAAAACTAACTTATCATTTCAGATACCTTATATAGACGATGACGGAACATTTACAATATATGGTAATAAATACTTATTACGTAAAATGAGAACAGAGAAACCTATAATAAAGACTAATGGTACAACTGTATTATTAAATAGTTATTATGGTAAAGTATTCTTAAATAAAGCTAATTATAACTATAGTACATCTAATGTAGGTATATGGTTTAGAAACTATTTACAATTTAAGAATGATAATAAGCATAAACTATACGATAGTAAAATATCTAACATAACATATGATACTTTAAAACTACCAGAAGTTAACTTACCATTATTATATAGTCAAATAGCTAGATTTGTTATGGGATTTGAATATAATGGTATTAAGTTTAGTTTTAACTATCCAACTAGATTTGAATTAACAGATAAATATACAGAAGAGCAAATAGTTAAGATAGAAGATAATAGTGCTATACTTATAGGTTCTAAAGCTAATACATTATATCTATTAGATTATGCTAATAATATAATAACACATAATGGTACTAAAGCTACTAATGAAACATCTATATATAACTTCTTAGATATAGATACTTATAATATGCCTATAGAGTATGTAGGTATAAGTATAATAAAACAATACTTAGCAGTTGTTATAGTATTAGGTTACTATTTAGGATTAACAAATCTATTAAATATGTTAAAAGTTAAATATGATAAAATAGATGGTAATAAAAGAGTAACCACTACTAATGATCAATACAGTATTAGATTCTCAGATTGTAAATTAGTTATAACTAAAGATAATGGTCTATCTGATTTAATACTAGGTGGATTAATAGCATATGATAAAATAACTAAAGATTATAAACTATCTGATTTTGATAATAAAGAGAAATATAGAGTAGTACTACATAGTATATTTAATATGGATAGCTCTATAAGATATATTAACGAAATAGAACTATTAGAATCTATGTTTATAGACCCTATGACTAAGAACTTATTAAAACAACTAAAAGAACCTGAAAACTTTCCTGGTTTATTAATAAGAGGATGTGAGATGTTACTTAATGATAACTATAAACATCCTAATGATATAACTAACTTAGTTATAAAGGGATATGAACGTGTATGTGGTATGGTCTATAAAGAGATAGTATATGCTTTAAAAGATTATGAAAATAAAAGTAACTTTAGTAATGCTAAAATAGTATTTGATAAGTTTGCTATAATGAATAAGATAAACGAAGATAGTACTAAAGTTCCTATAGACGATACTAACCCTGTAGCTACTATTAAACAAAAAGAAGATTTAAGTTTCTTAGGAGATGGTGGAAGAAAGAAAGAAACCATGGTTAAATCTACCAGAGAAATACATACATCTGAAATAGGTGTAGTAAGTGAAGGTAGTAAAGATAGTGGTAATGTTGGTATAACTGCGTATATGAGTGCTAATCCTGTATTAGATAATATAAGTGGTATAGTAAGTGATAATAAAGATAAGAAGATAGGTTGGCAAAATATATTAAGTACAACATCTATGTTAGCACCATTTGGTATAAACGATGATGTGAAACGATTAAACTTCCATGGTATACAGAGCCAACATATTATACCTATGAATAAAATGGTAGCTCCATATATACTTACAGGATATGAAACTATCATTCCTATTAAAGCAGGTAGTAAATTTGCTACTATAGCAGAAGAAGAAGGTGTAGTTACTAAAGTTACTAAATCTGAAGTGACTGTTAAATATAAAACTAAAGGTGAAGTAAAATATAAACTCTATAGTTGGACTACTAAAGAAGAAGCTGGTAGTTGTTATACACATGAGTTAGTTACATCTTTAGAAGTTGGTACTAAAGTAGTAAAAGATGATACTATAACTTATGATAAGTTGTTCTTCGAACCTTGTATATTCGAACCTAAACGTGTTATATATAAACAAGGTTGTATGGTTAATATGGCACTATTTGAAGATCCTGAAACAGCTGAAGATAGTACAGCTATATCAGAAAGACTTAATGAAGTATTAGGTACAACTGTTACTAAAGTTAAATCTTTTGTATTAGATAAAAATGACAATGTATTAGATCTTATACAAGTTGGTAAACAAGTAGAACCTAATGATACACTGTTTACTATACTAAGTGCTGATTTACCTATGACTGGTACATATGATAAAAAATCATTAGGTATATTAAAAGACTTAGGATCATCTAGTCCTAAAGCTAAGTTAAAAGGCATAGTTAGTAAAATAGTAGTATATTATAACTTTAATAAAGAAACTGCTTCTAAATCTGTACAATCTTTAATAGACTGGTCTGATAAAATATTAAAGAGTAATACAGGTTTTGTAGGTAAAGTTAATAATAACTACTCTATAGCAGGAGTACCTTTAGAAGAAGATAAGTTTGAAATAAAAGTATATATCGACATAACAGAACGTATGGGTACAGGTGATAAATGTATAGTTGGTAACCAACTTAAATGTACTGTAGGTGAAGTATTTGGTTATGATATGAAAACAGAAGATGGTACTGATATAGATATATTATTCAGTAACAGAGCTATAAGTGCTCGTATCGTAACTAGTCCTAATCTTATAGGTACAACTTCTACATTACTTAAACGTATAGAAGAAGATGTTATTAAGATGTATTTTGGATAAAATAAGATCTAGTGTATACCATAATAAGTATACACTAGATCGTCAATTTAACTGATTTAACTGGATACCTATATATTATAGGTATTAATTTTATTTAAATATATAAAAGGAGTAATTATGCAAGATGTGTTAGTTAATAGTACTGAAAAGAATATAGCTTGTGTAGTAGATCTTGTTAGTAGAGCTGTTATGAAAGTAGTAGATGAAGATAATAATGATGCTCTTAAACTAATGGATAAAACTATGCTAGAACAAACTATAGAAGATATAGCTGTAAATAGAATAAAAGATAATATAAAATTATAAGGAATAAATATGTTAACAGATAAAACATTATTAAATATTAAACAATTAGCTAGTGAAATATCTGCTAATGGTAAACAATTCGATTTTACTTCTAATAATACAGTATCTATATTTTCTAGTATAGCTAGTGGAAGTAATGAAATGGATAGAGATATAGTTGCTAGTAAGATAGGTACAACATTACTAGATGAAATAGGATTATACAAAAATACATTTAATCCTATACTTAAAGAATATATAACTAATGTTAAGAAAGATGTACTTACTACAGTACCTAATAAAGCTAATTCATTTAGTATAGTAGATGTAGATCTACCAAGTATAGTAAAAGATAATGGTGATAAGTTTATAAATAGAGTAGATAGAGATACATTAAATAATATAAGAGAAAAACCTATATTACCATTTGATATAACAGAAATGACACATAGTGATCCTACACTTAATAGATATATTAAAGAGATGTTTACTAAAGAAGATTATGAGCGTCCTAATGATTATTTTAATTTACTTACAGAGATTATACCATATAGTACTCCATATTTAACAGTAGCTGATAAATTAGTAAAAGCATGGTTCATAGCTAACTATATTAAAGACCAAAAGATGATAGAACTAGGTACAGGTGTTAATACTATTAATAGTATCATATGGAGACTAGAAGCATTTATATCTAAAGCTAAAGAAGAGTATACAGAGTATATTAATAGTGAAAGATTATTCTTATCTTTAGATAAGAAAGCTGGTGATACAACTATCTATGTATTAAAACCAGTATATGATGGATGTATAGATGTTATAGGTTTAGCAGATGCATTATATGGTATAGCTATACAAGATATGAATAAAAGACATATACTTACTAATAGTAAAACATCTATAATAGCTAATAAAGATAAATTAGCTAAACTATTTGAAGCATATGTTGTAGCTAGTAAGTTTGAGTCTCCTGTAGATAGATCTTTAAGAATAAGAAAGATACTAGTAAATAATTTAGAGAAACTATTAAGAGATCTAGATGATAAACTATTATTATACCATGTAGGTGGTACTGATATAAGTAAATTTAGAGATGATGTTAATCTATTAGTAAAGAATACATTAACAGATGATGACACTTTCTTAGAAAGAATATGTATCTCTATTATAGCAGGATGTTTATTTAATAACACTAACTACTTTAAGTTTATTACATCTGTAGAGAAATTCTTAACTAAAGATAGTAATCTAACAGTAGATGATGTTGTACCATATGTATTAACAGAGATACTAACTGATTTCATAATGAATAAATGTAAGGTATTTAATATAGCTAAATAAGGATAAACAATATGAGTATGTATTTAGATATATCTAGATTAAAGAGAGATGGAAATAAGGTAAGTAAGTTACTTAAGGTATCTGGTAATTCTACTATAACTACAGCAGATATTAGTATTATATTTCCAGCTAGATATAAAGGTATAGGTATGTACGAACAAGGTACATCTATATCTGCTCTAGCTTGTTATTACTGTATAGTAGATAAAGATAATAACTATGGTGTAACTACTAGTCCTATTATACAAACATTAACTCCTAGTTTTATTAATACTAAAGTTATTAATAATACTAATACTACAGAGAGTGATAAATATATAGAATTAGTATTTGAGAAAGGTTCTACTGTTATACCTAATAATAACTTAATACAAAGTACTGATATATTCTTCTCTGTATTACAAGAGTTCTTTATTAATGGTAATATACCATTCTATTATAATTATGAAGATATATCTAATGTACTTATTGAGACTAAGAAATATACAGGTAATGGAGTTGGTAATAACCCGTTAGGTATAGAACTATTAACTACATTGATATGTAAAGGTCCTAATGGTAGAACACCATATAAAGATTTTGTAAAGAATAGAAATGATATTTTTAAAACATTTCCATCCTATGTAGGTATAGGAAATGTTCTTAACTATAGTAATACTGGATCTAAGTTAATAGGTAACTATTTTGAAGCAGGTATAACTTCTGCTATAATAGAACCAGAAGAAAAGTCTTCTAATACATCAATATTATTAAGGAAATAAAATATGAGCAATTTATATAAAATAGTACTATCAGCTACTGGTTATAAACCTAGTAAAGGTAGTGAAATAGAAAGAGATAGTGAAGGATTCTATAAAGTAAGATTAGGTGCATTTAATGTTTTTAATAGTGGTAAAGCATTCTATAGTGGAGAAGGTATTAAGGAACTACTAACTGATCCTAATAGTTTCTTCTATAGAAGATTAAAGAAAGGTTACTTACTAGGTGAAATGGGGCATCCTGTTATGGAACCTGGTATGTCTATGGGACAGTTTATGAATCGTAATGCTGTTATAGATCCACAGAATGTAGCTTGTTTTATTAAAGATATAGAAATAGTAGATACAGGTGAAAAAGTTAATAATATGGGTAACTATGGTAATGTACTTATAGTTAATGGATGGATAAAACCTAGTGGTCCTAAAGGTAAATACTTACAAGAAGCATTAGATACTCCAGATAGAAACATAGCATTCTCTGTTAGATCATTATCTAAAGATACTCTTGTTAATGGTGTTGTTATTAAACAAACTAAAGCAGTATTAACATGGGATTGGGTATTTGAACCTGGTATTAATAACGCTAATACATTTGATATGTTAAATAATAAAGTAGTTAATACTGAGAGTTGTAATACACTAATATCTTTAGATGTAACTGAAGAAGATCTTAAAGATATGATAAATATAGAAAATACAACAATCAATACTGAATCTAATAAAGAGACAATAACTAACTTATCTAATATTATAAGTAAGGAATTAGTAACTAACTCTACAGTTAGTAAGATATATAGTTGGTAGTAACAGATAACTGTAGATACCTTATTAGTAGGTATCTACAGTTATTATTTATTGTTAATATAAAGGACAGATATGATAGATAAAAAAGGATTTCTAATACGTAACTACATCGATATGAAAGATGTAGATGAAACAACTCCTGGTATAACACAAGAAGAATATAATAGAATAGCTAAAACTGTTGATAACATTAACGAAATGGATAGATTTGCTTTTAATGCTCCTAGATCAGATAGACCTATTGATATACAATGGGTTAAAGGTAGGTTTAATATAAGTACTAATGAACTAAGTGATAAAGCACTTATGTATGGTAAATACTTTTCTACAAGTAGTTATAAATATAGTAGTAGTAGATTAGGATGTCATTTAGCTTGTAATACTAAACCACAATATACTAGATATGCAGATATAAGACAATCTTATAATCCTACTATGAAAAGATTACCATTAACAACTGGTATGACTACTAAAGATAGTAATATAGGTATGGGTACTTATTTCTCAGAGACTATAGACGATAATGCACAATTAGTTTATTTACAATTTGGATTTAAGAAATTTAATGGTCTATTAGATTACCTAATGAGTGCTATAGACTATGGTGATGTAGTTGTAGCTAATACAGGTAGACAACCTACATTCTTTAACGTAGGAGAAGTTGTAGGTGCTATTATAGCATTTGCTATGTTTCCTATAACATCTGTTATAGTATACGGATTAAGATTTATTAAGAACTATTTTCCTATAAGTAAAGCATATGATTACTACTACATGAGACCAGCTATGCATGTCTATTGGGCTACTGTTAATCAATTAGCTTTACAATTTGCTATGGAACTTAAATTACTAAATCCTAAGTTAGAGAAAAGACAAGGTCCAGATCAAGACACTTATAGTCTAGGTGTTAATACATCTATAGATAAGAGAGAACTTGAAGAGATAAGCGAAATACTTGGTAATGATATATTCGATGGTGAATCTGGATTTTTAGACATCTATGCAGTTATGGCTAAACCACAAGCTATGTATAGAGAGTACTTAAGAAGAAAACAAGAACAGATGGGAGAAGGAGAAGACTATATTAAAACTATTGATATAGAAGGTGGTATGACAGTACCTCCAGATCCTAATGCTATATATAGTGGAGCTCTTAATAACATAGAGGGTTCTACATTACAAGATGATTTACAAGAAACAGAAGAATCTTTTTCATTACTACGTAGATTTCAAGATTTCTTAGACAATATGATAAAACGTAATCCAGGAGGAACTGGTACTGCAGATGATAGTGCTTGGAAACCTAATGATCTAGTTGATGCACTTAGTGAAGCTTGGAATACTATTAAAGATAAAGCAAGTGATGCTATAGATGCTGCTGATCAAGCTACTGAATCGATACAGAGTGGTATGAAAGATGTAGCTAATAAAGTTAATCAAAGTCTAGATGAACTTGGTGAAAAAGCACGTACTGCTATGTCTAGTGGATTTGCATTTGATATTAATAAATACTTTAAAACAGATGAAGCAGATGATACTCTTAATAACTGGATAAATACATTTGATAGTGTACTTCATGAAGGTGGACAGAATGCTATATTCCAAGTAGAGTATACTGGATCTGTATCTGATAGTATATCTAATAGTACTAAAGAAATAGATATAGGTGGTAGTCTTAAATCAGTTGCTACTGGTACTAGAAATCTAAAGTTTAACTTAGCTGGTGGTAACGTAGGATTAGGATTAAATACAGGAGAATTACTAAGTGCTGCTAAAGAAACACTTATGGGTGGATTATCAGGTGTTACATTAGGATTCTCTAATGTACTAGCAACTATATTCGGAGATGCTTATGTAGATTTACCTAAGATGTGGGATGATAGTAGTTTTGATAAAGCTACAGTTAGTTATACTATTAAACTAAGATCTCCTTATAATAATGTATATAGTAGATTTCAAAATGAAGTTATACCACTATGTATGTTATTAGCAGGTGTATTACCATTATCAACAGGACAAGCATCATACACATCTCCATTCTTATGTAACTTAACTTGTCAAGGTGTACAGAATATTAAACTAGGTATGATAACATCATTATCTATAACTAGAGCTGTTACTAATATGCCTTTTAATAAAGCTAAACAACCTATGGGTATAGATGTAACATTTAGTGTAACAGATTTTAGTAACTTATTAACAGCACCTGTTGCAACAGGTATATTTAATAAAATATTTGGATTTGGTATGCACGAAGATAGTCCTATAGGTAGATGGATAGCTACTGCATGTGGAAGAGATATGCAAACAGATACATACTTTAGAGATAGGTTATCTCTACGTATGGCTAGAACAGAAGCTTCTCTTAAATCATATTTCAGTGCTTATAGAACAGCATCTGCATTAGGATTTAAATTAAGTACAGTTGTTGCTCCATTTACAGCACAAGCTAATTGGAATATTAGTCTTAAACCTTCCGATAGAAGATAATTTAATAAAATACAACAGTAGTAACTTTAATAGTTACTACTGTTGTTTATATATGTATATTTAATATTTTATTTAGATTCTCTCTACGTGCAAATTTCTTAGCTTCTTTTACTATAGTCTTATGTACGAATTTATCAAATGCTACTTTAGTAGGACTAGATGTTACTTTATGTCCTAATACTCCATTAGTAGATCTAATACGTTCTGTTTCTAACTTATTATTATAGTCTGGTCTTATAGAAGATGTTTTATTATAAAATGTACTTGTAGGTTTAAATATATTATCAGTATTTACATACGTATTATTTATCATATTAGGATATCTTCTACGTATATATTCATCTGTTCTATTCTTCTGTTTATATCTTTCTAATATACACTTTTCATCTTTAGTATCTTCATATACTTTTAAATTAGGTCTTATTAAAGAAGAAGCTTGGTTAATAACATTAACTGTTTCTGAGAAACTTAATTTCTTTCTTATAGGTTGTGATCTAAGATCTTTAAATGTTTTAATAGTGTCTATATTATAACCACTATTATTAAAACAATCGTTTATAGCTCCATTAATAGCAAAATTAACAACATTATTAATATTAGCTTTATTATAACCTACTGTATTAAATACTCTATCTAATGTTTTCTCATCTTTTATAATGGTATTATTTAAATAAGCCATTTCCATATAAGACATACCATTTAGATATCTATATGCTCTAAAAGGTATACCACCTTTAAATCCATCATCTGCACCACTATTTAATAATCCATAATATCTTCTATAATAATTACTATTATAACTTGTACCATCAGATACAGATAGTCTATATGCTTTAAGTACATCAGATTCATTACCATTTCTAGATAGTACCTTTAATATATTAGCTAAATTACTATCACTATGTTCTATACCACCTATGATACCAGCTAACATACTTGTTTTAACTATATTACCTGTTTCAGTATTGAAGAAATCTCTTACTTTATTAAAGTTTCTTTTTAACCATGCTTTAGATGGTAATAATGCTCCAAATGGTTGTAATAATCGTTTTACAAATCCCATTACTTTATTAAATATTCTACCTAAGAATTGTAATGGTATTTTAAGTATGTTCATTATTCCACTTATAGCTGTTCTAATTATACCTGCTATACCTTTTATTATTTTACCTACTATACTCATTACTTTATTAACTACCTTATTAACTGTTTGTAATACTTTATCTATAACAGACATAACAGTATTAACTACTTTACCTACAGCTTTTAAAGCAGTATCTATTAGATTATCAATAGTAGAGAATAAAGAATCTAATCCTTCTTCAAATTTACTTAGTGCTTTACCAGTCCCATCTCTAACAGATTCAAAGTTTTCTTTTATAGAGTTACTTAATACTTTAGTATCTATCTTTTTAGTAGCAACTGCCATATCTATTCTCCTTATATACTATAGTTTCAGTTATTCCTTAATATGTTCAATAGTGACTTTTTTATAAACATATATTATTTATATAGAGGTAATAATAGGTATCTTATATAAAAAGTATATTAAATAATACTGCATAGCTATGGGTTCTATACTAGAACGTTATAACAGGCCTGGTTATAGTATTATATTATGGTATAACTATTTATATAGTGAATTATTATATACTTCAAATCTTAACATAAGGAGTCTGTCATGGCAGATGAAAAATTTAATGTGTCTTTTAAACAAGACGATTTTATTCTAGAGAAAGTTGATACCGAGAAAGGTGTCCATAAATTTAAATACAATAACGGTAATGTATTTAAAGAAGCATTAAAAGAAAATGGTATTAAATATGATACCTATAAAGAGATTAAAGATTTTGAGAAAGCTTATGAGCAACAAGCAGTTACAGCTTTAAAAGATCTATCTCTTAATGTAATGAAAAAAGATAAGTTAGTTAATGGAGTAATTGCATCTCTACCATTTAGTAGAAGAGGTACAATTGAATCTATTTCTAATAGAGAAGTTGAAAGAGTTATTCAACTAGGTGATAGAAAAGGTGAGACAGTTAGATTCTCATCATTCGCTGTTAAGAAAACTGACCCAGGTATCTCTAAAGCTGAAATAAGAGCTTTAAGAGATGAGTTGACAAAAGCTTTAATTAAATAAGCTTAGTCTTTAATAGAAAATATATTTACTCACTTCATAATTTTAAAATAAACCACTAGCACTATAGTTAATTCTATAGTGCTAGTGGTGAATATTTTCTATAGTAATAGAATCATATTTTTTTATCTTTTTTCTGTAGATTCTCTACCAGTAGGGTAAGTATCAACAACATCTTTATTTCTTTGTGAATCTTTCCATCCTCTTCCAATAACATCAGATTTAAGATTAGCAACCATATCTCCAATAGGTAGAGTATGATCGATGTCTGAAATATCGTATAGAGATGATAAGTTAGGCAATATAGATTGTGCTAACTGAATAACAGCATCATTTGTCATATAGATTCCTGTAAATTGTGTACTTAGTTCTACTGTTTCTTTAGCAGTAGTTATATCTCTTTTACCAGTGTATTGTCTACCTGATTTAGGATACATATTGAATCCTAACCATGCTTTCTCTACAGTTGTAAATTGATTACCTGGTTCGAAGAATAACATAGTAGCTGAATAGAACTCAGGTGTGTACATTCTCATATCTCCACTAGTAATAAACTTTGCATTCTTAGCTGCTTGATTTTCACCAACTAGATATTTAAGTACTTTAGCTCTTTTAATAAATGGATCCATAATACCATATGAAATCCAGAAATCTAAAGCTTTACCAAATGGTTCACCTTGTCTTTCTTTCCATGTGAATGTAACATTACTTTGGTTTCTAGTAACGTTAGTAGGTACTTCAAATTGATCTCCTGCACCACCTATTGGAGTAGTATCAGTATCCATATTAAGAGAACTGTCTAATCCATCTATAGATTGTGGAGCAGTTTCTAACATAGTTTTAAATAGACCAATCCATTCTCTACCTTGATTTGGTAACCAATCTAAGAACTTAGGATATCCTAACATAACAGAGATAATATTCTCTTTTACATAAGGAGTGGCATTTAACCACTCTGCTTGATTACCTTTTGCGTCTACATAACCGTATCTAGGCATAGCACCCATCATAGGGCCATAACCACCATTAAGTGTAGGAGACGCACCAGCATTGACTTCGGTAGGATTATATATTGCTTTTTGTAATCTATTCATAATTTACTCCTTATAATACATTCTCTTCGCCCATACGATAAGTCTCTGTAGTATAGATACATACAGTTTTACTCATATTAGCGAATAATTTAACTTTAAGCCTATAGCTATATCCTCTTAGTTTATCTTCATCTGTTATTTCACATACAGGAATAGCTGTAAGAATACCTGCAAATTTATCCTCTAGTCTATTACGTAGATATCTTTCAACAGCATCTTTAAATTCGATAGATGTTAAATCTATAGAACCACTATATGCTTTCCATGTGTTGAAAGCTTCTTTAGTAACTGTACAAATACCCATAATAGTAAAGTAGTTATTCAATACAGATGTTTCATTATCATATACAGTTTGTAATGCTGGGAAGAAGTAGTTACTTCTATCATAGCGTTGACTATATACTATATTAGACATCCATAATGATGCTTTTTGACTTTGTGGTATAAATGCTGGATAGATATCTTTTAAATTATCTATAACACATCTTTCACCTCTATCGAATAGATAAGCTTTATTCCATTTACCAGTAGCAGCACCTGCAAATCTAGATGTTTTAATCAATAAGTCTTTAGATTGTGGTCTATATACACCATCATGGCCTATACTGTCTAATCCACATCCTTGTACTATTAATCCTCTTGCTACACCAGTACCATAGAATGTTGATTCTGGATGTAGTTTAAATCTAGCATTCAAAGCAGAAGCAACAGCTTGTTCTTGAGATGGAGTTAAAGGTTTATCAAGATCTACAGAATGTGTACTCATTACTATAAATGTGTCTTTTCTTAAGCTTATAAAGTTAAGTAGTTCAAATTTAGTATCTAGAGTAAATCCACTATCCCAGAATGCTGATTCAACATTGTAAGCTAATTCCATAACTTCACTATCAGGATCTGCATATTTTCTCATTTCTTTAACTACAGCTTTTTCAAACTCTTCATTACTTAAAGTACCATCAGAACCACCTTGTAAGAAGATAGGTTTTCTTAAACTCATATCTACTTCTTTAAGATTATCTTTTAACTCTGGTCTACTCTTATCTATAATAACAGATTGTAATGGAACATGTTTACTAGTAAAGCATGTGAATGGATTTAATAATCTCTTTTGTTCTTCTACCTTACCTGTAAAATCAAAATCGTACCAATCAGCTGATTTTCCATATTCATTATCTACTGTATATAACTTAGGTTCTTGTTCTATTAAAGGCATTTCATTTTTAAAGATTTTATCTAATAGAGTATTAAAGTTATCTTCGTAAATGAATGGTACTTCTAGATCAAATGGTCTATAAGCTCTAACTGGATCAGTTTCGTTATACCATTGTGTATTAAACACTTGTTCCATATCTATTCTAGCTCTAATAATAGGATTCTCAGTAGGTTTACCAGTAAAGAAGAACTCTACTTCATTTTCACTACTTAGTGATCTAAATACTGTAGGTGATGCTTTTTCATTCTCTCTTGTATATAAGCAGAATGTATAAGGATATCTACCAGTTACTTTAGCTAGTTGTTTATTAAAGTTAGATTTATAACTACTATTAATACTAAAGCCTATATTACTATATGCTTTACCATATTCTTTAGCTCTAACTTCGAATATAGGATACATTCTAGATTTAAGTTCTTTTTGAACCTTAATCATTTTAGGAACTGTTTCCATTATCTCTTCTTGAGCACCAGATGGATCTTCTACCATAACTGTGTAATTCTCAGGAACTGTCTCATCTACCATAACAGGTACTTTAACAGGAACATCTATTTCTTCCTCTACTTCTTCAGTAACAGGAACAGTTTTACCAGATGGATCGTCTATCTCTTTTGTAGGATTATTAGGATCTTTTATTTCTACTGTAGCCCCACTAGGATCGTCTATCATTTCACCATTAGGATCATCTTGAGTCATAGGTTGACCAGTTACAGGATCTACTTTTTGTTTCTCTACAGTAACTGTTTCTTTTATCTCATCACCTTGTGTTACATTATCAAACTCAGTATCAGCTTTATAGAATTTAACAGTACCATCAGTAGTGAATTTCTCTAATAGTTCTTTAAAGTTACCAGATATAGCTTCATTTTTAGTATCTATATATGTATCATTACCTTTAAGTTCTACTATATCAGTACCTTTAGGTAACTTAACAGTTAAGTCTAAAATAGCTACATTATCTTTATGCTCTGGTTTAATCATAGCATCTTGTACAATTTCTATACAATCGTCTAATGGTTTATTAACATCTACTACAACGTCTTTCTTATTTCTAGCTGATGTTCCAACTTCTTTAATAGTTAATTTATTAACTACTATCATTTCAGGATTATCAGGAAGTTTAAGAGTAGTAATAAGATTTTCTATTTCTTCTTTAAACTCAACAGCATCTGGGTCAAGATCAAATAGAGTAGCAAAATTGATTTCACCTTTAAACTCATTCTTTAGTATAAATCCAGTTGTCTCTTGTGGATTAGTTATATTACCAGCTAATAAATCAGCTGTTTTTATAGCTTGTTCATCAAGAGTTAACTCTGTATATGCTTTAGGTGTTCTTACTTCTTCATATCTACCTGTACCTCTTTCTTCAGTAACTGTTTCCATAACAGGAACTTGTTTATGTACTTTCTTAGGAACTGTTATCATGTTGTCAACAGTTATCTTAGCAGGTACTTGTTTAGTAATTGTTTTCTTTACTTTTTTCTTCTCTGTTTTACCAGTAGGATCATCTTGTAATACTGGATCTCCATTCTCATCTACTTTAGGTATTTTATTACCAGTAGGTTTTTGTCTAGTTCTAGTTTCTTCTATCATTTTAGGTTTGAATCTACCAGTACCAACCTGAATAGTCTCTCCAGATGGATCTCTTTCTTCTACAATAACACTACCTGACATAGTACCAAGTTTTGGAGTTAATAAACCAGCTTGTTCTGGTTCTACTTCGTCATTATGGTCTGTTATCCATTTTAATCTCATACCTTTAATAGTAGGTTTTTCATCATCTACTACATTGTTACCAAGATTATCTTTTACTAAATTACCTTTACTATCTCTTTTATAGTTAGGTATTTCTGTTTCTAGTATATCTGCGTATATACTTATATTAGCTCTAGGTCCTATATCAGATGGAAGTAATCTTTGGATCATAACGTCTTGACCTGCTCCCATACTTGCTACAGCAAAATCTGTCTGATGGTTATAATAAAGTTTATCTTTATTAAAACTATCACTACCATATAGCATAGTAGCAGCTGCTCCTGATACTATTTGATCTTTCATAGGTCCTTTACTAGCGAATATATAGAACTTAGGCATATGTTGTGGAACAAACTCTACACCTCTTGGTACTAACCTTGATGATTTATCATCAGTACCTAAAGCGACAAATCGAGGGGTTGCTCCTTCTGCAAATAAACTTGCCATTTTATTCTCCTTTTATTAGTAATATCTATATATAATATACTCACTACTATTAGTCTTATTGACTCGTTTAGTAAGTAATACTTCATTATTAAGAAGTAGTATATGTCCATTAGGATATTCATCTACTTCAAACCTTCTATTAACACCAACAAAAGTACTTAACTTTTGATCATATACGGTTACACCATTATCATTATCACTTGGTATTGCATTAGTCTTATATATAAGACTATTTCCATTAGGTAACAATAATCCTTTACTTGTTGTCATACTGAATGTTATAGGGTTAATAGTTATTGATTTCTCATATCTTTTCTTCATGATGTCGTATGTATATGTATACTTATCTTTACCTATCTGTACGAGTAATCTTCTCTTAGGCATTCTTAAGAAGTAGTTGTACTTACTGCTTAATGCTGTTTCAGATGGTAAATCATTTACCTCTATACATTTACTAGTTGTTATATCTAGTCTATATAGTTTTTTACTCTCAACAGGAAGATATAAGAATTCTGTTGGACTTATCTGTGTTAATGAACCATTTATAGCACATGTATTTTTATCACCCTCTGGATGATTTATCATGCTTATTAGATCGTAACTATCAGTATGTTCATAATGTCTGTAGAACATAAATACAGGTTCTTGAATTAAACCTTCCATATCTCTCCATCCGTCAATTACTAATAAGTTATTCTCTGTATATTTTATAAATGTCTTATGGTTAGTATTACTTAGTAAAGTAATCCCTTTTAACACCTCTCCAGTATTAACTAATTTATTATCTTTATATGTAAATTTAAATAACTGGTTATTATCTAATATAGGCATAGGTATGTATCTACCTGGAGTTTCCATACTTATTACACCATCGCTATAATTAGCTTCAGTATCTCTACTTGCTACTTTACATATATTATCATAATTAAAACCAGGATCTTCTATCTCTCTTATCCCTCTATTACTTGTCTGTAAGTCAATGACATCATGTCCTACAGATCCCTTAATATCAAGAGCAGTAACTATGACACGAACTAAACTATTATATCTAAAGAAGTACCATGGTAAAGCAAAACTTAATTCTTCACTTTCATCTGTATTAATAATACTATATAGTATTTTCATACTGTTAGGTTCTACTACTTCTATTTTACTTATGTTTAATAGTTCATCTTTATTTAACCTACGTAACGTTAAATTGTAGTTCTCACCTGCTGGTATATCTACCAACTTGCTAACTACTTCAAAGTTATATCGTTGTAACGATATCTCAACTTTACTTACTTCAGATTCTATACCTAAGCTACTACTAAAGATAACATGTATCTTTAACTTAGTTTTACTTACTAACTCTGGAGTTTTATCTATAGTTATACTTGTAAGATTCTTCCTATCTTCTAAACTTACAAATACTACGTTATCATTACCATCTAGTATTACCCAATGTGTATATTCATGTACGCCCATATTGGCTTTGAATCTATTACACTCTATAGTAAACTTATCAATCTTATCATTCAGTATCTCGTCTATATTATACCTTATCCAAGGTTTTTCAATAACTTGATCTCTTCTAAAGATGATAGCTTCTGATAACTCTGTACTATGTCTAAGTAGTTTTACAGGTGTGTCAAAATCTAAGTTATCTTCGCTAAAGTGTCGTCTACATTTGATATAATATGTTTCATCTGGTACTAGTGTATAATTATATACCATGCTATATATATCGTCTGGTAGATCTTTACGTTCCTGATAAACTATATCTTTACACTCTTTATCTTTACATATGTAAAACGTTGTACCGATTTGTTCATCTTGGAAGTCATTAGCTATAAACTTTTCTAATGTAAACACTTGCATATTTTGCATATTCTAGTTACCTCTCCTTTCTATAAAAATTTTAGATAATACTATATTATTACTTACTTATAGTATCATCAGGTAAGTTTTTAAGTAAGATCTACCTATAGGTAAATTAATATTCTAAAAAATAATACTTAAAATTAAAGACAAAAAATATACTACAGTAGTCTAATTAAAGACTACTGTAGTACGTAAAATAAATTTAATTATAAAGGATGTTGGTGTTATAATCCTTCTTGATAAACGTATAATAACTAAGTATATATCTACTATATAACTATCGCAAGGATGATATAAAAAATTAATAAGCATATAGATTTATTACTCTATTCTAATTATAAACTATTTTCTCTTATGTTTTAAAAACTATAAGGTATTATAACACCATATAAAATTATTAACTCTATATAACTTATTAATAAAAAAGAAAGAATAGATAGTTATATATTATAAAAGAAAAAAGAACAAAAGCCAATAAATTAACATAGATATAATATAATTTATACAAATCTTAGTAGGAATATAGAAATAAACGGGAAAAATTTATTATTAAAGGACAATTTATAAACATCTAACTATAAAGGCAAAAAGACAAACTCTACAGTTAGTAAAATCTTGACATATGAAAAAAAGTTATCAATACACAAGGTATCTATCATGGCAATAGAGATAAAAAAAGTTTATCAACATTTATCTAGGAAAAAACTGATTTCTATATGGATTATCATATTAAGACAAAAATTGGAATAAAAAACTTAATATAATATCAAAACTTGTATTAAATCATCAATAGTTAATTTATACGTTATCAGTTAATGATAAATTAATTCTCTATTTTAAAATTTAAATTAATTTTTAAATCTCTCACTATATAAATTTTAAAATAAAAAATAAAAATATAACATTGTCTAGAATGGGTCTAAAAACGATTTTAATATATCAAACGATAAATCATAAGCATGAAAAAAGAAAATAGCTTTTAGGGCTATTTACGTTCGAATAATGAGGTATTTTAAAATGTAAGTTAAAGTTTAAGACTAAGTAGAATAAATTAAGTTAAATCAAAAGGTAGAATAAATCAAGTTAGGATAAATCGTAAATGAAATTGAAAATAAGAAAATCTGAATTTAAATCTCCCTCTTCTCTCTTCCTCTCTCTTCCTTCCTCCTTCTCTTTCCCCTTTCTTTCTCTCCCCCATAGAAAATAAAGATTTCCCCCCTCTCATACATACCCCTATCTTATCCTCTTTCTATCTCTATCTATCTCTTATCTCCCTCT
>QWBY01000008.1_pt1 | contig 186471 bp, 167 predicted proteins | sample 1972471 | NCBI WGS metagenome assembly QWBY01 (sample SAMN09866722, study PRJNA288562) | Human gut metagenome isolate term6_stool, whole genome shotgun sequencing...
ACTATTGATTATCCTAACATCCCACCAGAAAATCCGATTTAAACACCAGTTGTTTTTAAACTATTAAGAAAGTAATTCCACTATATATTCCGAAGACCCATATTTAGAAGCGGAATATCAAAAACTTCTTGAAATTTATGGGGATTCAAAAGCTCGGACTATACGGCTCGCTATCTATTATCAAATGTGCTATGGATCCTACTTGCGCCGAGATTTCTTTTTGAAAATAAGAGAACTTCAGGCAAGAGATAACGAAGCTCGCTTACAGGAGCGAAACCAAACGCTTTCAGATTGTTGGATGCGAGCAAGGCAACACGCTTTAGCATTACAGTCAGAGAAATGGCAACGCTTAAACCCTAACCATCCTGAGCCTCTGCAGAGGCATATGGACCAAACCGAGATTGAAAAGGGCATGACCAGTTTATCCTTGAAGAGGCATGACCGCTTCACAGAATATTGAGGAGATGGGGATGTTTGGATTTTTCAACCCTGAACAATGGGAATTATCTTTTTCAAATATAAATGAAGTGAAAGAATTTCTCTTCCGACATCGAAATTTAACACTAAAACGTCTTCAAAGTAAGGAATCATAGCTAAGGCGGACCTTGAAGAAGAGCTTCTAGAGCTGCTGTGTAGAGAAAAAATAGCGTTGAATAGAAAGAATACCGATGTTCTTTTAAGAAAACGTTTTGGGATAGATGGGGAAGAAATAATACAATATATATTCAATGCCGAATTAAAAATAAGAGAGATATCTACCTAATGCTATTTCTATAGAAGGGAAATTACTTAAAAGAGATGACAATCTCCAAAAATGGATTTTGCATACAGAAAGATTGATCTCCTTAAGTCACGATGGATTTTGGTATGACGGAGAAGAAGCGTGGCTAAAAAAGTGGTTATATGCTCAGTTGGTCTGTGTATATGCAAGATCAGTTGCATTCGCAGATGGTGCTTATGAACTAGCTGAATATAAAAGTTTTATTCAAACATTTTTCGTATTTAAAAAAATACTAAAGCAAACTTTAAATGAAATTAAATCTGAAGAGCTTAGAAATAAACTAATCCGTATGAGGGATGAGGCCTGGGAAAAAATATTCTCATTATTGAAAATAGGTATTATTTTAATGGTTCAGATATAAAAACAAATTTATATGCGAACCTTTCTTGAACTTTCTTTATGCCGCGCATTCCCACGTCGGTCGTAATTGGACGTCGTGGTAACACTTGAGTGTCCCATCATACCTTGCACAGTAGTGATATCAACATTGTCTTCAAGCAGTCGAGTGGCAAAAGTTCTTCGTAAATCGTGCGCTGTAGGAAGAGTTCGTCCGCCCTCTCTTCCTACATTTGCTAGGTGAGAGCGCAGAATATCCCCGATCGATCGGGCATCTAGTGGGCGCAACAAATCTAGACGTCCATTTTTATAAATACGCCCAAAAAGAAAACCTTCCTCTTCTCCTCTATCCGTCACAATCCAGAGCCGTAGCCAGTCTTCCACTTGAGGTGGCAAAAAGACGAGGCGTTCTTTATCCCCCTTCCCAATTACTCGCAAGGAGCCTTCTTCGGGGTCGTAGTTTCCAAACATCAGTTCTGGCACTTCGCCTCGACGAAGTCCACACCCTAACATGAGTCCCAAAATCACTTTATCTCGACGGCCAATCGCATCATCTCGTTTATCGCAATCTGCAAGCAAGGCGTGAGATTCACTCATCGAAAGCGCTCTCCCTGCAGGCAACCGACGAAAGCGGCGCTGCTTCACTGCGTTAACACGCATCATCGTGTCGTGCGAGACGAGCTCTGCTAACCAAGCAGCTTTCACTACGCCTTTGAGTGCCGCCAAGTAGCAGTTAACCGTATTTCCTTTTCTTCCCTCTCGCTCTAAGCGATTCATGATCTCGAGAACGTGCTCAGGTTTCAGTGCCGTCCAATCACAAGTTTCTAAGTCTGGATAACCCGCCATGCGTGCAACAACATTCAACTTGCTACGCATGGAGATGCGGCCAGTTTCCGAATGCAAAGTTGCCAGATAAGCCAGTGCCGGGTTTATTGGCTTTTTCTTCGGGAGGATGATTTCTCCAGAAGGTGGCTGAGCAGGAGTGATGAGTGAAAACGACATAGAACTTTCAAGAGTATTTTTTTGAAGAGCAACAACTTCCCTTTCATCTACATGATTATAAAATAATCTCCTAGAATTAACATTCTATCGGGTTATTTTTTGAAATTTTTAGGCTACTTGGATTGAAGTAGCCTAAAATTCCAATTACGACCAATTTTGTATTACGCAAAACAATTAATCGATAGAAAATTTACGCGAACGAGGAACTTTATCTGAATAGACGATAGTAGGATTCTCTAAGGTCTGCCTTGAGCGCTTCTCGATTTTCACAAAGATAATCCATCAGCCCTGCTTCTACTCGTTTGTCTTTATAGCGATTACAGGTGAAGTAGCCGTAGAAACCACCACTTTTATCAACCAGAACTGGAGGTGTATCCGAGTATTTATTCCACGGAGAGTAGTTTTCATATTTGCTTCCATAATCTCCGTAATCATTCCATATTGAGGTATCACTATATCTACTACCGTAGTCCCCATACTGATTCCATACAGAGTTTGATGCATAGCTATCACAAGTTAAGCATCCAAGGTACACATGTCCTTTCCCTGGTTTATCAACGTAGAGATGAAGATCTTGAGCAAAAACAAAAGACGAGAGGAGAGTAGCAGAGAGGAAGCAGAGAAGTTTAAAACGAATTTTCATAATTGGTCTTTGAGAATTTTTGAGAGGCTTGAAGCCATAGATGTAATCTATTCTAGGATTATACAACTTCAGAGAATGGGAAATTCTGGTTCTGCGCTAAAACCAAATTCCTTCTCTCGTCTATAATTTCGAGAACTCTAATTTTCTTTCTTAGGTATTCTCTGCTATGCGTTGGCAAGACAAACCAGAATCTAATAATGTGGAAGATCGCCGCTCCGAAAGTTCTTCGGGCTTTGGTATGCCCCGCTCTTCTAATCAACGTGTCCGCATGGGCGGTATTCCCCTGCGCGGCAAAACTGGACTGATCGTTGTAATCGTCGTTTTGATCGCGGGTTACTATGGCATCGACTTGACGCCATTGATCACCGGGGAAATGCCGACGGCAACCCAGCAACAGCAAGCAACTCAACAGTCTCGCTCTTCTGCGAATTCGCAGCAAATTTCTGCTCAAGAGCAGCAGTTAGCAAAGTTCACCTCGGTCGCTTTGAAGACCACCGAAGATGTGTGGACGCAGATCTTTAAGCAAGAAGGCAAAACTTATCGCTTCCCGAAATTGGTCCTCTACTCTGGCTCGACGCCGACTGCTTGTGGTACTGGCCAATCTGCCATGGGTCCCTTCTACTGCCCTTCTGACGAAAAAGTTTATATCGATCTTTCGTTCTATCAGGACATGCAGAAAAAATACGGCGGTGGCGGTGACTTTGCTCTGGGCTATGTTCTTGCCCACGAAGTGGGACACCATGTTCAGACCCTTGAAGGGATTTCCGATAAGGTTCATCAAGCGCAACAGCGAGCTAGCAAAAAAGAAGCCAACGCTATTCAGGTAAAAATGGAATTGCAGGCCGACTGCTACGCGGGTGTTTGGGGTTACTACATGAATAAGCTCGGCATCTTAGAAGTTGGCGACTTGGACGAAGCGCTCGATACGGCCTCGGCCATTGGCGACGATCGTCTCCAGAAAGAAGCCACGGGGCGTGTGGTTCCCGATAGCTTTACGCATGGCTCTTCCGAGCAGCGTAAAACGTGGTTCAAGAAAGGCTTTAATTCTGGCAAACCGCAAGTTTGCAATACATGGAAAGAATAAGCTCCTAGCCCTTTAAAAAATGCCCTCAGTATCACTACTGGGGGCAAATCATTTTTAGGCCTTCAAGTTTTCTTGGAAATCCTCAAAAATCACTTCTTTGGGTGATAAAGTGCCTTCCGGGCATTCAACAGGGAGCTCGACCTGCCAACGAAGTGACTCTTTCTCCATCGAGATCTGGCTACACATGTGAATCAAGTACATGGTGTATGGTGGTGTGAGCAGATTTGACGTCAAACATTTTTTGATCACTTCTTGAAGGGTATCTTTTTCAGGACAAAGCCAACTTCTAAAGCGTCTTACTGGAAAATCATAGAGCTGAAAATCTTCTTTGAACGCCTTCTCCTCAAAAGGAAGAGACTCATCTGCGAGAAGTGAGATGAAAGGGAAAATATCCCAATGCTTTGCCTCGCTGTTAAAAAAGAGGAGCATCCCCCAATCAGCTGCCATTGGAGTATTGACTGCTTTGAGCTCTGCATAGAATTCGCTCAATGCTGTCTGCAAGGTGTAGTCATCTGGAATTTGATTAAGGCGCTCAACGGAACAAAGGTAACTGATGAAGTAGCGTTCTGAAGGTCGAATTCCTTGAGCCTGTACCTGTTTTTCAAGGAAACGCTCTTCTGCTAGGCGCTTTTTCGCCCACTCTAAAACCAACTGAGCACGGTGAATGTCTTTAGCTTTTTCCTCGAGTTTTCGTTCCGCATAGTGCTGGAACTGTTCTGCACTGAGCTTATCTCCTTCTGCAAGCCCCTCTTCTTCTGCCCAATGCATGAGTGAATTCATCGGGAGTCCCATTGTTTTAAGGTGTTCGAGTCGGTCAACCACTTGAAGTTGTTGCAAAAGATAGTAGCGGTAACGGCTGCTTTGATCCACATAGGCTGGCGTCAAAAGTCCCATCTCGTCCCAATGACGTAAAGCTTTGATGCTAACGCCAGAGAGAGTTGAAAATTCGCCAATACTCATGCGTTTGACTTTTGAACTACTTTTCATGGTCTTTCCTCACAATGGTCTCAGGATTTTTTAGAAAAATCACTGCTTTATGGGATATTGTACACTTGACTCTCCCATTAGTGGGAGACTTTAGAATACTCTTCACCAAATAAATTTTCTTTTTTGCTTCTACAGGAGTATTCGTGATGAGTTGGCTTTACCTCGTGTTGGCTGGGATTAGTGAACTGGGTTGGCCTTTAGGTTTCAAAATGTCGGCCATGGCACAAGCTCAGAACAACACCATGCATACCGTGCTGTGGTTGGGCTTGGCACTGCTTTCTATGGTTACGTCAATGGCATTCCTCTACCTTGCTCAACGTCATATCCATATGGGGACTGCCTATATCGTCTGGACGGGGATCGGAGGTATGGGGACGGCTTTAGTCGGGATTTTCTTTTTCCAAGAACCAGCTACCCTGATACGTCTTTTGAGCTTGACTGCGATTTTGGCAGGACTTATTGGATTGAGTTTTGCACGATAACAATAGAAAAAACCCCTTCTCTAAACTCTCTTATGGGAAGGTGGTTGCTTTTTATCGTACGTGCAAAAACTTGTGTGTCTGAAGTGATACGCGGTAAGGATCGCCGCGCTCCATCGCAGTCTTGATGCAGAGTTTTGTGGAGGCCTCTTGGCAACTCAACGGTTGCAAAGAGATCACAACATCTTCTGTGCAATAGGCAAGTAGCTTATCAAGCACCAGAATATCTGCTTCACTACCCAACACCATTTTGATTTCGTCTGCACGTTTAAGTGATGGCAAGTGCATTTGGCGCCCACCAGACATATTGACCTTTGGGCTCACGGTGACATAGACACCATCGGGCACATCGATAGGTTCTGTACCACTCGTTTCAATCTGCACCATAATGCCTTCTTGTTGAAAGCGTTCGCAGAGTTCGTAGAGTGGTTGAAGGCAAGGCTCCCCTCCCGTAATCACCACCATCGGTGCTTGCGGGAAATGTGCCTGGACAGCCTTGACGATTTCTTCTGCGGTTGCGCTAGCGTAATGGGCAGTATCGGCTTTTTCAAAGCACTCTTCGAGTGTTAGTCGAGCCTCCCTGCCCTCTTTCCAAGTCCACTTTGTGTCGCACCAGGGGCATTGACATAAACACCCCTGCAAACGAACAAAAACGGCTGGTTTACCTGTGAGTGCCCCTTCCCCCTGTATGGAGTAAAAGATCTCATTGACGAACATACTGCGTCAAGCTCCAGGTCGCAGAACATTTGCGAGTTTCTTCTACCGTGCAACGAACAACGGTCACACCCGCCCCCTTAAGGGCTTCAGGTGCCACCACTTCGGCAAGGTGAGCAGCCATATTTTCGGCTGTCGGATTAAAGGGAACCACTACTACGGTCGAATCTATCGCCGTGAGCGCATCCTTGATGGGGTCTTCTGACCAAATCAAGAAATGATGATCCCAATTGGCTTCCAACCATTCGCAAAGCGTACTCTTAATGACGGAAAAGTCCAAGACTCGACCGATGTTGTCGAGCTCTTCAGCGGCGCATTCAAACGTGATGCGGTAGTTATGACCGTGCAAATGGGCACACTTCGATTCGTGATTGGCTACACGGTGACCGCAAGAGATATCGTGATAACGAGTTGCTACGATCATGCTTTGCAGGCCTCCAAGAATTCGCGACGCTTGTCAGCGTCTACAAAAGCACCGCGCATCACCATCGTTGTCATGCAAGAGTGCGTATCCTTTACCCCGCGCCAAGCCATGCAGGCGTGGTTAGCCTTGATATAAACGGCAATCCCTTTGGGAGCGATCAAGGTTTCAAGCAAATCAGCGATCTGTACTGTACTTTCTTCCTGAATTTGCGGACGGCTCATAATCCAAGAGATCAAACGGGAGAATTTCGAGATACCGATCACCTTTTCACCTGGCACAATCCCAATCCAGGCTTCCCCCATAATTGGAGCAAAGTGGTGCGAGCAAGTCGAACGCACAGGAATATTGCCCACAATGAGCATATCCTGGAGTTCTTTAGTGTTGGGGAAGTAGGTAACCTTCGGCATGGCACGATAGCGACCTTCGAAGGTTTCTTCCAAATACATTTTGGCAATACGTTCAGCCGTTTCTTGCATATTGGGATCGTTATCGATATCGATCACCAAAGAGCGCAATACGGCACGGACCTTCTCAGTAACTTCTTTACGAAGTTCTGCAAGTTCTTCTTCGCTCACGTAGTTGCCAATGTTATCGTTGGACTTAAAAGGAACGTCTTCAGCTTTGAGGCGTTCGATGATTTTTTCACTAATCGACATAAGCTAATGACAATAATTGGCATAGCCCCTTCCAGCAAAGGGCTATGCGAAATAGGTTAAAAAAGAGTGCAGGCATTTTAACCGAAATGGCTTAAAAGATAGTGAAAACCCGAAGGTCACTTTCGCAACAAAAAACTTCCCGCTCTAGAGAGAAAACGGGAAGTCTTTGTTGAATCGCTTAGTCAAAAACCATCTTGTCTTTGACTTTGAAATAGACAAGTGCAGTCAAGGTGCTAGAGATCACCAAAACGATCGAAGTGGCGATGAAAATGTCGCCAATCCCCACGAGCGGCGAGCAGATTGCGCCGACGAAGAAGGGGAAGAAACCCACAAGCGCTGAAGCGGTTCCCGCATTTTTACGCTCTGCACTCATAGCCTGCATCGAGACCGTTGGGAAAATAAACCCTAAAGAGAGTGTCATCGCAAAAAAGCCCGCTTCTACAAAGTAAACGCCCCAGTGCAGATTAAGTGCGCAGGCTAGATAAACCGTAGCAATCCAGAAAAGCGAAACGCCGATACGAACGGCAAGACGCCCGTCGAGTTTGTTGCCTACGTTTGCCCCCGTCATCACCCCTAGACCATTCGCCCCAAAGCAAAGACTAAAGGCGAGTAGGGAGAGGTTGAAGCTCGACTGGAAAATGAAGGGCGACGCGGAAATATAAGAGAAAAGCCCGCCAAAGCCTAAACTCTGCATGGCCACAAAACCCATGAAGGCCTTATTGCGCAAAATCGTTGGATAAACCGCAAAAGCCTGCAAAAGTGGTGTATGAAAGCGCTTTTCAGGTGGGAGCGACTCATGGTAAAAGAGCACCGCCGTGAGAAGCATGAGCCCCAAAATCGTGAGACTCACAAAGACGCCATGCCAGTCTGTGAAGGTGAGCAAAAAGCTCCCTGCCATCGGAGAAATCACTGGGGCAATCCCGTGCACAGTCATCAGGAGTGCAAAGAAGGTACCTAATTCACGACCACGATAGAGGTCAGTGGCAATGGCTCGAGAGAGCACAACGGAGCCTGCTGCTGAGAGCCCTTGGATGGCACGCAGCGTAATCAGAACATGAATATTCGGGGCAAAGATCAGTGCGACAGAGGTAAGCGTAAAGATGATTAACGAAATGACTAAAGGCTTTTTGCGCCCTACTTTATCGCTGACAGGTCCCAGAATTAACTGCCCCACTGCCATACCAATCATGGCCGTCATCAAACTCACCTGTGTGAGTGCTGGCGTCGTATTGAAGTATTCTTTGAGTTCTGGGAGTGAAGGGAGATAGAGGTCAATAATAAACGGACCAAAGGCAGACATGGTCCCGAGCAAGATGATCAGGAACAGCTTACTATTTTTTTGTTGAGACATATTGTTGTTGTCATTCTCTTTATGGGTGGACACGATTTCCACGTGCGGGATCTATTTTTATTGGTTGGCTGTATTGTAAGAGGATTTTTAGGGTTATCCCTGAGAAAAGAGATAACTTTTACAGACATCTCATTTTATGTCGATCTGTGATCGAGAAAAGCGATCGCAACTTTGTCAATCCTAGCCCCAGTTGAATTTGGGAAGCCTTCTCGTTTGTGCTAGATCAAAACCTTATTCTTTTCTTGTTAACACTTTTAGTCAAAACTTAGTCTTTGCCCTTCTTTCTTAAGCATTCTGCCACAGTAGAAAAGGCGATAGGAATGACTATCAATCGTTTTATTTTTCTCTCAGCAGAAGGCTTTGACGTAATGCTTTAGCGTCAAAGATTCCTCCCGAATTGACTCTTTTTTGACTACAATAGGCATACTTTGTTACAGCTTCCAGAAGAAGCTAGCTAATTGAAGGTTTAACGGCTCTCTGAGAGCCCGGTTATTGACCATTTTTTATGAGGTTTCTTATGCTTCGTCGTACGATTTTGGCAGCCACTGCCGCCACTCTTTTCCTTTCTGCTTGTGCTCAAAACCCTATCGCTCCTAGTAACGGCACTGGTGGTCTCGGCCGCGCCAAGATGAAGAAAATCATTTTGACCGCTCTCATGAAACGTGGTTGGGCAGTAACTGATGAAGCCGCTGGTAAGATTAACGCTCGCTACGTGAAAGGTCCGAATGTTGCTGCTGTTGTGATCAGCTTCAACGATAAGAGCTATACGATCGATATGGACAAGGCTGCTACCACGATGATCAAGGAAGATGGTAAGGTGCATCGTAAATACAACCAATGGGTCCATACGATCGATAGCGATATTCAGACCTTGATCTTGAAGAATCGTTTGAACTAATCCCAATCACTTGAAGGGTCTTTGATGTCTACCTCTGCTAAACCCAAACCTGGGCTTCAGGCGCTTATTGAAGCGCATAAGTTAGCTGTTGCACCGTTTATTTTCCAAACAACGGCGAGTCTTAAAGATTTGGGTATTTTGCCCTTACTCGATCAGCACTTCGCTGATGGGTTAACTGAGGAGGAGCTCATCGAGACCCTTTCTCTTGATGATTACACTATCCAGACACTTCTTCCTGCTGGAGAAGCGTTTGGTGTGCTTGAAAAAAATGAGAACCGCTGGTTTCTCTCGAAGCTTGGGTTCTTCCTTCTGAACGATCCTCTCGTAAAAGTGAATTTCGACTTTACGCGAGATATTTGCTACGAAGGTCTCTCCGAGCTCACCACTGCTTTGAAAGAGCACCGTCCTGCTGGACTCAAAGCTTTTGATCCTAAGTGGACGAGTATCTATCCGCATTTGCGCGATCTTCCAGAACCTGCGAAAACGAGTTGGTTCGCTTTTGACCACTTCTATTCCGATGAGGCTTACCGTGCTGCGTTTCCTATCGTGCGCTCTTTTGGTGTGAAGTCTCTTGTGGATATTGGCGGCAATACGGGAAAATGGGCGACATTCTGCTGTGAAAATACGGACGATATGAAAGTCACGATCTGTGATTTGCCCGAGCAATGCGAAACGGCAATGGAAAATGCACGCGCCAATGGCTTGGCCGATCGTATTTCCGTTCATCCGATTAATCTCTTAACAGACACCCCGATTCCAGAAATCGCAGCTCAAGCTTGGTGGATGAGTCAATTCTTGGATTGCTTCTCTCCCACAGAAGTCGTTTCCATCTTGAAACGCTTACACCGCGCGATGAATGATGATGCACGACTCTTTATTCTGGAACCTTTAACTGACCGTCAGCCCTTTGAAGTGGGGCATCTGTCGCTTACCGCCTATTCGCTTTACTTTACAACGATGGCTAATGGCAATAGTCGCTTCTACGCTTTGTCTGACTTTGAGAGTTTCCTCAATGCGGCAGGCTTCAAAGTCGAAAAAGTTCATGACAACATCGGTGTACACTCCACGCTTCTCGTGTGCCAGAAGGTAGCGGCCTAAAGAAATGCGAATCCAGGTTGCCAAAGCCATGGCACTCCTTCCTGGGGTAGAAACTCCCGAAGAGTGGACTTCATGGTGTGAGAATCCTCACCTCACCGAGAGAGAAAAGTGCGAAACGCTCCCAAAGCGAGTCCCGATGATGACGGCTCGCCGTATGAGTATTGGTGTACGTTATGCCAATGAAGTTGCATTGAGCCTTCTTGATAATTGGCAGCCTGATGCAGCGGTTTTTACAAGTCGCCATGGGGAACTCTCCCGCGGAGAGAAAATCATGACGACGCTCTCTGCCTCAGAACCTCTCTCCCCCACTGATTTTATGGTCTCAGTGCACAATAGCGCCGTGGGCATGTTTACCATTGCCGCACACTTAACGGTGCCGAGTAATTCTGTCGCCTCGGGGGCAGGCAGCTTTAGCGCTGGGTTGCTCGAAGCCGAAACCTTCTTCGCAAATGGGGCGAAACGCGTTTTGTTGGTCGATTTTGATAGCACACTTTCTCCTCTTTTTGCAGAGCGTTTTCCCCAAGATATGCCTAGCGTAAACTATGCGGTAGGCTACGCTCTAGAAAGAGGAAGTACTTCAGAGAACTCCGCTGAGATCGCCCTCTCCTATGACTATCAAAGCCACAGAGAACCCACTCTCCCCATGAGCCTCGCTTTTTACGCCACTTGGTTAAAACGGGCATCAGATTTTGTGATTGAAGGGGAACATTCGACGCTTACTGGGAGCTGGCTATGAGTTTCTCCCCAGTTTATGTACTACGGCAACTCCTGACAGGATTCTGCTGGGCTTGCTTTGGAATTGGAGGTCTTCTTCTCACCATTTTCTGGTTTCCCTACCTCAACTTGGTTGAAAAGGACGATGAACGCCGTGTACTGAGAGCAAGAGCTAGCATTTCTGCGAGCTTTCGCTTCTTTTTGCGTCTTTGCGACACACTCGGCACAGCACGCTTTGATCTCACGTCCCTCAAGCAATTAGAGGGACTCAAAGGAGCACTCATTGTAGCCAACCACCCTACAATTCTTGATTACGTGATGATTGCCTCGGCACTCCCTCAGCTCGACTGCATTGTGAAGAGCGCTTTAAAAGAGAACCTCTTTTTATGTGGCGTAGTGCGTGCGGCAAACTATATGCTTAATGATGCCTCCGATACGGTCTTAGAAGATTGCGAGAAGCGTCTCGCCGCTGGGTACAATATTCTGATTTTCCCCGAAGGAACGCGTACCGTTCCTGGAGAATCACTACACCTTAAACGTGGGGTGGCCCATATTGCTTTACGCTTACATTGCCCCGTCGTTGTGCTCTTTATTGATGCTCTCGAAAAATGGCTCTCTAAACGTAGTCATTGGTATGAAATTCCTCGCCGTAAGAGTACACTCAGTATTCATTACGTTGAGACCTTAAACCCTGACAGTTATCTCGAGGCTAATGAAGAAGGTTATTCCTTGGCCAGTCGTCGCTTAACTCGTCATATCACCACTATACTTGAAGAAAAACTTGCTCAAGCGCACCTTAGCGCTCACCACTAACAGGTTAAGACATGGACTCATTAGAAACTAAAATCAAGACTGTGATTATTCAAGCTCTCAACCTTGAAGACATTACTCCTGAGGATATCGACACCGATGCCCCGCTTTTTGGCGAAGGGTTGGGTCTTGACTCCATCGATGCGCTCGAATTGGGTTTAGCGATCAAAAAGAACTTTTCTGTGACGCTCGCTGGTCCCTCGGAAGAAGTACGCCAGCACTTCTATTCTGTCGCGACGCTCGCTGCGTTTATCCGCGCTAATCAGGCACAGTAAGGAGCCTTTCCATGACCCAATATACGAAAGACGATCTCTTCAAAGAATTTACGAAGGTTCTCGAAGAACTCTTTGAAATTGAGCCCGAAAACGTCACGCTTCAAAGCCGTCTCGTAGAAGACTTGGACTTGGATAGTATTGACGCCGTTGACATGATCGTGAAGTTACAGAACTTCATCGGTCGTCGCATTAAGCCAGAAGACTTTAAGAGCGTGCGCACTGTTGAAGACGTTTTGAACGTTTTGCTTGCCATGCAAGAAGCCCACGGTGGAGAAACCACTCCCGCGGCTAAGGAATAATTGATGCCGACTCCGAGCGAGACACCTTCTCGGGAGGAGAACCCTCACCTACTAGTCAAAGTAATGAGGGTTCTTTGGCGTGGGCTTCCTAAAGTTATTGAAAATGGATGGCCTATTCTGCTCGTTTTAGCAATGCGCTACGAGCAGGTCCACACCTTGCTTTGGGTGCTTCTAGTCTCGCTTATTCTCTCTTGGCTCTCAACCTTGGGGGCTCCTTTTTCTTGGCGCCGCACGATCAACTATGTTTTGAGCATCACGCTCTGCCTATTGAGCCTATTTACCGACAACATCAAATGGATGTTTTGGTATCCAGTCATTGTGAACATCGGCTTTTTTGTGGTGTTTTCCCGCTCACTTGAAGGTGAAGCGGCGTGCACAAAGTTTGCCATGATTCCTCATCGCATAAAAAATCCCGAAGCCACACCAGAAGAGTCGTTGCCGCCTGAAGCAATTCGCTATACGCGAGGTCTCACCAAAGCGTGGTGCTCCTTCTTTGTGCTCAATGGTTTCATTGCTCTTGCGACAACGCTCTATGGGGATGTGAAAGTGTGGTGGCTTTGGAATGGTTGCTTAAGTTACCTTGTGATTGGTGCATTCTTCGCTGTGGAATACCTCTACCGCCGTTGGAAAATCTCTCATGCTTAAGGCTCTACCTTCTTCTGACTGGCTCTCAATCCGCTATCTTTCTTTTAAGCGAGCGGTGTACCGTGTTGCCTCTCTTCTTCGCAAGGAAGTGGCTAATCGCATTTTGATCGGCGGGAGTGAATCGCCCCTTCTCTTCACCATTCTTCTTTTGGGTACGCTTTACGCAGAGAAAACGCCTATTTTGATGGGGGCGGATACGAGTACACGCCTTCGTATGAAAGAGGCTTTTGACCTGCTACTTCTTGGAGAGACCGAGTCGAGCTCTGGGTTGGAAGCACTCCCTCACCTGCAGGTCAAAAGCGACAGCAACGAAGTCAGCGCTGAAGAAATCGATGCGTTTTTCTGTTCACACTCCTTGGAAGGAACGGCCTCCCTTCTTCTTTACACATCGGGGAGCTCTGGAAAGCCGAAAGAAATTGTGAAAACACTCTCGCAGATGGACGCTGAGGCGGCAAGCCTTACAGAGTACTTCTCTCGCGCACAGGCCGAAAACCGTTACGGCGCTATTAATGGCGCAACCGTTTTAAGCACTGTCGATCCCCATCATCAATATGGGTTGACCTTTGCCGTGTGGGTTCCTATGGCATTGGGGCTGGAACTCTCCCAAGAGCGTATTCGCTATGAAGAAATGCTCACTCTGGAAACTCCCTGGATTCTCGTGACGACACCTACTTTTTTGCGCACTCTCACTACGCCCCTCACGCACTCTCCCCTTTGGGCGATGAGTGCTGGCGGAAAGCTCGAGGCGGGTGACTTTGCGGCGTGGAGAAAGGTCTCCCCTGCCCCTTTGGAAGAAATCTATGGATCAACTGAGTGCGGAGTGATCGCGCAACGCGTGCACTGTGGAAATGACATCACGGAAAACTGGACACTTTCCTCGGACGCTACCTTGATTATTGAAGAAGGAACCCCCTATTTCCTTTCACCACACAGCTCAGGTAGCGTGCAAGATGCTCTCGGTCGCGTTTCTTTAGACGATAAATTGGCGCTTTTAACTCCAAAAACTTTCAAGCTACTGGGTCGTGCCGACAGAGTAGCCAAAGTAGGCGAAAAGCGGTTAAGCTTAACGGAAATTGAAAATACTCTTTTGACCGAACTGGGTTTAGTGGCACGAGCTTTAGTCATCAAGCGCGGGGCACGAGAAGTCATTGGCGTCGTTGTAGATCGAGAACATTCCCCATCTTACAACAATACGGCTCATCAGTCGTACCGCAAAAAACTCGTTAGCCAACTAGAACCTCTAGCGCTCCCTCGCTATTGGCGTAGCGTCAGCACGATGCCACGCAATGCTCAGGGGAAAATAAAAATTGCCCAGTTGGAGGAATTGTTTAATGACTAGTATCGTTTCTTTGGCACAAATTCAAGAAAAAACGCCGCTTAAGTTACTTGCTCGTGTACAGCTTTCTTCAATAGAGTCCGTCTTTGAGGGGCACTTTCCCACTCAGACTATCCTCCCCGGCGTCATTCAACTCGCCTGGGTAAGAGAGTTGATTTCCTTCTGGTGGGCTGAAGACGTGCACTTTCAAAGTCTTCCTCAGCTCAAATTTATGACGCCGTTGCTTCCCGAGCATACCGTCGAAATTGAGTTAAGTCGTCCCACGGAAGCGGAGCGCAAAGTCGCTTTTAGCTACTACATCGTCAAGCCCACTGGTGAGCGCATTCTCGCTTCGCAAGGGAAAGGTCTCCTATGAATGAGCCAGACTACCGCTTAGCCGTCGTCATTCCTTGCTACAACCACGGCAAAACGCTAGAAGGTGTCGTGCGCTCTTTTGAGCACCTATCCCTCCCTCTCATTATCGTTAATGACGGCTCTAACGAAGAAACCACAGCAGAAATTAACCGCGTAGTGGGAACTTTCTCCAACGTGGAGGCCCTGTATTTACCTCAAAATCGCGGTAAAGGTGGGGCTGTATTGGCTGGGCTAGAGAAAGCCCATGAACTAGGGTTCTCTCATGCACTGCAAATTGATGCGGATGGACAGCACGCTACCGCAGACGCGGAAAAGATGATTGCGCTTTCGCGTTCTGCTCCCGAAACTCTCATTTCTGGACGCCCCATTTATGATGAAAGTGTGCCCAAAAAGCGTCTGATTGGCCGCTATATCACGCACTTCTGGGTTTGGGTAGAAACTTGGTCCTTCTCCATCAAAGATAGTCTTTGCGGTTTTCGCATCTATCCGCTTAAGCGCACCTTGAGAGCTGCTCACCGTCGTCCTATTGGGCTACGTATGGATTTTGACCCCGAAATCATGGTGCGTTTTTACTGGGAAGGCGGCGAAGTGCAATTCTTGCCTACTAAAGTGATTTACCCGGAAGGAGGGATTTCTCACTTCAACCTCGTGTGTGACAACGTCGAAATTGCCAAGATGCACACCAAGCTCTTTTTCCGCTCGCTCATCGCAATGCCTCGTCGACTGTGGCTAAAGCGCACCGAGACAAAAGCGAGCACACATTGGGCCGATCAAGCCGAGCGCAGTGCCATTGTTGGGATTCTAGGTTTCCAGTGTCTTTACTGGCTCTATCGCATTGGTGGACGTGCACTTTTTAATCTCGTCTTATTGCCAGTTTTGGCCGTCTTCTACCTTACTGGGAGCAAAGCTCGGAACGCGGTAAAGGATTTCTTGCACCAAGTAGAGTTTTCACGCCAAAAAGCAGGCTTATCCTCTAGCCGCGTGAGCCCCTTTGCGCTTTATAGCACTTTTGGCACGAGTATCCTTGATCGGATTCTCGCTTGGCGTGGAGAGTTGCCTCTTGGTAAAGAGCTCTCCTTTGCTGATGAACCCTCCCGTCTTGCGCTTACACCGACGACAGGGGAAGGCGAGCTGGGGAAGCTTCTTCTTGTTTCTCACCTGGGCGTCGCAGATGTTTGTCGTGCCATTGCCGCAATTGATCGGCAACAGGTTGTGAATGTTTTGATGTTTGAGAAGCACGCTCGTCAATTTAAGCGCATGATGGAAAAGACAGCGCCAGAGTCACAACTTCACATCATTGCGGTGGACGAGATTGGACCCGAAACGTCGGTTCTTCTCTCAGAAGCGATTGAACGCGGAGAATGGATTGCCATTGCCGCAGACCGCATCCCTGTGGGAGCGGATGCCGCTTTAGCTCATCACAATACGGTTCCTGTTACGTTTTTAGGGAAAGAAGCCCAGTTTCCGATTGGTCCCTATGTGCTCGCGAACCTTTTAAAAGCTGATGTGGTCACACTCTTTGCGCTGCGAGATAAAAAAGTCATTCGTATTTTTGCTACACCTTTTAGAGAAGCTGTGGCTTACCCTAAACGCACTGAGCGCCAGGCATATTACGAGACCTGCGCTCAGGCTTATGCTTATCGACTAGGTTACTACGCGGCGCGATATCCGCAAAATTGGTTTAATTTCTATGATTTCTGGGAGGACAAAAAGAATGCGTAAAGCTCCAAAACCCATTTCTGCCAAGGCTGAAGCGAGCATTACCGTCATTCCGTCCTTTCATGAAGCGGACCCCATGGGAGTGGTGTGGCATGGAAATTATTTGGCCTTTTTTGAGCGTGCCCGTGAAGCGCTTTTTCGTGCGATAGACTATAGCTACCAAGCGATGATGGATTCAGGCTATATCTGGCCCGTTGTGCACGTTGAAGTGGATTATCGCCAGCCTATGGTGGTGGATACACCAACGACAGTAACCGCGACAATTGTAGAAATTGAAAACCGTCTGGTGATTGAATATCGTGCTGTGAATCCAGAAGATGGAAAACTACTGGCGCGTGGTCAAACAGTTCAAGTCGCCGTCGACAAAGTGACAAAAGAAGGGTGTTTAGCTTCCCCTAAGGTGCTTTTTGAAAAGCTGGAGGTTTCCTACCCATGGTAAAGATTTTCTCTTGCCAAGCGCTCGTCATGAGCGCCACGCTCCTTTCTCTTTCTTTTGGAAGTCACGCTCTCTTGGCTGCGCCCGCAAGTAGCGCCCCAGCACCAGTGAAAGTGGTAGAACAGAGCACTTCTTCGCCAGAAATTGCGCGTATTCTCAAAAACGCCATGCTCACAGATGCGCGTTTTACGATGCGCCGTGCCCTAAATATCCAAGGACTCACCCTCACCTCTCGCGGTGAAGTGCATCAAAAGCGCGATGGGAATTGGCTCTGGGAACAAAAGCAACCCTTCCCTCAGAAGTTAGAACTCACCAATGAAGAAATCTTGATGAGTGTAGCAGGAGACCCTGTGCAGGTAGTGCGTTTGGATAGTAACCCCGTACTCTACGCGTTTGCTTCAACGCTTAAGGCACTTTTGCGCCTTGATGTTGCAACGCTCGACAAGACTTTCCGAGTAGAAAAATTTGTCAAAGGGGATGCTAATACCCCCTGGCAACTTTTCTTAACGCCCAAGGAAGGGGTCTTCCAGAAAATTCTCAAAAGCGTGACCTTAACTGGACGCGCCAAACTTGAACGTGTGCAATTCACAGACGCCGATCGTGGCGTGACGGACATCACCTTTACCCCGATGTAAACCGCTGTTAGTAGAGCTATTTCCGCGTATGTCCATCACGAAAGCAAAAACTCTCACCGATCCCACTGCCTCTTGGCTACCCCGACCACTTTGGGGGTGGCTATGGGTAGCCGTGGTTGTGGCAACTTTGCTCTCAATTGTGCTCACTTGGCGTAACGACCGACTCCAAACCGATGTGGTGTCGCTTCTCCCTGTCACAGAGGACCTCAACAAGGCTTCAGAGGGAGAGTCTCGCTACTTTAATGACCTAATTTCAGGACAAGTGGTTTGGGTGGTGAAGGCTCCCGTTTCTTCGGTTAAAACTTTCTATCAAACGTTAGAGAAATCGGGAGATTTTACTTCCTTGCAAGGGCCTCTTCCCGATGACCAGCAAAACGCTTGGGGTAAGGCCGTCATGTCGCTACGCTTGGGGCTACTTTCCCCAGACATGGCGACAGAGCTAGAGACGAAAGAAGGCTCAGAGCGATTTATTCGACAGACGCTCTCGCAGCTCTTCTCCCCACTGGGAGCCCCAAGCTTGTCGGAATTGACGGCAGATCCCTTTTTGCTCATTCGCCATTTGCGCCTGCAAAAGGGGGGACTCTTTCCAGTCAGTATTCATGAGGGCTGGCTTTCGGTTTCCGACCCCGAAACGCAAGAGAAATGGTTTCTCATTGCGGGACGTTTGAAGCCCACCATTGCCGCAGGTAGTGGCGCATCAGACTGGGTCGCCAAAACGCTCGCAGAAGAAAAGGCACTACTTGCTAGTATCCCGGGCGCTCAACTCTTTCATCAGGGAAGTGTCTTTTACTCCGCTTGGGCAAGTGAAAGCGCTAAGGCTGACATCAATCTCTTGGGCGGGATTAGCCTTGTGGGGCTCACGTTGCTTTTGTGGATTGCCTACCGTAGTTTCACGCCACTCTTTTTATGTCTTTTCTCTATTCTCACTGGCGCGGTGATGGGGATTGGCGCAACGCTACTTGTTTTTGGCAGCATTCACACACTCACCCTCGTGATGTGCGTGAGCTTGGTGGGGATTTGTGCTGACTACACCACTTACTATGTCGCAAGACGCCGCTATTTTGGACGATACGAGACGCCTCTCACGAGCCTTTTTGTTTTACGCCCTGGTCTTCTGCACGCCATCGTGAGCACAGCGCTTGCCTATGGAGTGATGGTGGTGGCACCCTTCCCAGGTTTGCGGCAATTAGCCATTTTCTCTGTCGCTGGACTCTGCGCTTCTTGGCTCACGGTTTATCTCACGTTCCCATGGTTAGTAAAGCGCGTTCCTACTGCTGATACCCCTCGCTTGGTGCTCTCACGTTGGCCTAACCTCTGGAATCGTTTCCCACGCTTAGGTATGAGCTTGACGGTTCTTGCAACCGTTGTCGCCCTCACAGGGTTATGGCACACAAGCTACAATGACGATCTGCGTATGTTGCAAACGCCCTCTCAAGAATTGGTTGCTCACGAAGCAGGGCTCAAAAAACTGTTAGCCCGAGACTTCTCTCAAACGGGCTTTATTGTTCGAGGAGACTCCGCCCAGACTGCGCTCCAAAATGTCGAAGCCCTCGAAGAGAAGCTAAACGCCTTAAAGGCGCAAGGGCTCGTGCGCCATTGGGTCAATACCTTCCCTCTTTCGGAAAAAACACAAGAGAGAGTGCGGGACGCTCTCGCAAAATTACTCCCTCGTTTAAGCACAACCTATGCGGAGAGTGGGCTACCCACTGTTGAGACCTCTACCCTACCCAATGTGATCTATTTTGAAACCTGGGAAACGTCGCCCTTGGGAGAAGAAAATTCGAGGTTTATTTACCACGCTCCCAACGGGGCGGTGAGCCTTTTAATTCCCGTCTCGGGAGTGAATGGCGCTACGAGTGAAGACGCTCTTGCCAAAGTCGCTCAAGAGATGCCAGAGGTGGTATGGCACAATCGCCGTGTAGAACTCGAAAAGACTTTTGCAGCCACCAAGAAAACGCTAATGGTGCTACTGGCTATTGCTTGGGTTGCCGCTGCGGTGAGCCTTATTCGTCGTTTTGGCCTCAGAGCTGGTCTACTTGGGGCATACACCGTGGCGCTCAGTATGCTCGCTTCGCTCGCCGCAACAACACTTTTAGGCCTGCCAATCAATCTCTTTAGTCTTTTTGCGCTCATTTTGATTTTGGGCATCAGCATCGACTACGTGGTTTTCTTCTTAGAATTTCAAAACGCCGCTGAAACCACGCTAAGAGCCATGATCGTGGCGCTCACTTCAACGCTAGTCTCGCTTGGTATCTTAACGTTGAGCCATACCGCTGCAGTCATGAATTTGCCGCAAAATAGTGAAGCAGAGCAGGAGGCGTCCCCTAGCTTTTTTGTCGCTCGTGAGAAGACGCTTCCCCTTCCTACTCTCGTATGTGAAAAGTCCGATAGCAAGCCAGAAAGTACCCTTCTTTCTTTCAAGTACCAAAAAGAAAGCCACAGCTTGATTGTGGTAAGTCGTTGTCAAGACGGTGTACTCACAATGGATGGACTCCTTCCTACAGGGATTGCGCTTTTTAGCCTAACGTGGGAAGGAAAGACAGTTGACGCGAAGGTCAAACTACCCGTGCCCAATGCCCCTGATCCTAAACAAATTCTGGGTGACTACCTTTTAGCACATTTACCCCTTTCTTTCTGGGAGGCACTCTTGCCCCAGGGCTACACCATGAAAGATGTCAGCTCTACGGAACGCACTTTGAGTGGTCCGCAAGGGCTACTTGAAACGATTCGCTATAGCGTGGATTCGGGAAACAGAGTCCCACGCAACGTAGAGCAACATCATTTTGGCTATACGATTACGCTTACGCCCGTTGAAGGCATTGAAAATACGCACTGAGGAGTAGCATGCTTTACGTTAATCACTTTTCTTTTCTCAACGCGCTGGGAAACACTCCAGAAGAGATTCTCCAACATTGGGAGGAGAATACGAGTCCAGGGATGAAACCCGCTTATGGTGTGCTAGGTAAAGAAAATCAGCCTCTTTACGGTCATGTATGTGCTGAGCTCCCTGCAGTGCCCGCTGAGTATAGCCCAGAGCACGCCTCGCGCAATAACCAACTATTGCTCGCCGCACTTAAAGATAAAGAGAGCATTTGGAAGCGTTTCTTAGCGAATACCCGTGCCGATCGCATCGGTGTGATCTTAGGTACGAGTACCTCTGGCTCTGAAGAAGCGGCGGGTTATATTGCTAGTGTCCTCTCCGAAGCCTCAGAGAACAACCTACAGCCCTTTTCTAGCTACTCCCAAGAAATGGGCGACCCTGCACGTTTTCTCGCACAGTACCTCAATATCAAAGGCCCTGCTTATACAATTTGCACCGCTTGCACCTCGAGTGCCCGAGCCATTATGAGTGGCGCTCGCCTCATCGAAGCGGGTGTGATTGACGCTGCCATTGTAGGCGGAGCGGATTCCTTTGCTCGTATGCCATTAAATGGCTTTGATGCGCTGGGGGTGCTTTCCTCTGAGCTTACTCAGCCTCTTTCTGCTGATCGCTCTGGCATCACCATTGGCGAAGCGGTGGGCTTAATGTGGCTCTCCAAAGAACCCATCTCACCCGATGTTTTTTCTGGTGTGAAATCGCGCCCTATTACCTTATTGGGCGCTGGAGAGAGTTCTGACGCTTATCATATGTCCTCTCCTGAACCACATGGGAAAGGAGCGGAAGGAGCTATACGTCGCGCGCTCTCTAACGCAAACCTCACACCAGACGAAATTGACTACCTTAATTTGCATGGCACGGGTACACCGCAAAATGATGCCGCCGAGTGCGAAGCGGTTTATCGCGTGTTTGGAGACAAGGTTCTGGTAAGTTCCACCAAACCTTTGACTGGTCATACCTTAGGCGCCGCAGGCATCACAGATGCCTTACTCGCGATTTTGACGCTTTGCAGTCCAGTGACTCTACCTGCACAGCTACGGGATTCCACCAAAATTGATCCACAGCTAGCCACAGTTAATTGGGTGAAGAAAGCTACACGAGTTGCCCCCAAACGTGTCATGAGTAATAATTTTGCTTTTGGCGGAAATAACACTTCGCTTATTTTTGGTTCTATTCAAGACTAGTCATGGCTTCTTACCCCAACCCAGCAGAGTTTCTTTCTCATCGTCCACCAATGCTTCTTCTAAGCGAAGTGGCGTCGATTGAAGAAGAAAGCGTTCAGTGCCTCACCAAGTTAGGCGCTCAAGGCCCTCTTGCACCTTTTGCGAATGAGAAAGGACTTGTTGGGAATGAATTCATGATTGAACTCATGGCTCAGACGATTGGTGTTTGGGCAGGAAAATGGCATCAAACCCCAGAAAATACGGATCCTAATAACCCAGATGCGTTTGCCGAGATTGGGTTATTGCTGAGCGTGCGACAAGCTAAGTTTTTTATTGAACACGTGCCAAATGAGGGCGTGCTCATCATTACGATGCATAAACTGCTTCAAGAGGGACAGCTTGCGACCTTTGAAGGAGAAGTCCGCCATGGGGAAACACTGTACGCACAAGGACGCATTACGGTTTATCAGCCCCTAGAGTCAGAGCTTGAGAAGCTCTTCACTGTTTAAGCTCAGGATGATTGCTAAAAAATCCTCTTATTGCCATAAAACAAGGCATCTCTTTAGGCTTTTGCGCTAAAATTGAGCCACTTTTTTAACACTGATTTCACTAAGTTTATCCCTCATATGACTCCCTCTAAAACCCTTCTTATTACTGGCGCTTCTCGTGGTATTGGACGCGCTTGTGCGCTTGCTTTGGCGGATGCGGGCTTTAACCTGGTGCTCAACTACGCTAGCAACACCGCTGCTGCCGAAGAAGTTAAAGCCACCGTTAAAGCCAAAGGTGTCTCTGCGCGCCTTCTCCCCTTTGATGTGAGTGACCGGGCTGCTGCGCGCACCGCTATTGAAAAAGATATTGCAGAGCACGGAGCTTACTGGGGTGTCGTTGTCAACGCTGGCATTACCCGGGATGGTGCATTCCCTGCGCTTGAAGCAGAAGATTGGGACCGCGTAATTGATGTGGACTTGACGGGATTTTTCAACGTCGTACAGCCGTGTGTGATGCCTATGGTGCGCGCTAAGCAAGGCGGTCGCATTGTGACAATGAGCTCTGTCTCTGGCATTATGGGCAACCGCGGTCAAGTAAATTACAGCGCCGCTAAAGCGGGGCTTATTGGCGCAACAAAAGCCCTCGCCACTGAGCTTGCTAGTCGCAAGATCACCGTGAACTGCGTGGCCCCTGGCCTTATTGAAACCGATATTGTGGAAATGAACGAAATCGCACTCGAACACGCGATGAGCATGATACCAATGAAACGCTTTGGGCAACCTGAAGAAGTTGCCTCTCTTGTTCGTTTCTTAATGAGCGAGGAAGCCGCCTATATTACGCGACAAGTGATTTCTATTAACGGGGGAATGCTCTAATGACACGTCGTGTTGTTGTAACAGGTTTAGGAACCGTCACTGCTTTGGGCGAAAGTTGGGAAGAAAACCGTGCTGGTCTATTGGCTCGCAAGAATGCAGTGGCTCAGATGCCAGAGTGGGATATTTTTTCTGGTCTCAATACCAAGCTTGCTGCTCCCATTAAAAATTTCACACTTCCAGAGCACTATACGCGTAAGCGAATTCGCTCTATGGGACGCGTCTCTCTACTCTCTACTCGCGCCACAGAATACGCTATCGAGTCCGCAGGACTTCTTGAAGATGAATTTTTAAAGAGTGGGCGCGTTGGAATTGCTTATGGCTCTTGCACGGGGAGTACTGCCGCCGTCTGTGATTTTGCCGATATGTTGGTAAATCACAGCACGCACAAGATTACCGCCACAAGCTATGTGCAAATGATGCCACACACCACTGCGGTTAACACAGGGCTTTTCTTTGGTCTCACGGGACGTGTGATTCCGACGAGCTCAGCGTGCACCTCTGGCTCTCAAGCCATTGGCTACGCTTACGAAGCAATTCGTTTTGGGCTTCAGGATGCGATGGTGGCGGGTGGTGCAGAAGAGCTCTGCCCCTCTGAAGTCGCGGTTTTCGATACGCTTTTTGCCACAAGTACCTTAAACGACACTCCTTCTGTGACGCCAAAACCATTTGATCGCACGCGCGATGGGCTTGTGATTGGGGAAGGCGCGGGTACCCTGATGCTTGAAGAACTCGAACACGCGAAAGCGCGCGGAGCAAAGATTTACGCAGAAATTGTGGGATTTGCCACAAACTGTGATGCTACTCACATTACGCAGCCCAACCGCGTCACGATCCAACGCTGTATTGAAGATGCATTGCGTATGGCAGAGCTCTCCCCGGCAGATATCGGCTACATTAGCGCGCACGGTACTGCAACGGGCCGCGGTGACGTAGCTGAATCGCAAGCAACGGCAGCTGTCTTTGGGAATAAGACCCCTATTTCGTCAATCAAGAGTTTCTTGGGACACACGCTTGGTGCTTGTGGAGCGATTGAAGCCATCTACGCCATTCAAATGATGCGTGAAGGTTGGTTTAGTCCTACGATTAACCTCTCTGAGCCTGATCCCGAATGTGGCAACCTCGACTACATTATGGGTGAAGAGCGTCAGATCGAAACGGACTATGTGATGAGCAACAATTTTGCCTTCGGCGGTATTAACACTTCGCTCATTTTTAAGCGTTGGCAAGACTAAACGCCTCTCCTAATACGAAAAAACGCAGTTCAGTGGTTAATTCCTGAACTGCGTTTTGTTTTAAGAGCTGCTCGCCCTTCCCTCTTTAGAGAAGGGCTTTCTCTTTGGCTGCGTTATTCACGCGGGCTGAAGATCAGCTTGAAGGCTTGGATCACCACCATGAAGGCACCCACGATGAAGACCGTATCGCCCAAGATGCGGAGCCAGCGCAAGTTCACAAGAGCCAAACTCTGCATGACTTCTTCGCTACGAGCGTACCAGAGACCTTCAGAGATACTGGCAGAAGCCTGAATGATACCGATCGGCAAGAGGCTCGTCACGATCATCAACACTAGGCCCACATTCAAGAGCCAGAAGCCAGGAGCCATCAACATAGGAGAGTACTCTGCTTTTGGCTTCAAGTAGTTCGTCACCAAGAAGATGAAGCCTAAGGCCAAGAAGCCGTATACACCGAAGAGAGCGGAGTGAGAGTGCACTGCCGTCGTGTTCAAACCCTGAAGGTAGAAGAGCGAGATCGGCGGATTGATCAAGAAGCCGAAGACCCCAGCACCCAACATGTTCCAGAAAGCCACCGCAACGAAGCACATCACCGGCCAACGCAAGCGTTTTGCCCACGGAGCGGCATGCTGATAAGACCAATGTTCATAGGCTTCGTAGCCCAAGAGCACGAGCGGCACCACTTCCAGGGCGGAGAACACAGCACCCATACCCATACCGACAGAGGTCACGCCAGAGAAGTAAAGGTGGTGCATCGTGCCTGGCACGCCACCGATCAAGAAGATCGAGGCAGCGGCCAAGGTGCTCACCGTGGCCGTGCGCAAGCGCACAAGACCGAGGTTGTAGAACACAAAGGCAATGGCAGCCGTAGCAAACACTTCAAAGAAGCCTTCCACCCAGAGGTGAACCACCCACCAGCGCCAGTATTCCATGACGGTAAGAGAGGTATGTTCGCCGTAGAAGAGACCCGGGCCATAGAAGAGACCCACACCCACCATGGAGGCAATGAAGATCGCCAAGAGGTTACGGTCAGAATCTTTGTTCTTCAAAGCGTTCACGGTGCAGCGGAGCATCAAGAAGAGCCAGAGCAAGAGGCCCACAAAGAGCATCAACTGCCAGAAGCGACCAATATCCAAGAATTCATAGCCCTGATGACCGAACCAGAAGTTCAAGTGCTTCGGCAAGGTCTGAGCGATAGCGACATAGTTACCCGCAAAGGAGCCGCCTGCCACAATCAAGAGTGCCACAAAGAGAAGGTTCACGCCAAAGCGTTGGAACTTCGGATCTTTGCCGCCGTTAATGATCGGGGCTAAGAAGAGACCAGCAGTCAAGAAGCCAGTAGCAATCCAGAAGATAGCCGACTGAATATGCCAAGTACGGGCCAAGGAGTACGGGAAGAACTCTGAGGTATCGATACCGTAGAAGCCACCCCCTTCAATCGTGTAGTGAGCGACAAATCCACCCAACATCACCTGCACTAAGAAGAGCACACCCGTCAAGGCGACATACTTCCAGAGCGCTTTCTGGCTAGGCGTCAAAGACAAACGAGAGAGCGGATCCGCAGACGGCACCTTCACCTCATCATGACCCTTCTGCCAGCTGTAGCCCCAGATCATGAGACCAATACCGAAGAGAAGCACCACAATAGAGACCACAGACCAAATCACGTTTTCCGTCGTCGGCACATTTTCTATCAACGGTTCATGCGGCCAGTTGTTCGTGTAGGTGGCATCCGTATCTGGGCGGTTCGTCGAAGAAGCCCAAGCCGTCCAAAAGAAGAAAGCGGTCATGTCCTGACGATCAGATTCACCAGCCAAGGTATTGGCCTTCATGGCGAAGTGTTCACGCGTCGTTGCAAAGGCAGGATCGTCACCATAGAGCGCTACGTAGTATTTCGCCGTTTCTTTGATGGCTTTAGCGCGCGTGTCAGAGACCGTTACGCGATCGTTGGCATCGGGCTTACCGCCTTCATTATATTCCGCCTTCAAAGCAGCACGAAGCGCAGCCTGATTTTCGATCGTGAGTTTGTCGTAAGTCGTCCCAAAGCGTTCCTGAGCAGTCAAATCGAGCCAAGCGCTTAATTCACGGTGCAACCAATCGGCCGTCCAGTCTGGTGCCTGATAAGCACCGTGGCCTAAGATGGAACCCACTTCCATACCGCCAGTCGACTGCCAAGCCGTCTGACCATGGAGGATATTGTCTTTGGTGAAAAGCACTTCACCCGAAGAGGTTTGCACAACGCTCGGGAAAGGTGGTGCATGACGATAGACTTCACGCCCGGCAAAGCCCAAGAGCGTGAAGGCCACAACGAGTACTGCAATGAGCAAGTACCATAGCTTTTTATATTGACCCATAAGGATTCTCGCTTTTTTCTTTATGAAGTTGAGACGTATTTTGAGGTGCGCTTCCTACCTCAAAACAAAGGGATTTTTAAATGTTGTATTTCAAATACAACTTTTATGTTCCTCATCGTATCGAATCGTTACGCCTCGCACATCTCCCTTTTGGGAGGGGTTGACAGAACCCTCTCCACGGAGATAACTCTCCAGTATTAGTCCCTCTGAGAGAGCCTTCTTCACCCTAAGAGTCCTACTCAAAAACTAAGGAAATAACTTATTTTCATTACTTGCACAGTTGAATTAAAAAGTTTTGTCTTTATCTAAAAAGAGAAATCCGACAAAAATGCTCAACTTTTTTATTAGCAAAAAACTATAAATTTATAAAAATCAATAGCTAATTAATTTCATGCTCTTCTCTTTTTTCCCTCGCTTTCCCTAACTTGCCTTTTGTAGTACGTAAAAACTGGCATACTTCTTCCTGCATTAACGTTTTTTTGCAAAAACGACCTTTCTACTCGTTTTTCCCTAGGGCTTAGTCCCACAAGGAAAGCGCAGAATCAATAAGACCAAACTCTCTTAGCATTTTTCTTTTTCTTGTGCCTACAATCGAAGAAGAGGTCACTCCCCCAACCCCTCGTTTTTTCACTCGGAGAAGCTCCATGTATAACTTTTTAGCCGCTTTCGTGATTTGCGGCATTGTGATTCTGTTTGGCGACTTTATTTCGCGTATCACAAAGGCCTGGATTCCCTCAGTTTTTGCCTCAGCCGTGTTGATTTTGCTCGGCTACTGGACCGTGATTCCTGCGAGTCTTGTGAAAGACTCCTTCTTGATTCCCTTTGGGGCAACGCTTGGTATCTTCTTGCTCATTACTCACTTGGGGACCATTATTAGCGTGAAGCAGTTGATGGCTCAGTGGCGAGCCGCCTTGATCTGCCTCTCTGGCTTGGCTGGCATGGTGGCGCTTTGCTACTTTGTAGCGCCATTTTTTATGGATCGCGCCCTCGTGATCGCTGGTCTTCCGCCACTCACGGGCGGTATCGTGGCCGCAACGATGATGCAAACGGCTGCAACGAAGGCTGGTTTGACGGTGGCTGCTGTGTTCGCCATTGCCATGTATTGCGTGCAAGGTTTCGCTGGTTACCCCCTTACGGCTATTTGCTTAAAGCGTGAAGGCGCCCGTCTTCTTGAAGGCTATCGCAAAGGTGAATTGACGCTTTCTGAAGAAGATATGGACGCGGTGCATAGCGCCACGAAGTTGGGTGAAGGCCATATTGAAGTCTCCCCTGCTCGCCTTCCGCTCGAACTTCCGGCTAGCTGGAATTCCCCGACGATGGTGCTGACGAAGTTGGGCGTAGTGGCTTGGCTCGCGCTTGAAATCGCCCCCTATACGAGGATTTCCGCTGCGATTTGGGCTCTGCTCTTAGGTATTATTTTCTGCCGTTTGGGCTTCTTGGATCGTAACTCTCTGGTGAAAGCGAATTCCGCTGGCATCCTGATGTTCGCCTTGACGATGTACATCTTCGACGGCTTAAAGGATTGCACTCCCGAGATGCTCGGTTCTATTATCGGACCTATGATTACGTTGATTGTGATCGGTCTCGTCGGGATGTTCTTTGTAGCCTACTTCGTGGCCAAAGCCTTGAAAGTGAGCGTGCCGCTTGCTTTTGCAAACTGTTTGACCGCCCTTTACGGTTATCCGTTTGACCAGATCATCACGATTCAGACGTGTGATGCTCTCACTAAAGATCCTCAGGAACATGCCTTCTTGATGAGCCGCATGTTCCCCGCAATGATTGTGAGCGGGTTCGTCACGGTGACGATTACCTCGGTGATCATTGCAGGTATTTTTGTCAATATGCTCTAAAAAAGAAGTTAGAGCGCTTTTTGTGGACATTGAAAAATGGCGAATTTACAAGAACTTATGGCTAAATATGGCGACTATCAGGTGAAGATGCGTCGCCACTTCCACCAACATCCCGAAATCAGTTGCCACGAATACGAAACGAGTAAGCGTGTGCAGGAAGAATTGACGGCTGCTGGCATTCCTTGGAAGCAAATTGGCCTAGAAACTGGTGTTGTCGCCGAAATTAAAGGTAACCATCCTGGGAAAACTTTCATGCTCCGTGGTGACATGGACGCGCTCGAAGTGCTCGAAAAAACGGGCTGCGACTTTGCTAGCCAAAATGAAGGTGTGATGCACGCTTGCGGTCACGACTGTCACACATCGATGTTGCTCACGGCAGCGCTGATGTTGAACGAAATGAAAGATCAGATTCACGGTACCGTGCGTCTTTTCTTCCAGCCGGCCGAAGAATGCGCCAAGGGTGCTAAGGCCATGATCGCAGGTGGTGCTCTGGATGGCGTTGACGCTTGCTTTGGGATGCACGTCTGGAGTGATATTCCCGCTGGGAAAGTCTCTCTCGAAGTGGGCCCTCGTATGGCCTCTGGTGACCTCTTCAAGATCCACGTCAAAGCCAAGGGTGGTCACGGCGCACAGCCCCACCTTTGCGTGGATGCGGTTGTGGTCGGTGCTGCCATTGTGCAGAATTTGCAGACGATTGTGAGTCGCGAAACGCCGCCAACCGAAACCGCCGTGGTCTCCGTGGGGATCTTTAACGCAGGTACGCGCTTTAATGTGATTGCGGGCACCGCCTACTTGGAAGGCACGACTCGTTGCTTTAATCCTGAAATTCGCGCGAAGTTCCCTGAACAGATCACGCGTATCGCTTCGGAAACGGCAAAGACCTTTGGTGCAGAAGCCGAAGTGGAATACCTCCCGCAAGTACCGCCAACGATTAACGACGCTCGTATCAACGGCATTGCTCTTGAAGCTGCAGAGTCGATCTTTGGTAAGGATTGCGAAGCGGGTTATGGTTGCACCATGGGTGGCGAAGACTTCTCCTACTTCACGGAACGTGTCCCTGGCGCTATGGCCTTCTTGGGCGTTCGTAACGAAGCGCTTGATGCGGTCTACCCACAACACTCCAACTTCTACAAAGTAGACGAAAGCGTGCTCATTAAGGGTGCAGCACTCTATGTGCAGACGGCGCTTAACTTCTTAAACGCCGAAAAATAATCTTTCGCGTTTAAGCTAACCCGCACTAGCCTCTTGAGAAGAACTTCTTTTCCAAGAGGCTTTCCTTTTTGTAACCATCATCATTACAATTACTCACGTCCTTTTTTTCCCCTTCCGTTAACATGGCTCATACGAATGAAATTCCTAATGCGCGCTTCATAAACCGATTAGTTTGAGCGCGTCTTTTTCTGGAGATAAGCATGTCCGAAATTAAACCACTCAATATTTTGATCGTTGACACTGGCTGCAAATTCCATGGCGGTGGCAGTACGCTTAATCACGCGCTCTCACAACACGCTGCCGAGCTCTTAAAGGGCTTTGGCCACAAAGTAACTGTGACTGAGGTCGATCGTGACTTTGACCCGGATGAAGAAGCCATTAAGTTTGCCGAAGCTGACAGCATCATCGTTCAGTTCCCTGGCGGGTGGATGAGCTACCCGTGGCAGTTAAAGCGCTACATTGATGAAGTCTTTATGTGCCCCGCGATTAATCCTAACGACGGTCGTAGCCGCCATGATCACACAAGGCTCTACGGCACTGGCGGCACGCTCACAGGCAAAACTTATATGTTGAGCACAAAGCGTTCACAGAGCCCCTGCAGTTCTTTGAAGGCCGGGGCATTGATGGCGTTCTCTTCCCCGTGCACAAAGCATTCCAATTTATCGGAATGCGCCCCATCACGTCCTTTATCATCAATGACGTCTTTAAGAATCCAACGATTACCGACGACTTTAAGCGTTTTGATGAACACCTCACACGCTTCTATGGAGCTTAATTAGGGAATATTTTTTTCTCGCCTCTACGCCTTTGATTTTCAAAATCAGAGGCGTTTTTTCTATTTAATATCAAAAATATTGAGAAAAAGCATAATTTTATTGATGAAAATCACTAGATCAACGCAAAATCTACTTTAAGTCTGCTAGAGTAAAAAAACGGGAGGAAAAAAACGTTTGTGCGCTCTCTCACACAAACCGTGACCCTCATGCTCATTTTCCCCCCAGCCTGTCGTTTGTGTTTTTACTTTGTATTATGCCTGTCGTTAATCCCGAAACAGTCGTTTCTACTAAGTCTCCTGACACCCCGACTAAAAAGAAAAAACGAGGTCGTCATCCTAAAGGAGATAAAGCATTTGAATTTACGCTTCAAGTGCGCCTTTCTGATGAACAGCACAAAACCTATCAAAACTTGGGAGGTTATGAGTGGTTGCGCCATGTGCTAAACGTTGCTGCCCAAACTCCAGAAGAAGTGAGCCTTGAGCGCGAAGACGAGCCCCTCTTTATTCGTGCACTCCCCTCGACTCAAACCCCTATGACTATTCCAGAAGTGGCCATTCAAGCGTTGGGGACTGACAAGAAAGCAAAGCGAGGTAGTGCCCTAAAAGCCGCTGGCGCCCAGTTCGATCCCGTTTCTCTCTTAACTCCAAGCCCTGAGCGCTCCTTTTTCTACCAAATGCCTGATGATCGACTCCTTGACCTGGGGATTGCTAAAGGTGATATGTTGGTCGTCAAACAAGGGCTTCGTCCCCGCACAGGAGACATTGTGCTCATGGTCGATATTGATGCCACGAAGCCCACTTTCCACGTTGGGAAACTTCTCATCACAGAGGGAGAGCATTTCCTTTGCTCGGAAAACGCAAAAAATCCCTCACCCACCCTTCTTTTTTCGGACTTTCAAAAGTGTCTTTTTGGAGTGGTGGTGAGCTCGGTGAAGCATTTCCGTAAATTCTAATTTTTCCCTAGAGCGCAAAAAACGCGAACACTCCGATAAAAGAGGTTCGCGTTTTTGCTTTTCTAGCGCTGCGTGGGGCAAGGTGGTGTACACCCTGCCCTTTGCGTTACTAGCTGATGCCCAAATTAGGCGGGTTCGTGCCAGGTATAGATCGGCGGCACTTCGCCTTCCCACTTGCTCACCTGAACATTCGCCGTCGAAGCGATGTTACCGTTAGCGAGCTTAGAGGTGGGCTTATTGAGCGTCAAGGTGTTGGAGTTACCGTGAATATCGATTTCTTCACCCTTGATATCCTGCGGGGTGTACCAAGCACCGTGGTGAACCACCACAACACCAGGCATCACACGATCGGTGATGTAAGCACCAGCGAGGATCTTACCGCGGCGGCTCGAGACCAACACGATATCGCCATTTTCGATCTTACGATCCTTAGCATCAGCCGGGTTGATCCAGCACGGTTCGCGACCCTGAATGTCAGCGAAGCGGTTAGAAACCGTGCTATCCAACTGACTGTGCAAGCGATAACGGCTCTTACAGGCCATGAGCGCGAGCGGGAATTCCTTCGTGCTCGTTGCCGTACCTTCCGTTGGCTGGAAGTAAGCCGGGTGACCCAAACAGTCATCGTACTTATAAGAAGCGATCTTGGGCGAGAAGAGCTGAATCAAGCCACTTTCCGTACCGAGAGCGTTAGCCTTCGGATCCTGACGGAATTTACCCATCTGGATGTAGTTGCGGTCTTCAGGCTTCACATCGAACATCACATAGCCCTTCTTCCAGAAATCGGCAAAGGCAGGCATATTGACGCCAATCTTCGCACCAAAGCCACGAGCGTCGGTGTAGAGTTTTTCAATCCACTGTTCGATCGTACGACCTTCCGTGAATTCCTTTTCCACGCCTAAGCGTTTGGCCAATTCGGAGAAGATCCAGTAGTTGGGCTTGGATTCCCACTGCGGTTCGATCGCTTGCTGCATTGCAACGAAGCCGTCATTGGTGTAGGTACCAATGTTGGTAATGTCGTTCGTTTCAAACGTCGTGCAAGCCGGCAACACAATGTCAGCGTGACGAGCCGTAGCCGTCCAGTTGATATCAGAAACCACCACGCAGTCAGGCTTACGGAAGGCTTCCGCAACCTGGTTCGTCTGCGGTTGGTGAGCAAACGGGTTACCACCAGCCCAGAAGACGAAGTGCACTTCAGGCAACTTCATTTTCTTGCCGTCAAAGTCAATTTCCTTACCCGGGGTCAAGAAGCAGTCAGCAAAGCTTGCCACTGGCACAACCAAACCTTCCGGATACGGAACCTTCACAGGGCGAGCGGGTTTCACGCTAGCGCTAATCGAGCCCAAGAACGGAGCATGAGCCAAGGGGGCACCACCGTTGGAGTACTGGTAGTTCGTACCCATACCGCCACCAGGCAAGCCGATCTGACCCAAAACAGCTGCGAGAGCATAGCCCATCCAGTGGAACTGTTCACCGAAGTCGATACGCTGGATACCCCAGCCCATCATGATCATCGTGCGATGTGCGGCCAAGTCTTCAGCCAAAGCGCGGATCTTTTCAGCAGGCACACCAGAGATTTCGGCTGCCCATTCTGGTGTCTTCTTCTTGCCGTCTCCTTTACCAGCAACGTAGTCCAAGAATTCCTGATAGCCAGAGGTGTATTTCTTCAAGAAGGCCATATCAGCCTTGCCCGTATCCACCAAGTGGCAGATCATACCGAGCATCATCGCGGTGTCGGTACCAGGACGCGGAGCGATCCATTCGCTATCCAAGTATTCAGCCGTATCAGGCTTCAACGGGTTGATGGCGTAGGTCTTCACATCCTTCTTGCCCTTCAAGGCACGGAGGTAGCCAGCGCAGTTGTGGATCGTGGTGTACCAGTCGATGTCGTTCGTGACGATCGGGTCAGCACCCCAGAAAACGATACGCTGAGAATTCTGAATCACACTATCCCAGCTCGTGCTACGTGGATCACCCGTTCCCACCACATAGGGGAGAATGCAAGAAATAGCAGCCGTAGAGTAGCTGTTACGGGTCTTAATGTAGCCACCGCACAAGTTGAGCAAACGCTGGAGAAGCGGAATGGAACCCTGCACCTTACCAGTACTCATCCAACCGTAGGAGTGACCCCACACGGCGGCAGGACCATACTTGTCATAAACACCAGCCATTTCGTTGGCAACCAATTCAAGGGCCTTGTCCCAAGAGACACGGACCCAGCGGTCGCGACCACGCTTAGCACGGCTCGAGTGACCTTCCTTCAAATAGGATTCACGAACCATCGGGAAGCGAATACGAGCGGTGTTGTACGGAAGTTCACACAAACCATTCAAATTGACGCTAGGTGCATAGTCATGTTCAAACGGGGTCAAGTGAGTCAACTTGCCACCCTGAACGTGAGCACGTGCAACGCCCCAGCGGTTAGCCGTCATGACTTCACCTTCGTTGATCGTGGACTTACCCAAATCAAACGTGCCAGACAATTTCAGATCAGGCGCTTCCAACTTATCGATTTGCTGGAATTTAGCAGTGCTTTTCTTCGCGGCGGGATTGTCGGCTAAGTTGCGTACACCTTTTTCACCCGGCACCACAGCAGCTTGTGCGGCGGGGATGGTGGCAGCAATACCAGCTGCAGCCGAAGAGGTGAGGAAATGACGGCGGGTTAACTTTGGCATATTAGTACCCTTCAATGCGTTAACGGTGAGCGAGAAGAAATCTGCCCAACGCTCTCAAGGGGTGGTCGAGGGCCGGGATTATGCGAGAGGACTTCTTCTCATAAAAGAAAGGGCAGACCTCTACCAAAAGAGATGTGTCCCTCCCTGCTTAAGGATTAGTGTAAGCAGAAAAAATCTCACCGTTGCATCTAATACTAATTAGGTAACGATTTTTTCATTGACCTCAATCATAAAGACATTAACAAGAGCGCTATTCCTCTAGTGAATAGGCGAAGTAGTCGATTTCAGGGGTAATCCCTAACATTAAATTGTTTACTTAATTTTTATCAGCAATTATTAACCCTGCGATTTTTAAGGTATATTTCCTTAAATTTTTTATTGACTTTTTCTTTTAAGACTTCAAAGTGTTCACTTGGCGTAGCTGCCCTGGGGTCATGCCAAAGACATTTTTAAAGGCCGAAATAAAGGAGGAAGTCGTTTCATAGCCACAGTGTTGGGCAATCGTACCAATATTGACTTTTTCCATCACCATGGGAAGACTCTCAAGTAAATTAAGATGCAGTCGCCACCGCTTAAAGGAAAGCCCTGTTTCCTTCAACACAAGCCGAGAAAGCGTTCTCTCAGTCATATGCACCGATTCCGCCCACTCTGCATTGGTGCGTTTTGCGTTTTCTTTCTTCGAAAATTCTTCGACTAATTTTCTCAAGACAGGATGATTGGGTACAGGAGCAAAACTCACAGGAAGTGACTGCGCCAGCGTGAGCTGCTCCAATATGACTTTCGCTATTGCCTCGTAGTGGTGACGCCCTACTTCTTCGGGGCGTGCTTGCGCAAAATAACGAATCATTTCGTAGGTCATGGTATTAATCATCAGGCGAGCTGGCTTTTTGGGTAATTTTTTCACGAGCTCTGCGTTGGCTTTCACCATGAAAAAGACGGATTCTGCCCCAGGAGCGAGTTCCCCGCTATGGAGCACGCCAGCAGGCACCCACACGACTGAGCGCACAGGAACTGCCAAAACTTCTTTCTCAAGTTGGATATTGACTTGGCCTTGCACAGCAAGAGTAATTTGTCCTGTGCGGTGCTTGTGGAGCACCAATTCACGCTCATCGCAATTAACAACGTTAGCAGCAGAAGCGATAAAGGGCAGCTCTTCGGTTTCTAAATTTTCTGGCCATCGAGTAGGAAATGTTGTGCCCATCGGATTTTCTCCTATCTCCACAGGGGGTCTTACCTTTATTTTGACGCGTTTCTCAGCTTTTTCCACCCACTTCTTTTAGGTGCAAAAAGGGCGACCGATTCAGAAGCTTTATCACAACCCTTCCTTCACAGTCGCCCCCAGGAGATATCTCTTCAAGATGAAGAAACAATGACTCCGTTACGGTACTTTGTACTGGATTTCATGGCAGGTAGAACAAGCGTTTTGAGAAGGCTTGTGTCCCTGATGGCATTCCAGACAGTTAAGACCCACTAAGTGGTTGTAGTGCGGATCAGGCGTTACACCTTTTTTCTTGGTGCGTTCCGCAACCTGATCAAGACTTCCATGGCACGTTGTGCAAGCCGTCATAGGCACCTTTGCGCCTGGTGCTGGAGACTTATCCCTGTGGCACGATGCACAAGCCACACCACGACCCACGTGGCGATCTGCCAAGAACGAGTCCGTTTGAGCCCAGAGGCTAGCGGACGCCACAACTAATGCGCCAAATAACGCAGTTTTTAATAACGATTTTTGCATAGCTCTCTCCCGATTATCCATGTGCTTTTGCGCGAGCCGTTGCGTGACGAGCTGCCACACGGCCAAAGACCATGCAGCCCCCTAACTGGTTACCACCGATGTCATCGTGCACCCAGACACCACCAGCGGCGGCACCTGCGGCATAAAGCCCTGGTACAGGTTCATCTTCCCAGGTCACCACGTTAGCGTTCACGTTGATCTTCGGACCACCCATGGTATTAGCCATACCACCAGCAGCTGGGATCATATAGAACGGGCCCTTTTCAAGAGCATGAGGCGTAGCAAATTCGTACGGAGGATCGAGTTCTTTTGCCTTACCTGCTTTCACAGCGGCATTGAATTCTTTCACCGTTTCTTCGAGAGCTTTTGCCGGAACGCCAGCAGCCTTCGCTACGTCGGCAATCGTCTTGCCACTCGGGACTTTGTAGCCCAAGTTGGCAAAGCGTTTGAGAGTCTTAGTTAAAATTTGGTCATTATCATCAGCATCGCTACCAATCAACATGAAGGAGCGATTGTCTGGCGTGAGGTTGGCGATACCTTTGGCCTTAGGCACTTGAAGCCAATCTTCTGGCAAGAAGCGCTTACCAGCAGTGTTCACCTGAATACCGTAGCCCGCATGCATCAAGGGAGACGGATTCGCGTGCCCAGTCGGCGTGATCGGACCCGCATAGAACTGGTCCAAATAAACCAACTTCGCACGAACTTGCATACCCATAGTGATATTTTCACCCACGCTCCAAGGAGAGGCGCGCATCACGAGGTTATTTGCCCACGGACCAATCCAAGCACCCGTCATAGCAGTATTGGCACCGTAGCCACCCGTCGTCAAAATCACTCCACCCTTGGCAAGATAATTCTTGCGACCTTCAGGTGTATGGCAAGAAACGCCTTCAACTTCGTTATTTGCCGTAACGATGAGTTCGATCGCGTTCGTGTTATAGCGAATCGGAACTTTCTTTTCGTTTAAGGCTTTAAGCAAGCAGCGAATTAACATCGAACCGCCTGTAATGCCGTTACCTTGCGAAATCACGCAACGAGAAAGCTCTGGTGAGGGAAGGTTTTCCCAAAGCTTGAAAGGTACGCCTTTCTGAATCAACCAATTGACACCCTCGCCCGCTTCTTCTGCGTAGAGTTTGATCAATTCAGGGTCGGACTTATAGCGAGAGAGTCGCATCATGTCGGCGACAAAAGCTTCCTTGGTGTCTTCTGGGTGATGCTTTTGCATGTCGCTACCCACTGCTGCGATCCAACCCGAAGAGTACACCGTCACGCCATCAGGGCGACCGCGCTTTTCGAGCAGAACGACGTTAGCGCCCTTTTCTGCGGCTTCCAGTGCAGCACACATACCAGCCATACCTGCACCAACCACCACGACATCAAACGTTTCCGTTGGGAATTCCGACTCACCACTATGAGACGAGCCTTTTGCAAACACATCGGTTAAACCGACAGTCATACCTGCACCAAGCAAGCTACCTTTTAAAATTTCACGACGTTTTAATTGCATCGTTATCTCCTTCAATTACTGCGCATACAGGATACAGAAGTGACACTGGACGTTATGTAAGGGGTTAGTCCTGTGCTCACCATTTAGCCTAAGTCAGGAGAATTACTTAAACAATCCTTAAATTGGACAACTTATACGGCAATCCTGCCAAACAGCCTTTTTTCTTTACTTAGGGAAAAACCCTCAATTTTCAGCAGGTTAGGAGATTTTTCTTTCTTTTTTTTGGGGAGTCTGTAAGTCAAATCTAATACCCCATTTTTACCCAATCCCTTCTCATAATGGACAGATAAGGGACTGAGACTCATCAAAATTGTTTGCTTTAGAAAGAAGATTGAAAAGAACAAAGTAGGGAAAAGCGGGCAAGAAGAAAACTCTTCAATAGTTAAAGGTTAACAATAGTATAGTTAATACTAAACCTTTGTAATCACCCTCTTGCAGAAGAAAAAAAGAGCGTCTCAGGTAGCGCGCAGAGAGACACTCGAAAAGGAGCAAAAGAGGATGGAGCTAGAAATCGTCTTTTGCCTCTTCTCTGAAAGCGTGTCGTTACGCGCCACCTTTGACGCTCCCTTCTAGGAGACAACTTAGGAGAGAAGTTGATGAAAAAGCTCGTCAGGCTTGGTGAAGTCGGCACTATGACCTAAGAATGGCACCGACTCCACCTCGCGCTAACTTTTTAGGCTTCCTTGTAGCCCGTCACATACTTCCCGGCCATAAAGCCAGAGGTATGCGCAAAGCCACAAGCATTGCCACCACAGTAGAAGGCACCGTGCACCCCTGCCACGATTTCACCTGCTGCGTAGAAGCCAGCAATAGGCTTCAAATCCCAGCCGAGAACTTCAAAGTGCTCGGTCACTCGCACACCACCCGAGGAGAGGTTATTCCACGGGAACATGCGAATTAAGTACCAAGGACCGTCTTTCAACTGATACTGCTGGTCAGAGCGACCAAACTGCAAGTCATTCTTCGTTTCAACGGCCTTATTCCAAACTGCGAGCTGCTTCTTGAGCCCATCGAGTTTGACGCCCGACTTCTCGCAAAGCTCTTCCAAGGTGGCACACTTCCAGAGGTTTTCACCCTTGGCAAACTCTGCTTCTACGCGCTCTGGCGGGCGGTTGACCACAAAGCGAGCACCATGCTCATCGACGATATTGCGCACAATCGCAAGCCCTAGTCCAAGACCCTCAGGTTTCACACTTTCGCTCACGCTCTTGAGTTTTGCAAAGTCCTCCTCGCTAATCGCGGGACCGTTATCCGCCACAGTGACACTCACCTCTTTTTCAGAAAGATTGAGCGTAATGCTCACCTGCGCTGCAGCTTTATCTTCTTTATTGGTGAGCGCTTCGTGAGCGTTTTTGAGAAGGTTAATAAAGAGTAGTTCAACCTCTAGCCCATGCCCCATGATCATGACACCTGGTGGCAGAGGATTGGGAGAAAGCACCATTTTGCCGACACGGAAAGATTCACTTTCGCGCACTGCAGCCATAATGGAAGCTGAGAGGTCGACCGGCTCGTGCTCCGAGAGATCTCTTTTGGCATAGGAGCGCACACGATCCACAATCGTTGCGATGCGCTTTGCTTCGCGCTCGGCTCCACTCACTGCCTGATCAATCACGGTATCGGGCGTCGCTGCGCTCGCTCGCTTCCTTCCCTTCTCCACCGTGCTGCAACTTCCACTTGAGAATAGCGGTGTAGTTAATGACAGAGGTCACGGGTTGCTTTAACTCATGCGCAATCATGGCACAGAGTTGGCTAATCGCCCCCATACGTTCCATTTGTTTGAGTTTTTCACGAGTCGCGAGCTCCGCCTTTTGGAGCTTGTCGCGCTCCGTTAAACTCACTTGAAGTTCTGAAGTGCGACGACGCACTAAGCAGCGCAGACGCCACTCGTTTAAAAGAAGGAAGGCAAGAATCGCCACGGCGCCAATCACGTAGGCCTGATAGCGTGCCCAAAGAGAGCTGAGTGATTTGTCGTCTAGGTAAGACCACGCTCCCAAATGTAGTTTTTCTTGAAGGGCTCTCACACTGTGAAAGTCGCTCGTGACCTGCCAGGAGTACCCTGCTTCGTCAGGTATAGTCCCCAAAAGTGCAATGGCAATGTCCTTTGAAAGCTCAGGATCCGTGTCAGGCAGTGCCGCAGCAATCATGTCGGGGAAAAGACTGGTGGAATGTTGGCGGGCAAGTGAGTCTTCTTTCTTGATATTAAGAACGCGTAGTGCGCCTTTAGCCAGCAAACCATCCTTTTCTGCGCGCTCGACCAAACACGCAGGCACAATCCCAGCGTCATAGTGCCCTGAAAGCACACCTGAGAGCACGTTTGGCATCCCATAGCCAAAGAAATCGACCGTAGAAAAATAGCGCCTTGCCTCGGCTGGCGTGAGATTCATTTCATCGTTTAGCGCGAACCAGCCATCCAATGCATTAGGGAGTGTGGCAAGAAGCTTTTTCCCAGCTAAATCCGGAATCCCCTGCAGGTCTTTACGATCGCTTCGCACGACAAGAGCTCCACCCACTGAGCGGCTGGGGTCCTTAGCAAGGCTGATTTTGCGCGTTGCAATTGGGTGTACAGCCACTTTGTCCATCAAGGTGACAACAGAGGCAACAGGTGCCACGAAAACATCTGGCTTAGCAAGCGCAAGATCGCTCTCAAGCGTCAACCCTGAAAGACGGGCAACGGTAATGCGACGATTGGGAAGCGCTTTTGAGAGGGCATTGACCATCGGGTCAATGGTGGAAGCCACGAAATCGGGCTCTGCGGATTCCACAAACCCGACAACAACGGGAGGAAGAGGAGGTGCATAGTCAGGAGCAGCGCTCAAGGTGGACACGACTCCTGAGAGCATGAGTGCGCAGAGCGCCATGCGGGCGCCCTGTTGATAGCTAAAAGGTTCCCCTTCTCTCATAGCACTCTATGAGCCAAAGCCTTATGCCTTGACCTGAACAGTTGCCCCATCAGCAGCCTGAAGTGGCAAAACTTTAAACTGTGGATATTCCTCACGCAGTGCCTTCAAGACCTTTTGGGCAACCTCATCGGAATCCGCCACTGCCATCAAGGTCGAACCAGAACCGCTAATAAAGAGCGTGGCAGCACCATTGGCTTTGGCAATCTCACGGACTTTTTCATAGTCTGGAATTAACGTCGCGCGCAAGGGTTCATGCAAGCGGTCTTCGCAAGCTGCGGAGAGCAACGAGGCACTTCCCTTTTCGAGCGCCTTAGCCGTGGCCAGAGCGTGCGAAATATTAAAGACCGCGTCGGCAAAAGGCACCGTAGGCTTTAAGAGGCGGCGTGCTTCATGCGTGCTTACTTCATAATTGGGGATCACCGCAATGAAGTGCCAACGAGCGTTAATGTCGTAGGGAAGTGACTTCGCTTCGCCTTCGCTCACAAAACTCGCGCAAAGCCCACCAAAGAGCGCTGGGGCAACGTTATCAGGATGACCTTCTAGGGCATTCAAAATCTGAAAGAGTTCCTGATGGTCTAAGCGGTTCCCTAAAAACACATTAGCCGCCAAAACACCAGCCACAAGGCAGGTGCTCGAAGATCCCAGTCCACGTGCTACAGGCACTTCAGCGTTAATTTGAATCTTGACGCCAGGAGGGACTTCACCCACTTTGTCGTAGACGCACTTAAAGGCTTGCCAAACGAGATTATCCTCATTGGCATATTCTGCGGGGCAGCCTTCAATGACGAGCTTTCCAGCAGGTTCAAAGACAAATTCACTCCAAAGCGAAAGGGCCAACCCCATGCAGTCAAAGCCTGGGCCAATATTGGCCGTCGTCGCAGGCACTTTTACCGTCACTTTTATCATTTTTTCTCCCTAGTGGCGTTCTTACTTGAAGATACGATTCATGGCGCCTTCCACGAAGCTGTCCATCTGAGCGACTTCGAGAACATCCGTGTGGCGCACAGGCTTTTCACGCAAACTGCTTAACGCGACTGGTGGATTAGTCTTGGTACGCTCTTGAAGCTTGGCCATCACTGCAAAGTCATCGAGTCCGTCGCTTCCGCCCTTCACAATCGCGCCATAGACATCACGGCTAAATTTGTAGGGGCTAGCGGTCGAGAGCACCACCATCGGTACCTCATCTTCTTTCACTTCACGCGCAACTTTGACCGCAACAGCCGTATGCGGATCAATCACGCGACCTTCTTTTTCCCACACTTCACGAATGGTTTCGCGCGTTTCATCGTCGGTTGCAAAGCCGCAGAAGAAGGTGTGCTGAATTTCACGAAGCATATTAGCGGGCACCTGATAAACACCTTCTTCTTTCAAGTCTTTCATGAAAGCCGCAACCTGTTCGGTGTTCTTTCCAGAGACGTAGTAAAGGAGACGCTCTAAATTGCTCGAAATCAGGATGTCCATGCTGGGGCTGATCGTCTTTTCAAAGTTGCGACGGCGATCGTAAACACCAGTCAATAAGAAGTCGGTTAACACATGGTTGGCGTTACTCGCCACCACCAAGCGACGAACCGGTAAGCCCATCAGTTTGGCAAAGTAACCCGCCAACACGTCGCCAAAGTTCCCCGTCGGGGCGGCAAAGTCGACTTCGTCACCCAACTGGATAGCACCCTTTAAGAGCAACTGACGGTAGGCATCAAAGTAGTAAACCACCTGGGGAGCCAAACGACCAATGTTGATAGAGTTAGCGCTCGAAAGGCGCACATCGGCGCGAGGAGAACCTTTCTGGAAGAGTTCTTTCACTGCGCTTTGCACATCATCGAAATTCCCTGTAACAGAGGCCACTGCCACGTTTTCGCCCGCCTGCGTCACCATCTGCAAGCGCTGAATATCGCTTACCTTCCCTTCTGGGTAGAAAACAGCAATGCCAATATCTTTCACGTCTTGGAAACCTGCCAAGGCAGCTTTACCCGTGTCACCACTCGTCGCGGTCGCGATCATCACCTTGTCCTTTTTGTCTTTGAGACCCAAGGACATCAATTGTGGCAATAAGCAAAGGGCTAAGTCTTTAAAGGCAGACGTGGGACCGTGATAGAGCTCAAGCAACCAGTCGCGACCTAAAGGGGTCACTGGCGTAATTTCTTCCGTGGCGAACTTCCCTCTATAGGCACGTTCCACAGCACCTGTGAGCTCATCAGTTGAAAAATCATCAAGAAGAATGGAGAGCACCCGCACTGCGAGGCTACTGTAGGATTCGTTAGCGAGCGTAGCGAGATCGATTTTTTTCTCGCCCAACGCGTCACTCACAAAAAGACCACCATCATCGCTCAACCCTTGAACAATTGCCGTACGAGCGTCGACGGCATGATCGGTAGAGCGCGTGCTGTGATAAAGCATAATTTTTCCTTCTTACTTGGCAATAATTTTCGAGGCAAAATCAGCCCCTTAAAGACAAATATCTTTTCATTGTTGCACATTTCGTGCTCAAGGGGGATTTCTGAAGAAGACTTGTTAGTGCTCTACCCTTCTGAAGAACGCTTCTCCGCTTTATTGACGGAAACGTTGATATCCCCAGCCAATTAGCATCAAAACGAGAAAAATAGCGACAACAGCGCAGGCTAAGAGGCAGCATGACGCCGTATCCATGAATTTCCACTGAGGAATGAGATACCAACCATCCGCAGATTGGTAGAGGTGAATAAAGTAGGCCTGAATATCAGAAAGTTCCGCCCCACGCGGCACAATCGGCGCATCGTAACCGCAGTCGCCCGTTGGTTTAAACCAACTTGGTGCCCACTTGTCGAGTGGCAAACCAAAAGGGAAAGCGGGCTCTGAGGAACACCCCTGCATCCCAAAAAGGTCGTCCATATCGTCAGAGTGGACAGCGTGATGCATTTTTGCTAAATGAACAGCAGAAAGTGTCGTGTAGATGAGCCCATAAATACTCACCACATAACCTGCCAACTTCAGTAGCACCGCTTTCGGATTGATCATCGCAATGATGGCACCCAACGCAATCACTAGATTTCCATAACGGATAAAGACACACTGCTCACAAGGATGCATGAAAAACCATTCTTGGAAAATATAATGTGCCACTAGCACCATCGCAATCATCGCTGCGGCAATAATCCCCCAAGGCCAACGGGTATCCTGCCAATCAGCCAAGGTGTTTAATGGATCATGGGCGAGATTTTTAAAGAAACGAATCATGGTGCTACTTTTCGTGCGAAGTTAAAGAGGAAGGACTCTGTCATTTCGCTACAAAGTCCTTCTAGAAAGAGAATAAATTAAGGCAACGCTTTGAGTTCTTTGATGGTCTCAAACATCGCATCAAGGCTACGAATGCTCTTAATCATGATGAGATATTTGCCGTTGACAACGTAGGCAGGAATCCCCTGAATCTTAGCAATGGCATAACTGTTAGACCACTCTTTTCTCAGAGCTTGCACTTCGGGAGAGGTACGTTCTTTATTGAATTCGTCAAGCGTGACGCCAGTCGCCTTTGTGAGCGTTTCTAAGAACTGCGCTTCCCCGCCGTCCCAACGTTCGCCCATGCGATGATAGTCACCGTAGAGCGTCTTCGTGGCTTTAGAGAAAAGACTATCTGGGGACTCAATATCGCGTCCAGCTGCTTTGTCCTTCAAGAGACAGACGATAAAGAATTCCGTTGCCACAACGCCATACTTTGCGCGAGTTTCTAAGTGCACGGGCTTAAATTTCAAGCCCAATTCTTTTTCAACACGCGGCAAAAGCTTGGGATCTACGCGGTCGTCATACTTGTAGCAAAATGGGCAATCGTAGCTAAAAATTTTGATTAAGGTCCCTTCACTATTGGGAAACGGAGTTTCAAGCTTCACATAGTCTTCGCCTTCAGTGAGTGCAGAAGCAGGTAAACTCATCCCCATCAATGCCGTACCCAGTGCAACGGCCATCAATTTCAACGTATTGCGACGTAACATTCTTATTCTCCAAACCTCCTCACTTTGAGGAAGGTGAAGGGTAGCCAGTTTCGCAACCAGCTACCCTCGTTTTTTAGTGCATCATACTGCGCTTTGAGTGAAGAGAAAAACTCTTCCCCTCACTCTTACCATCATTTACGCGGACCAAACGCCTTCACAGCGCTCACAGGCATAGCTTGGTAACCCATGGTATCTTTCAAGCGAATTTCAACAGCAGGTTCTTTTTCGCCCCACTTAAATTCATTGATAAAGGGGTTCGGCGCACCACGCATCTTTTTGGTCTGCTTATCAAACTCAACACCTGCTGTCGCAGAGTAAACCATCAACGATTTTTTGTCGGCTTGGTACTGCACAAGCGAAGTCACAGGGCTAAACCATTCGTGACCGCGTTCCTTGCCATATTCCCAAATTTGCTCAACGGTGCGATTCTTCTGGTCAATCTTGTAGACCACCGCTCGACTATATTTGTCGTCTGGGAAAACGGGCTGTTCCATCCCACGAGAGTCCCCATTGTCAAAGACAGACAAAATGAGATAGCGATCATCACTCAATTCGTCAACCTTGAAGGCGGTGTGCTGCGTCCACGTCCAATCAAAGTCACCCTCACATTTACTACCCGTGCCAGGACAATTAATCTTCTTGCCATTCTTGTCAATAGGCGTCAAAAGTTTCTGTTTCCATGGATCACGCCAGCCTTCAGGAGAGGAAAGAATCCACTTCACTTCTTTGTCGCGCCCAATTTTGACGACTGCCGACTGATGGCGAGAGGAAATAATGATGGAATCGTCCACTGGGTCGTGGTCCACTGAGTTCACGTGCACCCAGTTGCGGCCCGCACCCGTCCCAGCGATATCACCAAACTTGTCTTCCTTATCGAGCATCGTGAGGTCTTCAGTCGACATCGTCTGCCCAGCTTTACTCGCATCGATATTGAGACACACCGCGCCCTGATCAAGCGCTTTGATGTTCACATCGCGATAGGGATCCAAAATTTCAAAGAGACGCCATTCATCAACCACATCTCCGTTTTGGTCCATTTCGACAATCACGTCACGTACCGTACGAACGTTTTTGCCGTCTGGGCGCTTATAGTTGTTGCTCGCCACGCGGGCAAAATAGTGCCCATTGGGCGAGACATCTAAGAAATGCGAGAAGTCGTTATAGGAGTCCGGTAGTCGACGATCAAAGATCTTTCGTCCCATCAGATCATATTTCACCCAAGTCTGGCCAAAACCCCAAGAGAAAGCGCCATCAGGGTTTTGCTTAAAGCCCATCATGATGCCTGCACGATAAATACTGTCTGGATCTTGGATTCCTTCGTTTAAGAGATACCAACGAATATCGCCCGCCGAGTCAATAATGACGTTTTGCGTGATGAAGTCCCACTCCAACGCGCCCCCCGAAGGATTGTTCCATACATGCATGGCGCCGCTAGGCTGCTGGGCTAAATTGTTGACGAGATAAAGACGGTCTTTAAAGGCTGGATCCATCTTTTTGACGTCTGCCTTAAAGAAGAACTCTTTGTCTGGTGCCCCCTTTCCCATCCCATAGAGACCGGGGGTTTTGAATTTATAGACTTCTTTTTCGACGCGTTCAGACTTCTGTCCTTGAATACGTGTGTAGGAAACCTCAACCGTGTTGTAGTAGTCTGGGTAGAGGCCAAAAATCGGGATACCGCCGTACTGCAACACACGGGTATCTGCGACTGGATAAGAAAGCTCTGCGCCCCCTTCTTTAGGCACAATACGGACAGTCACATCGCGTACCGTATAGCCACCATTTTTAATCACAGCAGTGAGTGGCGCAATTTTGTACGGGTTCATCACCACTGCGCCCAGTTTCCCAAAGACTTTATAGGTTTGATGTGGACCAGAGGACCCACCCATAGCAAGAGTGGCAGCGGGTAGCGTCAGCAAAGAGGAAGCAAACATTGCTGCCACTAAAGTCTTTTTCAGCATAGGAATCTCCTTCATGTATAGGATCGGTCAATCTTCGATTCCTATTCCCGCACAAAATAGAAACCTTACCAAGAAAGAGTCTACGCCTATCGACTTAATTCTTTATTAACCATAGCCTTACTCCTTACTGACTATTGCTTTAAAGACAATTAGTTTTTGCAAACTACGCAAGAAGACTGCGGGAAAGTGTCAATAGCTGAATTTTTCTCTCTGATATATTCTGTCCTTGGTATCTCCTCATTAAGAGAAACCCTTCTTTTGGAGACAATCATGAGATTCAAAGTACTATCTTTCGCTATTGCAAGCGTTCTTCCCTTCTCTATGGCTTTAGCAGCCGATCAAGAGCTCCACGCTGATGTGGTAGTTGTCGGCGCAGGTGCTGGAGGCACAGTTGCTGCAGTCAGTGCTGTTGAAGGTGGACTCAAAACAGTCCTGTTAGAAAAAAATGCTGTTCCTGGTGGTAACGGCAACTATATGGAAGGTTCTTACGCTGCTGAAAGTTCTGTGCAAAAAGCGGCTGGCGTGAAGCTGACTGCCGCAGATAGTTTCAATGAAATGATGAACTATCATCACTGGAAAGCTAACGCCCCATTGGTGCGTCGTTTCGTTGACGAATCTAAGTACACAATTGACTGGATTCAAGACCACGGTGTGAAATTCATCGAAGTAACTTCCATGTGGCCAGAAAAACGCAAAGCCAAAAACCTAACATGGCATATTTATCCAGGCAAGCACGGCTCCTCCTTAATTCAGGCAATGACTAAAATCTTTACCGATAAAGGCGGCAAGCTTCTCACTCAAACCCCAGGCAAAGAACTCTTGATGAAAGATGGAAAAGTCGCTGGAGTAGTCGCCTATAACAAGGAAGGTGACAAAATCACCATTCATGCCTCCAACGTCATCATGGCTACTGGTGGATATCTTGAAAATGATGAAATGGTGAAAAAATATGGGGCAATTCCAGCCACACCCAATGGATCCCCTGGTCATACGGGTGATGGCATTAACATGGCGTTAAGCGCAGGTGCTGTTCCTGACAATATGGGATTAATCGTTTATAACGGTGCCTTCATGCCAGTTAAAGGTGAGGCATTATGCGAAGGACCCAATGGACAGTTGCGTGCCCTCTTCCGCCAAGGTCTCCTTAACGTTAACCATGTGGGGAATCGTTTCTTCAATGAAGAAAAAACTCGTGAATGGCCGTTCTCTTCTAACGCTATTCAACGCGAAGGTGGCAATGTCTTCGTCGTGTTTGACGCAGATACCGCCAAAGAACTTAAAACCACTGGTTACCTCGTTCAATGTGGTCTCTACATCAAGGCAGGAACACCCGCTGACAAGTTCGACGCTCTTGTTGAAGCCAATCAGAAGGTAGGCAATGTATTTGTGGGCAATACCATCGAAGAGGTTGCTCAAAAAGCTGGTATGGACCCGAAAAAACTCGCACGCTCTGCCCGTATGATGACAGAATTTACCAAGAAAGGTCATGATGATCAATTCGGTAAAGATCCTCGATTCTTACGCAAAGTTGACAAGGCGCCGTTCTACATCGTCCGCGGTAAACTCCACGCACTTTCGAGCGGCAATGGCGTGAAAGTCACCGAGTTTATGGAAGTCGTTGACAAGAATGACCAAGTCATCCCCGGTCTTTATGCTATTGGCCATGATGCTGGTGGTTTTTATGGCGACTCCTACGACCTAAAGATTGGCGAAGGCTCTGCTAGCTCGTTCGCTGTTAATGGCGGTCGTATCGCTGTTAAAAATATTTTGGGTCAATACGATAGTCAGAAGTAAGTCACTCAACGGCTAACTTTTTGCCCTATCCTCGCAGCCGGGGATAGGGCTTTTCTCTTTGTATTTTCTTATAATTTAAAGAACCAACAACAAAGTACCCAGACCACAACTCATGCTACTTCCTAACATTGACCTTGCTGCATTGAACTTCTTCGTGCATCTTTATCGAACCGAAAGTCTTACTCAAGCCGCTCGACTTTCTCAAATCACCCCTAGTGGGGCTAGCCGCATGCTCTCCCGACTCAGGGCACTCTTAGATGACCCTTTGTTCATCCGAGTTGGCAATGTTATGAAGCCCACTCCACGCGCTAGGATTATTTATCCAGAGCTCATTGAACTATTCAGCCATTTCACTAAAATCCTCTCGCCACCTTTATCAGAACTCAATTTTCATCAAAAAATTTTTCGTATCGCCTGCTACGAAACCAATGTGTTATCTATATTGAAAACCGCTGTTTTACAGCTGATCGAAAGAAACAACCAACAAGTGGCATTAGATATTCGATTAGTGGAGGGAGATTTTTGGAAAGAGCTAGAAACTGGCGCACTGGATTTTGCCATTCTCCCTGTGACAGGGAGTCGGTCCAATTTCCATATTGCTAGAATTTGCCCCGATTCCTATGTCTGGGTAGTTGACTCTTCCCACCCCTTGGTAGAGTTACAAAAAAAACGGGTTTTAATTTCTAATGATCTAAAACCATACAAAATCGTTAAATTGCAAGTCCTTACGCACAGTAGTGCAGATGACGGTAGCTGTCTCTTACTTAACGAGGAGACGCCTCCAAATGTGATGCTTCGATCTCCTTTTGTGGTCACTAACCTGGGACTAATCCGTGGTACGCCTTTAATCGCTCAAGTTCCACTGACTGTCGCATCTGTTGTCTCCCCTCTTTGGGATCTACAAATTCTCGGTCGACCTGAGCATGGGATAGAACATCCTCTTTCGGTCATTTGGCATCAATCTAAAAATAAAGACCTTGCTAATCAGTGGCTACGTTCTGTAATCATCAGTTCCGTGAAAAATTTGCCCTCTCTCGAAATCGCGCCCCTTATTAAAGACCACTAAGAAAGACTTTTTCTCGATACAAAAAATACTGTAGATTCCTGCTCATCTCTAGACGGAATGGCAAAGGAATCTACAGTATTGATTTATGGTTGAGGTTTCTTTTTTACCCCATCATGATCATCGCGATGCTAGTCGAGATGGCTACTGCAACAAGGCAAGGGATTAAATTGCGTTTAACCACTGCCAATGGGCTCACCTTAGCAAAACCTGCCACGATAATGACTACGCCAGCCACGGGAGAAACGGGGAGTAAACACTCGGAAGCAATCTGCATCATTAACGTCAACTCCACTGGAGAACTACCAAAACTATCTGCAATGCTAGGTGCAAGAGGAGCTAACGAAGTAAACGAAGCTACACCAGATCCCGTCAAAATAGTCACCAGCCCAATAACCCCCGACATAATGAGACCAGTCCCTTCTAGCCCCAAACCTGCTCCTTTAGCGGTGTTGACCAGTAGATCCACAAAGCCAGTGTTTTGCAAACCTTTGGCAAAGAGAGCCGCCACAAAGATAAGCCCAACAACACTAGTGAGCATCTCGCCCATGCCCTTAAACATGGCGGCACCATCGGCGAAAACCTTCGCAGTATCACGTCGGTAGCACCAATCCACTAAGAGCGCAAAAACCCAACCCATAGACATGGCGGTTGCAACGTCCAAAACGATGCTCTTATACACTAACTTATTAAAGATGAAGAGTAGGATCAGAGGCACCAAAGGAAGCAGAGCATAAAATCCTGGCAAAATGGGTTCGTTTTTCTTTTCTGCTGCACCAGCAACGATCTGCACTACATCCAAACCTTTGGCATCAAGAGAACATTGAATTAAAACGTGAGCAATCATCGCAGCTATTGCGCCAGGTAAGTCAGCTAAAAGCTGGTAGCCAATAAGGTATTCCATTGGATCAATACCTGCCGTTTTGGCTGCAAACACAGCAATAGCACTTGAAGGTGCATAGCTATGAATCAGAACCGAGCTAATCACGGCGGCAGATGCCACTCCCGACACCCCTAACCCGATTAAGACTGGATAGACGGATACCACTAAAAGCATAGCCAAACCTGCAGCCGACGTGACCACTAAACCCAGAAAATGCCCCAGTAAGAATACGACCCTAACACAAGATAGGGCATGGACAACTTTTGTAGCGGTGAAAGACACGCCCTAACCAAACGGCCACTGGCTCCAATTTTGTCCATGTAGGCAGCGAATCCACCTGCAATCAGAATAATGAAACCAGTCGAAGCTACTTGACTACGAGAAACCGCGCGAAAAAGTTCAAAAATATCGAACCATTCTAGCCCTGTAGAAGTGGTTCCCTTTGGAAGAATATTGCCAACTCCACCCGCAACAGCAAGTAAATTTAAAACTAGACCAGCAAGCAATAGTACGATATTGACGTGATATTTCTTATATACTCCATACCCAGTCAAGATCACGACCACAATCGCAAGATAAGGAAGCAAGCTTTGCATAATAATCCCCAGTGATAATCCTTTCTTTTTTGGTGCTTAGAAAAACTTTACGCACCCAAACAGCACTTCTGTGCCACGCAATATCCAAACTCCAGTGGATGTCTCGCTTCTCTGCTGGATATAGCCAGCATCCATATAGAGGTCAAAAGTTTTACTAATTTTGTAGTCATAACCAACGCTAAACGTCAAACGCGTTAAATCATTTCCTATACCTTTATCTTCAGGTTTTGCCTTCATATAGCCAACACCTGCTTTGGCTAGTCCTCCCGCCAGGGGGGAGCGCAAAGTAAGCATTCCGCCAAACCCAGAATAATTGCCTCGAGCCTTCATATAACCACGCTGCGCATCAAAACCGACGCTATTGAGAGGACTTGAGTGGAAGTACTGGACTAAAAGAAAAGGTTGAACTACCCCAAAATCGTAATTAACAGCCGCTGTAACAGTGCTTGGTTGCTCCGCACAATCAGAGGCATGAGCTTTATCAATGGTGTCGAAAACTACAGTCGCCTTTAACGGTCCAGAAAAATAGCGTGCTGCTAGAGCCATATAGCGGTCATTATCATCCATTTCCCCAGCATCGTCTTTATCTCCAAATGAATACTGAGCAAAAAGTTCCAGACCTTGAATTTTTGGCGCCGCATAAACGATGGAATTATTGTGTGGAAAATAGTCGCCAACAGTCACTGTTTTATGCCCACCGACAAAACTGCTCATAGCATTCCCAAAAGGGTTCACATTATTCGTTGTAAAGAGACCCGTGGAGCCAACAGGACTACGTAGTTTACCTAGACGCCCGACGGTAACTTTTCCCCAATCACCGCTCATCCACAGAGAAGATTCTCGCTCCCACAAAGTATTCGCACTCTGAAATTCACCAGAATCTGCCTTGAATTGATTTTCAAGAATAAAACCGACTTTGATACCAGAAGTCCCTATTTCTTCTACCCCTCTCAAACCTATGCGAGAAGAATTTCTCATACCCGACTTCATGGCATAACTCCAGGAGCCATCTGCTGCCTCTGGCCCATTGCCCGATGCTCTAGCCATAGAAAAGCCCATATCAACAACACCGTAAAGCTGAACTTGTGCAGCATTTATAGGCAAAGGTAACGCTAACACGAGCGGAAACAAGGTAGCGAGTACACGGTTTTTCATTCTTTCTCCTTCTTTGACGGTTTTCCCCTTCTGGGAATACAAAAAGTCAAAGAGAAGTTTCGCCTAGTTTTCGCTTGTCGCCTAGAGCAAAAAGTACCAAAGTATTTTGTCAAAAAAGACAAAAAGCTCTTACCATACTTTTGGCAAACGTAGATGTAGTTCTCCAACAATCGGGTAAAGAACCTTTTCACATTCTTCATGAAGTTGATCAATAAATGCACGGTATCTTTCAATGAAGACTTGTACTCTCTTTAAACGTGCTGCCTCAGGTCGAGCGTATAAGAAGAGTTTACTCTCGGGGGCTCTCCATCCAGGAAGGACATTGACAAGCTCCTTATTCTCAAACTCCCGGAAGCAGTGCAAAGCAGGAACTGCCGGGTAAATACCAACACCATATAGCGTCGCATTCACAGCTGAAGCAGCGGAATCAAACAGCATTTCCTTTCCCCAACTTAAACTTGCTGTTTCCTCCCCTTTAGATAGATGACGAACCTTAGGGCGAATAGAACTGGCAAAAATAATCCCTGTGTGGTCTTTAAGATCTTGTGGATGTTCCGGAAAGCCCTTACGGCGGATGTATAACGGAGAAGCACAGGGCAATAACACACTATTCCCATAATGGATTTGTACTAAGTTCGGATGACTTGGCACCGCTCCATATCCGCAAAGCACATCAAGGCGGCCGTGCTCTGTATCAAACGAGACCGATGTTGTACTGGAGTTTTCAATGACTTTGAGATAAATCTCTGGATAATCCGATTGGAATTCCACTAGAAAAGGAAGCAGGTAGTTCTGCAAAAGAAGAGGCGGAAGACCGATTGCAATGGTACCTCTCATAGCCATGGGATCTTTGTCCAATGACTCTACTAAAGATCGGTGATTTTCCAGCATAGCCTGCGCATACCGATACGCTATTTCACCATTTTCGGTTAGTTTCAACGGGCGCATTGATCGATCAAACCTCCGAGGGCTTGTTCTAAGCCACGGAGTAGCCGACTAATCCCCGAAGGATCCATATTCACCTTTTCACAAGCCGCACTAATGCTGCTTAGGTCTGCGACGGTGCAAAAAACAAACCAATTATCTAAATCTCGATCTCGCTGCATCATTTCTCCTCTTTTTGTCAAAAATGACAAAAGTCTTTTGAAGTTTAGCAACTTTACTTTGTCCAGAGGATTCGTCACACTTACTTTTATCAAATTCCCTTTTCCCAAAGGCAAAAGCATATGACATTAGGAACACCTTCTACTGGTAAAGATACTATGACCTATGAAAGCCCTGTATGGGCTGGCAACACTGCTCCTCGAGATGAATTTTTCTGGATTTCCCAAATCAATAAGGCAACGCTTATCAGTAATACGCAAGAAGATCTGCTTAACCAAAAGCATGCGGCACTGTTTGCCCGTGGTTTAAATAAAGTCATTGCTGATGCCAACACTTCTGGGGCATTCCGTCCCAAAATGTACGTTCGCTATGAACCGTTACTCGTCAAAGCTTGCGGTATTGAAGTGACAACGATGCATGTTGGTCGCTCAAGTCAGGATATCCACTCAACTTTTCAACGCGCTATGCTCAGAGAATTCGTGCTCTCACTCGCTCAGGCACTCAATGAAGTTCGACGCGTTTTGCTTGAACGCAGTAAAGAGCACCGAGACACCATTGTCCCTAACTACACAAATGGTGTCGCCGCACAGCCGAACTCCCTTGCCCACACGTGGCTGGGGCACTTGGCAGGTCTTGAACGTGATTTCGACAAACTGCAGGAGTACTGGAAGCGACTTAACCTTTGCCCCATGGGGACCACTGTTCTCAACGGCAGTAGCTGGCCTCTGAATCGCCAAATGATGGCTTCTTTATTGGGGTTTGATGCCCCTGTTGATAATGCCTACGATGCTAGCCAAATTTCTCCCACGGATATTGCTTTAGAAGCAGCTTCCGTGCTGAGTATGCCGCTCTTTCACATCACACAATTTATTGCCGATGTGATGGTTCAGTATGCCCAACCCCGCCCTTGGATGTTGGTTTCCGCTACCTATGCGTCAAGCGCAATGCCACAAAAACGCAATCCCGGCTCTTTGATCGACATTCGTCGTGATGCTAACGCGGTTTTAGCCTACGCCCAAAGCATTTTCTCTCGTGCCCATAACCTTCCCCCTGGAATGTATGATGCCAAAGATATTCAGCAAAACGGAGAAATCGTTGCCGAAGCAACTACCGTGCTTTCTCAATTTGCTAATGTGCTGCAACTGCTCGTAGTTGATAAAGATAGAGCTTATGAGGAATTGAATTTGGACTGGACTGCCTCGCAAGAATTGGCAGACATATTGATGCGCAAATACCAACTTCCATTCCGAGTTGGACATCATATCGCAAGCAATATGGTGACAGTTGCTCGACAGCGTGGTTTTACTCCGCTTACTTTCCCGTATAGCGAAGTGTGTCGTTTATATACCGAGGTAGTGAGTCATGAGGCGTTAACTGGTGTGTCTGAAACCTTCCCCATGACTGAGGAAGAATTCCGACTCGCACTGGATCCTCGAACCATTGTTAATCACCGTCAGACAGAAGGCGGTCCTCAGCCTGCAGAGCTAGATCGTCAACTCTCTTATGCTACAAGTTCTCTGTCTGAAGATCAGGCTTGGCTTTCTCAGATCAAAGCAAAATTGGCAGTAGCTGAAGCTAGTTGTAATCAGGCATTTGCAAACCTGATAGATGCACAATAACAAGTTTCCCTAAGGGAACAATCGCACGAAAGCAGCTTTTCTTAGTCTGCTTTTGTGCGGTTTTTTTATCGTTATGTTATCCCTACTCTAACTGTCCTTGATAGTTCTGAGCCCTCTCCACTGTTTTGATAAAGTCTTCCAGACAATGCACCCTGAGTTTCCGATAAATATTATTTCGGTGACCTTGAATAGTGCGAAGCGACAAAGAAAGTTTTTCCGCAATTTCTCGGTTTTCAAGTCCTTGCAGTAGGCACTGAATAACCTCTTCTTCTCTCTCGCTCATGCTGTTTAGGGCAAGAAAACTTTCTTTCGGTGTCAAAAACCCTGCTGTCTGCAAGAAACTCAGCTCGCTGGCCTTCTCTACTGTTTCAGCAAATAGTTCAACATCAACTGGCTTTTGCATAAAGTCAAACGCACCATATTTAAAAGCCCTAATAGAGGCTTCAAGATCTCCATGGCCAGTCAGAATGATGATTGGAATGGTATGACCACGATGGAGCATTTCTCTTTGTAATTCAAGACCACTCATCTCTGGCATGCGAATATCTAGTACCAAACAACCAGGCACAAATTTATCGTCAGAAGCCAAAAACTGCTTTGCGCTTTCGTAGGTTCTTGTGATCCAACCACGGCACTCTAAGTCAAAGCTAATGGCCTCTCGAACCCCGATATCATCGTCCACTATTCGAATAACAACTTGCTGTTTTTCTTCATTACTCAACATGTTTCTTCTCCTCTGACAAAGTCTTTTCCTGCAGAGGGAGCCTAACCTCGGCACGTAGCCCTCCTGTTGAAAGAGGGGTAAAAGACAAATGCCCGCCACTTAACTCAATAATGGGAACCACAATTGGGATACCCAATCCCAAACCATTGCTCTTTTTGCTCATCAAAGGCGTTCGTAACGCATCCACTTCCTCTTGAGTCATCACGGGACCTGAATTCTCAACCACGAGGGAAATCTTTCCTTCTTTTATGCCACTTTGAATGAGCACATAGCCATTCTCTCTTGAAAGCGCTGCTTCTCGAGCGTTTTTCACAAGATTCCACACCGCTAATTCGAGCTCCAATTCGTCACCTTGAGTCCACAAGTTTTCAGAAAATGTCGCCTCTAGGCGGTACTGGGGGTTTTCTAATTTGAGCCAAGTATGCAATTTCTCCAAAATCCCCGACAGATTCACAGGATGCTCCAGACGAACCTCATTTTTCCCATACTGACGCACTTTGTCGATAATGGCGCGCATTCGGGTCGTTTGCTCCGACATCTTGTCACGGCTTCGCTTGAGTAACTCTGTTTTTAGCGTATCCTGCCCCAACAAAACCTTTTGTGCATCTAAGTAGTGATTCAGAGACGATAACGGCTGCGTTAACTCATGCGTGATCATGCTCGAAAGCATCCCTACTGTGTTCGCTTTTTGCAGTTGCTCCATCGCCAAACTTGTGCGACGAAATTTTTCTTCTAATTCTTTTTCTTTGCGAGCAGTCGCGTGCAACTCTTCTGTGCGTTGCTCCACGAGCTGCTTGGAGCGAATACTATGCGCCACAATGCCAGCAATGATGATCAGCAAAACGCTCAAAAGAGACTTGTTTTTCTTTGTCCACTCCTTAAGGCTAGTGTCATTGAGATATTGGTACGGCCCGATTTTCAGCACATGATAGAGCTTATCCACAGCAGTAAAGTCCGTGGCAATACTCCACCACTCGGTGTCCCCTCGCCTCGGAATGGACAAGACGGTTTGTGTGACTAGCCTTGCTAACTCGGGATCCACACCATTGAGCGTAACCAAAGTGTGACCAGGGTAGGTTCGAGTGCTCAGCTGGCAGTGAATAGAGCCACTATTTTTTGGACTAATCACTCGGTATTGAGCAGAAACCTGCGGCGGCAATTCTTCCATGGCGCAGACTGGCAAGAAAATCATATCCACTGCGCCACGATTTAAGAGCGAGAGCACTCCTTCTAGCTGTGGCGTTCCTGAATACTCGACTTTCGAAAAATACTGATAAGGGTCCTCTCCCGACAAGGCTATTTCAGCAAGGCCAATGCGATAGCCATAAAAAGCCGTTGGATAGGACGCTCCTAAGCGTCTCCCTTTTAAATCTTCTATTTTTTGAAAGGAAGAGTCTTTTCTAACAACGTAGCTAATCCCCGCACTGTGGTTGGGATCCACAAAATGAAAGTTCGTTTGTGTGGCAAGGCTTCGTGCTCCGTACGGCATCATTCTCCAATAAAATCCAGAGCTTGCCAGAAAGAAATCAATTTCCCCAGCCTTAATTTTCTGCTCTAACTCTTCCGCAGAATAAATATCAAAGACCACCTCGCGAGGTGCCAAAATTCGTCGCAAGGCTGTGACGGTACGCTGAAATTGATTGTTGTATCGTACCGTCGAATTAAATTCAACCATTCCAATTCTGACTTGAGAACTCGCCGTCGGAGGAGTAGTTAAGGTCGTGCTAACTAAAGAGGAACTTGGCGACACAGCAGAACTCGTATATAGGTGAAGCATCACGAGCCCCGTGGCACAGCACAAAAAAATGATCAGCAACAACCATGTGCTTACACGTTTGTCATGTACAAAGAGTTTCTTCATAGGTCACTGATTTCCTGCAGTTTCTTTCAAAGCACGAACATGAAAAGCCAGAAAATAATGGGTACAAGATCCTTTTCATCCTGTACCCATTTTAACGGCTTACTTGTGGCACTGACTGCAAGCTTCAAACTTGTAATTATGGTGACAGTCGTAGCAAATAGACACTTCGACTTTAGTGTCCTTAAAGCCCTTGGGAGGCGGAAGAGTGTGAGGCTTATGGCAATTCACACAATCGGGAAAATCCTCCGCTTTTGTAGAATCGTGGGGAACTGGGCGATGAGGATTAATCACCTGCCCACCCGTTTCATACTTCACGTCTTTTTTCAAGAACACATCTAATGGGCCATGACAAGATAAACACTGATCTTTCGTCATGGTAGTTGTACTCGCCTTATTCTCTGTGGCCACTGCAGGGGTGAGTGCCGCGTTCATTGTAATAACGAGTGCAGCAGTGACTGATAAGAAAATTTTATTCATGATCTTTCTAATTGAGGTGAGAAAGGAAAAAAGAGCGTGTGCGCGCCTCTAGGAGACAAGAGGGCGCACACGACCACAAAGAGGAACCTTAGCCCTTCACAATATGTTCGCCAGCAAAGCGACCCGGCATGATGGCTCGTGGCATACCATTGCCAACGTAGAGACCACCAGCGGTTTCACCAGCTGCATAAAGACCTGGGATCGCTTCTCCGAAAATATCGAGCACTTGAGCGTTTTCGTTAATACGCAGACCGCCCGTGAGGTTGTGCACAAACAACACAACCTGAACCGCGTGGAAAGGTCCCTTTTCGATTTTGTGCAGCATATCTGCGGGCTTATCGAAATCTTCATCCTTTTTCTGATCACAGAAATGGTTGAATTTCTTGACGGTTTCCACTAAGCTCGGTGCTTTCAACTTGTCGGCCAACTCTTCGAGCGTGTCCGCATCGAAAGCAAAGCCTTCAGCGCAAGTCGGCGGAGTCGTATCCCAATGATTCTTCTTGGCTGTAGCGTCATCAAAAACGCACCAAATCTTCTTATCAACCTGAGCGTAAGCCATGTCGTAGAAGTTGTAACCACCCAAATCGGATTTATCAACTTCCTGCACAAAGCGATTCCCGAATTTGTTCACAAAAATGATGTCTGCCCAACGCGGACCTTTGACGCCAATACCAGGGCAGCCATAAGGCGAACCTTTCGGGAAACCGTAGCGATTCGTCCCAAACATACGGCGAGTATGAGGACGATCTTCCCCACGATCGCCCAAATACATACCACCAGCCTTGAGACCTGCCAAAATAGCAGAGCCGTCTGGTGCAACAAAGGGGTAGCCCGTGGGAGGCATATTCGGAGTAAAGCGTGGATCAGTGATTTGGCGAAGTTCATTGTTAGCCTTCCAGCCACCACCCGCCAAAATCACGCCACGTGTAGCCTTGACGTTAATTACGCCAGAAGGCGTTTCTACGCGAGCACCGATCACACGGCCTTTAGCATCTTTGTAGACATCGGTGACTTTATGCTCGAGAAAAATTTTTCCACCCTTTTCTTCGAAGTAGTTTTTAAGCGGAAATGATGCCACGGCCAGTACGGAAACCGCCCTTGAGATTTTTATGAGCGTTCCCATCCCCACGGTCTGGCGAGTAAATATGCAGATAAGATTCTTTGTGTTGGCTATCGTATTGACCTGCTTTGGTGTGGGTATCTAAAAACTTCACACCGTGCGCTTCCAACCAGTCTTGCGTTGGACCGCACATTTCAGCGTAACGTTTCGTCAACTTAGGATCGTTCTTGCGGTATTCGATATCTTTAGGATTCGTTAAATGAGCATAAAGTTCTGCTGGAGAATCCTTGTCCCTACTTTCTCGCTGGAAACGCGTGCCGCCACGCAAAGCAATAATGCCACCATTGATGATGGCGCAACCGCCATAATTCTTACCCTTTTCAAGCACCAAGACCTTAGCGCCCAAATCAATCGCGGTAACGGCGGCGCTCATCCCAGCAATACCAGAACCCGCAACCAAAACTTCGGTCGTGACGTCCCAATGCTTCGGGGTGGTCGTGTTTGCTTCTGGCGTTTTGGCTGATACCAAACCCGCAAAACCTGCGGTTCCTGCTAAAGTCATCGCCTGCAAAAGGGCTCGACGAGAGGATTGTGTTTCACTCATGTGTGTCTCCTTCTAAAGTCATCTCAAGTTGAAAAGAGAGAGAATTTCTGTTGGAGTAAAAATTCCAACTTGCAAAGCAACATTGCGCTCATGCGCTCTTGTTTCTTTATGAGAACTTTAGAGATGGAGATACTCGAGTATTTAAGATGATGTCAAAGAAAGATTTTTCTCTCTGTATTTACCTTTCAAAGCGTGCCGTACTGAGATGGTCAATCAACTTTCTCGCCCAATCTGAGAGTTCACTCTCGTCCTTGGGACGGATAATGCTACGGTTCCTCTGTGCCCAGTCGTCCTTCAATTCCAGAGCGTGTACTCCCTTTGAAGGTTGATGCATGAAAGCACTGCGCCCTAATACAGCAATTCCTACCCCAGCCTTTACCCAATCAGCCAAAAGGAACTGATTGTCGACTTGGATGCGTGGTTCAATCACGTGTCCCAATTCCCTTGCTCTGCTGTAGACAAACTGTTGCCTGGCGCTCTCGCGCGTCAGCGCGACAAATTCGTAGGCAAGCGCTTCTTTAAAGTAAATAGTCTTTCGGTTTGAAAGCGGATGGCCTTCGTCTGGTACAATGAGTACAAGACGATCGTCTCTATAAGGAAGATGCGTCAATTCTGGATATTCCCCTTCCATCACCCCCACGCCAAAATCGGCTTTTCCTGTTCTTACAGCATCGATCACATCGAGCGAGATCATCTGTTCGAACTCAATTCTCACCTGTGGATACTGCACCATAAAGCTCGTTAAATCTTTGGGGAGTGCTTCAATCGCTGCGCTATAGTTTGCCACAATACGCACAATGCCTTGCGCTTTTTGGGCATAGGGAGCAAGTTCTTTCGCGAGCTCTTTCATTTGAAGGGAGTGTTCTTTGGCGTAACGGTAGACAATTGTCCCTGCTCGAGTGAGCGTCAGCCCTCTTGCCTCTCGATTAAAGAGTTCAACTCCCAGTTCCCCCTCAAAATTTTTTAACCTAGCTGAAGCGGATGACGGGGAGAGGAAAACACGCTATGCGCCACGCGTGAGGTTTTGCTCATCGGCAATCGCTAAAAAGAGCGCAAAATCAACAAAAGAAAAATGATACATCGTTCGGAAAATACGAAAGCTATCTTGAAAAAATTCCAATGGCATTATTGAGTTTTGATCATTATACTTTGCTCTGACAAAGAAAAAAATGCTGAATCCAAACAAAGCTATTATTTCCTAGTCAATGTGTATTGTTCGTTATTTTCGAATAAATTGAACCATACAAATTATTTTCCACCCACTGAGCACCGATTTCTTTGTGGGTGAGAAACTCCATAAAGGAGAATGCACCAAATCTGGGAAGAGGACGCCCAGAGAAGCATTCTCCTTTATGTTTTTGGGCGATCTTTTTTATTTTTTCTCTCTCCTTTTTGGACTAAGGTATTTCGCCTAGAGGGTATTCACCGTGGGAGAGAAACGTGACAAAACCCCGTTTCACAGAGTAATATCAATAATGTGTTTAACTTTTTTGGTCTTCTACTGTTATGAAACAAATAAAGATCGCTGTCTTAGGCTACGGTACGGTTGGCCGAGCCCTTGTCGAACTTCTAGACCAACATGACCTTGGTATTGAAGTAAAGTACATCCTTCGTCGTCCTGGTAAGGCGACAGGCACAGACACGCGTATGACAGATACAGTGGAGACTATTCTGCATGACTCGGAGCTTGATGCCGTCGTTGACGTTCTAGCGGGCCCTGAGCCCGCTTTTTCGTATATGCGCTCTGCGCTCGAAGCGGGACTCTCTGTGGTTTCTGCCAATAAGGCTGCGCTCGCGCGTGATCTCAAGGGCCTCACCGAACTTGCTCGCAACCGTGGCGCGCATCTCCTTTACGAAGCGTCCTGCGGGGGTGGTATGCCTATCATCGAGTCGATTAAGAAAGCGGTGCGCTTTGATCGAATTGATGCCATGCAGGGGATTTTGAATGGTACTTGCAACTTCATCCTCGACATGATGGGTTCCGAAGGTCTTTCCTTTGAAGCAGCGCTCAAAGAAGCCCAGCGCTTGGGCTACGCTGAAGCCGATCCCACGACGGATATCACCGGGGAAGATGTGCGCAACAAAGCCATCATCGCTTGCTCCCTTGCCTTCCAGGGTGAAGTTGCTCGTGATTTCCCTGTGATGGGCTTAGTGGGGATGCCTGCTGACTTAATGCCTCGCCTTCAAAAAGAAGGGAAAGCCTTGCGTCTTATGATGCTCGCTCGCGCACAAGAAGGTCGTTACGCCATTGGGGTCGTGCCTGTGATTATTTCTGACACGGCAATTCCTGCGACGGTCAAAAAGAACTTTAACTACGCCGAGCTCTCTTGCTCGAGTTTAGGGCAGCTCTCTTTGATCGCTCAAGGCGCAGGTGGTGTGCCCACGGCAGATGCCATTATTCAAGATTTGCTCAATTTAGTTGCCGATAGTGCGACGGAGGGACGCCTCGATGGATCGCTCGTCTACGATCCATCACTTCTAACAGGGACAGTCTACTTGGGCGACGGGCTCACTTCTGGGGTGAGCCTTCACGACGCGGTGAAATTCGCGCGTGAAAACAATCAGTTCCTCGCCTTTGAACCAGACTAAGCCTTCTTTTGAACTAAATTGAATTTTCGCCTTCAAAAAGGACGAACAAAAAAATGATCAAGATTACGAAATTTGGCGGCAGTAGCGTTGCCGATGCTGAACAGTTCCGCAAAGTCAAAAGCATTATTGAAGCGGATCCATCCCGTCGCTTTGTAGTGATTTCCGCCGCTGGTAAGCGCCACAAAAAAGACAACAAGATTACGGATTTGCTTTATTTATGCCACTCGCACGTGCTCTACCACGTCGATCCAAGCCCGCTTCTCAAAACGATTACGGATCGCTTCTTTGAAATTAAAGAGTCGCTCGGTCTCTCCACCCCTATCGAAGAAGAAATCGCGGAATTCGGCAAGAAGTTGCCAGATATGAGCGTGGACGAAATCGTGAGCCGCGGTGAGTACTTCACCTCTCGCTTGATGGCCGACTTCTTAGGCTTCCCCTTTGTGGATGCTAAAGACGTCATCGCCATGCACTTTGATGGCTCTTTTGACTATGAAACGACGCAGAAAAACCTGATTGCCGTGATGCAGAAGGTGGACCGCTTCGTGATGCCTGGTTTTTACGGTAGCTACCCCGATGGGGAAGTGAAAGTGATGAGCCGTGGTGGGTCCGATATTTCCGGCTCCATGCTCGCACGCTGTCTCAACGCTGACCTCTACGAAAACTGGACGGACGTCTCGGGCTTCTTGATGACCGACCCGCGTATTGTGCCAGAAGCAAAAAATATTCAGAAAATTACGTTCTCGGAGTTGCGTGAACTCTCCTATATGGGCGCGAGCGTTTTGCACGAAGAAGCGGTTTTCCCACTTCGTGAACAGAATATTCCGCTTCAAGTCCTCAATACCAACCGCCCAAACGATCCAGGTACCATCGTTTTGGATTCGATTGAACCCGATCCTGCTGACCCGCTCGTCACAGGGATTGCAGGGAAAAAGAATTTCGTCGCGATCGAAATTTCCAAGAAGCATATGTCTAACAGCGTAGGCTTTATCCGTAAGGTATTGGAAATTCTCGAGCAGTACAAAGTCTCGGTGGAACATCTCCCCTCTGGGATCGACTCCTTTAGCGTGGTCGTGAATCAGGCGGATGTGGCCAACAATATTCACGAAATCATTGCTCGTATCAAGGATAAGACGGGCGCAGATTTGGTTCGCCTCACCGAACCTTTTGCCTTGATCGCTATCGTGGGTCGCAACATGATGGCTCGCTCTGGGACCTCTGGCCGCCTCTTTAACGCCTTGGGGCAGAGTGGCATCAACATTCGCATGATCTCTCAGGGTAGTGCAGAATTGAATATTATCGTTGGGGTTGACAACAGCGACTTTGAACGCGCTGTCACCTGTCTCTATCAAACGTTTGCCGCGCTCTAAAGAGAAAGCGCGTGTTTATCTACCGTTTTTAAATTTAGGAGTACACACACTATGGCTCGCAAAAAACTTTATAACGTCGGCATTCTTGGTGCAACGGGTGCAGTTGGTCAGCAAATGATGGCCTGTTTGGAAGAACGTAAGTTCCCAGTCAAAGAACTTCGCCTCTTCGGGAGCGAACGCTCTGCTGGGAAGAAGGTGACTTTCGCTGGTCAAAAAATCACGATTCAGAAACCCTCTGCTGAAGCGTTCAAGGGATTGGATTTCCTCTTTGGCGCAGCAGAAAACGATGTCGCTAAGCTTTATCTTCCTGACGCCGCTGCGCAAGGCACGGTGGTGATTGATAATTCGAGCGCTTTCCGCTTGGATAAAGATAAACCCCTCGTTATTCCGGAAATCAACCCAGACGATATCTTCCAGAACCGCTTGATCGCCAACCCCAACTGCGCCACGATTATTGGCTTGGTGGCAGTGGCTGCATTGAATGAAGTAAACCCCATTCGTCGCCTGATCGCCTCGACCTACCAGGCTGTGAGTGGTGCTGGGCTGGGTGGCATTGCGGAACTTGAAAAGCAAGTCAAGGCCAAGGATCCTAACGCTTGTGAACGTTCTGTCTTCCCCTATCCGATCGCTTACAACTTGATTCCGCAGATTGGTGGCTTTAACGAAGAAGGTTACACCTCGGAAGAAATGAAGATGCAAAACGAAGGTCGCAAGATCCTGCACAATCCGAAGTTGCGCGTGGCTTGCACCTGCGTGCGTGTGCCAATCGTGCGCTCGCACTCTGAAGCGCTCACCGTGGAATTTGAGCATCCCATTACGCCTGATGAAGCGCGCGCTCTCTTGGCGAAGGCGCCTGGCGTCAAGCTCTTTGATGATCCCGCCAAGCAAGAGTACCCGATGCCACTCTTAACGAGCGATCAGGACTTAGTCTATGCGGGTCGTATCCGTCGTGACCTCTCTGCTGGTCCGAAGAAGAAAGACCGTACGTTGACGCTCTTCTGCTGTGCAGACCAGATCCGCAAGGGTGCGGCTACGAACGCCGTGCAGATTGCTGAAGTGATTGTGGCTCGCGGCGGCTGGGAAGCTGGCGTGAAAGCCCTTCAGAAGAAGGCCTAATCTCCTTTTTCTTTAAACCCTTAAGGCGCTAGAGAGACTTGCCTTCTCTAGCGCTTTTCCATTAATTGAATTCTTGGAAGTCTTCTCGCAAGCCTCTGTTAGCGTTCTTCTCGGGAATATCACTTAGTGAAGTTGAGACTTACCAAAGAAAGGCATATTCTCGCCTCCTTCTTTTGCATTCTCTGCCAAATCATGGCAAAGTAAGAGAACAGAAAAGTTGATAGAGGCGCGGTGCGAATGAGTCGCTCGGCTGAGGGGACACCCAAAGACGCCAGCAAAAGGTCAAACCGCCGAAATCGCAAGGTCTTGTAAGCCTTGTGTAGTTGGTCACTGAGAGAATATCTCTTTGACTCCCACTCTGAGCTCTTGGCTCGCCGTGGAGGAGCTATCGATCGCATCCTTGATAAGAAAAGAGTTTTCCGCTCTAGAAATTCATGGGCTGCATCGATGGAGATGCAGCTTTTCATTTTTCTACTCGTATTCTCTTTTTCGTATCAAGGATTTTTTTATGTCTCGCACCTTCCTCACCAACGGTCACATCTATCTTAACCGTGACCAGTTTGTCGAAGCCCTTGTCATTGAAGATGGGCTCATCCAGGCCGTGGGCACTCCCGACATGCTCTCTTACCTTGTAACTCCCGAGACTGAAGTGGTTGACCTTGAAGGTCGCACCGTCATTCCTGGCTTTAACGACTCGCACTTGCACCTCGCGATGAAAGGTCAGACGCTCGACGATATCGACCTTTTGGGCGCAAGGTCCATTGCTGAGTGCGCGGAGCGCGTCGCCAACTACATTGCTACGCGCAATCCCGCGCCTGGCACAGTGCTCCATGGTCGCGGTTGGAACCAAGACTACTTTGTGGAGGATAATCACCGCCTTCTCACGCGTCGCGAATTGGATGCGATGACGACCGACTATCCGCTCATTCTTGAGCGCGCTTGCGGTCACATTCTTGCAGCTAACACCCCTGCCCTTGAACTCGCTGGCATCACACGCGATAGTCACCCCGTAGAAGGGGGTGAATACGACCGTGATGAAAACGGCGACATCGTCGGGATCGTGCGTGAAAATGCTTGCGAAACGGTGCTTGGCATCATTCCAGTGCCCACTGACGAGGATGTAAAGCGTCAACTCGTTACCGCGATGAACTATGCCCTCTCCCATGGGGTGACCTCTGTCCAAACGATGGATATGCGCCCTCGTAATTGGGAGCAAATGTGGCGTCTTTACGGAGAGATTGCGGAGGAAAACCCTTTGGTGCGTGTCTACCATCAAGTGAACTTTATGGAGCCAGAGGGTTTTCGCCGCTTCCTGAAAGCGGGCTTTAAGACTGGCGTGGGTAATGCCTGGAATCGCATTGGGCCACTCAAAATGTTCTTGGACGGCAGCCTCGGGGCACGTACTGCTTTGATGCGCCAACCCTACCATGATGATCCTTCTGTGCGAGGGATTGCGACCTTGACACCAGATCAAGTCGCCGACATGGTGGAGCTTGCTGTCAAACATGGTTGCCAAGTCGCTATGCATGCCATTGGGGACGGAACCATTATTTTGGCCCTCAACACGTACCTCCCCTATACACAAGACGGCAAAAATCCGCTTCGCTTAGGGATTATTCACGTGCAAATCACAAATAAAGAATTGCTCCAACGCTTTGCGGATCAGCAAGTCTTGGCCTACGTGCAGCCAATTTTCCTTCACTACGACATTCAAATCGTGGAAGACCGTGTGGGGAAAGACTTGGCTGCAACGAGCTATGCCTTTAGAACATTGGTTGAAAATGGGACGCCAACTTCCCTTGGGACGGACTGCCCAGTGGAAGAAATCAGCCCCTTTGATAACCTTTACTGCGCTGTGACACGCAAGAATCTCAACGGTTCTCCCGAAGGAGGATTCCATCCTGAAGAAGCGCTCGACATTTATCAAGCGGTAGATGCCTACACGGTGGGCTCAGCTTACGCTTCTTTTGAAGATGATGTGAAGGGACGTTTGTTACCAGGTTGCTACGCTGACCTAGTCATTCTCTCGAAGGATATCTTCAGCATTCCCGCTGAAGAAATTCGCTCCGTGGAAGTCATCGCTACGATGACAGGCGGACGCTTTGTCTACCAGCGAGCCTAATCCTTAAGAAAAAATAGCGCGAGGGCAGTGTGTTTAGCACTGCCCTCGCTTTCAATGAGAGGCCTCAGGCACACAAGGAGAAATACCTGCCTCCCGTATTCATTTGCACGGATTAATCACGATCATCGTGTTTGTGTGGTCCTTTTCCGGGACGCTCATCAATGCCATTGTGGTTCGGGCGAAGCTTCTTTGCTTGTCCCGGAGGCATGCCATGCGGATGCTCTGGGTGTTCTTTATGCGCCTTGTGATCACGATAGCGACCTTCAAGGTAGACACGGTATTGTGCGGGCGAATAGCGATGCGTCCCCACAATCCAATGGCGGCCATCCCAACGACCATCGTGACGGTAATTTTCACGAATATACTCACGCACTAGGGCGTCTGAGACACCATGCAAAATATCATTCAAAAGCGTGACTTCGTTGGCCATCGCAGGCGTTAACCAAGCGCCGCCCAGTGTGCTCGCAACGAGCGCTGTGCCGCCTAAAAGAAACTGTCGTTTGGTGAGCATTTTGCTTTCCTTTACTCTTAAAAACTCTCAAAACTAAAAAAGAAGACCTTTCTCTCTGACGATTTCATTCTATGGGGCTCTCTCGCAAGCGGGTGTTTGAGGCGGTAACAGGCTTAAAGAGTGCGGTTACAGATTTTCTTTTGTGCCATTGCCCGCTTGTACGTCTCTCTCCCTTGAAAGATGTTCTCCTTATTAGTGTTTTCCTCTGTCTTAGCGTGAAGCACAGCGTTTCTCTCTCTTGAAGAGAGCTAACAAATTAAAATGGAAAAACATTGATCGACTCACTTTTAACATTTCTTTGCCACTATGGATTCCGAGCCTAAATCGAAAAAATACCGCATTGGTGACTTTGCGAAATACGTTGGCGTTTCGCCAACCTACCTCAAGCACTATGAGAACAATGATTTGTTAGAAGTGCATACTGCAGAGAGCGGCTATCGCTACTATGACTTCGCACAGTCTGCACGCGTAATTGAATACCTGCGTCTTCGCAACTATGGGTTGAGCATCAAAGAGATGCAGTCTCAGTTTGATATCAGCGCCAAAGAAGCGATGGCTAACCTTAGCGCTAAAAAGGCAGAACTCGCTCGTGAACTCGTGCGAATTCAAAGCGTGAAGTAAAACCCATCGATTGGGAAATTACGGAGGTCGAACCCTACTATTTTCTACACCATTCCCATATGACGGACTTCTTGAAAGAAGGGGCAATCTACGAGATTCTGAATGAATGGCTCAATTGGCTTCCTATCACAAAGTCAGCCCTTTATGTGCACCAAGAAGCCAATCAGCAGCCAGGACTCACCTCTTGGGGCTTAGCAGTACCAGAGAGCCTTCTCAAGCGCTACAGCATCCCAGTAAACGAAGCCGTCACTAAAGTCGACTTTGGCAAAACCTTTGTCTTTCACTTCTGCGGCGTCCCAGAAGCCTTTGGCTCACATTCCATCATCACGGGTGAGCACCCTGCCCTGCAGCAGCTCGCCGAACTAGGGCTTCGCCCAGCTGGAGACTTTCTCCTATTGAGCGAAATGCGTCTTTCTTCCCCTAGCGGAGAAGCCCGTGAGCGTATTGGTCGCTGCCTTATTCCAATTACTAAGAAATAGTTTTCAGAAAACAAAAAGCTCTCACTTCCGAGGAGACACGAAAAGTGAGAGCAGGAGAAATCGCCAGTATGACGAAATGAGAAATGAATTAGAACTTATGCACAATACCGAAGATCAATTCATTCACACCTTCGGTAGCCTGCGGGTGGTCTTTTTCGTAATCCTTAGAGTAGTCGGAACGAATCCAGCTCACAGCACCATAAAGACGCGTACGCTTCGTGATGGGGTACTGATAGCCCAAGGCCGCCTGATAGGTCTTCATCGTCAAGTTGGAGGCGTGGCTTCCTTCAAAGTCACCATAACCCACTGTGCTTAAGAAGCTGCCGCCCCAGGCGGGCACTTCTACACCAACCATCACACCAAAGCCATCGATACCAGAAGGAATCGTGAACATCGTGGTCTTAGAGGTGGCGGCATAGTTCTGGAAATACTGGCCATAAGCGTAGAACTTTGCCCAACCAGCGTTAAAGTTACCGCCCAAGTTGTAGGAGAAGGAACCATCGAGATTGGCCTCACGTGCGGCAGGCTGAGCCTGGTTGATACTTTCGATACCGGCAGCAATCATCATGCGATCGTTCTGATAGCGAAGGGTTGCGGCATAAGTACGATTTACGCTCGACTTACCTTCCGTGCCATCGCCAAACTTCGTAGAGTCCGTCCCAAAGGAATAAATCACCGTAGCGTCCACGCCAGCAAACTTCGGCGAAATATAGGCCACAGCGTTATCTAAGTAGTCATAGCCGAGGGAGATCACTTGCAAGGTGCCACCCACATCACCCCAACCGCAGGAGAAGGGATTGACCCAGCGACCAAAGCGAGCATAAGGACCCGTACAGCCAATTTCTGGACCCATACGGCCAAAGGCGATGTGACCAAAAGCGCCTTCCACAAAGAGACGTGCATCACGGCCAAAGAGACGACCACTCTTCATCGCACCTGTATCAGCATCAAAGCCATTTTCAAGCACAAAGCCCACTTTCAAGCCGTTGCCAAGTTCTTCCGTACCACGGATGCCCCAGCGCGAACCGTTGTACTGACCAGACTTCAGCGCAGTCGTAGTCGTGCTATCTTGGCCGACATAAGAGCGGTTTTGAATGGACATACCATAGTCAACAATGCCATAAAGCTCGACGTTTGTTGCAGACGCATACATCGATGCCGTTGCCATGAGCGCAGCCACGGCGGCAGAGAATAAGCGGATTTTCATTTGAGTTTTCCTTGGTTGAATCGGCTTTCCGGGAGTGACTTTTTCCCGTGCCACTCTCCAAAGCCGGGAGGTCTAAAAAAGAGGTTTGATTTTTGTTTAAAGCATTTCCAGAGGCATCGCACACTGTGACCTCTCGCCTTGTCACAGCGCGCGAGCCTCTAGAGGGGACTAACTTTTTTATGCTTTTGCCTTAGCGAGGGCGATACCCACGAGTCGGCCAAAGGTAACCGTACGGCCACAAGTCATACCCGTTGCCAAGTTGGGGTATTCGTTCGCGAAATAGCCGCCGCTATCGTTACCGATCACGTAAAGACCAGGAATGGGGTTACCTTCCGTGTCAATGGCGTTCATGTCGGTATTGATCTGAATACCGTCCATCGTGCAGAGCAACCAACCAGTGTTCTTCGCGCCGTAGAACGGACCCTGATCAACTGGGGAGAGACGGTGCTTTTCTTTACCGTAGTCAACGTCTTCGCCCTTCTTATAGAGTTCGTTGTTACGAGCCACGGTCGCTTTCAAAGCGTCCACAGGAAGACCCAACTTCTTAGCTAGCTCTTCAATCGTGTCAGCCTTCATCACGAAGCCTTTTTCCACCAATGCTGGCAACTGTTTTTCTTGAATCACCTTCCAGAGATGGTTAGGATCTGCACCGTTTTCAAATGGGAAGAGACGCGAGCAGCCGTGCATCTTGAATTGCTCTGCGTACTTGGGCCAATTGCTATCAAAGATCGAATAGTGGCAGTGATCCTTCTGGTATTCGTCCGCATGGAGAATGTTTTCATAGGTACCCGATTCATTCATGAAACGCTTACCTTCGGCATTCACCTTAAGCCAGGGCTGGGAGCCCATCCAGAAGTGACCTGTATCACCTTTTTTCATCGTTTCCAGACCTGGTTTCTGGTCAGGACGAATCGCACAGCGGTCAAACATCATCGCGGAGTGAGTTTCATCCATCTTGGCCCCTACCCAGAGACAAGCACGGATACCATCACCCACAGCGCCTGGAAGGGCCCCATTGTGCCCCAAAATACGCAAGTTCCAAGGCTGAAGCGCTTCCATCATCTTGTAGTTATGACCGTAGCCGCCCGTTGCCACAATCACGCCCTTCTTGGCGTTGTAGCGAACGTACTTGCCGTCACCGTTCTGAGCAATGCAGCCCGTGACGCGGCCATTCTTCTTTTCGAGCTTGACCATCTTCATGCCATAGTCAAAGCGAGCGCCGTGCTTCACAGCGTAGTCATAGAGCACATTGTTGATGCTTGTGACTTTCTTACCATTGGCATCACGCGGAATGCGCGGGGAGTGACCAGTGGCAAAGTGTTCATAGCGGGTATGGTCATCTTTGTCGCCCGATTCGTGCCATAGTTCGATGCCACGTTCTTCCAAACGATCACCCAACCAGTCAATGACACCACCCGACTTATCGCACCAGAGCTTTACCAAGTCCTGCTGGATGTGACCGCCTGCGTAAAGCGTTGCCATCGTGATGAAGTCGAACTTATCAATCTTCGTGCCCCACTTCTTCTGGTAGCGCGAGTCAATAGCGCCCAAGTCTTCACGCACACCTGCGCCCGTCGTGAAGCGTTCAATCGCAATCACTTTTGCGCCAGCTTCGGCGGCTGCAGCAACAGCAAACATCCCACCAGTGCCACAACCGACAACGAGAATATCGGTTTCGTGCGTCGCGCTGATGTCTTTTTCTGCGATTTCAGGCGGTTTACCCAACCAATCGCCGTCGTCTTTTTCTTCAGTCTTGGTGATCACTTCCACGGGGATTTCACCACGGGCCTGGGCGATACACTTCGCAGCCGCCTTTTGCACAGCACGGGATGTGATCGTTGCGCCAGAGACGCCATCAATTTCTGCGCTCTGCGCCACCATCAGGTTGCGCTTCAAGGTTTCTGCTGCAGCTTGACCAATAGACGGAGTTTCGTTACCAACGTCCAACACAACGTTCGTAATCTTATTGGCATCAAAGATCATCGTGACTGTCACGTCAGCGATCCCTGCGGCCTTGGCCGAATAGGTCCCAGGCTTATAGATTCCCGTTGCTGCCTGAGCAAGAGACGTGGTTGCGATGGTCGCACCACCCACTAAACCTGTGCGTAAAAAAGCACGACGCGAAAGTTCTTTTGTCATTGTTAACCTCGATTGAGCGAAAAACGATTCGCCATAAATAAAAACGACGTAGGGCTAACTTTATGCTTGAAGGTTACCTGCAAGTCAACGGGGTTAACCCTGACGTTTTTTGGGAATTTTTGGACAAAAATTGCCCTTTTTTCGGGAGGCTAGCGACTGACCTCTCTTTTTGCGACTCCCTCTCTGCCACCATCCTTAATGAAATCAAGGTTTTGAGGCACTTACTCGCTTTCCTACAAATCCCGCACCCTACCTTCAACTTTAGGGATCTAAGTCCCTCAAAAAACCGCCTCTAGTCACTCTCTATTAGCGAAAAGTCCTTAGTTACTTTGTGTTTTCCTAAGGTTGCCTCTATTTCCTTCACATGGGAGAAAAATTTCTGGCAAAGTAAATAATGAAAGTTGGATAGAGGCGCGGTGCGAATGAGTAACTCTGCCGAGGGGACACCCTAAGACGCAAGTGAAAGGTCAAATCGCCGAAACCGCAAGGACTTGTAATCCTTGTTGTAGTTGGGCATGAGGAAAACATCTTCATGACTCCCAGTGAGCCATCGGCCACTGGAGGAGCTATCGATGACACCTACGGATTGTCTGGCTACTCGTCTGGGGACGAAACGGACATCCGGCCCGCACCTTTAGAAGGGATGGGCGAATCATGGTTGCATCGATGGATGCAACTTTTTTTCGCTTACAAAAATCGATCCCTAAATTCTCGAAAAAAGGTGTACCATGACGCAAGTCACGCAAAACAATATTGAACGCCTCTCCTCTGAAGCCACAGAGCTTCGCCGTGAGATTGGCTTAGGCGGCGGGATGTCTATTCTCGCTGGCATCATGATTGGTTCCGGTATTTTCTATATCGGCGCTATTGTCCTTGAGCGCAGTGGCATGAGCCCTGGGCTCGCCCTCCTCGTTTGGCTCATCGGTGGGTTAGTGACCCTCCTGAGCGGTCTTTGCTACGCAGAGCTTGGCGCCATGATGCCAAAGGCTGGTGGCAACTACGTCTACCTTCGTGAAACCTATGGAGAACGCGTCGCGTTTATCTCTGGGTTTGCAAATTTCACCTTAGGTAATTCTGGTTCTATTGCAGCGCTGGGCGTTGCTTTCGCTTCGGCGTTGGCGACTTTTGTGCCATTGGACTCTCTTGCGCAAAAAGCTATTGCCATTACCGCTGTCGTGGCCCTTTCCTGGATCAATATTCGCGGGGTACGTAACGCTGCATGGGTCAATAACCTCTTCATGATTTTGAAGCTCCTCCCGATCGCGCTCATTCTCTTCGCAGGTCTTTTCATGGGAACGGAACACCCTGACCTTCTCACGATGCCCGCAGAGATGCCTTCGATTGGCACGATTCTCTCCATGATTGGCTTTGCCGTGATTGCGACCCTCTGGGCCTATGAAGGGTGGACGAATTTGAACGTGATTGCCGAAGAAATCCGCAATCCGCACCGCAACATTCCGCTTGCAATGATGACTTCGATCATCGGTGTGACGATTCTCTACGTGCTCTTTAACTACGCTATCTTCCGCGTGTTGCCATTCGATACGATCGCCCACATGATTCAAGGTGGCAACTACTATCTTGGTACGGCCGCTGCCGAATCCACCTTTGGTAGCACTGGGCTCGTTATTGTGGCTGCTGCTATGGTGCTCGCGATGTTCAGTTCGCTCTCTGGTTGCGTGATGGTCTTCCCGCGTATGTACTACGCCATGGCTCGTGACGGTGCTTTCTTCCAGTCTTGCGCCAAATTGCACCCGACCTATCGCACTCCTGTGAACGCTATTTTGGCTTCCTCTGGTGTGGCAATCCTTTTAATTTGCTTCCGTAACCTCTCTGAATTGACGAGTTTGGTTGCCGTGGTGGGGATGGTCTTTCACGGCATGACGTTCTACTCCGTCATCATGCTTCGCAGAAAATATCCGACGATGGAACGCCCCTATCGTGTGTGGTTCTACCCGTTCTCTGTGTACTTCATCATCGCCATTATGATTGGGTTGACCACCAACACCATCATCAACGATCCGAAGACCGCTCTCTTGGGTGTGATTGTCCCGATCATCGGTTGGTTCCTCTATGAAAAGTTCTTCCGCTCTTCTGTGGAAGCACACGAAGCTCAGGAAACCGCTCAGGTTACGGCTTAATTAAACAGTTCACTTTAAGCGGAGAAGCCCTAAAAAGCTTCTCCGCTTTTGCTGTGATTTCTCCTCCCCACTTTCCGCATCTTCTCTTTGAAAAACTCTCTCCTGAAAGAGGAAAAGGCCAGGAAACTTGCATTTCCCAGCCTTTCGTTGATACCTCTAGAGAGACTCACATCTCTCTATCACGTCAGGAATTAGAAGCGATGGACCACGCCGCAGCTAATCTGATAGCCGTTCGGGGTGCCAGACTTATCGGCCGCTTTGATCTTTTCCTGAGAGTAGCCAGCCATGGCATAAACCGCCGTGCGCTTGCTCAACGGATAGTCATAAGCGCCAGCGACCGTCCAACGAGTAAAGTCGACGTTATCTTTGTTATCCATGTCGCGATAGTTAACCGCAAACTTGGCAACGCCGCCACCGATCGGATAGTGAGCGCCGATGCTAGCACCCCAACCGTCGACAAAGCCATAGCCATTGCCGCTTGTAATATCAAGCAAACCAGCGCGCACAACACCAGCACGACCCACAATCAAGGACTGGTTATCAAAGTACTGCGCGAAGGCAATCACTTTGAAGCCACCATCAAAGGTGTAGTTACCACCAATGGTCACGGTGTAACCATCATCTTCCGTGGCAGGTTTGTCCTTTTCGTTACCCCAGTTGGTCGTATCGGCCACTAAGATGGCCTCCAAGGCACCCTGCTTATACTGCACAGCCAAAGAACCATAGCGGTCAGCGCTCGACTTCCCCTCAACACCCTTGGAAGAATCGTTCTGGAAGGAGTACATGGCGTAGCCAGTAAAGCCACCGAAGGTCGGCGTACGATATGCCAAAGCGTTATCCACGCGCGTCCACATCGAAGCGGTAGCAAAGCCAGAACCAAAGCCTTCAGTGTAGTTCGCAAAGAGCGGGTCGATAGCACGGAAGAGGCCGTTAGCACTCAAGGTGCTGCCGAAAATCGGGAGACGACCGGCCCAAACCGTACCAAAACTACCACCAACGCTCAAACTTGCTTCGCGGCCAAACAAACGACCACCCTGCTTAACGTCGAGCTTACCCGTATCGGATTCAAAACCAGATTCAAGCGTAAAGCCCACGGTCAAACCGTTGTCGAGCTTTTCAACACCACGAATACCCCAACGGGAGCCGAATTCCTGGGCATTTTCCATGGTGAATTTGTTCACACTCTTCTGACCAGCGATGTCAGAATCGGAATGCACATAGGACAAACCAACGTCAACGACGCCGTAAACGGTCACATCAGCTGCCCAAGCAGCCGGGGTCATTGCTAAAGCAAGGCTCAAGGACAATAGGGTCTTCTTCATAGTCTTTTCCTTTAAAGAGGGAAAGGCCACTCCCTCCGTAGTGAGAGAGTGACCTTATTTCTAGTCTAACTCTTACTTCTTAAGAGCTGTACGAGCAGCCTGACGACCGAAGATCATGCAGTCTGCCACAGCGACGGTACCGAGACGGACCATACCGTGCACGCCGCCGGTGGCTTCACCAGCTGCGTAGAGACCCGGGATCGGTTCACCACGAACACTCATCACCTGAGCGTTGTCGTTGATTTCCAAACCACCCATGCAGTGGTGCACGCGCGGCCAGAGGCGAACAGCGTAGAACGGGCCCTTGTCGTTAAGAGCGGAACCTTCGAAGAACATGGAATCAAATTCCGGATCCTTCTTGGCCTTCATGTATTCGTTGAACTTCTTGTTGGTTTCTTCCAAAGCATCGTACGGGATCTTGTAGAAGTCAGCTATTTCCTTCAACGTTTCAAACTTACGGACAACGTTCGTGTTGCGAGCATGTTCGTAGAGTTTTTCGGTCATGTTCTTGCCAACGATAGCGTTCTTCACGTTTTCTTCAGACGTGTAGATCAAGCAAGGATGGCCGATTGCAACGATAGCGTCAGCACGCACTTTACGGTTACCCGTTTCCTTAATGAAGCGCTTGCCGGTAGCTGGGTCAACCATAGGCCCTAAGCCAACGCAGGATTCAACGAAGAGCGGAGCCACGCCGAAGCCTTCTTCGTCAGGCGAGGTCCACGGACCCAACTGGATCCAGTCCATCTGAACGGTGTTAGCACCGATTTCCTGAGCGGACATGATGGCTTCACCGGTAGCACCACGATGGTTCGTGGAGGTGAATTTTTCATCAAGACGCGGGTCCTGAGACATACGATACTTCACGTTCTGAGCGAAACCTCCAGAAGCGAGCAACACACCCTTCGTAGCGCGGATGTAAACAACCTTACCAGATTCTTCCTTGCCGAAGCGATAGTTCGTACGAGCCTTCACACCCAAGACGTTCTTCTTGTCGTCGATGATGATCTGGTCAACGATCACGCGAAGACGCGGCTGGATGCCGAATTCTTTCAACTTGACCAACATCGGGAGAATGAAGCCAGAGCCAGAGTTGTTTTCTACAGCGTGGGAGCGCTTGACGGAGTGGCCACCGTGGTAGGTCACGGCCTTGAACTTCACACCGATGTCGTCACGGAGCCATTCATAGTTAGGAACGGATTCGTCAGCAATACGGCGAGCCAAGGACGGATGGCAGAGACCGCCACCAGCCTTCAAAATGTCTGCGTAGAGGAGGTCGGCAGAGTCTTTAATGCCTTCCTTCTTCTGCATGTCGGTACCAGCAGCAGCAATAGCGCCACCGTTAATAATGGAGTTACCACCAGCCGTGGGCATCTTTTCCAAAATCGTAATCTGGTCGCTCGGCAAACCGAGGTAATGAGCTTCCAAGGCAGCAGCCAAGCCAGCAAAACCCGTACCAATGATCAAGAAACCAGTGGTTTCATCCCACTTCTGGGGAACATCAGTCGAGGCAAAGGCAGGAGCAGCCGAAGCAACGGTCGCAGCGCCAAAAAGAGCACCAGTCTTCAAAAATTGACGGCGGGATTGATTGGTCATTGTCGTCTCCTAAATGACGAGGTTTCTTCAACGTATTAAAGGAACCTCAAGTGTTGGTGCTTGTGATCATCCCCGATCTCAAGCACCGTCTGAAAATAATCTTGTTTCAGGTTTCCAACGTTCGCTTGACTTAAATTAGCGAACTTTGAAATTAAACTTGTGGCACTGTTCGCAGAAGTCTTCAGGCGTATCGTGCTGCAAGTGGCAGTTCGTGCACTCGAGCGTGTCCTGATAGTGCGGGGACATGTGCGGATTCGTCGGTTTCACATCCTTGGTTTTTTCAACCAATTGTTTGGTGTTGTGGCAGCCGGTACACGTTTCGATGGTCGGAATCTCAGGATTCTTCATATCCATGTTCTTGCCGTGGCAGCTTTCACAAGTCAAACCACGAGCAACGTGTCGATCGGCACCAAAATGGCCATCAGTAGCAAACGTCGTGCCAGCGAGCAAACAAGCGCTAAGCGCGAGCGCTAATGCAGCAACAGGTTTCATCATTTTTTTCTTCTCCTAGAGATCCTCTGCCCAATTTATTTGGGATCTATCAAGCAGAGGCGTTGTTGCAGATATCGTTTCATCTGTCAGCCTCACTTTAAGACGACCTTAATGAGAAGAGTGTGCTCTTAAGCACACTTTAAGGGTAAATCCTAAGGAGGATATCACCTCACTCTCGATCTAAGACTCAAGGATTAGTTATTGGCAATCATTCTGATTAGTTTTTCCCTATTTTCTACTGTAGCGCAAGGGAGAAATAAAACAATTGATATTTCCCCTTAGGGTCTGCTTGTCCGTGCATATCTCCTCCTTAAGGCGTAGAAGAAGCCTTCTCTTCTCGTCGTTGTTTTGCATTTTTTCGCTTTTTGTTCTATCGAAGGAAATTTCTCTCCTCTTTCGCGAAACTTTTTCTTTGCAATTTTCTAGATTTTGCAAAAACTGAGACTACGATAAATCTCCTAGGTAATAATTCTTTTTTCCTTCTCTATCAAGTACTTATATCAAAAATTCTTTTCTAAGCAATTTTTACCATTGACAGACTTTTTGCAAAAGAATAGAGTTTCAATAACGGTGTGTTTTGCGAAAAAAGTGTTTTCTCACCACCCGACCCCATTACTCTTAGCCAAACTGAAAATAGAAAGGATTTTTCCATCATGGCGACTGACGATAAGCGCATTATTATTTTCGACACCACCCTGCGCGATGGTGAACAAGCTCTTCCACAAAGTCTCTCTATGCGCCAAAAATTGCAAATCGCCTTGTCCCTTGAACAGTTGGGCGTTGACGTGATTGAGGCCGGCTTCCCCGTCTCGAGTGAAGGCGACTTTGAAAGCGTTCGCACGATTGCGCAAACGCTGAAAACTTCGATTCCTTGTGGGCTCTCTCGTTGTGTACCAAAAGATATTGATGCCTGTGGCGAAGCACTGAAAGTCGCTGAACATTTCCGCATCCATACTTTTATTGCTACTTCTGACATTCACGTCAAAGACAAACTGCGCAAAGACTTCTCTCAGATTGAAGAAATGGCCATTGCTACCATTAAGCGCGCTCGTCAATACACGGACGACGTGGAATTTTCTTGTGAAGACGCTGGTCGTACACCGATTGATCATCTCTGCCGCGTGGTAGAGTCGGCCATTAAGGCTGGGGCTCGCACCATTAATATTCCTGACACGGTGGGCTATACGCTCCCAGAAGAATTCGGTGGCATTATCACGACGCTCTTTAACCGTGTCCCCAATATTGATCAGGCCATCATTTCCGTGCACTGTCACAATGACTTAGGGATGGCCACGGCCAATTCCCTGACCGCCATTAGCCACGGCGCTCGCCAAATTGAATGCTGTATGAATGGTCTGGGTGAGCGCGCAGGGAACTGCTCGCTCGAAGAAGTTGCTATGGCGATTAAACTGCGCCAAGCGCAATTAGGCGGACTTCACACCAACATCGTGCACGAAAATATTGCCCGTACCTCGAGCTTAGTCGCTAAGGTCTGCAACGAACCCGTGCCTTCTCATAAAGCTATTGTGGGCTCTAACGCCTTTGCTCACAGCTCAGGGATTCATCAGGACGGCGTCTTAAAGAATCGTGCCACTTACGAAATTCTTACACCTGAGAGTGTTGGCTTCTCTGGTAACACCATGCACATGACGGCTCGCTCTGGTCGCCATATGATTCAGGCTTGCCTGCGTAATCTCGGCTACGAAGAAGGCGACTACGACTTAAACGAAATCTATGCTCGCTTCTTGAAGCTCGCCGACAAGAAGGGCCAGGTCTTTGATTATGACCTTGAAGCGCTCCTCTTTTATGCCACCATCGACACTGAAGACGATGCCTTTAGTCTCGATACGATTAGTGTCACCAGTGGCGGCACAGATTCGATCCCAACTGCCTCCGTACGCCTGCGCGTTGGGAAGCGTACCCGCACGGATTGCTCGATTGGTAACGGTCCCGTCGACGCTATCTACAACTGCATTACACGCTTGACTGGCATTCGTTGCAAGTTAACGAGCTTCCAAATAGCCGCCAATGGCGCTGGGATGGACGCTCTGGGTCAGGTGAACGTGACCGTTGACTACGAAGGTCGTATCTTCCACGGTCTCGGGATGTCGACTGACATTCTGGAAGCCGCTGCGCTCGCGCTCATTAACGCCAGTAACGTCATTATGCGCGCCAAGAAAATTAACAAGTCGCGCAATAAAGGTGCGCACTTGAATCGCCCATAAGCGCATCTTCCCTATTTGTTTTTCTCTCGGTAGCTCTTCCTCTCGCAAGGGCTACCCTACCCCAAATTATTTTTAAATTTTCGTTTTAAAGGTTTTTATGTCTACCAAGCATTACGACATTGCTGCCTTAGCCGGTGACGGTATTGGCCCCGAAGTGATGGCTGTTGCCAAAGATGTTCTCGCGACTGCTAGCCAGAAGTTTAGCTTCTCGCTCACCTTCCACGACGCGCTCGTCGGAGGCGCTGCAATTGACGCAGTGGGTCAACCTCTTCCCCCTGAAACGATTGAAGTTTGCGACAAAGCTGCCGCCATTCTCTTTGGCTCGGTGGGTGGACCCAAGTGGGATCATCTCCCGCACAAAGATCGCCCTGAAGTTGGGGCTCTTCTTCCGCTACGCAAGCGCTATGCGCTTTTTGCGAATCTTCGCCCTGCTCGCTTTTATGAAGGGCTCTATGATCTCTCGCCCCTTCGTCGTGACATTGCCGAGAAGGGCTACGATTTAGTTTGCGTGCGTGAACTCACGGGTGGCATCTACTTTGGTACCCCAAAGGGTCGCGAAGGCGAAGGCGCTGACGAACGCGCTTTTGACACGGAAACCTATACGCGTCGCGAAATTGAACGCATCGCGCACCTTGCTTTCCGCACCGCACAAGGTCGCCGTCGTCATGTCACCTCGGTTGACAAGGCGAATGTGCTCGCAACCTCTCGCCTCTGGCGTGAGGTCGTCACGGAAGTCGCTAAAGACTACCCCGATGTTGAGCTCAAACATATGTATATCGACAACGCCACGATGCAGTTGATTAAGGCGCCGTCTCACTTTGACGTGGTGCTTTGCTCGAATATGTTTGGCGACATTTTGTCTGACGAATGCGCCATGATTACGGGCTCGATGGGGATGCTCCCCTCAGCCTCTATTGGCGAAAGCGGTTTTGGTCTTTATGAACCTGCTGGTGGTTCTGCGCCCGATATCGCGGGTCAGAATATCGCTAACCCCATTGCTCAAGTGCTCTCCGCCGCACTCATGCTTCGCTTCTCTCTTAAAGAAGAGGCCGCAGCTCGGGCAATTGAAGAAGCGGTGGCTCGCACGCTTCAAGAAGGCACTTTGACGGGTGACCTCGCTTGGGCTAAGCCAGGCAGCACCGCGGTGAAGACCGATGAAATGGGACGCGCCATCATCGCTCAGCTCAACCGCATTTGACCCCTAAAAAAGAAAGATTATTCAAAGGACATTTACCATGGGACGCACCCTCTACGAGAAGGTCTATGACGCACACGTTGTCACACAAGCGCCAGGCGAACTCCCCCTTCTCTATATTGATCGCCATCTGATTCATGAAGTCACAAGCCCTCAAGCTTTTGCGGGCTTGCGCGATGCGGGACGCAAACTGCGTCGCCCCGATTTGACGCTCGCTACGATGGACCATGATATTTCCACGCAGAAAGCCACGCTTGATGTGTGCTCTCCGATGGCGAAAAAACAGGTCACCACGCTTATCTCTAACTGTAAAGAGTTTAGCGTCACGCTTTTTGGCCTCGGTCACCCAGGTCAGGGGATCGTGCATATCATTGGGCCACAAACAGGCTTTACGCTTCCTGGCACTACGCTTGTCTGTGGGGACTCTCACACGGCAACACACGGCGCTTTTGGGGCTCTCGCCTTCGGGATTGGCACTTCTGAAGTGGAACACGTCTTTGCCACACAAACCTTAAAGCAGCAACGCTTTAAAACGATGCGCATTAACTGCGAAGGCGCGCTTCCTGCAGGGGTTTACTCAAAGGACTTGATTCTTGCGATCGCCAAGACGATTACCACAGCAGGTGGTACGGGCTACGCGATTGAATTTGCTGGCACAGGCGTTACCACCCTCTCAATGGATGCGCGTATGACGCTCTCCAATATGGCCATTGAAGTGGGCGCTAAGGTGGGCATGATTGCCCCAGACGAAACCACATTCGCCTACCTCAAGGGGCGTCCTTTTGCCCCGCAGGGCGACGATTGGGAAGCCGCTGTTGCCTATTGGAAGACGCTCCCCTCTGATAGCGATGCAAAGTTTGACCGTGAAATCACGATCGACTCTGCTCATTTAGTGCCTCACGTCACTTGGGGGAATAACCCAGGGGAAGCTTGCGCGGTAACCGACCGAGTGCCTGATCCCGCGACGATGACGGATCCCGCCGTGCGTGCTAGCGCTGAAGCAGCTCTGAAATACATGGGGCTCACGGCAGGCATGCCCATTACGGACGCAAAGATTGACATCGTCTTTATTGGCTCTTGCACCAACGGTCGCTTAGAAGACTTTATTGAAGCCGCGCGTGTGCTGAAAGGTCGCCACGTGGCTCCCGGTGTGCGCGCCCTCGCAGTGCCTGGTTCCATGACCGTACGTGCCGAAGCGGAAAAGCTTGGGCTCGATAAGATCTTTATTGAAGCGGGCTTTGAATGGCGTCTGCCAGGCTGCTCAATGTGCCTTGCGATGAATGACGACCGTGCGCCTGAAGGGGCACGTGTTGCCTCGACCTCGAACCGCAACTTTGTCGGTCGTCAGGGGCGTGGTAGCCGTACCCACTTGATGAGCCCCGCGATGGCTGCCGCTGCTGCCATTGCTGGTCACATTACCGACGTTCGAGAATACCTCTAAGAAAAGCATTCATCATGGAAAAATTTACAACACATACTGGTATTGCTGCCCCGCTCGATGTGGCAAACGTCGACACAGACCAGATTATTCCAAAGCAATTTCTGCTCGCAGTAGACCGTAAGGGCTTTGGCAAGCACCTCTTTCATGAGCGTCGCTACTTAGACCCAGCAGAGAGCATGCCCAACCCTGACTTTGTGCTCAATAAGCCAGCTTATAAGGGCGCATCAATTCTCGTCGCACGCGACAATTTTGGAAATGGTTCTAGTCGTGAGCATGCGCCTTGGGCACTCTTAGACTTCGGAATTCGCGCCATTATTGCGCCAAGCTTTGCCGACATTTTCAGCAATAACGCTTTGGGCAACGGACTCGTGCTCGTGAAACTCACGGAAGAAGAAGTTGATCGTATCTTTACGATTTTGAATGCCAACCCAGACATGAGCGCGACAGTGGACCTTGAAGCGATGAAGGTAACGGTCGGGGAAGAATCATGGAATTTCACCCTCGACCCCTTCCGTCGTAAATGTCTTTTAGAAGGACTTGATGCGATTTCACTCACGTTGCAGCATCAAACGGACATCTCCTCCTTTGAAAACCGCACTCCCACTTGGCAAGCACCTCGTGTTCGCAATATTGAGAGTACCAAAGCATGATCTCCTCTAGGAGTAGTCTTTTAAAATAGACTGACAAAGATTAGGCTCATTTTTCTATACCGTTTAAGAAAGATGAGCCTTTTTAATATCAAAATAGTGAAAATTCTCGAAAAATACCAGCAAGATAGATGATGCTTTTCGGAAAATTCTCGCTTCTCCCTATTGCTTTTTTCTCTCTTTTGAGGCAGAATTCACACACAAACATGATGACAGAAAGTTGCCCCTCGGCTTTCGTATAAGACCAATAGGCATCTGTTTTTTGATTGACCGCTCTTCCTCAAAAGGAGTCTTTTATGCGAGCGCTAGGTAACATCCTCTGGCATTTTCCCTTCTTCGGCTTTATCAACGCCGCCATCTGTTTTCTCTCTTAGGTAGTCTGTTGGTGATTACCGTCATTGCCGCGCCGATTGGTCTTGGCTTAGTGCAGTATTCCAAATTCTTGCTCCTTCCCTATTCCTACGCGATGATCGTGAAGCCGGAAGGTGACGTGCCACCGAGCCCTCTATGGAAGACCTATAGTGCGATTTTGAAAATCGTTTATGTGATTTTCATCGGCATTCCGCTTTTCTTGCTGACGTGCGTACAAATCGTGGGACTTTGCTGCACGATTATCGGGATTCCTGCTGCCATCATTTTGGCCAAGTCTGTTCGTACGTATTTGCAGCCTGTTGACAAAATTTGCGTGCCCTACCGTGTGGCCGATGCCATCGAAGACGATAAGGCCGTAAAAGAAGCCCAGAAGTTTGTTCGTTAATGGAGAATTTGATGACTACACTTTCTCGTTTATTAGTGCTTAACGCAAGCTGTCTTTTGCTCACAGCTTGTGGACATATTCAGAAAAACATTACGAGTACCGAAACGTTGCTCGACAAAGCTGAATTTGCGACGGGTATTTCCGCCGAAAAACTCAAAATTGTCGATGGTAGCATTCGCTCTGAAATGGACTCTTTGCACTACAAAGTGAAAGCGCCTAACGGTACGGTCTACCGTTGTTACTTCACGACCGTGGTTGCTACTTCGTCTGACGCGCTTTGCTCTGCCATTGACAGCACAGGGAAAGGCAAGCAGAAGCAGAAAAAACAAGACGCCGATGATAGCCGCTGCAATGCCCAGCTTCGCGCTGCAGGCAAATGCTAATTAACTATTAAATTAGAAAAAGGGGTGATCGTTCAGTTGAAAAAACGCGTCACCCCTTTTCGTTCCCCTCTTTCCCTCAGAGAGTTCGGTACTTTTAAGCTTTAGAAGGCAGCTAACACAGCTCCATCGTATTTCTTTTCAATAAATTCGCGCACCGACGGCGAACGATAGGCTTCTACCAACACACGAGCCCAATCCTGATTCTTATCGGGGTCATTCACCACAATGTTGCAAACGTAGGAACCATGAGCATCTTCAGAGAGAATGCCATCGCGCTTCGGGTTTAAGTTCGCGACATAAGCGTAGTTGCCGTTCACGGCAGCAACCGTCAAATCGTCCAAGGAACGCGGCAACTGAGCTGCTTCCAATTCAACAAACTTCAACTTCTTCGGATTTTCTTCAATATCAAAGACGGACGGGAGAAGACCCACACCCTTCTTCAACTTAATGACACCATTCTTGTCGAGAATAAGGAGCGCACGAGCGCCCATGGCCTGGTCGTTCGGAATCCCGACCGTTGCACCTTCGGGAGCATCTTTAAAGCTCTTTACTTTCTTCGAGTAGAAAGCCATCGGAAGCGTGAAGGCCTGACCCACGACAGCAAAGTTGTAGCCATGGTCACGGCTCTGCGCTTCAATAAAAGGCACAGTCTGATAGATGTTGGCATCTAAGTCGTGAGAATGAAGCGCGACGTTAGGCTGCACGTAATCCTGAAATTCCACGATCTTGATATTGAGACCACGCTCTTTGGCGATAGGAAGCGCCTGTTCTAAGACTTCGGCAGCAATCCCCGCCGTCACACCAACTTTGATCGTTTTGGGCGTAGCGAGCTTAAGGGGTTCCGCGGCAAATGCGTTGCTGAGCGGAAAAAGGGCGGCAAGTGCAGAAAGGGTAGCACCCGCTAATAATTGACGACGATCCATTCTAAATACCTCCACAGATGGATTTAAAACCCTTGAACGTTTATGCACCGCTCGGGGGAAAGGTGCTGGCCCTGCGCTCAAAAGAGCATTTGGTACGATCAATGGGGGCTTTGTTTTTAACGAGAATGGAAAAATTGTGGCATAAGTAAGACGGGTTCATCGTCCTCATTTGACGAACGACTGACTTATCTCATGGTGTTACTTAGGTTTATCCTAGAAAAGGAATCTCTTTGAATGGACTGTGGGAAAAGGATTAAAAGAAAGTTAACTCAAATTCTACCTCTTTTCAGTAGATAAAAAAAGACCAACTCATCTTGTGGAGACTATCTCGATGAGTTGGTCGATTTGAAACGTCCCAGAGGCACACTCCGAACCCTTCATAGTGGCTGAAGTAGGATTCAAAACTTCAGCCTTTCTCTCGATATCAATTACTTGGCGCTGCAGCCACAGGAACCTTCCTTAGCAGGAATTTCTTCCTTCATGGCCTTCAAAAACCAAATCTGTTTGTCGTAACCTTCGATGAAGCCTTCAAACATGGACTGAACCGCAAAGTCGTCCTTTTCAGCGGCATCGTTACGAATTTCAAGCGCTAAGGCGCGCATGGCCTTCATATCGTCTTCCACCATCTGGGCCACTTCCATGCAGGAGAAGATGCGAGCAGGTGCTTCTTCCAAGGTGGCGACCTTCAAGTATTCGGACATCGTGGAGAGCGGGAACTGGTCACGCATCTTCAAGAGTTCGGCCACAGAGTCATAAGCTTCGAACGATTCGTCGTAGAGCTTTTCGGTGTACTGGTGCAAGGACATGAAGAGACGACCCGTCACATTCCAGTGAAGCGAGTGGAGCTTCACAGTCCAAACAGCCAAGTTAGCCAAGTAGGTGTTAATACGGTTTTCACATGCATAGTTACTCATAATTCTTACTCCTTGTCTTCTAGAGACTTTATTAGTTAAAGGTTATCAAAAATCAACTTTCAATAGAATCAATATAACACAATCGACTCGTTAATGCAATACCTCTATCAAAAATCATTTTTTTGATTAAGTTTTTCTATCAAATGAAAACCACTCTCTCCCACCCTCTCTAACGCGCTCCGCAGAAGACTTCTCTCCCGTTTAGGTCGTGTGGATTACCTCTTCAGAGATAGACTTTCTCTCTCATCAGAGAGAGATATTTGTCCCCTACCTTCCCTCCCTACCCCTCTCCTCCGGGGACTAGCTATAATAAAAACAACAAATTAGAATTTCTTTCCAGTTTGTACAGGGGTTAACCCCAATCCCTGCTACGTCTATTTGTCTTCATGACCAAATTCTTTGCCTCCTTCGAGGCATATTCCCCGATTAGGACATCTGAACCCATGACTAAAATTGTTCCTATCATTGATATGAATCGTCGTGACTTGTTGAAGGCCGGCTTGGCTGCTAGTGCTGCTAGCGTGGTCGGTATGCCGCTTTCTGCACAAGCCGAAGAAGCTAAAGCTGCCGCTGACTCTGCTGTCACGTGGCATAAAGGCGTTTGTCGTTTCTGTGGTACAGGCTGCGGTATCTTAGTAGCCACCAAGGACGGCCGCGTTGTCGCCACCAAGGGCGACCCCGATGCCCCTGTAAACCGTGGTTTGAACTGCGTGAAGGGCTACTCCAACGCCAAGATCCTCTACGGTAAGGATCGCCTCACGCAGCCTCTGATGCGTAAAAAAGATGGCAAGTTCGACAAGAACGGCAACTTTGAACCTGTCTCCTGGGATGAAGCCTTTGAAGAAATGGCTCGCCAGTTTAAGCGCGCCTACAAGGCCAAGGGTCCTGAAGGCGTCGGCATTATTGGCTCTGGTCAGTACACCATCCCTGAATCCTATACCGCCTCTAAGTTGATGAAGGCGGGCTTCCGTTCCAACAACATCGACCCCAATGCTCGTCTCTGTATGGCGAGCTCTGTGGCTGGCTTCTACCAGACCTTCGGGATGGACGAACCGGCTAACCACTACGGTGACATTGAACTCACTGACACGATGGTCCTCTGGGGCAACAACATGGCTGAAGTGCACCCTGTGCTCTGGTCGCGTGTTTTAGGTCGCAAGCAAGCTAACCCCAACACGAAAGTGATCTGCTTGACGACGTTCCGCCACAACACCGCTGCGCTCTCTGATGATGTGATCGTCTTTAAGCCCAGCACCGACTTGGCCATCATGAACTACCTCTTGCGTGAAATCATTGAACGCAATGCGGTCAACATGGACTTCGTCAACAAGCACTGCCTCTTCGCCGCAGGCGTGACCGATATTGGTTACGGCTTGCGCGATACGGATCGTTGGGCGCGTGAAAGCGAAAAGAGCACACTCGCCAAGCAGTTGAGCCGCGCCTTGAATAAAGACGAAGCCATCGCTCAGGGTCGCACCGAAGGTGAAGTGGTTGAACAGAAGAACCGTGGTGCCAGCGCTGGTAAGCATTGGGCAATCACGCTTGAAGAATTCAAGAAGGGCGTGGCCCCCTACACGCTCGACTTCGTTGCCGAACTCGCCAAGGGCGACCCCGACGAAAGTCTCGCTTCCTTTAAGAAGCGCTTGAAGAATTTGGCCGACTTGGTGTGCGACAAGTCTCGCACGCTTTTGAGCTTCTGGTGCATGGGCTTTAACCAGCACCAGCGCGGCGTATGGGCTAACGAGCTCTGCTACTCCATTCATTTACTTTTAGGCAAGCATGGGTTGCCTGGTAGCGGAGCTTTCTCTCTCACTGGCCAGCCATCGGCTTGCGGTTCGACTCGCGAAGTGGGCTCTTTTGCTCACCGCTTGCCAGCTGACCGCTTGGTGGCTAATCCGAAGCATCGTGCTGAATCCGAAGAACTCTGGAACATTCCTCAGGGCACGTTGAACCCCAAAGTGGGCTACGACTTGATGAAGATGCTCCGTGGTTTGGAAGACGGCTCGTTGAACTTCCTCTGGACGCAGGTGGTGAACATCTTCCAGTCCACCCCGAACAACACGCACTGGATTCAGGCCGCTCGTAAGCCCGAAAACTTTGTGGTGGTCTCTGATGTCTACCCGACCTTCAGTGGCGCTTGCGCTGACTTGATTTTGCCAGCCGCCATGCACTTTGAAAAGTGGGGCTTCTACGGCAACGGGGAACGCCGCACGCAGGGCTGGCAGCAGATGGTCAAGCCCACGGGCGACAGCCGTACTGACGTCTGGATGATGATGGAATTCTCCAAGCACTTCACCGTGGATGAATGCTGGGGTCCGCAGCATGTCGCTGGCGTGGAAGGCGATACGTTGCCTGACGTGCGCACTACGGCTCACGCAATGGGTATCTCTGGCAACGCTACGCTCTTTGACGTGCTCTTTGCTCCGAGTGAAAAGCGTCAGGCTGTGTGGCCTGATCCCCTCTACAAGAACGGCTTGAACACCACGGGTGAAGCTTTGGGTCTTCCCTATTTGCCCGAAAAGGCTCTTTGGAACGAATACCGTCAGTTCACCTTGGGTCATGGTCACGACTTAGCTGACTTTGACACCTACATGCGTGACGATGTGCATGGTCTCCTTTGGCCTGTCGTAAACGGCAAAGAAACGCTCTGGCGCTACAACACCGACACCGACCCCTATGCTAAGGCGGATAACCTCTTCTACGGTCCCTTGATGAAGAGCATCCCGTCTGGAAACCTCGCAGGGGTGACGGACGCTGAAGCTAAGGCTTACGCAGGTCGCGCGAAGATTTTCTTCCGCCCCTACGCTGCCCCTGTTGAAGTGCCTGATGCCGACTACGATATGTGGTTCACCACGGGTCGTGTGCTTGAACACTGGCACACGGGCTCGATGACCCGTCGCGTGCCTGAGTTGCACCGTGCTGTGCCCCGTGCATACCTCTATATGCACCCGGCTGATGCCGAAAAACGTGGTCTTGCCAACGGTGACTTGGCTTTGGTTGAAAGCCGCTATGGTAAGTTCCAGGCTAAGGTGGAAACCCAGGGTCGAGATCTGCCCCCGCGTGGTCTTGTCTTCGCTCCCTTCTTTGATGAATCGGTGATGGTCAACCGTGCCTGCCTTGATGCGGCTGATCCAATCTCTCTTGAGCCCGATTACAAGAAGACTGCTGTTCGTGTGACCAAGGTCACCGCCTAATTCACGAGAGTAGAAGGAATACGCAAAATGAAAATGATCTCGATGACGAAAGCCACGCTCTGTGTGTTAGGTCTTGGTATGGGTATGGCTGCGTTTGCAGCGGATGATCTCCCCAAAGGTCCTCATCCGATTCCTCACCCGATCGACGGCTACGTGCCGCTCACGCAGCAGATGAATATGTGTGCGATGTGCCACCGTGAAACAGGTAAAGCACCTGCCCCAGATCTCGCGCTTCCCGTGTGGAATGTGCCTAAGTCTCACTTCAATGCAGACGGTACGTTAAACGGCAAGCGTGATAACTGTGTGATGTGCCACGCCCCGATGAAAGAGTTCTCGAAGTTTAAGCCTCGTGACCTCAATGATCGCCCAACGGAATAATCTTTCACGTTGATGCGCGTCTAGGCCAGAAAGTGCTCCACCCTTGCACTTTTTGGCCTAATTTTTTCGCTCTTGGCACTTTCTCCTAGTGCCTTTTCCCGACCTCTCTTGAGTCGCGTGAAATAGCCGTCACTTAACAGTCCATCCCTTCCCAAAACCCTTCCCCTCACTGGCATACTTACTTTGAAGCAAGCCAATGAGTGCCTCTTACCCCGTACTCATTGCACAGATTTTTTTGCCATGATGGAGTGACTCCAATGCTACGACTCACGCGAATTATTGTCGGTCATCTGACCGCCCAACAAGCCTGCTCTCTTTAGAGCAAGCACAAGGATTCGTGTATTAGTTAAAGCATTCTCCTCACACCATTTCCTGGGCGGCGTACTTTCAAGAGTACCTCGCCCTTTTTCTTTTTAAGGACACCACCCATGGCCAATAGTAAAGCCATTACCTTCGGCGTTTCTCGCGCACCACACCGATCGCTCCTCAAAGCACTGGGCTTTGTCGATGAAGAATTAGGCCGTCCCATCATCGGGATTGCCAATTCTTTTAATGAAATTATTCCTGGTCACGTACACCTTAAAAACTTGGTCCAATCAGTGAAAGACGGTATTCGCAACGCAGGTGGTGTACCTATTGAATTTAATACGATTGGAATTTGCGATGGCTTAGCGATGAACCACGTTGGGATGAAATATTCGCTTGTGACGCGTCAAATCATTGCCGATTCGATTGAAGCCACCGCCATGGCAACGCCCTTTGATGCCATGGTCTTTATTCCTAACTGCGACAAAGTGGTGCCAGGTATGTTGATGGCGGCAGCGCGTTTGAACCTCCCCTCGATTTTTGTGAGTGGTGGACCAATGCTCGCTGGCGTGCATAAAGGAAAGAAGATTGGTCTTTCCAACGTATTCGAGGCCGTAGGACAAGTTGAAGCAGGCTTAATTGATGAGTGTGAACTCTCGCAAATCGAAGATGAGGCGTGCCCCACTTGTGGTTCCTGCTCTGGGATGTATACCGCCAACACCATGAATTGCTTAACGGAAGCGCTCGGTATGGGGCTGCCTGGCAACGGAAGTATTCCTGCCGTTTATTCAGAGCGTTTGCGTTTAGCTAAGCGCGCTGGTATGCAGATTTTGCACGTCTTAAAAGCCAATTTACGTCCACGCAACATCATGACCGCAGAAGCGTTTGAAAATGCCGTGGCGCTTGATATGGCTTTGGGCGGGTCGTCCAACACCGCGCTTCACCTTCCTGCTATTGCGCATGAGGCAGGAGTTTCGCTCACACTCGATGACTTTGAGCGTTTAGCGCAGCGTGTCCCGCAGCTCTCAAAGCTCTCTCCTTCTGGTCAGTACTTCATGGAAGATATTCATGCCGCGGGCGGTATCACGGCAGTATTGAAGCGCTTGGCAGAAAACGGAGCGCTCCATAAAGATTGCGCCACAGTCACATTAAAGACGCAAGGAGAGTTGGCGGAATCGGCCCGTGTACGTGACGAAGACGTGATTCATCCTTGGAACGATCCAGTCTATCCAACGGGGGGCATTGCTGTTCTCAAGGGTAACCTCGCCCCCGAAGGTTCTGTCGTGAAAGAAGGCGCTGTGAGTCCTGAGATGCTCCGCCATCAGGGGCCTGCTAAGGTCTTTGACTCTGAAGAAGAGGCTGTTGCGGCAATTCTCGGTAAGAAAGTCGTCGCGGGCGACGTGGTTGTCATTCGCTACGAAGGACCAAAGGGCGGACCTGGGATGCGCGAAATGTTGACGCCCACCTCTGTCATCACGGGGATGGGCTTAGGCGGCAGTGTGGCACTCATCACTGATGGTCGCTTTAGTGGTGCCACGCGTGGGGCCTCAATTGGTCACGTTTCGCCCGAAGCCGCGGCAGGAGGTCCCTTGGCACTCGTTGAAAATGGAGACTTAATCGACATTGATATTCCTACACGCCGTCTCAACCTCTTAGTTGACGAAGAGGTGCTCGCCAAACGTCGCGCTGCCTGCCAGCCTCCCGTGCGCGAATTGCGTGGCTACTTGAAGAAATACGCTCGTAGCGTTTCTTCTGCTGCACAAGGTGCAATTGAACTCATTTAATTCCTTGAGGCTCGTCACACTTTCTGGCGAGCCTCTTCACTTGTCGAAATGCTGTTTCATTGATACGATTAGAGCACTTTCTTTGTCAACGCCTTTTCTCATGAATACGCCTACTCCTGCCATCAAACCTCAAGACAGCCGTCTTTTTGCACTTCTCATCGCCTTTATTAGCGGTGCTGTGGATGCACTGAGTCACGTGCAGTTCCACTCTCTTGTGGCGACTCAAACAGGGAATATCGTCATGATGGTAGGCGACCTAATGGAAGGCGATTGGGGAGACTTTCTCTCTAAGGCAGACTCCATTGCTTTCTTTTCCCTTGGCTTTTTTAGTAGGGATTGAACTCAAAACTCGCGCAAAAACCGCTTATTGGCGCAGTTACGCCATGCCCCCCTTTGCGCTAGGGTGCTTTATTTTGCCGTGGCTCTTAGACTTGCGTTTTTTGAGCGTTGGGATTTTGGCCTTCGGAACTGGGATCATCATGTCGGCCTTTAACGACAGTAAGATTGAGTCCGACTCCTACACCGTGATGATTGCCTCTGGGAACTATCGCAAAATGCTCACCGCTTGACACGGCTACTTTGTCCTCAAGCAAGGCCCCGCACAACGGCACAAAGCCATGAACTACTTCTGGATCGTGTTGAGTTTTGTGGTGGGAGCGGCGCTCTCGGCACTGGCTAGCTACCTCTTTGATGGCTGGGCGGCATGGCTTGTCTGTTTTGTCGCTATTTTGGCTATTTTGCACTACAGCCGAGAAATGGCACGGCAAGACCTGAAATACACCAATCTTTAATTGGCGCTCTAAATGACAAACGGGTTCTGACATGACACCAGAACCCGTTTTTTAGTGGATTTTAGACGTGATTAGAGTGCGTTTTTAAGAATCGTCACCACCTCGTCACGCGTCAAGGCGCGGTAACTACCTTTGAGTAACATCGTCCCGTCGGCGATTGCTTCAATATCAGACTCTTTAGCGCTCAATTCAAAAATATTGAGCGCCACACCCAATTTTTCCATCCAAGCACGCATACGAGCGAGCCCTTCAAGCGCAATTTCACGGTCCGTACCAAAGTCTGGTGCGACGCCCCAGACGTTAATCGCAAAACGACGGAATTTGGGCAATCCATCGTCCAAAAGGAAGCGATAGTACGAAATCGACACTGCCGCCAAGGTCATCCCATGCGTGGCATTGGTCACACCGCCAATCGATTGCCCAATCATGTGCACCATCCAGTCTTGGCGCTTACCCATACCGACCAACGTATTGAGTGCCCAAGTAGCTGCCCACATGATGTTCGAGCGCGCTTCATAGTTCTGAGGATCATCCACGGCGATTAACCCATCATGAATGACGTTACGCATAAGGCCTTCCATCAAGTAGTCACTCGTGTTGTTATCAGTACCCGAGAAGTACTGCTCAGAGAGGCGCGAGAAAATATCAAAGATCCTGGCCTTCAGCTGATAAACGGGCAATGTCATCGTAAATTCTGGATTCAAAATCGAAAAGACGGGCTTGGCATCAGGATGCGCAAACACTTTACCAATCTTCAAGTGGGTCTTCGGATCCGTAATCACCGAGCCAGAATTCATTTCAGAGCTCGTTCCCGCCATCGTCAGCACACAGCCAAGCGGCACGACTTTGACACCTGGTGCCACATCTTCGTAGCGCAAGAAGTAGCGATCCCACGCATCTTCATCACAATTGACCGATACAGCGACCGCCTTGGCATAGTCACAGCAAGAACCTCCACCCACAGCGAGGAGGAAGTCCACCTTGCTTTCGCGAGCAATACGCACGCCGTCACGCAATTTGTCCGTAGTGGGGTGGCATCACACCGGCATCTTCGACAATCGTCTTGCCGTGCGCTTTCAGGAGCGTCACCACCTTGTCGTAGAGACCACTCTTTTTGATAGAACCTCCGCCATAAATCAACTGAACGGTTTTACCAATACGAGGAAGTTCTTCATTTAATTTGTCTAGACTTTCACGACCAAAATGGAGTCGGGTCGGATTAAAGTAAGTAAAGTCACCGAGCATTCAATATCTCCTAAAAATGAAGACGCAATAGCGTCTGTTAGCGCATATTTTATCGGCTTTTAAACGATTTTAAGAAGCTTTTGCTAAACTCAGTTACACACTATGGTCCTCAGAAAACGCATTCTTGCGTAGACTGAATGCACCTTCTTTTATCCGAATGCACTGCCACTTATTTTGAATTTTCCGCCTTTATGAAATTCGTTCGTGTAGCTTTGGAAATTCTCCTTTTCATCGGGTTATTTCTCGCGGTGATGAAGGTCTTCCCGCCTGGAAGCGTATTGGTGGCGGGACTTCTTTATGTGTTTTTGCGAAGAGTCCACCACTGGCCAATCAAATCGGCTCTGCTCTTTGCGGCTATTGCACTCGGATGCTCTGTTTTTATGACGATCTTGATCGTGAAAGGATTTTAGGTTTTATGCGTTTTGTCGCTCTACTTTGCGCTACTGCTCTCGCCACCGTACTCACAGGCTGTGGAGATCCCAAGCCCATTGACGTGGTCACCAAGGGCGTATTCTCCATTGACAAGTCTGTCACCTTGGGAGGTGCACTTAACCATTATCAAAACTGTGTGGATAAGACCGTTCAGTGGAAAGAGTCGACTTCTGAGAAAGGCGCCACCATTGTCACCTTCTCTTGCCAGTTAGGCGATGCTCCTACGGTTTTCAGAAAACGTTACGCAGAAAGTATTGTCGCGATGACCTCAGAAGGACTTGCTACGCTTTTTCGTGGACTCTCTCTTCCGATGCCTGAAACGCAAGGAGATTTAGACGAAGCAGAAGTGCTCTTAGAAACCATGCTCGACAAGGTGGGTGCACCAGAAGCAATTCGCAAAACGATTCACTCGACGATTTATCCCTACAAAGTGCAGGAAGCCACCGTGGAAATCGACTTCGCGATTGATCGCACTAACCGCTCGAAGTTTGACATTAAAGAAGCACGCCTTGACCTCACGTGGAAAGACCGCAAGGCGGTCATGCCGCTATATATTGATGGGACACTCGCTGCGCTTTATCACGATGAAACCGTCTTCCAGCCCGATGCCCTTGGCAAACGCTTTGAGACGCGTTTAACGGAAGCGTGGAAAGAGGCGGCTCCCGAAAAACCCAAAGAAACAACTTTATAACTTTAAAAATAATCCTTCTTAAAGAAAGCACTTGCTAACACAAATTGCGTTGTTTGGCAAGTGCTTTTTTGATCTTGTCCCCCTATATACGTTTTCCTATGATTTAAGTGTCCCTGTTGTGTGATGCACTGTTTACCTCATGCTCCGCACTTCAGTTTTGCTTTTTGAGAGATAAAACTCAAAGCTTTTACCTCTTTGCATACGCTCTATTCACTTAGGAGAACACAACCATGACCAATCGTCGTGATTTTCTAAAAACCTCTTTAACTGGCGCTGTCGCGGGTCTCACTCTCCCTGCCGCTTTCTCTGCCTCTGCTGCACAAGCCAATAGCACCCTCCCTAAGAAGTGGGATCTTGAAGCCGACGTTGTCGTATTAGGCTTCGGTGGTGCTGGCGCAACCACTGCAATCGTTGCTGCACAAAACGGTGCTAGTGTCGTCGTTCTTGAAAAAAATCCTGAAGACGCTCACATTTCTAATACGCGTATGTCTGGTGGTATTTTCCACTGCCCGTTCAAAGATGGAGATCCTAAGGCCCTTAAGGCTTATGCAAAAGCCATGTTCTCTGGGGAAAATATTCCTTGGAAAGAAGAAGGTGAAATTCCAGAATACTCTGATGGCCTTGCACAACTTTGGGCTGATTTGAGCCCCAGTAACTTGGAATTCATGCAGAGCCTCGACCCTGAATTTATCGGTGGTAGTCAACCTGGCTTTGATAAAGCCTCCTTCCCCGACTTTCCTGGTGCAAAGGACTCTCGCTATAACGCCTACCGTGCTACGTATACGAAGCGCATGAAAAACTTCAATCAGGTCTCCTACAAGCAGCCAAAGGCTGAAACTAGCTCTGGTGAAGCTTTCTGGCTCTGCTTGGCTGAAGGTGTGAAAAAGCAAGGCGACAAGATTCGAGTTGTCTGGGAAGCTCCTGCTAACGAACTTCTCAAGAATGCTAAGGGTGAAATTGTTGGTGCTGTTGCACAACACAAAGGTAAGAAACTCTTTGTACGTGCTCGCAAAGCTGTAGTGCTCTGCACTGGTGGCTATGAATATAGCCCCGCAATGCGTTCGGCTTTCTTGGAAGGTCCTGGTAAGAATGGCTGGGCATTCTATGGCACAACCTCTAACACTGGTGACGGTATTGCCATGGGTATGGCCGTTGGTGCAGGCTTGCAAAAAGTCGGTAAATCTGCTGCCCGTGTGATTGTACCGACTCAGGTGACTTTTAATGGTCTGCGTTTAGGCTCGATCACCCCGTCTGTTGGTTCTCCAAACTCTTTTGTGGTTGACAATTTTGGTAAACGCTATGAAGCGGAAACTAAAGTCACTGACAATCCAAGCCGTTATTTCTTCTATAAGGCTGCAGTCCAATTTGACATCACGTCGCTTTCCTATCCTCGCACCCCGTCGTGGATGATTTTTGATGAAACGTTGCGTGCAAGCAAACCTTTGGTTGGGTTAGGTATTTCTGTTGTTGGCTACGGTCTTGTGGATTGGGATAAAGACAACCTCAAAGCCATTGAAAGTGGCTTGATCTTAAAAGCTGACACGATTGAAGAGTTAGCTGAAAAAATCCGCAATCATCCAGAAAATAAATCGCGCATGGTCCCGGAAAACTTAGTTGAAACCGTGAAACGCTTCAACCAGTTCTGTGACGACAAAAAAGACGCCGATTTTGGTCGCCGTGCAGCTACTTTGGGGAAAGTTGAAAAGGGACCCTTCTATGCAATGCCTCTAGTTGCTGGTGGCCCGAACACTAAGGGTGGCTTGCTCGCCAATGCAGACCGTCAGGTTCTTACCTGGGAAGGCGAACCAATCCCGCACCTCTACTGCGTGGGTGAAATTGCCTCTGCTCTGAAGTTTGTTTATCAGGGTGGCGGTAACTTAACCGAATGCTTGGTGTATGGTCGCCATTGCGGTAAGTTAGTGGCAGGATTGCCTAATACGAAACTCTAATCTTCTTGGTGCATGGGTAGGAATGGAGCAAAAGTTCTTTTCCTACCCACTTGATGACGGTTTATTCTTTCGACCCCTACCAGACAAGGACATTCCTATGAGAGCCCCTCTCTCTTTATCTCTGTTGTTCACAATAAGTGCAATTACTTTATGTAGCGCACCAAGCTTTGCTGCAGAGCCCTCTCATTTCCTAGCTGATCGACACGTAGCCCGGGGAATGAAGTGTGCAGACTGTCATGCAGACAACCAGTCTCTCAAAATGGTTGGCGATAATCAAATCTGTGTTAGTTGCCACGGCGACTACCCTGATATGGTGAAAAAAACTGATGGGCGTTACGAGGTAAATCCTCATGCTCAACATGATGGATTGCTACCTTGTACAGAATGCCATAAAGGTCATACTACCAGTGTGAATTACTGTGGACAATGCCATAACTATACGTACAAGGTACCCTAAAAGTTAGGCCTCCATTAATGGAAGCCTAAACATAGAGTCTCTCTTAAGAACGAGAAGAAGCTTAATTACTTCTTCTCGTTTCTTTTTTTTACTCTTCAAAAGTTCCCTTGGCTAAGAGTTCTTTATCACGCATCATGATCTTGCCACGGCTCACCACCGTTTCAAGTTCAAGGTCCTGATTGAGGATACAGACGTTGGCAACGCCACCCACCTTCACGTGACCATAGTCAGGAAGCACTAAGGCGTCAGCAACACTACTCGTGATAGGACGCAAGGCGGTCGAGAGGTCAACACCATATTCTTTGACTAAGCGCACCATTTCGACGTAGTTCCCTTCCACGCCGCAAACCCCCATACCGATCATTTCGCCCTTATCGTTAAAACGCGGCATCGAGCCATGACCGTCGGTGGACATCGTGATGTGAGCGGGATCGACGCCAGCATCGAGCGCTTTTTTCACCGAAGCGGCGCACGGACCAAAGCACGTGCCACCACCCGAGGTGTAGTCGACATAACCGCCCTTCAAGGCAAATTCCACAGAGGAATTAAAGACGTGTTCAATACGCGAGCAGTGAGTCGGACGAATATGGCGAATCGGCATGCCACGCTTCACAATTTCATCGTACATATCAAAGGCACCAGACAAATCACCAGAGTGCACATGAAGGACGCCCAGTTTCCCAGAAATCATTCCGCCAACACGGACTTCCGCCAAAAGGCTCAACACGCTCTGCAGATCAGGGAAGGAAGAACGATGATCCCCCAAAGCAATTTTGCAACCCAAAATTTCGGGCACAAAATACATGTCGCGAGAGACTGCGCCCGTCAAAGTCGTGGGCGGATAGCGATAGTTAGAGGTGTACATCCAAGCGGAAACCCCTTCTTCCTTTAAGCCACGAATCTTGGCAAGCAAATTTTCCACAGAACGAGACACAAAGTCCGTGCCTAACACACCGACCACACAGGTGGTCCCCACCTTGATCAACTCAGAGAGCATCAATTCTGGTGGACGAGAGACTGGACCCGCTTCCCCGCCACCGCCAGTGACGTGAATATGCTGGTCGAAGAACCCCGGCGTTAAGATCTTGCCCGTGAGGTCAATCACTTCCAAATCAGGCAATACGGCCACAATATCTTTATCCACCGCCACGATACGATCGTTGACGAGCAATACATCACGCACTCCCAAGTCTTCTGGTGCATAGACATGGGCATTTTTCAACAATAGGGCCGCCATAGGGGTCTCCTTAAAAGTCGGAACAGGAAAATGAAATACCAAAGTTTGGCATTTCGGCGAATTCGTCACGCATTTAGTGTACTCCTTCCACCTCTCTCACTCTACCTACTCTTAGGGTTGTTACCAAGATGCGGAAAACTCTTCTCTTTATGAGGAATTTCCCATCTTTCTTTCTGTGAGCCTTCCCGATAGAATCGATTTATTGTGATGTGCTCTTGCCCTCCCTTTTACCTTTGGCAGAGTCCATTGTTTTTCAGACCCTTTCTTCTGAGGAGTAAATAAAAGTGATTGATCTGAAAACCCTTCTTTTAAATGCAGACGTTCTGGCGACCACCACAGAACTTGCAGCCAACCCAAAAGTCAAAGCCGCGCTCGAGCAGTGCCTCGAAGAAGTGGAATTTGCCAAAGCCGAACAAATCCGCATCTCAGAAATTCCTTCTCCCACGTTTAAAGAAAGCGTGCGCGCTGAAAAAATCGCGTGCTTAATGCGTGTTTATGGCCTCACCGATGTGGTGATTGACCCCATTGGGAACGTTGTAGGACGCCGCCCGGGGCGCTTGAGCAAATCAGGACAAAAAGCTCCCGTACTCGCGATGGGTGCGCATATGGACACAGTCTTCCCCGAAGGAACGGATGTGACCGTGCACGAAAAGGACGGCGTCTACTATGGTCCAGGCTTAGGAGACAATGCCTCGAACCTGCGCTCCATGATGCAGATTCTGCGCTCACTCAATCGTCACAACATTGAAACCGAGGGCGACCTCCTCTTTGTGGGAACGGTTGGTGAAGAAGGTAACGGCGACATTCGTGGTTCTAAGGCGCTCTTTGACGGGAGTCGCCATATTGATGGCTTCTTAGCGCTCGATTCGAGCGATGTGACTCGTGTTTTATGCGGCGCAACGGGCTCTCACCGTTGGCGCGTTACCATTACGGGTCCTGGTGGCCACAGTTGGGCGGATTTTGGAAAAGTACCTTCTGCGATTCATGCGATGGGGCGCGCGATTGCACTTATCGCTGACCTTCAAGTGCCCTCCGACCCTCGCACGACGTTCTCTGTGGGGATGATCAGCGGCGGAACAAGCGTCAATACAATTGCCCCTCGTGTCTCTGTCGACATTGATATGCGTAGTATCAATAACCCTGAACTCCTCGCCATCGAAAAGGCGATTTTAGGCACCTTTGAAAAAGCCATCGCTGCCGAACACGCTCGTTGGGGCATTAATAACATTGAAAAGAGCTTACACGTCACGTTCGAGCAGATTGGCGATCGTCCTGCGGGGCTTCGTCCTGTGGACTGCCCTGTGCTTCAGAGTGCACGTTCCGCACAAAAAGTCCTTGGTATTGAATTAAAGACCTATGTGTGCTCCTCAACGGATGCGAATAAGCCGACTTCCATGGGAATTCCTGCTACGTGCATTTCCTCTGGCGGGATTGGTCGTGGCACACATACTCCTGAAGAACACTTCATCTTCAAGGATATTCATCTGGGACCGCAGTTGGCGATTCTCACCGCTCTCACGCTCGTTGGGGCTGAAGGCACGAAGCCTGTGCTCCCCGCGCTTGATGTGATGCCAGGTCTCGAATAGCCACACGTCTCTAATCCTTTCTCTTAGAGCCTTTGAGTCGCCTCTACTGCTCGAAGGCTCTTTTCTTTGAAGTCGCTCTCACTCAGTGGAAACGGCTATTTCTCTGCGCTACACTATCCCTCTCGATTTCCCCTTTGCCAGAGAGAATACTCTCTGGCTAAAATTTTGCTTTTCTTATGAAACAGTCCCTTTGGTCTTTAGCCGCCGCAGCCTCTTTTTCGATCATGGCGGCTTTTGTCAAGCTCTGCTCTGATCAGCTCGGCCCTTTTGAGCTCGTCTTTTATCGCTCGCTTTTTGGCGTAGGGATGATGGCACTTTTTATGGCGAAAACCCATAAGCAATTCGCGACCAAAGTCTGGAAACTTCATCTCTCCCGAACGATTTGTAGCTTCACGGCAATTTGCTTGTGGTTTTATACACTTGGTCAAATGGACTTCGGGACCAACATGACGCTCGTCTACACGACGCCACTCTTTATGGCGGGCTACTTTATTGTGCTCTCCTTTAGGCAGCATACGAGAGCCCCCTGGGGGCTCATCGTGCCCACGTTGGCTGGGTTCTTGGGTGTCACCATCATTTTGCAGCCCTCGATTAGTGCTGAGCAGCTGATCCCTGCTCTCATCACACTCTTTACCGCTTTCATCGACTTGATCGTCTACTTGCAGATGAAAGAGATGGGCAACACCAAAGAACCCTCTTGGCGTATCGTTTTCTACTTCACGCTCTTTAGCACGGTGTTAGCTTTCTTTGGGGTCTTTATCTTTGATGGGGGATTCCATATGCCACACGGCGAAGCGCTCTGGGGTGTTCTCGGAATGGGCGTCTTTGCGACGCTCGGACAGGTCGCCAATACGCGTAGCTTCGCCTATGGGAATTTGCTTTTGAGCTCTCTTTTAGGTTTCTCCGCTATTCCCTTCTCGCTCATTATTGGTGTTGCCCTCTTCGCAGACCATATCAGTTGGACCTCGCTCGCTGGGGTTTCGATGATCGTGATTGCTGGGCTCTTTGCCACAGTGCACACCAAGCGCACAGAAAAAGCCCTTGCCAACGCGCAAAAAGAGGCCGAAAAAGCGGCTGCGCAATAAAAAACTTCTTCCTCCAATACAAAACGGGATGGTGTTTGAACCATCCCGTTTGCGTTTGAGCGTTTCACTCACAGACGATTATTTCGCCACCTTTCCTTCACGCCCTTTTTGAGCGCCATAGTAAGCGGCCAAATCGGCAATTTCTTCGTCCGTCAAGGCTTGCGCAAAAACACGCATTTCCTTTAGGAGGTCAGAAGAGCGCTCACCACTACGATAGGCTTTAAGCGTTGCCGCCAAGTAAGCCGACTGTTGGCCATGAAGCACGGGCACTTGACCATTCGGATTGCCTGCCGCCGTCGCACCGTGGCAAGCCGCACAGGGCGTAATCCCACGCGTACGATCCCCCTTCTTCACTAAAGTGAGCGCTGGGAGAGAAGTAACTGCTGGTTTTGCGTCCTTAGCTTCAGCCTTCTTGTCGTCAGCTTTAGCCGCAGGCTTCGCGTCTGCCTTGGGTGCTACACCAGGGCCGCCCGGAAGCGTTTCATAGTACGCGGCCAAATCCGCAATCTGTTCTGGCGTGACGGAGGCAGCAGCTGCCGCCATCATCATGGCTTGCATCCCCTTGGCGCGACGCTTCGTTTGATAGTCGAGCATCGACTTCTTTGTCACATCCGCAGGCTGCCCAGCTAAATGCGGGAATGCAGGCATCGGTGCCAAGCCTTGAGGACCATGGCAACCACCGCAAGAAAGCTTACCGAGCGTTTCCTTGCCGCGTGCAGCGTCGCCCACAGGCAAAGATTTGAGTGCTTCAGAGAGGCTCTGAGGCGTCCAAGGTTCGGGTCCCGCGGCGTTGACACCCGCGGCCCCACCCAACATCGCAAGGGCAAGAAGACCAAGCGACAAAGTTTTCACTGTTTTCATGCTTATCTCCTAGCCTTAGATTATTAAGAACCCAACCACAAAGTAGCCGATGACCCACGCAACAAGCGAGAGCACGGCGGCACTGCCTAACTGGTTGATCGCGGGGCTAGGCGTATAAGCGCCTTGCTGCTGACCACTCTTCCAAGCAAGCGTGATGAGGTAGGAGATATTGAGCGCACCAATCACCAAGAAGGTCGTGAAGAACACAATCGTCGTACCCCAATCCATATGGAAGGGATAGTTGAGCGCGTCCCAGCTAAATTCGTGGAAAAGCGTGCCGTAGCGGAGCACTTCACGCATCGCAGCGAGCACCGTCACCATTATGAGCGACATCAAGAACGCCATATAGTTGCAGAAACTGCAAAGGCGACGCTTCTTTTGAATCGCGGCCATCGCCAAGAAGTAAAGCAACGGAATCGCGGCAATTGCTGCCCAAATAGAGGTGCGGAACCACTGCATGCTCTCCGGCAGGGCGATCATCCACCAAATGGCAAAGAGTGCCACCAAAATGCCACCCACCAAGGCGATACGCGTCGCTAGCCCTTCCACAAAGGTGATGTAGTCCATATCGGTTTCACCGCTATTTAAAAGGTAGCGACGAAGACCGTAGAGCCAACCTGCCGTCACAGGAAGTGAGAGCGAGAGGAAGAACCCTAAGCGCGGCAGAAGCGTGTAGTGAAGGCTACGACCTTCTGGCGAAATCACCCCATTGGGAGCATACCAAGCCATCCATTCATTGGGGAAAAGGGCTTGGTTGGAGAGCGCATGCATGATGAGCCCGCACAAAAGAAGCAACACAAAAGAGATGAGCAACCAGCCGCAACCCTTGACTGCACCGTGTACAGGCAGTGGACGACCATCTTCGGCGTAGCTGTAGTTTGCATCATAGGCGCTATAAAGCCCTAAATAAGCCACAATCAACACCAATACAAAGATGATCAACCACCAAGCAGAGAGCACGTTGGAGACGTACCAGAAACTGTCATAGACGACCTGCACGAAAAGCAGTGGAGCCACCCCCAACACAACGGCAAAGCCCACCGCCACTTTAGCGGTCATAATGAGACTATGCGTGAGGCGTTGAGCATGCGGATTGCTACTACGAGAGCCCCAAAGCGCGGTCCCTAAGGTACCTAACATCAAATTCACGGCCACCATATGAAGCGCAAAGGTCACCACCCCCAACACCAAGAAGATGAGCGGATGAGAAGGTGCGCCAGCGACGTCCATCAAGCTATTTAAAACTTCTGTATTCATTTCACCTCCCCCTCTTTACTTCTGAGCACGAGCTTTGACGAGCGTTTCGATGTACGCTGCCATCGCTTGGCGTTCATCTTCAGGCACGGGAAGCGGCGGCATATACATCGTATGTCCGCGATAGAGCCCAGCACCCAAGTAGTCCGCAATGCGTTCTTTATCCGCATCAGCAGGGAAGAATTTGGCCAGAGGACGCATGCCAGTGTTGGTGAGCGAGTGGCAGCTGCTGCAAAGCGTGAGCGTTAAAGCGCGCCCTGCTTCCACCTTATTTTCTTCTGTCACCGTACGAAGACCTTCTGGAATAAACGGATGCACCTTAAGAAGACCTTTTTCAGCGATAACTGGCACTTCGTTTTTGATACCCAACGCTGGCACATCACGACCAATTACCTGGTTACTGTACATGTACTGACCAGCAAGCCAGGGTTTACGCAAAGTTTCGCGAGACATTTCTTCTGGGGCAATACCCAAAATGAGAATGACAAGCGTCATAATCGCGGCGCTCCAGGGCTTCAGAATCGAAGGTTTGGCCATCGTCACCAAGAACCACAACACTGTCACACCTAGCGCAACCAACATCATGTCGCCGAAGTGACTCGGCAAGCGCGTAAAGAGGAGTTCGTAGGCATTGCTGGGGAGCGTCTTCATGTACCACTGGAAGGCAATGTAGCCTGCCACAGCACCAATCAAACCGCAAATTGAAAGGACGCGAACGATAGACTTTTTGTCCTCAGCGCGGCTAATGCGACCTGCGATAATGCCACCCACCACAGCGGCAATCGTAAGTACAAAGGAGAGGCGCACAAAGACTTGCGCAAAAGTATTGAGACCAAAATAAGCTTTAAGCGTACCGCCCTGGGTGTACCAATCGGCGCTGCCTGGCCACATCATGAAGCTCAAGATCCCCACGATCACAAGCAACGTTCCCACAGAGGAAAGACCAAAGATCGCAGCAACACGAGTGTGCGTTTTCGCATCAACCTTCCCCGCTAAGTAAACAAGGAGATAAACGCCAATAATTTCAATAATGAAGAAAACCCATTCCGTGGCCCACACCCACACAAAACTATGGATGAGTGCGGAAATCCCACGAGGGCTTGCAATCGTCGCTGAGAACCAAATCCCAGGCCCCGTAATTGACCCCAACACATAGCTAAAGATCAAAAGGAAAAGGCCGTAACGACGAATAAAACTTAAATATTCGGGACGATTTTTGCGGACGGCAAAGTTGGCAAGCCAAGCAAAGAGCATCGCGCCGCCCACAGAGGCGTGAGAAAACAACACGTGAATGGTTGCAATAATGGCAATGATCCATCCACTTCCCACACCAGGTTCTAGCCAGGTGGGATAAAGACCGAGCATACACCTATCTCCTTACACTACAGGTGATTGGATTTGAATTTGAGGAAAAGCGCTTCCCCTACATCGCCACCTCCCCTCCTCACCTAGGAATCAGGAGTAAGAGACTCGTTTGGGGTTGATCCTCGCATTGCGCTACTGACCAGAAATCTCTTTAAAAGCAGATGTAAGCGAAACTTTGCTCATTTTAGCGGAAGTTTCCAAATTTATCCTAATAGATTTTCACTCTCCAAATCTATGGGACGGTGAGTCAACGCCTTTAGAGTCGTTTTTAGAAAATACATTGTCGTTTTTCGCGTATTCACCAACAGAAAAAAGGGATCTCTTAGTTCAACACCATGAGATCCCTCTGAAGCCAGCTCAAAACTTTTACCTCTTTTCCTTTAAAAAGAAAAGATGGTAACTGTGGTAATTAAGCCTTGAGCGATTTAACGTAGTTAGCTACTTCAATACCGTAAACTGCGGCGCTAGTAAGTTGAGCGCCACCAACGTAGTTGTCGTAGAACAGACCACCCGCGGCATTACCAATAGCAAACAGACCTTCAACAGGGCGACCTTCAGTATCCAGCACTTGAGCATGAGTATTAATCAAAGGACCACCGAACGTTGCCGTCATACCGCCCTGGAACGGGACGATATAGAACGGAGCCTTGGCAATCACTGGAGCCTTCGGCAAAGTATTCACTGGGGTAAGAGAAGAGCCCTTACCTTCCTGAATTGCTTTGTTGTAACTGTCGACTGTCGCTTTCAAGGCTGCTGGGTCAATACCAGCGTTCTTTGCAGCTTCTTCAATTGTGTTACCGGTATAAATTGGGGTCTTAGTGCGTGCATAAGAATCCCAATCATTCTTCAAAATTGGGATATCATGACCTGCCTGATCAACAACCATAAATGCCCAGTTATCTGGAGTCATAGCAGCTACATCACGCGACATTTGCACATAAGTTTGACCTTCATTTGTGAAGCGTTCGCCCTTACGGTTCACACAAATACCGTTATTCACGATGTTAAGAGGATTAGCACCTGTCGGACCATAAATTGGGCCACAGTGATACTGGTCTACATTCACCACTCGTGGGAAGAAAGGTTGAACAAGGAGAATATTTTCACCAGTAATCGCTTTAGAGCCACGAATCGGCATCTTCGCGCCAGCCGAACCAATATAGCCAGTCACCAACTGCTGATTTGCAGAGAACCCTCCCGTTGCAACCACAACGCCATGCTTGGAGAAGACATCCGACAAACCTTCCTTAGTTTGCGTCTTCACGCCAGTCACGCCACCAGTCTTGGGATCACGCAAAAGCTCAATCGCCTTGGTGTTAAAACGAACTTCAACGCCCAAACTTTTTGCTTTTTCCAACAACTGACGTGCTAACTGCCCACCGCCTGGCTTCACTTCGCCCTGCACCAAGTGTGCACGAGAAAGCATTGGCCATACTAACTTCGAGCCAGCTGCAAATTGGATACCGCAAAAACTATGAAGCCATTCCAGCGTCTGGGTGCATTCTTCAGCAACCTTACGAGTAAGTTTTGGATCAGCTTTTTGCTGAGAAACCTTCATCATATCTTCATAGAAGGCGTCAACTGAGTCTGGAGGTAAATCTTTTCCCTTCTGGAAAGAGGTATTAACACCGAGCATAAAACCTGCAGCATAAACAGTGTTACCAAAAGGCATACCCATCTTTTCAAGTAAGAGTACCTTGAGGCCTACTTCTGCCGCGCGAACGCTACACACCAAACCACCGCAACCAGCACCCAATACGATTAAATCGTAGGGAGTATTTTTTGGGGACGTTTTTGAAACTTCTGCAGCTTCTACTGCTCCAACGGAAGCGGCCATACCAACAGCACCTACTGTTGCGGCTTTCAAAAAGTTTCGACGAGAGTTCATTGTCATGTCTCCTAACTGTATGTTGTCAGAGTGAATGGAATAAGCATTACAAATCCACCCAACTCGCCTTTACTACCCAGAGTACAATGTGACACTATTTCCGACAACAACAATTAGATCTTGACAAACCCTCAATTTTGTGATTCGAGATCTAATAGATAACCCAAACTCACTGTGTGCTTTTATTGGCTGATATCTGTAGAAACTCTCTGGCTATCGAGAGTCTTAGGAGTCAATGAAAGAATTCGCGTGCCTGCAATACGTCCAAAGGTAATCGCATCGGCAATACCATTCCCTCCCAGTCTATTTTCCCCATGCACATTACCCGTTACTTCACCAGCTGCAAAAAGTCCAGGTATTGGCAAATTCTGTTTATCCAATACCTCGCCAAACTCATTGATCTTCACTCCGCCTAAAGTAGAATGAATGCTCATCACCACTGGTGCTGCCCAGAATGGAGGAACTTCAATGGGGTGGCATGGCAAGCGTGCACATTTCCCTGTTTTTTCCTTTACGGATCGATTAAATTCGTCTACAGCTCGCTTTAGCTCTTCCTCGTTCATCTTCATTCGACGTGCGAGTTCCGAAAGAGTCATTGCTCTTAGTGCAGCTCCTGTCTCTAAACCGCGATATACATCACGTTTAGAAACTGCATCAAAAGTATTGACAGTAGCTTGATCTGTCAGTGTATAGACACCGCTTTCCTCTCGTTCCATAACAGCCTTTGCGAGCTGATTTCGAGGAGCATCTTCATCAATCACATGTTTCCCCTCTCCATCCACAAGAATAGAACGAGAAATATCTAAATCTAGTCTGACTTGAAAGGTTTGCCCCATAGGCCTTCCAGGCACAACTTGAACATTGTTAAGCCCTACCAATTGGGCTCCCACCCCTTGTGCTAGTGGTAGTAAGTCTCCTGTATTCCCAGGATTGTTATCCGTTGTCAGGTTAGCCCACTGTGGGGCATATTCTTTAATCATCATCGGATTGGAAGAAAAACCGCCAGCCGCAAGCACAACTGCCTCTCTAGCGCGTATCGTTGTCGGTTGTTTCTTCTCTCGCGTTGATGTTGTCTCTACCCCTGTAACACGACCCTGAGAATTCGTCATCAATCCCACAACTGTTTGGTTAGTGAAAATTTGGCCGCCTCGCTTTAATAACTCTCCCGATAAGACTCGAATATACCCTTGACCTCGCGATTCTTTAGACTTATGCCCCCTTGGCCATTCTGCTCCCCAAACTGCGACAGTCGTTTCATGAAACTGCATTCCTAAACTTTCGAGCCATTTCATAGTTGGGTAAGCGTAATGCGCAAGCGCACGCACTACCTCAGGTGAATTTTCTCCTCCTCCCGAAGCCATCATCTGTTCAAAGTAACGCTCTTCACTATCTTTTGTGTCACTCAGGGGCTCATGCTCTGGATCTACTGCGTTAAAAAATCCCCCTGCACGCAATGTATTGCCGCCAATTGAGGGCATTTTTTCCAACACAACCACGCTTTCCCCACCTTGAGCCAAAGTAGTTGCCGCAGAAAGCCCAGCACCCCCAGCGCCCACAACGACCACATCAACTTCAGTTGGAATAGTTTGCGCAACCAGAACAGGGCTACATGCTCCTGCAGAAACTAAACATAACCAGAAACTTAATTGTTTTATAGTCATGGTAAAGCCTCTTGATACGTTTGCCGCCAACGGAATAACTCTCCAACCTCAACCGCATTGCGAGCGTCCAATTTATCTCCGATATCCATACGACGGCGTCTTACGGTCACCTCTGCCAATCCTAATAAAGAAGCAATTTCTGTATTAGAGAGTCCTTTAGCAATTAACTGAGCAGTTTCAACTTCTGCTGGTGTCAGTTGAGATAGCTGTTCTTCTATTTCCATGAGGTCTTTACGCATTTTCTTGCGATCTTCATGAAGCGCTACCGCTTTTTGTATTTCGTCCAGAAGTAAGTCTGTTTTTGGCGGTTTGGTCACGAACCCAGAAGCCCCTTTTCGTACGGCTTCCACTGCCATACTAATGTCTGCATGAGCGGATAAAAACACTATAGGCAAATCCGTATGTTTCTCAATAAAGATGTCTTGAAATTCAAGCCCGCTCATTGTGGGCATACGAACATCTAAGAGGACACAGCCTGTTTTATTGAGATCATCCCGCTCAAAAAAAGCCTCCCCACTTTCGTAGGCTTGTACCTGGAATCCAGAAACTTCCAAGTAAAAACGAAGAGAATCGGCAACGACTGGATCGTCATCAACAATGCGGATCAATGGAATAGAGGTAGTCATTTATCTGGCTCCTTCAGAGGCATTCTGAGAAGAATCTCTAAGCTTTTGACTTGTTTGTTCTTCGATTAGAGGAAAAACCAATTGAGCGATCAACCCTTGGGGGTTTTGACGGTCAAATACGATATGGCCGCGATGAGCCTCCATAATAGAAGAGGCAATTGCTAATCCATAGCCCATCCCATCTGGTTTACTGCTACGAGTCACCTTTCCTAATTGAGAAAAAACAGCATCAGTAATAGGTGGACCATCATCTATCACAGCGAGTCGAATTTCCCTCTCGTCTTTCTCTAGCCTCAACTGTACATTTCCGCCACCACCAGGTGAGTTAGCAGCCACTTTGGCATTCCTCAATAAATTAAGTACGACTAACTCAATCTCTAAGGCATTACCCACGACCCAAGCTTCATCTGGTAAAGATATTTTTTCAAGGGGGAGCTTTGCATACTCTAGAACGCGGCCGACCAAAGCAACCAAATCTAACCAGCTTCTAGTTGCCCAATCTCGGCGATTCACCTCGCGTACACGTTCAATAATATCGCTTGCTCGATAGGCCTCTTTCACAACTTGACCCATCGTACGACTAAACAGCGGAACATCAACTTTCCCTTGGTCTAGAAGTAGTTTCAACCCGTTCACGTAATTCACGACAATAGTCAGAGGCTGTTTAATGTCGTGCGCAATCATCGTCGAGAGCTGACTAACCATACTGGCACGTTCCAAAAGTGCCAACCTATTTTGACTCACCTCGAGTGCAGCAGATGCTCGCTGGCGTGCTTGACTTTCTTCCTCCAACTCTTCGGTCCGTCGCTTAACAATATGGTTTACTCGGAGAATATCTAGCACTAAAAACACCACTACCGCTAATGCAAGCATTACCCATGATTGGTACCTCTTCCATAGTGCACGTAACGAGAACTCTTTGAGATATGCGTATGGGCCTATATGTAAATTTTCCATTAACTGCATCACTCGCGAAGTATCGTTATTAGGCAACCATTTAGCCCCTCCTTCTTGGTTGGGCATCGAAAACAACGACAGCATTACATTCTTTACTACGTCTGGAGACATATGGGGCAACGCTACTAATTGCATTCCCGGAAAAAGTTCTGTCGACCGCTGGCATTTATCTTTACCTAGTTCCGTTTGATCGTTCACTACGCGCAAAATATTGGGAAGCAAGGCCCCTTGAGCAATTGCTCTCTCCAAGGTACAAGTTGGGAGGATACCTACGTCTGTCATTCCTACTTCGACCAACGTTAATACGTCTGGGTACTGCCAGTGCGTGAAGGTTTTAGTAGAAAAAAAGTTTTCCCATTGAAACCCTGCTTTGGCTATGGCATTCATGGCAATCAACCACCCTTCAAAAGACTGAGAGTCTGTCGCCGCAACACTTTTCCCCTTCATATCAACCAATTGCTGGATAGGTGAATCTGCTTTGACAACAAAAACTGAGCCTATGGATTGATTTATCTCCTTTGACCCTGCGGATTGCCAAGTCGCGACTGGAAAGAAAGTTGTTTCATCAAATATTCTTGCCTCTGCCCCTGATAGTAAAAGAAAGTCCATCTTGGAAATTTCCTGCGATGTCATTTCTCCTGATGCCAGTTCTTGAGTGCGCACTAGAGTCGTGGGAAATTTTTGTTGTAGTGCATCAATCAAAGGGGTCACAAGGTCGATATACACGTTTGGGTCCATTGAACTGGAGTATCCAATACGTAACTCTTGTGGTACCGGCTGCTCCGTCTCACTGTTAGATTCCTGCGCTTTCCCTTCCAAACAAAGAAAAATACTCAAAATGCTAATCAGACCGACTGCAAACATCTTCCCACAAAGCGCATTCCAACTCTGAGGCAATGTTGTTTCGCGGGAATCAAAAAAATGTAGGAGCATCATGCGAGCCATTAAAACAAAGTGGTCCAGGCAGTCTTTTCTCATTCGTTGAATGAAGTTTTTTTATTGTACTTCCTTGCTTCCATTGTGGCTCTTAGGAAAAAGGCCTATAAAAAACTTATTTCCTCGGAAAAAGATCGTATCAGGAATAGACAAATCATCTGGCGGGACGCGATCTATCCAGTCGTACACTTGGCTCAAGAGTTTCCCATGGACAATAATGCGTCGCCCATCACGACGTACCAGATCCTCTTGCGCCCATTCAGAAATAAGCAAACTCACCGAAGAACGGTTAGCTGCCACGGTTTCGCTAATCTCCGTCACAGAAAGTTTGATAGGGAGTGGGTTCCCGTCTTGCTCTTTCACGGGGTAATAAGCTTCAATCACGGCGCGCAATAGTGCCCGCACGCGAGAACTCAGGTCCATCGTAAAGTTCGCAATCATGCCTTCCATCTGAGACTCTTGCTTTTGCATCGCATTTTTGGCGTAGAGCATTAAAAGCTCAGGCGACTCAGAGAGCGCCATCTCCCAACGATCGCGTTCTAGCAAAATGACGCTTGATGCACGAATGACTTCACCCTTAAGGTTAAGATGAGCGCGGGTTAAGCCATCCAAATCACCAAAGACTCGTCCAGGGATAATGATGGCAAAGATATGGCGCTTGCCTAACTGATCTTCAAAGGTAAACGCCCCTAATCCCTTCTCTAAGAGTCCAACGTAGCTATGTCCCTCGCCATGAGGGAGCGATGTTCCCGTTTGTACAGCTACACGGCGACCATGCTTTTCGATAATTTCGCGCAAAGGGGCGGACTCTACTGGATGAATCCACGGGCTTTGCAAAAAGACTTGTCTCATGGTGTGTGGTCTCAAGAAAAAAGTTGGTCTTAGCGCATTCGTTAAACACCATGCTAAACGAAGCGTTTGTTGCCTGTCCAACACTTTTTCTCCTCCCCTCTCCTAGTGTTGCCTAGCCAACAGACGCCGTAAAAAACTCCCTTTAGATTAAAGACATACCTCAGAGCGCGAAGTGCACCCAACTCACAAAGGTATGTCCAAGCTTAAAGCGACGCCCAAAGACTGTCTCCGTATTCATCGGTGTCTGCTCTTTTTACCTAAAAGGAAAATCAAAATGCAAAAGAAAACCAAACTCCTTCTCGCAATGTCTGCGATGCTTTCTGCACCACTCGCTATGGCAGAAGACCAGACGATGGAAGCTGACCTCGTTGTGGTCGGTGCTGGCGCCGCGGGTATGCCAGCTGCTGTGCAAGCCACTGAAAAAGGTGCCAAAGTGATAGTCCTCAAAAAGAACGGCTTTGTCGGTGGTGGCGCTAACGCCGCTGAAGGCCTTTTCGCAGTGGAAAGCCGTTAGCAACGTGGCAAGAGCATTGGTCTCACCAAAGAAGAAATGTGGAAGTACACCATGGAATACTCCCACTTTAAGGCTGACCCTGAACTCACGCATCGCTACTACTGGGGCTCCGCTGAAAACCTCGACTGGTTGGCCGCTCACGGTATGCAGTTTGAACCGATTGCCATGACGCCAAAGGACGCTCCAACGTGGCACGTTGTGAGTGACTATAAAGGCATTGTGCACGGCGAAGCCTATATCAAACTCCTTTTCGATAAGGCAAAAGAAGCTGGTGCGACGATTCTCACCTCGACTCCCACCCAGTCTTTGATTCAAGAAAATGGTCGTGTAGTTGGCATCAAAGCGAAGAACCGCAAGGGCGACACGATCACCATTAAGAGCAAAGCCACGATTATTGCCACGGGTGGTTTTGGCAATAGCCCCGAAAAGATTAAAGAGTGGTTAGGGCTCGATCCTAATGTTTTCAAGGCCTCGGTGCAGTTTAATAAGACGGGCGATGGGATTCCCATGGCTTGGGCTGCGGGTGGCGCAAAGACGCCGATGACCTTGATGCTTCACACGGGTGTAGAAGGTAAAGGTATTCAGTTCCCAGGCGCCATCTATTGCATGAGTTGGCAACCCTTTAACTTGTGGGTGAACTCTCAAGGCAAGCGCTTCGTGGGCGAAACCGAAGCCTTCAGTTTCCCGAACGCTGGTAACGCCATTGCTTCTCAAACAGGGAGTACTGCCTGGGCTATCTGGAACGACAAATCGGTCGACTATGTACAGCGCGAAGGCATTGATAACGGGATTGGCGTGATTGTGCCAGTGCTCGACAAGTTACCCAAGTTGCGCGACGAAATGAAGACCGCCTTGGAAGCTAATGGCGCCACCTTTGTGAGTGCCAAGTCGCTCTCTGATCTGGCTAAGAAGATGGGCGTACCTGCCAAGAATCTGGAAGCTACAGTGAAGACCTATAACGGCTACGCCAAGACCGGCTTTGACCTTCAGATGCAAAAGTCTCGCAAGTATTTGCGTGAAATCGATGGTGGTACGTACTACGCCATTAAGCTATTCCCGTTCCACTACACCTCCTTAGGCGGCATTCGTATCGATCCAGAATTCCATGCCGTTGATAAGAACGACGCTCCGATCCCGGGTCTTTACGCTGCTGGGGTTGACGTAGGCGGTCTCTAGGGTGACACGTATGGTGTGTGGACCTCTGGTCACGCCTTTGGCTGGTCCTCCTTCTCTGGTCGCAATGTCGCTCTTCAGGCTTTGAAAGACTTTGGCATTCACTAATCATTGACCACACTGAGCTCTCCACGCTTCTCCAACAGGAAGCGTGGAGAAACCTCGAGAAGAATCATCATGCGAAATACTCTACTCGCGCTTGCACTGGCAAGTGTTTTTAATTCTGTTGTGGCAAGAGAAGCCAGTTTTTATGGCGTTGCCGATATGTATATAGCCATCAATAACGATTCTGGCCATATCAGCACTGGCGTACAAAGCGGTGGCGCTAACGCTTCACTCATCGGTTTAGAAGGCAAAGAAACACTTTCCTCTGACCTCTCGGCTATTTTCCGTTTAGAAGCGGGCGTTCTCATGGACGATGGCACTTCTGCGCCTCCGGGTGGCGGGAGTGGCTACCTTTTTCAGCGCGAATCTTGGGTAGGACTCGATAGTCAAACCTGGGGTCGCCTCACCTTTGGTCGCCAATACACACCACACTTCATGACCTTTATCCTCTCGGACCCCAGTTACATGAGCATGGGTAGTGCCATTGGAAGTTACTGTTGGCCAGGCACTGACAGCCTTTTGGGCGGTGCCTATACGATGTCAGACAACGCACGGCGCGACAATAGCATTCTCTACACTAGCCCCTCTTTTGGTGGTTGGAAGATTGAACTCTTTGGTGCATTCGGGGAAAGCAAAACCGCAACGGGCTACGCAAGTAGCACGCTTGGCAACGCTTACAACGTTGCGCTTAAATACCGCCCCTCCCAGTGGATGCTGAGAGTCGGTTTTCATTGAACAGCTCTCCAAAGCGCCCGAAATCCGCGAAAAGGATACTTATTGAACAACGGGCCTTCGTTGGAATGGCACTTGGACGCAACCTTCTCTTCTTTTTGTGAAGAAATTCTCTCGCGACACTGCCACCTCTCCCGATGTGTGGGCACTGCAACTTGCCACAAGTACCCCGTTAGGAAGCGGAACGCTACTCACCAGTGTTGCAATGTTAAAGAACGAATCGGTCTCTCATGCTGATGCCGTCTCGTATGGCATTCGCTACGACTATCCGTTAAGTCAACGCACCAAGGTCTACGTGGGTCTTGCTGGGGTGCAAAATGAAAGCGCTTCAAGCAAAGTCGTGGTACCTGGCGCTGGCAGCTCCGCACCTTTTGCCATTGATGCCGTTGGCAACGATCAACAACAACTTTTCATGGGTGTTTCTCACCGCTTCTAACCATTACTTTTGGTCCACCCAGTGTAGTGAAGTCGGTGAGCGGGGTGGTGCTCGCGATGTTCCTTCAACTTCCTACACTGGGATTTTCTTTCCTTCAAAAAACGAAAAACCTCACAGTTCTCACCATGAGGTTCTTCAGCATGATCTACTTTTCCGTCTCTTCCTCCCCTTTCGAAGAGGAAGAGTTTGTGAGCGATTAGAATGCGTGGCGCAATTCCAACTTCAACGCCTGGTCAAGACCACCGTGGTTGCTACGAATCACGCGGTAGCTCAAACCAACGGTCGAAGGACCATAGTCACCCTGTACACCAACCTTGAGGCTCGTCGCGTACTTGCTCAAGTATTCGGCAGAAAGACCGTCCGTCACAGCATTACCATTCTTCACGGTGCCGGCGTAATCACGATCGCCAAAGGTCGGGATAAACGTCAAATCAGCGTGCGGACGAACCACCCAGCCGCTTGCGGTCTGGAAGTCAGAACGCAAGGCCACACCCACCAGAGTCTGGAAGGCGTTCACACCTTCAGAAGACGTATTCCAAATCGTTTGACCGTCGACCTTCGTCGCAAAGTCAGACATCTTGGCGTGGATACCATAGGAGTCATACTGGCTCGTCGTCGGAAGAAGCTCACCTGCGCGAGACTTCAAGTCACCACGCAACACGCTAAAGGCGCCACCCAAGAAGATGGGCTTGTTGGACAACTTCTGATCATACCCAGCAATAAAGCCGTAGGAATCAGTCTTAAAGCCTTCCTTGGCGTGGCCCGTGGCAGACAAGGACTTGTAGGACTGCTTACCGCCGATCATATCGATCCAGAGGTTGCTACCAAAGCCAATATCACGGAGGTAGCCTTCAGGCGTAAAGACTTCATCCTTAAAGGACAAGCGGCCTTCCAAGGAATCAATTGCCGTGCTCATATCGTTAGCGGACGTGGTCATTGCACCACCCGCAAACGCAATCTGAGCAACCGAGTTGATGACACGGGTTTTACCAGCGACATCCAACTTCGGATCCTTCAAGACCTTGCAGATGAAGTTCGCACCAGCGTTGCCAGAGTTGCAGTTAAGCAAGCTGTCGTCGACAATATTCGGAACGATCAAATCCTTATAAACGCTCGTCGCTTCTTCAGGCGTCGCATCGATCCAGATAGTGTTGTGTCTCCGTCGGCCTTAAACGTACCAGAGTTAGCTAAAGTCCCAGTAAAGGAAGCAGTCCCCTCAACTGTCATAGCGCCAGTATTGGTCAGCTTACCGCCAGACACTGCTGACAATTGAACATTAAGAGTCCCAGCATTAGTGATTTCGCTGTCGGGAGACATACCGTCAAGACGACCTACATTAAATGTCGCAATTTCGTCGACGTTCAATTTCGAAGCAGAGTTCAAGGTTACGTTACCGCTTGCAGTATATTTGCCTGCATCAACATGTACTTCAGCCGTATCGGTAGCGTTGATATCCTTCAGCACCCCTTGATAAGGATTGGAGCTGTCCTCACCTAAGCCTTTCGAGCCCAAAGCCAACACACTTTTTTCGCCTTCTAGACTAATCTTGACATCATCGCCAACCAACTGAGTGTTTTCTTCGGTAGAACCAACCAAAGTGAGCTGCTTGCCATCTTTAATCGTGACAGAGTTAGCATTGTTAATAGACGCAAAACCAGAGGTCACCAATTCACCGTCACCATTCCCAAGCGTAACGGCTTTTCCTTCCCCTTCCAGAGCCATCGTCACATAGACTGCATCCTTGAGCTTAGGAATACCTAACCCTGCTAATTCATTAACCTTGGCAATGTTCAGAATATCTTTGTCTTTAGGCGTGCCAGTTTCATCAAAGGCAAGGACTGCTTCCCCTTTACCTTCACCAAAAGCTTCATCAAAAGCCTTGATAAGTGTTGCTTTTAACTCTTCAGAAACAGCGCCTTTAAGAGTAATTTTCTGGAGGTTATCAAAATTCCAATTCTTAGCTCCACCGTCCTCTTTCAAGAGCTCTGCGGAAACATCCCCTGTGTAACCAAAGAAGAAATGCTCTGTTTCTGGAGCGGCGCGATCAACCTCTGCCATAAACTTCTGGGCATTAGTCTCAATGGTTTGGAGTCGATCATCCTTCGTACCAAAAACCGATGTTGTCAGCGTCTCGAGCTGACCGTTCATCGTCACCTTGTTATCTGTACCCAAGTTATCGGCTTTGAGCGTCACACCATTTGCCACGGTATAAGTGTTACCTTCCCCCATACCGCCAACGTTGTTAAGGTCAAGCTCGCCGGCTTCCAAGTTGATCGTGGAATTCTTGAACCATTCGCCACTTTCAACCGTCAAAGAACCAGCATTTCTTTGGTTATAAGTAACTCCCTCCCCTTTCGGAGTAAGGTTTTTGACTTCAAAGATACTGCTATTGTCAATAGTCGCACCAGCTTCGACTTCAAGCTGATCAATATGGACTTGGACACCTTGCTTCACAATATCATTGGAAGAACCCAGATTAGCTACATCGGTATTATTGTGGCCATTGATGAACTTAGCACCTTCCTTCAAAATCAATTTTGCGGTATGGGGCGTATCGTCACCTTCCTGCACGCGAATAATCCCGTTGTTATAGATGTCGTGAGCAACAGTTAATGTCTTTCGGAAAGTAAGTTCATTTCCTTCCCTATCAGGTCTGTCTCTATTGTCGTTGGCAATGTAGTCTGTTGTTACATCCCCCAGAAAAGTCGAAAGCCCAGCACCACCGTCACTCCCCCCGATGATCAAAGCTGCGTCCACAGAACCCTTGAAAAGGTTGCCTTTATCTTTTTCTGGCCCCGTCACGCCTTCTCGATTGAAATTCACACAGCCATTGGTGCCTGTCGCATTACACCCCGTGTAAAGCAAGCCGCTAAACGTATGATTTGGGTCTGTATCCCACCAACGGGGCCCGCTTCCCTTAACCCAAGTTTCAAGTTTTCCACGCACAGTCTCTAAATTTGTTGTATCTGGTTTGGCATCCAGATTACCTTCTACAGTAACAGCCGATTGAAAAACAAAAAAGGAGTTAGCCGTCACATTGCCTTCATAAACCGTACTTTGACATCTTGATCTAGCGTATTGATGTCTCCACTAATATGTTCCTCTGTTGCTGCGTAAGCGCCCAACGGGAGAGTGATAATAAGAGTCGCAGCCATCAATTTCGCACCGCGACTTTGCGCTGTAGAGGTCGCTTCATTAGCTACCACATAGCACTGACGAGCAGCGTTCCAAAGAGTACGGAAAACTTTATTCTTGAGAGAATCTCCAAAGAGCTTTTCCTTGGGGTTAAAACCAGTCAAAGCAGAGTGAGTTGAGAGAATGAAAGTGAACGCGTTTTTGGCCAGATAGTCCGTTGCACAAAGACGACAGAAATCAACACCTGAAAATCAGATAGAGGGGAGAGGATATTCCGGAATTCAATCACCTCCCGCCTCTGCACTTCTCAGTGCACAGTATGTGAGCGATAAGGCAAAAAAGAGAGAGAAGACTTATCGCGGTCGGGGAACGCGCTACATGCAGCAAAGTATTTTACGAAAATTTCTCTGAAAATTAAAGCGTTTTCTTTTAGTTTTCTACCCTCTCTGAGAGTGAGTTTAATTGCAATAGACCATTTATTAAGTCCCATTAGATCTCTCTCGAAGAGACCTTAAACGCTTCCTGTCTTCTTTTCCTGAAATTTTGACACAAGTATTTACGCTGTCCTGCAACAGAGCAGACTATCTCCTTTCGATTGAATTTGTTAACCTAGTGGCACACTAATTTTTTGGGAGATTTTTGTCTTATGTCTTCTATCGCAGAAGTTTTAAACGTAGCCCAAACTCGCTACACCACAAAGCATTACGATGACAGTCGTGATCTCTCAGAAGAGCAGATCAACGCCGTCATTGAAATTCTTCGTTTGAGACCGAGCTCGATGAATGCCCAACCCTGGCACTTTTTCGTTTTTGACCGCGCAGCGGTTCGCCAACAAGTACTCCCCTATATCAAAGACTTCAATATTGGTCGCGCCGATACAGCAAGTCATTTGATTATCATGGCCGCTCGCACAACGCTCTCTGATGAATTTTTGCAACGCGTTTTAGAAAACGAACGTGAAGTCGGTCGTTTCCCAGAAGGCTTCAATGTGGAACAGTTTGGTGCCTTCCGTAAGATGGGCAAAGAAGCTTATTTTTCCGGATACGATCATGGCGAAATTTGGGTTCGTGAACAAGTCCATATTGCCTTAGGGTTCTTGCTTTTTGCTGCTCCTCAGTTAGGCATTGATGCCACAGCCTTGGGCGGCATTAAGTTTGCCGAATTTGATAAAGCATTTGGTCTTGCTGAAAAAGGCTTAAAAGCTACGGTCGGTATTTCGCTTGGCCTTCGTGCTCCGGACGATAGCAATGCCGCTCGTCCTAAAGCTCGCCTCTCTCGTGAAGAACTCTTCACGATTGTGAAAGGCTAAAGACCGCACGTATTAAGAAAAGCGTTGGAAATCGTTCACTGAATTTCCAGCGCTTTAATTTTTAGCGGAATGTTTGAATATTGGTGACGTAGTTAATCCCCAGCAGAGCAGAAAGCTGCTTTGGGGGCAAACCTGGTCCAAAATCTGCCGTTTTCTTTGCCCAAGTTGTGAGGTCTTTGCTGATACGCCACCGCGCACTCTTGAGTGCCGACTCCCCAAAAAGCTTTACAAAACGCTCAGCAGTCATGAGTTCCAAAAGCCCTGTTTGGTAATCAATGTCGTACTCTTTGCCGCCAATCGCGAGCCCTTGCGTGTACCCCAGGCAACGCACTTCACGATTTTTCATTTCATGCTTTGCCCAACCGAAGCTTCGCGCAGTATTGAGCCCTACTTCTTTGGTGGGATAGTCACGTGTCGCAGCGACTTCTTCAATAGTGAAAAATTTCGGCAGGATTCCTTCGGGAAGTTGCACGGTGAAGGTAGGAAGCTTGGCACGATGAAACTGAACGCCCTGCTGGCTAGCCTTTTCTGTCACATCCGCAAACCATTGCCCCAACTCGTTACGCAACGTACGTTTAACCGAATCCGCCACACCCCAAGTAGAAAGTCGGTTAGCGCGGTAGGCTAAAGGCCCCCCTTCATAGGACTGCAGTAATTTAGCGTCTTTCGCTTGCAAAAAAGATCGACGCATTGCTTCTGGATTATCAGTGAAAAGCGTCAGTGGGACTAACACCGATTCCACGGTGCTGTTGAGATGCGTGCGAAACCAGTCCGCAAGCTCAGCTGGAGAATAAAGAAAACGAGCGTTACGTGCGGTATTGGGCCAGCCCGCCATCGTTTCGACGAAATGATCTCGAATCCACTGAGTTGAAAGTAGGTAGGAGAGATCTTTTTTCGCTGTACGTGAAAAACTCAAACGAGACCAAGGAAAGGCGGCAACGCATTGCTCCCCACCCCAACAGTAATCATGTAGAGCAGTTTCAACGTCAGCTGGCTCTTGCACAAAAACGCAGTTTGGATGCGCTTTGCGGATACGTGCCACTTCTTGCCAATAGGATCGCGCACGCATATAGTGGCTCGTGCCCGTCTCATTTAAGCTTTCATCGATGTCATCTACCATGAGAGCATATCCTTGCGGGTTAAAGAAAAGGCATCACTTCCACTTAGAGAACAGTATATAAGTCTGTCTTTAATAATAGATTCTAAGATCATCATTAGAACCTATTCTAGTCTATTACTCCTCGTCTTTCCAGTGTTTTTCTTCTCGAAAATCACTTAATTGACCAATATGGCGGATAATTTCCCCATCTTTAATTCCCACAAAGTCACCGAAGCTATTGAGGAGTAATTGTTGTAACTCTTCTTCTTTTTGTGAAGCGAGGTCTGGAAGCTCTCCCAAAACCACATCGTGCCCCGCCACACTCAGGCGCACAAGGGCATTACTGCCGTCTTCTGGTGCTCTATCGAGCGGAATTTCAATCGCGAGAATAATGCTAGGGGCGTGCTGGGGTCCTTCCGAGCGCAAAAAGCCCATTAAGACAAAGGGGAAACGTTTGGTCGGTGTAAAGTGACGTTCTAGCAACTCCGCTGCTCGCTCTTGCAACGTCTTAGGATTGCGTTGCCAGGTGATGATAAAGTCTCCGCAACGCCACATTGCGCCCTCTCCTTCGGTCGACAAGGGAAGCGGGTAATCTTTATCTGACGTCATAAAGTTGATGCGCGGCCAAGTTTTCTTTGGGTTCTGAGAGTCCATCATCGTGAGTCCTCAACGAGATATTCTTGGTTTTTAGAGTGTACTGCCTTTTAGCGCAGCACTCAACTTTGCCGACTTTCACCACAAGAAACACCTTTCAACAGATTTGAACCGCTTTTTTACAGTTGTTCCCCTCATCCCTCTCTATTCTCTAATCAAGACCTCGCGGCTAGAACACCCCGTACTTAATTTTGATGACGCTATGAGTTTAGATCTCATTATTTGTATTGGCACTGGACTCTTACTGCTTGCTTTTCTCGCCTACGCTATTGTCTTGTATCGTGAGAAAAAGGCGCAATCTTCTGGAAAAGCTGGCCTCTTTAATCGTGGCCACCTTGAAGAAGCGGATACGTTATCCGAAAAGCAAAAACGCTTGCTGACCTTTTGCTTGCTCCCGTCCTATATTCGCCAAGAATCTCTGCTAACGCCAACCATTGGGAACGCCTCTTCGGAGGAGATCCAGGCTCAATTGCGCGCAGAAGAAATGGGAAATCGAGACGACGTTCTTGCTCAGCTCGACTTTTTGTTGAGCGGCATGCGTAGCACGTCGCTAGATAATCAACTTATCGTCCCCTCTGAAAAAATCCTCGCCTTGCGCGAGAGAATCACTACCGCATTACACCTTTGCAGTACAATCCTAGATAGCCTTCAATCCACTTACGCTTGGGACCTAGCGGAAGCCGCTGAGCTCGCTAAACGCGGATTTGCTGCACAGTACCTTAATGAAGACGAATTCTGGTGCTACTTAGAACAAGTTTCTGAAAGCGCCCAACGCTTGGGTTCCGATTGGTACGAGTACACACTCTCCTATCTTCTTGGTCGCACCATGGAAAAAGGCGACTTCGATGCCATCAAGGAAGCCGCCTCGGTTGTGTTGCACTTGCCGAGTTCCGTTGTGAAAGAAACACCAGAACTCGATGCCTACACGCGTTACCGTTTCACCGTGAATAAAGATGCCACCGGGATGAATCTTTGTAATTCACGGTGTCACTGCTAAGCACGCCGTGCGTTATCGAACGTAGTAGAGTCGCCCGTCAATGAGCGCCTTGCGATCCTCTCCCCTATCGAAAATGAAAATATCGGGATTCATCGCCAGGCCAAGCGCTCTTCACGACAAGCCACCACATACTTTTCATCAACAAAAAGTTCTCGATCGTAGGCGCAACCTTCAAACTCTTTGGATTTCGCCTTATCGCTAGGATGCGCTTTATCTTTGTATCCTGTAACCTTACCAACATGGCTTAACGTATAGCCAGCAAGATCCTTGAGAACTTTGTCGTCAATTAAATAGGCCTGAGCGCTCATTGTGAAACCCAAAAGCGCAACTACCAATACCTGTTTGAACATGGTCTTAAACTCCTAAAAAAAGATGGCTCTGGGAGTTGGCGCTACCAGCTCCCATGCTCTATCCATTAATTGAATTTAAACAAGTTAGCGAATGGATTTTCTCCGTGAGCCTCGCGGTAGCGTGATTCAATGAAGTTTGCCTCCTCGTAGTACTGCGTGACATCTCCCCCTTTAATCTTAAGCAAGGCAATTGTGACGACCTGAGCTGGAATCTGTTCCTTAAAGACCGTCTTATCCTCCCAGGTCATTTCGATGTAGGCATCTACAATTTCCATTTCGCCGTCAAGTTTGGCAAATTTGACCGTGAAGCCCGATTTCGTCAAATGGGCCCAAGGTCCCACCTTGGTATCCAACTCCTCAGCCTCCTTTAGAGCACGCTGATAGTGTTCTGGAGCAAGATCGGTTTTCGCCTTTTCCATAAGCTCGGCTTTCTCTTTAGCTTCTTTTTCCTTAGCTTCTTTGGTGTACTGCTCAACTAACTTCGGCGCCACTTCCATTGTTTCTTTGAGCACTGCTAGCTGGGCTTCTCGATCCTTAATCTGATCGGTCCAGTGTTTCACTTCACTCTCTGGAATACCTTTACGAGCCAGGAAGCCTTTGTACTGAGCGATCTGCTTAGAGATAAAATCGTACGAACTCTGTAGCGAATTGTGCTGCCATTCAACCGAGGCTAACTTGCGGTTAAAAAGTTCTGCCAAGACCCGACGATGAACACCCGCGGGTTCTCCAGACTGCTCAAAATAACGGCTAAGTTCAGACTCTGGTCGATTTTTAAAGTAGTAGTCCGCGTCCGTGAAAATGCCTTGTTCTGCACGTTTAATGCGTTCGGCAATGTACTCTTCAATGTCGCGTTTAGCCTCTTCGACTCGCTCTGCTTTTTGCTTTTCACGCTCCGCTTCAATCGTCTTGGCTAAATCCGCCTTGACAGGGAAGGGAATGGTCGCAACAGCGACTTCACCCAACTTCGCATCCTTTTCTTGCTTCCAGGTGAGTGCTTTTTCGCCCATCGCTTCCGCAAACATCTGCCCATAGGTCGTCCCTTCTGGCGCACCAAACCCTTCCGCACGCATTTTTTTAGCGTCTTCTACCAACGCATCACCGCAAGCAGTGAGCAAGAACGCCATCCCTGCTGCCACCAAGAAAGAACCAACCTTTCGTTCGACGGGATTCATCCAAATATTCTGAACTCCACAAAAAGTGAAAAAAAGGCGCTTCTCGAGTGCCAATAGGCGACCGACCGATAGGTCTTCAAGAAAGCGTCTGTTTGCATGGAATTGCATGCATATTGGGATTATAGAAGATCAACTTAGTAAACGTCAAACTGTTAAAAATCTTGTGATAATCATTCTCAAAACCATAAATTTTCCATAATTTACTGCTAGAGTAGAGGTTTCACAGAAAGATCTTTTACAACTAAAATTGTCTTGTTCTGATATTAGGGAAAATACTAATAAATCTACAAAAATAGCTTATATTTCATATACTTAAAGACTTTTCTTACCCACGTCTTAAGGGTTTTCCCTAGTGCTCCCGACTTAACCAAAACAGACTATTTGGTCTGTTTTTGACTAGAATTCTCGATTGATAACTACCAACCAACCTTTTTTTATTTTTGGAGACACTTGAATGAAAAAAGTTTCTATGCTGACAGCTGCCACGTTGATGGCTTTTGCTGCTTTCTCCGCCTCTGCCGCTCCTGTGACTCAGGAAGGTACGGGTATTGGCAAACACGGTGACGTGACCGTTGCTGTGACCTTTAATGCTGGCAAAATTCAGTCCATCAAAGTCGTGAAAGAACAGGAAAACCCTGTTTTGAGCAAAGAAGTCTTCACCACCTTGAAAGACCGCATTATTGAAACGAATTCCGCTGACGTTGACATCATCTCTGGCGCGACCTTCTCCTCTAAGGGGCTCTTAGATGCAGTGAAAGACGCTGCTAAGAAAGCTGGCGTGACGCTCAGCAAGGCTGACAAAAAGGCCGTTAAGAAGGTGGTCGCCGACCTTCCGAAAGTCAACAACTACGACGTTGTCGTAATCGGCGCGGGCGGCGCTGGTTTCTCTGCTGCCATTACCGCTAAGAACGCTGGTGCCAATGTGGTATTGCTCGAAAAGATGCCTGCCGTGGGTGGCAACTCCTTGATTTCTGGCGCTGAAATGAACGTTGCCCAGAACTGGGTACAGCCCAAACTCGGTATCACGGACGACTCGCCTGAACTCCACGCTCAAGACACCTTTAAGGGTGGTGACGGCAAGGGTGATATGAAGGTGATCGAAGTCATGACCCACGGGGCACTTGATGCTGCCAAGTGGTGCCGCGACTACCTCGGTGTTCGCTTCGAGCCTGATAACCTCTTCTTCTTTGGTGGTCACAGCCGTAAGCGTGCTCTGATTCCGTTTGGCCATACGGGTACGGAATTCATCTCGAAGTTCCAAGCCAAAGCTGATGAATTGGGCATCCCCGTTATCCGCAACATGAAAGCGGAAGAGCTCATTAAGGATAAGAGCGGTCGTGTAGTGGGTGTGAAGGCCACGATGAATGGCGACACTTACACCTTCAACGCCAAGGGCGGTATCGTTTTGGCCACGGGCGGCTTCGGGGCTAACCCAGCAATGGTGAAGAAATACAATCCGAAGATTGATGAACGCTTCATGACGACTGACGCCCCAGGTACCACGGGTGAAGCTCTCTACATGGCTGAACGCGCTGGCGCAGAATTGGTCAACATGGGCTACATTCAGACCTATCCGATTTGCGACCCGATCTCTGGCGTGATCGAATTGATTGCTGACGCCCGCTTTGACGGCGCCATTATGCTTAACCAAGAAGGCAAGCGCTTTGTGGAAGAATTAGGTCGTCGTGACGTCCTCTCTGAAGCTATCTTGAATCAGCCTGGTGGCTACACCTGGGTGCTCTGGAACGATAAGATCGGTGCAATTAGCAACACCGTGAAAGAACATCCAACGGAATACGATGCCTTCACGAAGCAAGGCATTATGGCCACGTGTGACGATTTGAAGTGCGTCGCTGACTTCACGAAGATGCCTTACGAACAGTTGCAAGCCACTGTGAAGCGTGTTTCTTCGATGACCGGTAAAGGTAACGACAAGGACTTCAATCACCGCGCTGGCTTGGTGGATCTCTCCCAAGGAAAGTACTACGTGATTAAGGCTGTGCCTTCCACTCACCACACGATGGGCGGTGTGCACATTAATGAACGCGCTCAGGCGCTTACCAAGGAAGGCAAGGTTATCCCGGGTCTCTGGGCTGCCGGTGAAGTCACTGGTGTGACGCACGGCACGAACCGTTTGGGCGGTAACGCTTACACCGATATCATCGTCTTCGGTCGTATCGCTGGTGAAGCTGCTGCCAAAGCGACCAAGTAACTAAGTGTCTTTTCCCGAGTGGGGGCAGGTGTACAATGACACCAACCCCACTCAAAGAACTTCTTTGAGAATCCTCGATTCTTTTTCTTCTCGAGAAAAGGCGGTCGAGGATTTTTTCTTTTCCTTCATTTGTCGTCGCAAGACTACCTCCCGCACGACTCGGAGAACCCCCAATGCTGAGCGATAAAGGCCGCAAAACACAAGAATTTTTAGTCAAAACTGCTTTTGACATCATTGTCGAAAAAGGGATTGAAGCTTTGAGTCTTGATCGTATTGTGGAACGGGCTGGCATTAGCAAAGGGGCACTTACCTACCACTTCAAAAATAAGCACGAACTCTATAAGGCTCTCATCGAGTACTACATCATTCACATGGACGAAGAGATGCAAAAGTACACATTGCTTTTCGAGGGCGATCCTGCCGACTGTCTCATCGCAGGCTATGTGATGTGGTTTAGAGCATTTGAGCAAAATAACCGTGACTGGGCCAGGGTGGGGCACACGCTGCTCTCAAACTTTTCCCATGATCCAGAATTAATGGAGCCTGTCCGCGCCTGGTATCGTGCGCTCTATGAGCGCATTGAGGCGCTCCCCAAAGAAAAACAAGCCCCAGCGCTCACTTGCATCATGACGCTCGAAGGCTTTTTCTACGTGCACAAGTTTGGGTTCAATTCGTTAAGCCCTGAGCTCAAAGAAAACCTCTGGGTATTCCTGCAGACTCAGGTCGCTCACGTTAAAGCTAAGCGTCTTCCCGTGGCGGTGGAGTATTAAAAGAAAACGCCTCGCGAGTGTTCTTTCTTTTAGACTTTCAAAAAACAAAAAAACGGATAGCGATGCCTTCTTCTTTAAAGAAAAAGGCACAACTATCCGTTTTGCTCATCAACCAGAAGCTGGTCGACTTAGCTTTCTTTGTCCATCCCGTGTTCGATGGCGTAGACTGCAGCCTGAACGCGGCTCGTCACACCGAGCTTACGCAAAATGCTCTGCACATGAACTTTAACAGTACTTTCGGCCAAGCCAAGCGCACGAGCAATTTCTTTGTTCGAGACACCGCGGGCGAGCCAAGCGAGCGTCTGACGTTCACGACGCGTGAGAGACGAGGGATCGCTAAAGGTCTGCGGACGCTCTTCCTGATTGGCAATACGCGTCACAAACTTCGCTACCATCTGCGGCGAAATGACGCTTTCACCCACGTAGACGCTACGAATCGCACGAAGCAAGTATTCTTGATCGATGTTCTTATTCAAGTAGCCGCGAGCGCCTAAACGCAAGCATTCACCCAAAGTGTCGTAATCTTCACTCACGGTGAGCATTAACACATTGAGGTTGGGGTGAGAATCACGAATCTGAGCGAGAACTTCATAGCCCTTCATGCTCGGGAGGTCCACGTCCAAAAGCAACACATCGGCTGGAACGTGTTCGACGAGTTTCACGCCTTCCAATCCGTCGCCAGCTTCACCCACTACTTCAAAGTCGCTTTGACGCTGAAGGAGTGCTTTGATGCCACTACGAAAGAGTTCGTGGTCGTCAACGAGTAAAATCCTAATCTTCTGCATATCTTTACTACTTTATTCCGAGGTGGAAGTAGAAGGTCTTCACCTAGAGGTGAACCCTCTCCTTGAGGAGTATATCTAGGCTTAATTGTATAATTTTACGCTCCGTCCTGCCAATAATCCACAATAGGACTCTAAAAAGGACTAGCTGTAGCACTCCTCCCTACCACAAAAGATTATCTGTTAGTGCGAAATCCCCCCTTTTTTACTCGGTTGACATCCTCCCCTCCCTAAAGGGAGGGAATTCCTACGGCGGTGCACGAGCAATTTCTCGTGTCGCTTCGGCGGGTTCGTGTTTTAGACATTCATCGGCACGCACTACGGGCATGTCCTGCCCTGAATAACTATTACAGGTGTTCAGTAGCCAACATCTGTCGACCACGCTCTAAAATATTCATTGTGGCAAACACATCGGCATTTCCCGATAAGCCACAATGAGTACATAGAAATTTAGCCTGTATGGGGCGACTCTCTTTTGAGACATGACCACACCTCGGACAAGTCCTGCTGGTATTTTGGGGTGGTACAGCGATCATATGACCTCCCTTCCACGCCAACTTATAGTTCAAGAAGCGGAAAAACATTCCCCATCCCTGATCTAAAATCGCACGATTTAAACCCGATTTCGCCTTCACATTCTTCCCAGGTTCCTCTACGGTTCCCTTGGCAGACTTTGTCAGATTCTTTATCTTCAAGTCCTCTACAAACACAATCGCGTGGTTCTTGCTGATTGCGCTGCTGATTTGATGCAGATAATTTTTTCGAATATTGGCAATTTTTGTGTAGAGCTTGTTAATTTGCTCTCGAACTCTTTGCCAGTTCTTAGAGAAACGAACCTTTTTTTCGAGTTCTTGTTGTAGCCTGGCTAACCTGTCCATACAGTGTTTATACGGATCAAGTGGCGCAAAAAACGTCCCGTCTGAGCAGGTCACAATGCGCGCAATTCCAACGTCAATCCCTAGTTCTCCACCAGTTGGCACAGGATTATCGACTTCAAACTCGGTCTGGATAGATACAAACCAATCATCACCAGCTTTGGAAACCGTAATGTTTTTAATAGTGCCCTCGATCTCTCGACTTTTGCGATAACGTACCCAGTCAATCTTGGGTAGATAAACTCGGCTGTTAGCTTCGTCTACCTTACCACCCTGAGGAAAGCAGGCACCATCCCCATTGCCTTTACACTTGAATTTAGGAAAGCAAGCCCTCTTGGCCAAAAAGTTTTGACAAGCCTGATGTAGATCTTTTAGACCCTGCTGTAAAACTTGACTATGGCAATCACGTAACCAGGGAAACTCTTTTTTCCATGCAATGAGCCAATTCGTCATTTGGAAATAGTTGGTCAGAAAGGTCGAATTTTCACCGTGCAAGGCTATCTGTTTTTCTAAAGCCATATTGAAAACAAAGCGTTTGCAACCAACAAAAGAGCTCAGTTTATGCCGTTGTTCTCCATTGGGCATCAGTTTGAATTTATAGGCTTTTCGAATTAACATGGCTTTAGTGACAGTTTGATCTTTTCAATAATTTTGATCCTATGAGGATCTCATTTAGATCTCACAATACTACACCTCATTTTGAAAAAATGCAAGGGCAATGAATACAGGAAGTCACGCTGTTTTTGACTTATACGTCCACTTAGTCTTTGTAGCTAAATATCGAAGAAAAATCTTTACGAAAGTCATTCTGAACGATTTAAGAAAAATTTTTGAAGAAGTATGTGGTGAGTTAGAAGCGACTCTCATCGAATTGGATGGAGAGCAAGACCATGTGCATTTGTTAGTAAACTACCCGCCTAAAGTATCCATTTCAACTTTAGTTAACCGCTTGAAGGGCGTGTCTAGCCACTCGATTAGACAAAAGAAATATCGTAGTATCAGAGAAAAGTTGAGAGGAAATGCCTTATGGTCACCTTCTTATTTTGCAGGGAGTTGTGGCGGAGCCCCTATCTCTATTATTCGCCAATATATTGAACAGCAAAAAACTCCTGATTAAAATTTTTTTAAAGGACTGCTACGCAATCCACGCCTTATATCCCCGACCTAAAGGTCGGGGCTTTACGGCGTCTTGTGGTAAAGCCCCTCCTCTTTTCGCCCTAATCCCTACCCTCACAAGTCCTTGATTCAATTAAGATTTTCTTAATCTAACTACTACTTTAGAGTTATCTCTTTTGCGCTCTTTTCGTAATACGTTCTCGGTGTTACCATGTTCATAAAAAATGATTGCTTTTAAATACAACTTTTCTTCTGGAGATCACACCATGGCCCAAACCCCTTATGACCATCTCAGCGTGGGCGAAATTGCTGCGAAAAGTCCTAGTGCAGCAGCCTTATTGGATCGTTTCAACGTCGATTTTTGTTGCCACGGGAAAACGGTTTTCCCCGTTGCTTGCGCCTTGGCTGGTCACATTCCCGAGGAAGTTGCTGCTGAACTCGACAAAATTCACGATACCGCAGAGCCTGGTAAACCAGATTTCTTAAGTTGGCCAACCGATTTGTTGGCAGATTACGTCTTAAAGATTCACCATCGAGGGATTCGCCGTGAAGGGCCTGCCATCATTGCACTTCTCAACAAAGTGAAGTCTGTCCATGGTGAACATCACCCAGAACTCTTTGAAGTAGCAAATCTCTTTGAAGCGAGCTTTAATGCGCTCTCTCAGCACTTGATAAAAGAAGAACGAGTGCTTTTCCCCTACATCTATCAGCTCTGTGCTGCCGATTTAAACAACACTTCGGCGCCCGCTTTCCACTGTGCTGGCAGTGTCACAGCACCAGTCCATATGATGGAAATGGAACACGCCGATGAAGGGGAACGTCAGGCACGTATTGAAGAGCTCACCAGTGGCTTCACCACCCCAGCCGATGGCTGTGCTTCCTACAAACTCTTGATGGAAAAATTGAAAGCTTTCCGTGACGCATTGCACGAACACATTCACTTAGAAAACAACATTATTTTCCCGCGCGCGATCGATATCGAAGGTCGTCGCGTTGAACAGTAAGTTTCACGTGTAAGAGAGAGACTTCAGGGTCTCTCTCTTTTCACCTCTCTCAAAGGCGGAACACAAAAATGACATTAACGACTTCCTCCCCCTCTTTTGGTCAACAGCATCCCAATCCAGAACGCATGCAAAAATTGGCCAACATTACCGAACGCTACGACCAGAAAGCGATCACGCTCGAAGAAGCACGTGCAGAAATGAAGGCATTGGCGCCCATTGCGCCTTGGGAAATTGCCTACTTAGAACAAGTCAATACGGATAACGACAAGGTCGGAGAAGAATGTCATCGTCGTCCTTTAGGGGAAATGATCGCGATCTTTGCGCCCTATTTGGATCGCTCACGCCCCACTGGTCTCGCCTTTGATCATCCCATTGCTGTTTACTACCGCGAAATTGATGCTTGGAAGGGGCTTATCAAAGAAATTGAAGACTTGGTGCAGTACCCTGTGATTCGCAACCAGTGGTATGGACTCTATGATCGCTTGGCAGAACTTAAAATTCACTTTGCCCGTAAGCATAATCAACTTTACTCTGAGCTCGAACGCCGTGGCTTTAATCGCCCATCGACCCATATGTGGCTCTTTGATGACTATATTCGCGATGAAATCCGTGATGCGCGCACCGTGCTCGAACGCGAAACGCCGGCGTCTGACGATGAATTCATTGCTCGACAGAAAAATATCATTGACAACTGCTTAGATTTAATCGCAAAAGAAGAAACCATTCTTTTGCCGACTTCCCTTGCACTCATTCCGCCTGCCGCCTTTGAACACATGAAGTTGGGCGATCAGGAAATTGGCTTTGCTTGGGGAGCTGGCACGAAAGCTGCACCCGAGGTAAATGTCACAGCCCAAAGTGCCGCTCCTCAACTTCCAGCAGATATGGCCAACTTTGCCAACGATTTCAATGCCCTGATGCAAAAGTATGGCTTGCAGGCAGGTGGCAAGACGGGAGATGCAGACGGCCTTCTCGAAGTTAAAACAGGTCGTTTGTCGCTCGATCAAATCAATTTGATCTTCCAGCACTTGCCAATCGACATTTCCTTTGTGGACGAAGAAGAAATCGTGCGCTTTTACACTGACACCAAGCACCGCATTTTCCCGCGCAGTCGCAACGTGATCGGCCGCAAGGTGACAAATTGCCACCCTGCCACGAGCGTGCACTTTGTGAAGGAAATCGTCAAGAGGTTTAAGAGCGGCGAAGAAGACAAAGTAGACTTCTGGATCAATAAGCCAGGCAAATTCATCTACATTCTCTTTGTCGCCATCCGTGACGAAGCAGGAAACTTCCGTGGGGTCATGGAGGTGATGCAGGACTGCACGCGTATTCGCGAGTTGCAGGATTCGCGTACACTTCTCACGTGGAGCCAGGAAACAACGGAACCCGTCTATCTCCATGGGATCGCTGAACCAGGTGAAAACGTCCCCGTTGGGAAACGTGCGGGTCTTTCCTCTAAGCAAGAAGCGCCCTCTTCTGAAAGCGTTGAGAAAGCCCCTATGAGCGTGGTAGAACTTCCTGAGCTCACACCTGAGACAAAGTTAAAGGACTTGATTGAAATTGCTCCATGGCTTCGCCAGCGCTTAGGTGACGAGGTTATGGTCTTCAAGGCCTTGCGTACCCCATTGGGCGACATCATGATTCCTAAGGCAACACTTGCTCTCATGAGTGAGCACGGTGGCGTAGAGATGGAAAAATTAAAGGACATCATCCGTCGTCTCGTGGCACTAGGACCTAAAGAAGACTAATTGTTGAAGTTCAACTGAAAACAATGGGCGTTCCTCTTTCTGAGTGAACGCCCATTTCTTTCTTTATGTGCTAATTGTTTATTCGGATTAGCTGCGAATACGCCAACCAATCGAGAGAAGCCAGAGAGCGAGCCACATGCTCAATGCGGTTGCTACGACAACTACCCCCAAACTTGCATAAGGGTCTACCGCCCCCGTTCCCAAGAACCCAGCGCGGAAACCATCCACAAGATAATAGAACGGATTCCAGCGGCTAATCGTTTGCCAGATACCTGGGAGAGAGTTAATTGAATAGAAAACCCCAGAGAGAAAAGTGAGAGGCATGATGACAAAATTCTGCACTGCCCCCATCTGGTCATATTTTTCTGCCCAGAGTGCTGTAATAAGCCCGTAAGAGGCCATCATTAAAGTACCCGCCAGCCCAAAGAAGATGAGAAGGAGCGGCTCTTTCACAGGCGGCATGGACCAATAGATGCAAACCGCATAAAGTCCTACCCCAACCAACACAGCACGCACTGAGGAAGAGAGCAAGAACGCTATCCCCAAGACGGCACCAGGAATTTGTGGGGTGAGTAAGAAGGCGAGGCTCCCACCAATTTTGGCCTGAATAATGGAGCTCGCGGTATTGGCAAAAGCGTTCTGCAACACGCTCATCATAATGAGCCCCGGAATGATGAAGTCGATATAGCTCACGCCTTCATAAAGGGGTAAGTGTTTCGAGAGCGCTTCACCAAAGATCACGAGGTAGAGAAACCCCGTCAAAATCGGTGCCAGAATGGTATGCATCCAAATACGCAGGAATCGACGCGTTTCTTTCGCAAAGACGGTCCAAAATGGAATCCACATTATGCTGCTCCTCCCGTCAAACGTAAGAACACATCTTCCAAATTCGCCTCACGGATAGTGAGTCCAGAAATCGTGCATTGTGCCGCTTCAAGCGCGCCAAGAATCTCTCGCACGGTTTTCGCATCCGCTGCGTTAAAGGTCAATTCTGGTCCCTGTCGATGGGCAAGAAGAGAAAGAAGCCCTTCGGGCAATTCACCTCTCTCAAGGCGGCACGTGAGACGGCGCTCAGCGTGACTCGCAAGCAGTCGATCGGTATGGTCCACTGTAATAGGGCGACCGTCCTTCATGATCGCGACACGGCTACACATTGCTTGTGCTTCTTCTAGATAATGGGTCGTAAGAAGAATCGTGTGCCCTGCGCGATGAAGCTCTCCAATAAAGCGCCAAAGATTGTCGCGCAATTCCACATCGACCCCTGCAGTGGGTTCATCGAGCACAATCACGCGAGGGCGATGCACCAAGGCTTGCGCCACCAAAACGCGACGCTTCATCCCGCCCGAGAGTTGGCGGACGAGTTTTTCTCCCTTGTCGGCGAGCCCCAGGGCAGACAGAATTTCATCAATCCACGCGTCGTTATGGCGAATCCCCCAGTAGCCAGACTGATAGTTGAGTGTTTCGCGCACGGTTAAAAATGGGTCGCACGTAATTTCTTGCGGCACCATCCCGAGGTTGAGTGCCGCTTGGCGCTTCTCGCGACTTACATCGTGCCCCATGATAAAGATGCGCCCCTCACTCATCTCCACCAGACCCGCCATGCAGTTAATGAGGGTACTCTTCCCTGCCCCATTGGGACCCAAAAGACCAAAGAATTCGCCCTCTTCGATCGAGAGCGTAACGTCTCGCAGGGCAATCTGTCCCGAGGCATAAGTCTTAGAGACACCCTCGATTAATACGGCACTATTGGCTTGGTTTAGGGTCTGAACCATGTATTTAATCCGTCAAACTAAAAACAATCGGTATCACCACTTCGCGAGGACCACCTAATTTCGTGGTCATTCCCACCAAGGGTGCAGCAGCTTTCAGCGCTGCTTGCTGCAAAAGGCGCGAGGGGTGAGAAGTGTGGATATCCACTGCACTCACAGTTCCATTCGCATCAAGACGCACGCTTAATGCTAAGCGTCCTGACTCTCCATTTTGCCTTGCGCGTCTTGGATAAACCTTATGAGCCTCCACAACAGCGACTAAGCGAGAAAGCTCAAGCGAATCGTCGCCAACTTTCTGACTACCACCAGAACGCACCCCTTGCGGATGTCCTACAGGTTCAGCTTCTTTCACAACACCTTCAGGGCTTCCTTCGCCAGGCTCGGCGGGCAGGACTGGGGGTGTTTCTTCTACAACCTTAGGCACTTCTTTCACAACCTTGGGGACAACGCGCTTGGGTTTTGACTTCACCACTGGAGGTAGCGGCGGAAGCGCCTCTTTCACGATAGGCGGAGGCACGGGTTCAGGAGGGGGTGGCGGAATCACCACCGTTTCTGGACTCTCTTCGGCCAAGTGTTTTTCAAGGCGAGGAGGTTCTGGAATCGGTTCTTCACGCACTTGCACCACTGTTTCAAACACGATGGGGTTGGCAAAACGCACCAGCGGAATCGCAACCTGTGCTTTTGGATAAAGCAACACCACGGCGATGGTAAGGAGCATGAGGCTCGAAACCATCAACTGCGCTTTCCGCTCTGCACTGCGATAGAGCTGTGTGTTTTTTAGAGTACTCTGCCAAGAGGTCATTCTTTCGCCCCTTTGGCTTCGGTACTAATGATAAAGCGACCTTCGCGCTTCACCTTAGCCATATCCACAACGTTAATGAACTGGCGAAATGGCGCTTTTTCATCCATGAAAATATTGAGCAGACGATCGGGTTCTTTGTCAAGTAGCGCACCCACTTCGTCGAGCGTCACTTCTTTCTGATCCACCCAATAGGTACCATCAGCCTTCACCGAGAGAAGGATTTCTTCTCGACGAGTCGCTGGCGTAGAATTTTCTGCTTTCGGCAACACAATGTCGAGCACAGGCTTCGAGAAGCTCATCGTCAACACAAAGAAGATGATGAACATGAAGAGGCAGTCGATTAACGGCGTTAAATCGATCTGGGGTTCTTCATCAAAATCTTCAAAAAGTTCTTTCATAACACAACCTCTTTCATCCCTCTCTTAGAGAGATTCATGCACGGTGTTGTGTGGGTTAGCGTGCACGGGTTCAGTAGCTTCCCTCCTTTTGGGAATCACATTCAAGCGACGCGTCACTTCTAGAGCGCGGTAGCTGTGTTCAATGGCTTCAATGTGGAAACCCTTAAATTTCATCATGAGCCAGTAGTAGGTCATCAAGGTCGGAATCGCAATCACCAAGCCTTCCACCGTGGTGATCAGCGCGGACCAAATCCCAGAAGCTAAGGCACCTGACTGCGCGAGCGAAATATCAGAGAGCGACTGGAAAACGGTCAACATCCCCGTGACAGTTCCCAGCAGACCCAAAAGCGGCGAAATCACCGCAATGAGTTTCAACCAGCAGAGGCCGTTTGTGACACGCTTAAAGTTGCGGTAAAACAGATAGCCCACCTCTGCACGAATATCGTCCGAATGCGCACTATGCGTCGTGACGATATCGTAAATAATCTGAATCAAAGGGTTGGTACGTTTGGGGTCTCGCACAGCAAAACAGCGATCCTGACCACGCTCTAAATCAAGAAAATCGCGTCGGAAACTTTTCCAGACAGAGTTCAAATAGAGCGTTTCACGCAGCGCAATGTAAAGTGCCGCAATAGCGACAAAAATCAACGCCACGCCCACAGGGCCGAACAACGAATAGATTTCTGCAATACGTTCAGACCAGAGGTTATTCATCTTTTTATTGCCTCACTTGAGATTTCTTTTATTCCCTAACAACTGCTTAGGCTTCAATCAAGCCCGCTTTGAAAAACGTTTCGATGCATTTGCGGGCATCTTCCGCATCGGGGTGCGACTCAGCGCGTAAACGGCGTGCTTCACGTTCTGGCGTCAAGCCACCCATCATTTCCGTCACACGTCGGAAGACTTCAGGATCCACACGACCTTGGCAAAGGAAAGTGGCACAAAGCGTGTTATTTTCCCCAGCGGCGGTTAAAGCTTCGCTCGTCTTCTTTGCCCATGCTTGAGAATTCGGTTCACTGGGTTCTGCCCCCATCGTGGCGAAAACCCCAATGCGCTTACCCTTGAGTTTCGGAGCCACTGCCTTCATATCCTCTGGTGCCATCCCACGGTCACACCAAAAACCTAAGAAAACGGGGTTGAAATCGGATAAGTCTTCTGGCAACTCTTCTGCGCGCACCATCTTGGCGGAAGGAATTGCTCCATGAAGGGCATCGGCGATTTTTTGAGTGTTCCCAGTGCGAGAACTCACCACAATGAGAGGAGTGGACATACAGGTAGCTCCAAGAAAAAAGTTGGGGATTGATGTCTTAGAAAGGAAGGAGGAATGACCCTCTCCTTCCTCTGAGCTCTAAAGGGAGCGCCACTCAAAAACTCAAGGACACTCCCTCGTGGTCAAAGCTTACTTAGCAAAGCGAGCGCGAGCGGACTTCCAGGATTCCACCACTTCTTCAACCAACTTGTGGTTTTCGCGACCAACGTAAACAGCAAAGCTCACAGCGCCTTCCTTGTTGATGAACTGCACGGCATAGGAATCGCGACCCATGAAGGGGAAGGAGGTGAACACAGCCGCCACAATGTTTTCAAAAGCAATGTGACCACCAATCGTGGCGCCATTGCTCAAAATGTTGTAGTAGCCCTGGGCACGCTTACCCGTGAAGAGCTGGCCTTCAATTTCAAAGACGTGCTGATCCTTCAAAATCATCAACGTCACTTTCTTCCACGTCGCCAATTCGGCCCAGAATTCATCAAAGGCTTCGCCAGTGGCCAACGGTGCAAAAGCAGCACGATCTGTAGGCAACAAGCGGGCAGCTTCCAAATCGGACAAACCAAGGCGCTGAGCGATCGAAGAGAGCGTCACAGGGAATTTAGCCTGCATCATGGCTTCAATCTGCTGGGCCTGTTCCGGGGTCGGGGTGATGTGAGAAAGTTCTGTCATTGTTAGATTTCCTTTTGTAGTTAGAAAAAAAGAAAAAGTTATTGAGCGTTTTCCGTTTCAGTCACAAGCGAAGAAACGGGTAACACCATGTCGCGCATGTCTAACGCATAGTCACACAAGCGCAAAAGCTCTAAGTCGTGGGTAATCAAGAAGATGGCACGCCCTTTATCAGCTTCGCGCTTTAAAACAGTCGCGATCGCCTGCATATTGGCACCATCAAGCCCACTTGTTGGTTCATCAAGAATCAAAATATCGGGTTGCTTAGCGAGCGCACAAGCAATCACCACGCGCTGCTTTTGCCCACCAGAGAGACTCTGCGGATGGCGACCTCCTAGTCCCACTAAATTGAGCGCTTCGATCCATTCCTGTGCCTCACGAGCGTCTTCCTCTGTGAGCTTTGGAATCGCTCTTTTCTGCGCACGCAACATGCGACCCACGGCAACCGACATCGAAATTTCTTCGGCTACCGTGCGCATCTGAAGCTGATGGTCTGCGTTCTGGAGCACCAACCCTACTCGCTCAAGAAGCGCCTTTGCACTCACCACTTGGTCGCGGAACATGAAGCGACCCTGCTGCGCTACGTTAAGCCCCGTGAGCACACGCGCGAGCGTGGTTTTCCCAGTCCCGTTGGGGCCGATCAAAGCGGTAATGCCAGGTTCAACATAAAAGGCACAACCATCAAAAATGGGCGTCTGCCCTTTATAGGCAAACTGGAGTTCTTGCACACCAAAAAGCGTATTGGCTGGCGCACGGTGTGAGAGTTTTTCTTCGGCACTACTCTGTGCGTGAGAAACCGCAACACGCGGCAGCGTGGTACGAGGATCTTCCACATCAGGGCGGCGAAGGCCGTAGCGCGCTTCCCAATCACTCGTTTCAAGCGCAGTCCAGTCGCCTCGTGCGACAATTTCGCCAGCGCTCATCACTAAGACTTCATCAACCCAATCTTTGAGCCAATAAAGACGATGGTCCACAACGAGAATTGCTGTGCCTTCAGACTTCAATTCACTCAAAATCTTGGCCAGTTCTAATGTGGCTTCTGGGTCCAAGTTAGCACTCGGTTCATCCAAAACCAAAATCTTCGGGCGCATTACCAAGAGCGATGCTAAGGCGACTTTCTGCTTTTGTCCTTCAGAGAGCGTATGAATATCCGCGTCCAAAATATGCGCGATACCCAAGCGTTCTGCCACCTCGCCCATCACACGAGCAATATCTTCTTCTGCCCAACCGCGACTCTTAGGCGCAAAGGCAATTTCATCCTTCACATTGAGCGCAAAAAACTGTTCTTCTGGGTCCTGAAAGAGCGTCCCAATGGTGTCCGAGAGCTGCGCGAGCGGCGTCACACTAGGATTGGCCCCCGCACAACGGATTTCCCCCGTCACTTGTCCCTGATAAATCTGCGGAGAGAGACCATTCACCAGACGCATCAACGTCGTTTTTCCACAGCCAGAAGCACCCGTCACTAACTTTAATTCGCCAGGTTGTACCGTAAAGGAGAGGTTCCGCACGGCATCCTCTTCCGTATTGGCATAACGATAAGAAACGTTTTCCAACGTAATCACTCTTTGTTGCTCCTCAAAGCTTATTAGGACATGGAACGACTAGCTTCTGGGAGGTAGGATCCCAGACCCATTTCACCCACTACAACCAAGGCAACGGTTGCAACGACACCTACCCAAACCCAGCGATCAATACGCGAGAAAATGGTTTTTTGGCGCGGAACATTTAATTTTGGACCGGCCCCAATGCCTTTAAGTTCAGCGGCGACCCCCAAAACTTCAGAAGTTTTCAATGCTCTAAAGAGCACAGGAATCATCAAAAGACGCGTCGTCAAAATCGGGTGGAACGTCACCATCTTGAAGTCCATGGGCCAACCACGAATTTTGAGCGTTTCCCAAATTTGCTGAATATCGCGGAAAAAGGTCGGAATAAAGCGCAACATCACCGAGATGGGGAAAAAGAGCCAAAAGGGTAAATGCCAGCCTTCCATCGTAGAGAGCATATCTTCAACACGCGTCGTCATCGCTAAGACAAGCACCACATTCATCATGGAGACGCCACGCAAGAAAGGAATAATGAGACCGCCCGTTTTATTGCTTCCCATTGCAGGCATAATAGCCCCCACACCCATGGCAAAAAGGAGCGCCAAAATCGACATCACGAGCATCATGAGATACAGACCCAAGAGCAACTTGGGACGACGAAGCATAAAAGCATAAACCGCTGTCATCACACACAAAATCACTTGCCCTGCTAGACCCGAAGCGCAAAGCGCAACGATAGCGGTCACTACCGTGACGAGTAATTTTGTGCCTGCGCCCAACTCCGCGAGAGGACCCGTGACGGGAACGCGCTTTTTAGCGAACAAATCCTGCATGTTTGAGTTCTCCCACTGTTTTCCAACCAATCCAAAGCCCCATCAAGGAACCGATATAACCCAAAAGCACAATCGGCAATACCATCATCATGATGGCGGGGGTTTCACGTAAAAAGAGGTACGAGACGCCAAGCGAAAACGCTTTGGCTGCGAAATCATAGACTCCCGCTGCAACCCAGGGGGCATATTGGCTATTGCGCATCCCGAAGAGGAGCACCACACCTTCTGCCACCAATGCACCCAACAAGGCCGTTGGCAAAAGCGTGATACTGCCACCCATCAGAAGGCACGAGACCACGGTACTCACCAAAGTAAAAAGCAGGAGCGTGCCAGGTTTTCTCACTTTGGTCAATAAAACGATCAATAGCGTCGTAAATACGATGTTTTTAACAATGAGAGACACCGGATTCATCCCGCCACCAGCCAACGCAATCAATAAGCTTGAGAGTTTCGTTGCGGCGGCAAAAACGCCAACCAATACCAATTCTCTCGCTGACCAATACTGGTGCAACTTACTCATGATGCCTACGGGGTGAGGCGTCACCATCGAGTTTTGTTCTCGCAGGGTGTTTCCCATTTTGACTCCCATTGTGTTTTCTCAAAAAGCGCTATGAAGAAGCACTCACTTTTTTCTTTTCTCGCCAGCCTGTTAATTAAATAAGGAGTAACCACCCGAGTGCCGGCGAGGCGATGTGCGTCGTCCTCGAGACGCACACTCGGGTGGTCCTGCCTAAGAAGAGGGTGGTAAACGTTCTCCTCTTTGGCGTCCTGCTGTAGTCGATTAGAAGCGAGCCACGAACTTCACTTCGCCGTAGCGACCTGCTTCATAGAAGGAGAACGGCGTGACGTAATCCTTGTTGAGGATGTTGTAGAAGCCCGCATTGATGCTGTAACGGTTCTGAGGACCGAAGTCGAAGCCACCCGTCAAGTTGAGCGTGGTCCAACCGCTATAGCGATTAACGCTGTCTTCAGCCGAAGAGGAAGAGCGAGCGAAGAGGTCTGCGCGAGCACGGCCCCAATTCACGTCCCCTGCCCACTTCACACCGTAAGTAGCGGTAAAGCCAGGACGACCCGTCTTGCTCGTGGATTCACCATTTTCTTTGTACGTACGGTGCAACAGCGCGAAGGCCAAATGCGGTTCAAAGCCAGAGTTTCCAAGGAGGTAAGAGCCCGTAAATTCCATACCGATGGTCTCAGACTTAGCCACATTCATCATCATGCTAGTCTTTTTGTTGATAGGCTTAGCCGTAATCAAATCCGTCACACGGTTGTAGAAGATTGCAGCATCAACAGTGGCTGGTCCCGAAACCCAACGAGCACCAATTTCAAAGTTGTTGCTCTTTTCTGGCTTCAGGTCAGGATTGCCCACTCGCACAGTGCGCGTCTGCCCCATGGTCGTATCGACATAACGTTCCTGGAGAAGAGGCACGCGGAAGCCCTGAGACCAAGCTGCACGCAAGGTCAAGTCATTGCGCGGATGCCACAACACACCGGCATTAAAGACGAATTGACCGTCAGTCTTCTTACCCGTAGTCTGCTGAATATTCGAGGTCTTACCAGAGCTGATGGAATAACCATCAGCCTGCTTCATGTCAGTACGGACATAGGTATAGCGGGTACCGAAGTTCAACGTCACGGTATCCGTCACGTTGTAGTCAGCAGAGGCATAGAGCGCTTGAGTCAAAAGGTTGCCACGGTAGAAGAGGTACTTATCCATGTTGATCGGACGACCCATATTACCCCGTGTAAAGCTCGTCGATTCTGCGTCAAGCTTTTCGTAAGAAAGGTCGTAACCCGTGATCAAATAAAGCTTGTCGGTAAGCGTCCAGTCAGCCTGAATAGAAGCGCCAAACTGCTTGAGCGTGTTGTCAGCTGCGTTGTCGTTGATCATGAACTTACCCGGGCCCATGAAGGCACCAACGTGGTTATCCATGTACTTCGTGGCCTTCTGATAGAAGACGTCCGTACGGATCTTGCTCAAATACTTGTTCACATAACGGATTTCATCAAAAGCACCTACCTTCAAGCGCTTCCACTCTGGCACATGTACGTAGAATTCATCGAGCGTCATGTCGGGAGAAGAAGAGTTGAAGTCCAAATCGAAGTAGTCAACGCTCGCACCGAAAACGTGGTTATCGTTGACGTGGTAAGCCAAATAAGCATTGGCAGACTTCGTTTCAAAGTCGGTCCCTTCAGCTTTACCGTGAGCAAGCTTCAAATCGCGACCGCCTTCGTACGAAGCGCCGATACGATAGTCCCAACCACCAGCAGTGCCGAAAATCTGAGCAGAGGCGTTACCACCGTCGTTAGAAGAGTTGTAACCTGCGGTCACCGTCCCTTCGACAGCCTTCTTGCCATTGCCCTTCTTCGTGATGATGTTGATAGCACCACCCAAGGCGTCGGAACCGTAAAGCACAGAGGCAGGCCCCTTGATCACTTCGATACGTTCAACCTGAGACGGATCGATCAAAATCGGGGTACCCGACATTGACTTTTGTTCCGTAATGCGTTGACCGTCAATCATCACGAGCGTACTGAAGGTCTTTTCGCCGCGAATCATAATACGCTTCGACCCTTGGCTACCGTCGGTGGTGACTTCCACACCAGGCATATCTTTCAAGAGATCTGCGATGGTTTGAGCGCCGTTATTTTCAATTTCTTTCTGCGTGATGACTGACACGGACATATTCACGTCCATGAGTTCACGTTCTACACGAGCCGCCGTCACTAAGACGTCGTCCGTCGTTACCGATTCTTCGGCTTGAGAGAGGGGCGAAACGAAAGCCCCTGCAATAGCTACCACGAGTGGCAGTTTGGTCCAATGCTTATTAGCCATTTTTTAGTTTTCTCTTTTTAAGGATAGTAATGAGGGTGTAGAACGGCGACTCATCTTAGGCAGAAGCCTGAGTGATCTGACTTTCCAAGAAAGTCACCAAAAGTTGGGCCATCGTCACGTGCCAGTACTGGCCTGCCACGGTCTGATAGAACCAATCACCTCGGCGCACCAACAACCCTGCATACACCCATTGAGCAAGGAGAGGTTCGGCGAGTTCAAAAAGCGGTAAGTTGAAGCGCTTTTCAATTTGTTTCAGGTTGATTGCGCCCGATTCCATTTCAGAAGAAACGGTGCGCAGCAAGAACCAGTTGGGACCTGGTGTCATCAACATGTTGATGGGCTTAATCCCACGAGCAACGTCCTGATGCCAGTCGTCTAACTTACGCTGAAGCATGAAGCTATGGCCAAAGAGTCGGCCACCAGCGCCAGAGCCAAAGGCCAAGCAGTCCGTAGCGCTCTTACCTAACTGGTTATAAATATTTCTTTCGCGTGTGCCCTGCCCCCAGTGGTTATTGGAGAGGCGACGCCAATTTGCATTCGTGAAGTGCTCCACGCTCACCTGGAACATGTCAGCCTTCATAGAGGTATCTGCCGGTGGCGGCATCTTCCCGTTGTTGATGAACTTGGCCATCGGAGCCTTTTCAAACACATTCAACTGGTAGCAGTCGACGCCATCGAGTGGCAAGGAAGAGGCCATTGCCAAGTCCTCTTTCCACACTTCCATGGTCTGTTTCGGGAAGCCGTAGATCAAGTCGATCACCACAGCGGCTTCGTTGTAGCTCATCAATTTTTCCAAGCGCTTCAAAATGGTGTCGCGATCATCAACGCGACGCTGCATCTGGCGCACTTCGGTGTTAAAGCTCTGCACTCCGAGCGAAAAGCGGTTCACACCGCCCGCCAAAGCTGCTTCAATCTTTTCGTCATTAAAGTTGTGAATACGGCTTTCAAACGTGATTTCGCAGTCGTTTGCAAGTGGCAAATACTTTTTAATCGCAGAGAGGATGCGCAAAATATCGGCAGGAGCCAACGCAGAAGGCGTACCACCACCAAAATAAAGCGCATGAATTGGAGAAGAATCCTGCGCAGCACGACCGTGCCAGAGTTCCAATTCTTTAATCAAAGTGTCCGCAAAGCGACGACTCTGCTCTTCTTTATACGGATTCTGGTAGAAAAGGCAGTAGAGGCAGCGCGTTTCGCAAAATGGCACATGAATGTAGGCCAAGCTCTTGCCAGAACGTTTCTGATAGGAAAGCTCTTCGAGTTTGGCCTGAGCAGCATCGCCCAACAATGGCATGCCACCAGGTCCGGAATGCACAGCGACCTTAGCCGTAAACGCACGATGCAGTGGATCGCCCGTATTCGCATAGAAGGCTCTCACAGAGTCGGCATCAGCCATCTGTGTCTTCATAGCACGAACGCCAGCGTCAAAAGTGCCACTCATTGGTGGACGGGAGCTGTGCGGATGAGGGCGAGCTGGGGCTGCTTCAGCCTTCGCGGGTTCAGGCTTCGAGGATTCAGTATCGGCTGCTTCAGCTTTTTCCGCTTCGGGCTTATCCTCTTCAGATTTGAGAAGTCCCATGCTTTTTAATGACGCAACCATCGCAGGAGGCATAGCCTCCACTGGCATGTCTTTCAGAGCTTCCGACATCGAAGGCGGAATGTCATCTTTAGACATATTTTTCATGGTCTGCATCATCGAGGCAGAATGCGACATCCCTGCAGCTGGCTTCGCGCCAGCGGGCATGGCATGTGGGACCTCTCCGGCAGGGGTTGCGCGGTGAGCATGCGGATGTGCGCCAGCAGGTGTTTGGGGATGCGAATTAATGGAAGCTTCCGAAGGGAAAGCTTCTTCTTTAGAATTCAACATATAGATGTTCTGAGATAAATGAGAATCGTTTTCGGTTGAAAAGTATTATAGGAAAAAAGCAACTAGGGTTGACTCCATGTCTCAAAAAGTGAACACCTGTTTTCTTATTCCTCATGAAACGATTAACATGTTGATATATAAGGATTTTTTAATATCTCATCTCCTTAAATATGTAGTCCTTTTGAGTGATAGACGAGAATAATTATCATTCGTAGTACCATAAAGATGGGATACTTGTATAGTTGCGATCTATTGATTTTCAAAAACTGATAGTTAACTTACTTTGGTGTAAGAGACTTCTGTAGGAAAGATACAAACCCTTTACAACTTTAAGGATTAAAAAAAGCCCTGCGGAAGAACTAATCTTCAGCAAGGCTATTGTTATTTTCTCAATTTGTACGACGAAAAGTCTTTTCGCGGATTATGGTGTATTGAGCTGATTGTTGATGAGGTTCACCACTTTTACGCTATCAAAGACACCCGTATCTTCAAGCACATAAGTGCCAATCCCACCATCAGCCGCACGTTGACTTCTTTCAAAGTGCAATTGCACACCATACTGGAGATTGAGTCGTTTAAAGTGGCGACGCAATGTTTGCTTTGAGCAACCCGTCTGCTTTTCTAACATCTGCAAAGAAGGATTCTTCAGTGTCAGAAGGTAGTACAACACGACTAAGATCACTTCAGATTTCGTGGCCTTCATGCTCTACCCTCCTTATGCCTTCTTAGGTTTAGTACCAGATTTATCCAGAATGACGGTCTCATAGACCTTTACGTCACTCCAAGCCACTTCGTAGACCTTCCCTTCAAATTCCACAACCGCTTTGGTGCGATCCTTGGGCACAATATTGGGAACTACTTGAGCACCACGAGTCACTTTGCCCTTATTGAGCGAGGGATGGGAGAATTCACAAAGAATCTTGAAATTGGTCCCAGGAAACTCGTACTGTTCAAACCCTTTTTGACGACGCAAATCAGAAGCGTTTGTCATGGTAAGCGGAACATCCTTAAGAGGAATTGCTTTAGCCACAGGTTTTTTAACTGGAAGGCTTAACCCTTCCACAATGGCACGCGTAATCGTCAACCCACGAGAAACCACTTGTTCTAATTTCTGCGTGATTTTTTCAGGAGCGTCGCTTCCTTTATAAAGCTTAGCGAGCGCTTCAATCGCTACAGTGTCGGTTAACAGTTTCTGAGAAATCCAGCCTTGAACAACTTCTGGGAGTGCACCTACGGAAATCACTCGGTAAACATAACGAGTCGACTTCCCAGTTTTTTGCGCAGCAACCTCTGCTGTCCACTTTTCCTTTTCCATCAACTTGCAATACGCTAAGCCAATTTCAAGCGGCCCCATATCCTCACGCTGTAAGTTCTCAATTAATTGAGAAACGGTGATTTCAGAAGAGGTTTTGATATTGTCCTGGACAATAGCTTTGATCGTGGCAAAGCCCAAAGAGCGAACAGCACGCAAGCGACGCTCACCAGTAATTAAGGTGTAGCGTGTTCCCGCGCGACGAACAGTGATTGGCGAAATCTGCCCATGTTCTTTAATAGAAGCTGCGAGCTCTTTAATGCTTTCTTCGTCAAAAACGGTACGAATTTGTGGCTCAACATCAATCTGGTCGACGATGATGTCAAGAAGCCCAGTATCAGCCGCACTAGCAGTTGGCGTTGTGTTATTGACTTTTTCGGCTTTAGCCTTAATGGCCGCGAAATCGAGATTATTGCGTGGGGGTTGTTTAGTGATAGCCATGGATTATTCAACCTTCAAGCCCAGTTTTTCATAAATGGCTCGGAATGCGATGTCAATTTCTTGAGCAGCGCGATAAGCACTTGGAACTTCCCAGATAGGAATACCGTAAGTGTTGGCTCGGTCAAGTGGTGTGCGATGTTTAATGACGGTGGGTAATAAAACCCCTTCCATTTGAGCTTGCATTTCAGCGAGTGTTGCTACATGAGATGTAGAACGATCAAATGCATTAATTAGAGCACCCACTAATTGAAGATCAGGGTTATAGGTGTGCTTAATGTCATTGATGGTATCAATTAAACCGGACAATCCATCAACAGCGAAACCACACAAACGAATAGGACAGCAAACATGCGTCGACATCACGAGGGCAGAGCGCAACTTCAAACCTAAGTTTGGTGGGCAATCAACCAAAATGACGTCATACTGATCTCGCAACATTTTGAGTTGATCGCGAGGTACGGTGACGTATTCATCTGGAAGGCCTTCAAGGGCATAACTCAAACGACTATTACTTTCTGTCGGTAAAAGATCAATGCCTCGAGAAGTGTGAGTAGGAATAAGTTCTTTGCAGTCAACATCAAATAGTGACGTTGCCTCGGTACCTGTAATAGGTTCCCCACGAAGAAGCACTGTACTCCCGTTGCCTTGAGCATCCATGTCGACATAGAGCACTCGTTGGCCATGTTTAATAGCTAAGTCAAACGCAAATTGGGTGGCGATGGTTGTTTTGCCCACCCCACCCTTCTGGTTTGCAATCGACATGACGATGGCTGACATTCTTTGATTTCCTCAGTCCTGAGCTTAGATAAGAATCATTATGCCTATGATTAGATCAGTTTTCAACTCTTAGAGGGAAAACTTACCTAATCAGAAAATGGTATATATCTCAAGGACTTAGCAAAGTAAAATTTTATAAGTCTTTGAAAAACAAGAGGTTTTTCTATTCTTCTAAGGGATATCTCTAAGTAGATACTCTTTCAAAAAAAGAATAAAAGGATAGTATCAAGTGAGTATCAGAAAAGGAATAGCTTTTATTGGAGTCGAGCGCTTGATTAATCGCTTAGACTTGCTAGCAGCAAAAGAAGTGATGCGCGCAAAAGAATTTACCGGATAATCGTTGAATAAAAAAGAAGAGACGGAAAAAGTAGAAGAAGAGAAAAGTTTCTAAGAAGAAGGTACGTTTCTTTTGAGAAGTTTCTTCGGAAAGGAGATTTCAAAAATTGAGAAGAATGAATTTTCAAAGATTAGAGTTCTTGAAAAATTGAAGATGGGGTTCCTGAAAAAAATATGTGGGCGAAATGAAGAGTATGGTGGTTGAAAAAAAAATTAGAGAAGATGGTTACTCAGAAAAAGTGGTGTTTCGAGAAGAGGATTTTGAAAGAGGAAAAGGAGGTTAGGGAAAGATGCAAAAATGACAGAGATATACCACCTGTCAAAGGGGTGAAATTTTCAAGAAAAAGCCCTCTTTTACGTGTATTAAGTATATTAAGTGTATTATAGGCGTGCTCAAATTCTCAGCAATTTAACTCTTAACTCGTTGATTTTGCTAGTTTTTGCCCTGTGGATAACCTGTGAACAAATCAAAAAAAGTGCACGTAAAGTACAGAGATTTGCACGTAAAGTACAGGGAAGTGCATGTAAAGTACAGGCTATCCCATTAAAGTTATCCACATCAGCCTGTTACAAAAAGTCACAACTAATTTAATTTACTACTCTAAGAGAAGAAAGACTTCATGTGAATAACTTTTTTTAAGAAATCAACGCTTTTTCTAAATTTTAGAAAGTCTTTGTTTTATTTGACTTTTTTCTTTTAAAAGTGCATGGAAAGTACATTGCTGAAACAAAAAGAAACTCAAAACTAAAGCCAATTTTGGACACTTTTTGACCCTTTTGACGATTTTTGGGGGTCAAAAATGAGAGGGGGGTGTGTACTTTATGTGCAAAATTGACCCCTACTCTGAAGATCTCTTATGAGGGTCAATTTTAGCTGATGGAAGTTTTTAGTTGAGTTATTTTAGAAGAGAAAATTTGCTTTTGCACATGTGCAAAAAAAGCGAGCTGTTCAACAACTCGCTTGAAAGAAGCTCTTTGAAAAGAGGAAATTAGAAATCTTCGTTGGCGGCGACTTTTTGACGAATCATCTCTGTCGTGAGCAACGTATCGTAGAATTCCTGGAAGCCTGCATAAAGGAGACTGGCTCGTGCAATATTGGCTGCCAGTTGATGTTTTCTAAAGAAAACAACCTCAGTATCTTTGAGGCGGTGAGCATTGGTGAGCGCGATTTCAAAGAATCCAAAATCGACTTCCGCAATCGCTTTAATCAGATCTTGTTTAAAGTTGCGCATTAAACGCGTGTTGCCCATTAACATCGACAAATTGGAGAGTGATGTTTTCCAGTAGAACATATCCATCTTTCGACCATTAATGAGCTTCACTTGAGGTACTGGGACCTGGTATTCCTCAATCTTGTGCCCTTCCATGCCGACTTCCGCAAACTTGAGATCTACGCGCGGGATGCCAAGGTAGCGGCGGGCCACCAAATACACAGCCTTGGCAAAAGGAGCCAAATCAAAGTATTCCACTGGAATCGTGAGCACATTCAAAGAAACCACATCTCGCACCAACCAGTCAGCTAAACGCAAGCGGACGACCGCCATGGGGTTTACTTGCTCGTTAATCGTGGCCATGCTCATAGACGTATCTAAGAATCCAGGCGCAGTTTGTTCAAATTTCACGCGTTTCCCATTGACTTCGCGTTCGGCAGAAATCGTAATGGTTGTCGTGCTGAGGCGCTGAAGCGCAGCAAGGAAGGCTTGCTGCTGCTTGCCACCATAGGCCTTTTTGATTGCACGGAAGTAATCTTTGACAGAAAAAACGATGTCGGAATGGTACTTGAGCATATCCGGCGTAATGGAATTGCCCTTTTCTTTAATGCGAGCAGCAATCTGCGACATTGCGTAAATCAAGATGTCAGCATCGTTATAAGTCGGAATGCCGTGGTTTGAAGGGGAAAGCGTGACAACGTAGCGCCCGCAGTCAATGACGCGCGGCATTGTTTCTTTTTTAGGACGGAAAGCAAACAGAGGATGGCTCATCATCGTGAGCGAATCCTTAAACGATGGTGTATTAACTTCCCCTAATGTGACCATGGAGTTACGCCAATCTTCGACTTGACGACGCTCTTCCTCAGTTTCTACTACAGGCTCAACGACAAAGGGCACAAGTTCAGTGCCTTTCTTGGATCCCTTTTTATGAACAGGATCTACGTTAACGATGAAGGGAATATTCTCTTCGATCTCGGTATTAGTTTTGGCCATAGTTTCCCAAAGTTTAGTTAGCCGTCGTCTCGCCTATTTTTGGTCAAACGATCCGACGATCGAGAGTGTTTGGAGTAAAGATTAATTTTACTCTATATGGGAAGGGTTTTCTTCAAAATAAATAATATCCCATAGCGAGGAGATTTTTACTTCCTCAAAGAACAAGCTTTCCCTCTTTTGCACATGTGCAAAAAGCGAGTCTTTTAAGATCGAGAAGAGTAGAAAAAGAAAAAGCAATTTATATAACATTTTGAAATATAAGGAAATTTTATATTTTTTAGAAAAATAGAGAAGAAAAAGTGCACGTAAAGTACATCCCCTTTAGCCCCCCCGATTCTTCAAAAGTGCACATGTGCACTTTTGCTAAAAAGAGGAGCGCAGAAGGATAAATTTTGAGGATGAATTTCTCGGAAAGTTTTATACAAAATGGAGAAACGGAGGGACTTTCATCTATCAACGCTCCTCTTTTCCCGGTTCTAGATTTGTGTTTTGCACATGTGCAATCTATCGTATTTCAGAGAAATTTTTGCTATTTAGAGGTAAGGAAAATTGGATAAAGGTGGAGAATTTTTCCGAATTTAGCCTTGTTTTTTCAGGGTACAAATGTGCAATTCTTGTATTTTTCTAAATTGAGGATGAAGGAAAAAATGATTTCTCATCATGGAAAAACTCCTTTTTGCACATGTGCAAAATAGAAAGAACAAGGTGATTTTGCTTTTGAATGACTCGATGTAGAGATGTGCATTTGTGGGAAAAAAATCCCCTACTCATCCTTCAATATATAGACGTGAGCGGTGAGGGAAAAACATGAAAGTTAGAGAACGAAAGGGATAATTGCACATGTGCAATGCGTGTGTTTCAGACAAATTTTCTCTTGGAAAATAGAAAAGAAATTGAGAAAAAGTAGGGAGACAGAATGAAGAAATGCTCGCCAAAATGCATGTAAAGTACATGGCAAAAAATACTTTCTGAGCCTTATTTTTTTCATGTGCACATGTGCAAACTTGAGGAAAAAAACTCAGAAAAAACACAAAAAGTGCACGTAAAGTACATCACTAATCTTTATTTTTTATAACTAATTTAGTGTTGTGCACATGTGCATTTTTCTGAAAAATAGAACTTCTTTTTCTTCATAGAGCAGCAAAAAGAAGAATATTTCTGTCCCCGTTTCACTCTTCATGAGCAAAATTGCACATGTTCAAAAGATAGAAAAAGAGGTAAAGCAGCTCATCAGTTTGCGCAAAAAATGCATGTAAAGTACATGGCTAATTTGTCTTTTTTTCCCTTATGTATGAAGTGCGCGCGTGCAATTTTTTTTAAGGATTAAAGATTTTTCATCTCATTTAATGCCCAGAATAGATGGTGCATGAAAAGAAAAATTTGTGAGGGATTCATTTTTGCACATGTGCAAAAACCTCTGTTTAGGGAAGAAGAAGTCTCTTTATTGTCCAAAAAGATATGCTTAATTTTTGAGTATGTAAATTTCATATTGCGCAATGCATATGTTTGTTTTTCAAGGGATAGCGCCCTCTTCTATTTAAAAATGCATGGAAAGTACATTTTCAAAAATTGAATAATTTGAAGATTAAGTGCACATGTGCACAAAGGATGTGGATAGGAGAAGTCAGGGACCACTTTGAGCAGTCAGATTCCTAATAGAGAATTCTTTTTTGTTATAGCGTATCTAGGAGTTCCATGGTTAAAAAACTTTCTACCAAAAAACAATTGCACATGTGCAAAAAAAAATGAAAAAAAGTGAGAGAGGCCACTGAGATAGGAAAAAGTAAAGTCAAAAAGGGATCTGAGTTGCTGTGATCTCTTCTCAAAACTCAAATTCAAAAGTTCTTTCTAAGAAAGAAATTGCACATGTGCAAAAACATTAGCAGAAAAAATGGGAAAGAGAGGAAGGTCAAAAAAGTCTATTTTCCTTGAAATATCAAGGGTAGAGAAACAATTGCACGTAAAATACATGGCTTTTGGATTTTTGAAATTCCCAAGAAAAAATTCCTTGTTAAAAACTGCACATGTGCATTTTTTCCGTTTATCTAAAAAAGTGCACGTAAAGTACATAGCAAACAGAGAGGTATTTCTGTTGAGAATAGGGGGTCAAAAATTGCAAAATGAGAAGTTGCACATGTGCAAAAGGCATCAAAAATGCACGTAAAGTACATACCCTATTTCTTCTTTTATTGGTCTATCTGTTCATTTGTGCACATGTGCATTTTTGCTCTCTGTTTCTAGAAGAAAAGAAGAAAAGCAAAAGATAGAGTTTCATAAAAATCAATAAAGAGAAGGGATTGAGAAGAAATTCGAGTTTGACCGAAGGTAGGGATAGTAGGTCTATTTGACTGAAGAAAGAAAGTTTTAAGGGAAGTTTCGTATTTGCGGAGTCTTGGTGTGCTATCTAAAAAAGGCTTCTTTGAGAACAAAAAGAAAGCTTTTTTGGGGAAGGTTGATATGGTCAATTTTGAGGGGTCAAAAATAAAAAGTAAGAAAGAGGGGAGGGGTTAAAAATGATCAATTCTCAAAATTGCACATGTGCAAAAAGGGAATTTCCTCTGGACTGCATTTGCGTCATAATAGAAAAGACCAACTGCTTTCTTTTTTCGCTATGAATATCATTTTAATTGTATTGCATCCTTTTCTTCTCATCTTGCTTGGATGGTGGCTTCGTTATCGAGCCTACTTTTCTAAATCTTGGTGGGATGGTTGCGAAAAACTCGTCTACTATGTCCTTTTTCCACCAATGCTTTTTAATAGCGTGGCATCAGCATTTTTGACTTTAACGAGTGCGAGTCGATTTTTGCTTTGTGGAGTAGGGAGCATGATGGTGGGTGTTTTTCTTGCTTACCTCGTTTCTAAATTCTTTCCTCAAGACGCAAGAACGGATGCTTCGGTTCGACAATGTGGCTACCGGTTTAATTCTTATATTGGTTTTGCTTTAGTGGCATCGTTATATGCAGATTTTGGAACGGCTCTCTATGTTCTTTTGTTAGGTGTATGGGTGCCGATATCTAACGCTTTTGCAGTAGCAGACCTTTCTCAAGCAGCCAGGGCCAAAAACCAAACATTTTTTGCTCTTCTCAAAACAATCGTGACGAATCCACTCATCATGGCCACTCTTTTGGGACTTTGTTTTAATACGATGGGCTGGACATTGCCGACTTTAATCAGCGGTTTATTTAAGAGTTTAGGATCTGCTTCACTAGTTTTGGCACTTTTAGCAATTGGAGCAGGGATGGAAAAGCTTTCAATTTCCTTGTACGGAAAATTGCTTTCTGCTGCGACAATTGAACGCCTTCTTGCTGTACCGTTGGTTTCTGTACTGATCGGAATGATGGCTGGTTTGAATTCAGTGGAGTTAGGCGCATTGCTTTGCTTCACAGCGCTGCCTACGGCTAACTCTTGCTATATATTAGCGGTCCGTATGGGCGGAAATGGCCCTATCGTGGCAGATTTGACGACTTTGCAAACGGTAGTTTCGTTAATCACTTTGCCTTTTTGGTCAATGTTAGTTCAATATTTCTAGTGCAATTTTGCACATGTGCAAAAATTAGCTTTTGATTTTTCTATCCTCTTCTATGGTCAGAATTTATCTGACCATTTTTTTATAAAGCGTGGCGAAGAAAAACGAAGGAACAAGGAGAAAAGAAATTGGGAACATAAAAAAAATAAGAGGGGCGCGTGTCGAAAAAATTTTTAGATCTCCAAAATCAGTTTGGCATTCTCATGGATTTTCTTTCAAAAAATTTTGATACACAGTAAACCTTTCTACCGTTGAAAAAAATCATCAAGAAAGATTAAGAGACGAAAGTTGAGAAAAGAGATGAGGAAAAGTGTTTGCACATGTGCAAAAAATGGATTGGAAAGGGTGGGGAAGAAGCGGTTTCTACGTGATTCAGCAGAAATAACTTTCCTCACAATCCGGTGCTTCGCAAGACCTTCTTCCGATATAGAGTAGCGAGATCCTTTCTTTAGTCTCGGATGCATATGAAAGGCCTTGGCGGTTTCTCTAAGGAAAGTAAGGTCTGTTTGGAGAGAATAGAAACTGTTGAGAAGTAGAGAAATTTTTTAGAAGAGAACATTTCAATGATTATAGATAATTTTGTATTACACAAATAAATTTAATGAGAAAAGAACTCAATTGCATAGTATGAGATTCTCAAAAAACACTACGTTGCAGTCGGATAAGAAGATAAATACCTGAAATTCCTTCTCTAAGAGGGAATTCAACGAATTTTGGTAGAGATTTTTACCTAGTTTCATTGAGAAACAGCATTGCAAGGTCTGAAAAATAGAAGTTTGTGTTGCCAGAATTCAGTGCTGCTTTTTGATGGAGTACCCAAGAAAAATTGACGTATAAGCAGAAAAAAGCAAACTTTTTTGTATAGTTCTAGATAAGAAGAAAGAAGAAAAAGTGGAATTTTCGAGATAACTTAGGGAAAACCCTCTTTTTAAAAGGAGAGATACTACCATAAGGGGTTGATGTGGGATTTAAATAAAAGCTATAACAAAATCGTTTTTAATAGAAAATAAGCAAAACCAAGGGAAAACACCTATAGAGTCTAAAAAATAATGAGAATTATTCCTATTCTTAAAATTGTAACAGATAAAAAGTGCATTTTTTGTGTACCTTTTATCTTTTTTAGTCCTAAAAATGAGAATTTCATTAGAGAGGCTAGCGAAATTAGCAAGATGACTAGGGGGGTGGGGTATAGGGTCGGTATTCTTTTTTGGAATACCGATTTCTTTGACCTACTCCTTTGGTCTAATTTTTAGTATCCTCTGAGGGCAATATCTAATCCCTTTAGACAGGTGTGTTTAGCCCCTTAGATCACTGTAAGAACACGCTTGAAATCTCCAAACTATGGGCGTGGCTAGTATGCAATGCCATAGAAGCTCTTCGAAACAGAAACACTATAAGCGAAGCTTTTGGTTTCGTAGAAAACCCCACTCATTTTCAGGAGGATCCCCATGGAAGTTTCTCGTAGAAGTTTCCTTAAGCGTGGATTGTTACTTGGAAGCGGCACGATGCTTTCTGGCGTCGCAGGCACAGCCATGACTGCTCCAACTAAGAAAATCCCTTATAAGTTACGTGACGTTCAGGAAACACTGAACATCTGTTGTTATTGCGCAGGTGGCTGCGGCTTGATTTGCTCTTCACGTGGTGGCGAGTTGATCAACCTTGAAGGCGACCCAGAACATCCTGTCAACCTTGGTGGTCTTTGCCCGAAGGGCGCCGCCATGTGGGGCCTTCGCAATATCGTGACGAAAGAACGTCAGTCTCAGAATCACCCTGCACGCGTGTTGCATCCGATGGTGCGCCGTCCTGGTTCCAAGGAATGGACGCAGTTGACCTGGGAACAGGCCATCGATGAAATTGCTCGTCGCGTCAAGAAGACCCGTGATACCACCTTCATTGAAAAAGAAGATGGCATAACGGTTAACCGTTGCGAAGGTATCGCCTCTTTCGGTGCTGCTCAGTTGAACACCGAAGAAGCTTGGATGGTCCAGAAGTTCATCCGCAACTTGGGCGTTATCGCTATCGATAACCAGGCCCGTGTTTGCCACTCCTCCACGGTGCCGGCTCTTGCTCGTACCTTCGGTCGTGGCTCCATGACCGGTCACTGGTGTGACTTGGCCAACGCCGACGTGCTCCTCTCGATCGGTTCTAACAACGTGGAAAACCATCCGCTTTCGTCCCGTTGGGTCGAACGTGCCCAGGATAAGGGTGCTAAGTGGATCGTGGTTGACCCGCGTTACTCCCGCTCTGCTGCTCGTGCCGACTACTACGGCCGTATCCGTCCGGGTACCGACATCGCCTTCTACGGCGGTTTGATCAAGTACATCTTGGACAACGAGCTCTACCAGCGCGAATACATCATCCATTACACCAACGCCGCTTGCTTGATCAAGCCGGGCTATGGTTTCGATCCGAAGACGGGTACGTTCTCTGGTTGGAATCCTGAAACCCAGAAGTATGACAATGAAGCTTGGGGCTATGACGTAGACCATAAGGAAATTTGGGATACCTCTGAAACTGGTCCTTACTCTTGGGTCAAAAAGCCGGGTACGCCAAAATTCAAGACCCCTGATTTGAAGGTCTTGAAGCGCGACGAAACCTTGCAGGATCCGCACTGCGTCTTGAATGTCATGAAGCGCCACTATGCTCGTTACACGCCTGAAATGGTGAGCAAGGTAACGGGGATGGACATGGAAGTCATGCTCAAGATCTGGGAAGTGTATGCAGCTTCTGGTCGTCCCGACCGCGCTGGTGCTTTGCTCTATGCATTGGGTCAGACCCAGCATACCTACGGCTGCCAGAACTGCCGTGCTATGTGTATGGTTCAGTTGCTCTTGGGTAACATCGGTGTTTCCGGCGGTGGTTTGAACGCTTTGCGTGGCGAACCGAACGTTCAGGGTTCTACCGACATTGCTGCTAACACGCCTGACATGGCTGGCTACCTCGCTTGGCCGCATGGTAAGACGCATCCGACCTTGGCTGATTACCTCTCCAAGGAAACCTATGCAGCTGGTTACTACAGCAACAAGCCGAAGTTCCTCGTGAGCTTGCTCCGTGAATGGTTCGGTGCCAATGCTACGGTCGACAACGACTACTGCTATGACTTGTTGCCGAAGTGCTCGCCGAAGCTTGACTTTGGTAACTACTCCTCGTTGATGACCTTTAACCACATGCGCGACAACCGCATTAAAGGTTACTTCTGCTGGGGTATGAACCCTGCCTCCTCTACGGCTAATGCTAAGCATGCTCGTAAGGCTATGGCTAACCTCGATTGGCTCGTTGTGGCTGATTGGTTCTTGACGGAAACCTCCACCTTCTGGCGTGCTCCTGACATGAAGCCTGAAGATGTGAAGACGGAAGTCTACTTCTTGCCTGCCGCTTTGATCTTTGAAAAGGTCGGCTCGATCCTTAACTCCGGTCGTTGGATGCAGTGGCGTCAGAAGGCTGTTGAACCGCTCGGTGAAGCAATCTCTGACTTTGAAATCATCATGAAGCTCCAGAAGCGCCTCGTTGAACTCTACAAGGAAGAAGGCGGTCCTGGTGCGGAAACGATCTTGAAGGCTAACTTCGATTATCACATCGATGGCAAGCCTGACCTCCGTGCCGTGGCTTGGGCCATGAACGGTTACGATGTCCGCACTGGTCGCTTGTTGAAGAGCTTCTCTGAACTCCAGGCTGACGGTACTACCGCTTCCGGTATTTGGATTTACGGTGGCTACTACAGCAACAACGAAGCCCGTATGGACCCGATGAAGCAGCCGATGACCCGTCGTGGTAAAGAAGACCCGACTGGCTTGGGCCTCTTCCCGAACTGGTCGTTCGCATGGCCGGCCAACCGTCGTATTCTCTACAACCGCGCTTCTTGCGACGCCAAGGGTAAACCTTGGAATCCGAACCGCGTCTTGGTTGAATGGGACGGCACCAAGTGGATCCAAAATGACGTGGGTGACTTCCCGACGGCTCAACCGCCGCAGGATAACGCCTTCTTCATGACCTGGGAACAGAGAGCTCGTTTGTTTTCGTACCTCATGGTCGACGGCCCGTTGCCTGAACACTTTGAACCGCAAGAATCGCCAACGAAGAATATCTTCAATGGCGCCGATAAGAATCCGCTCGCTCGCTTCACGAAGGATCCGTCTGTTCAGCTGGGTGACCCCAAGGAATTCCCGATTGTTTGTACGACGTACTCCTTGACTGAACACTGGCAGACTGGTACGCAGACGCGTAACGTGCCGTGGTTGAACGAATTGATCCCGGGCAACTTCATTGAAATCTCTGAAGAACTTGCTCAAGAAAAGGGTATCAAGAAGGGCGATAAGGTTCATATTTGGAACCGCCGCGGTAGCATCGTTGTTGATGCCATGATCACCATCCGTATGAAGCCGATGATGATTAACGGTGTGAAGACCCACGTAGTTGGTTTGCCCCACCACTTCTCTTGGGAAGGTATGTTTGCCACTGGCGATAACGTGAACGACTTGTCTCCGAACGTTGGCGACCCGAATTCCTTCATTCCTGAGTTCAAGGCATTCTTGGTTAACGTGGAAAAGGCAGCCTAACGGCGGTAAGGAGAAAAAATAATGCGTAATAGCAATGAAGTTGCCATCTTATATGATTCGTCCCATTGCACAGGCTGCAAGGGCTGTCAAGCGGCATGTAAACAATGGAATATGTTGCCGAGTTCGCTCGAATTGAACGGCATCAAATTTAGCGGTACTTATCAGAATCCACCAGATCTTGATGGTGACACCCGTTTAGTGATGACGTTTGACGAAAAGCCTTCTGGCAATAAGTTCCAAGAAATCAACATGGCAATCGGTCGTAACGCCTGCATGCACTGCACGGACGCTGGTTGCGTGAATATCTGTTCCTCTGGCGCACTCTACCATCGTGAAGACGGTGTGGTCGCTTTCGATACGGAAAAGTGCAATGGCTGTACGTACTGCCAAAGCGCCTGCCCGTTCGATGTGCCTCGCTATCGTCCGCTCGACGGCATGATCGACAAGTGCACGCTCTGCTGGGACCGCTTAGAAGAAGGTGGTATTCCGGCTTGCGTGAAGACTTGCCAGCCAGAAGCTTTGAAGTTCGGCAAGCGCGAAGAAATGCTCAAGATTGGGCACGAACGCGTGGTTGCACTTAAGGCTCGAGGTTTCGACAAGGCTGAACTCTACGGCGAAAATGAATGCGACGGCTTGCACGTCCTCCATGTTTGCCAGTACGGTCACGAAGCCTATGGCTTACCGACCGCTCCGAAGGTCGACAACAAGGTTGGTCTCATGAAGACGATGAAAACGGTCACGGGTATTGGTACCCTGGCTGTGGTGGCCGGTTTGGCTGCCAGCTTCGTGGCTTCGCGTGGTTACTCTCGCAAGCCGACAACGCTCGAAGAGGCCAAGAAGCACTGGACGCCTGAACAGCGCGCCAAGGCTGATGCTGAAGTCAAAGAGCTTCTTGCTAAAGAAGCTGCGAAACAGGAATAAGGAGGCATAGGATGCGTTATATCCAGCGTCATTCCCTGCTTACGCGGGTTACTCACGGTACAGCTGCTATTAGTTGTATTCTGCTTGCCTTGACTGGGGTCTTTGTGTTTGTCCCCACGTTAGGTGGCGATATTATGGGCGGTGAATTCACCAAGGCTATGCGTATGTTGCATCGCATCTTGGCAATTCCCTTTATCTTGGTTCCGTTGTTCGCGCTCTTGCGCTCCCCGGGTGGCTTCTGGCACTTGATCACAGTTGACATCTTTGGGAAGTGGGACGCTGACGACTTCCGCTGGTCGGCCAAGTTCCCGTTCTATCTCTTTGCACCGAAGAAAGTGCATATGCCTCCGCAGCACCATGTGAAGGGTGCACAGCGTCTCGCTGACGGCGCCTTGCTCTTTAGCTGCGTGTTCTTAGCACTCTCTGGCATCGTGTTGTGGCTCAGCACGGGTCTCCTCCCTGACGGTAGCATGCGTGTTGCCTTCTCGGCCGAAACCCTCTTGATCGCTCACTTGGTGCATGATGTGTTCTTCTTCATCTGTGTGTTCGTCGGATGCGCTCACATCTACTTGGGTGCCGGTATCTGGCAACCGTACCGCGGTACGATTCGTTTGATGTTCGGTGACGGTAAGGTTAGTGAATCTGATGCTGCTTACCACTGGGGCTACTGGGCTAACCAGGAACTCGCTCTCGGTAAGAACGTCACGGTCGAACCGGATCAGAAGTAATCTGTCCTCCTGATAGGCAGTGATAGGTCAAGTCGCTGCCTCACGAGCTTCTCTCCAGTCTCTTGGCTGGAGAGAGCGTCTAGATGGGAGTTAAGACTCCCATCTAAATGCTCAAAAGGCATAGGACACAGTTGGACGTCGGCATTCTTCGCCCCTGAAGGATTGCAACCGACAGTAGACCTTAACAACAAAAAGGAAAACACCATGCTCAATCGTAAATCCATTGAACGTTCTCTAGCTAAGTATGTGGCCTACAAGGACCCTGAAGTTTTAGCTCGTTTGACCGCTTTTGGTCCCATGATTCTTAAAGCGGCGGATTTATCTAAGCAAATGGCAGTGCCAGTTCCTACCGTCTCTGAAGAAGACTACGAAGCGGCGCGCGAAAGCCAGTTGCACCTCCTTAGCAAGTACCCTGTGGCGATCAATGGCGATCGCTTCGTTGGTGTAGCTCAAGAACTTTCGCACGACTTGTTGAAAGCCTTGTCACTCGAAGGTGAGTTGCTCGATGCTTGTGAAGCGGTCGAATGGTTTCAATTTGCAACGCCTGAACTTCTTGAGTTGGCGGGTCGTGATCCTCTTGCCTATTTTGAAAAAGTTGAAGCCATGATGGCTAACGACGATATTTTTGAATTCTTCATTTTGCCCGTGTTGGGCTACACGGTACGCGTTTTCTTGGACACTCCCGCCACAGCTTGGAGCCGTGATTTAGCAAACGTCTCTGACGACACGAGCCACCATAACCGCCCTGTGACTTGTCCAGTGTGCGCGTCTGAAGGTGCTATTGCTTCTGTGACGGAAACGACTGCTAACGGTAATCGTAAGAAATTGCACTGCACGTGCTGCGGCGCATCTTGGATCTTTGAACGCATCCGTTGCACGCACTGTGGTAACACGGCTGTGTCTGACTTCCAGTACTTGCATGATGAAGAAGATGATACCCATCGCTTGCATGTTTGCAAGGCTTGTGGCACCGCTACGCCGACGGTTTTTGCTGGCGAAGAGTTGAACTTCAACGCTGACGTTGAACAGATCGTCATGACGGGGTTGGAACTCTATTACGACGAAACGCTCGAAGAAAAGAAAGCCGAATAACGGCGCTGTAGCAAAAGCTACGAAAAAACCAAGCAATCAGCACCCTGGGAGAATGTGATGGGCGTCAATAAAAAATTCGATGGAGTAGCAGAAGTGGACAAAAATGCTAGCAATGGCATGCCTAGTTCTGTACAAATGAATCCTTTTGGCGCTCATCTGGTTGAAGTTCGTCACCTCAACGTTATTGAAGCCGAAGAGGACTGGGTAGCTGAAGAAATTCCAGTGGCACTGGTCTATAACGGTATCTCTCATGCTGTGATGATGACCACCCCTTCGTTGCTCGAAGAGTTTGCTGTAGGCTTTTCCCTTTCTGAGGGGATTGTCCCAGACATGAGCCATATCTATGACATTAACGTCACTCCCGCTTGTAAAGGGATGGAAGTGAATTTAGAGATTTCCTCCGAATGCTTCTGGCATCTGAAAGAGTATCGCCGCTCGATGACCGGACGCACGGGTTGCGGTCTTTGTGGCGTAGAAAGTCTGGACGGCGCGATTCGTAAGAATCACCGAGTGGAACATACACAAACCTTCGATATGCGTTTTTACGAACAGGGTTTGGCTTATCTGGAAAAGGTTGAAGAATTAGGACAACTAACGGGATGTACTCATGCTGCCGTCTGGGTACATCCTGATGGGACTCTCGCAGGAGGCGCTGAAGACGTAGGCCGTCATGTGGCACTCGACAAACTCTTAGGGATGAGAGCGAAGAATCATTGGGAGAATGGAGCACTTTTTGTCAGTTCCCGTGCTTCCTACGAAATGGTTCAGAAGGCTACAACTTGTGGCGTCGAGATTATGTTTGCAGTGTCTGCACCTACCGCTTTGGCGGTTCGTCTTGCGAAAGAGTCTGGGATGACGCTATCTGCTTTTTGTCGACGTCAGAAAGCAAATGTCTACGCGCATCCAGAGCGTCTTCTTGGCTTGTAATTTATCGTCAAGAAGACTTTTACCCGGAATTGGGCTCTCCACCAGTTCCGGCTTTTTCTTTCCTTCTTAAAACTGTTCTAAGAGTGTATGTGTTAATTTATTTATTCCCGATAAGTAGCATTTCCCACAGTACTAAATCAAAGCGTTGTAAAGAGAGAAACGGCCATGTGAGAAGAGGTTAAAATGATCAAGATCTCCCGATAACACCTTCTGCTAACGGAACGCTCTTTTTCTACGCTACAGTTTACTCATAGTGGATAGTGCAAACGATGCGCAAAGCTTTTTTGATCATGAAGACTGCATTTGACCATTGTGATCAACTGCCTAGTTGCGCGCCCTCTCTCCAACTGTTTCTCTCTAGCAACTTAGCACTGAAATGAGCTTATTTTGTTAGGACAATGAAAAAATGACTCAAGCTTCGATGACACTTCCCCAGAAGATGGCTTTCAATGTCCTTTTGATGGTGAGCCTGTCGCATTTTTTGAATGATTTGGTGCAATCCATCATTCCTGCAGCGTTGCCGCTCCTAAAAGAGCAGTATGCGCTCACTTTTGCACAGGTGGGTTTGATTACGTTGACCGTGCAAGTGACCTCATCCATCTTTCAGCCTATCGTGGGCTTGTCGACCGATAAACGTCCAACGCCTTTTGCCTTACCTATTGGGATGTGCGTGACACTGGTGGGTTTCTTGCTCCTTGCGTCGGCGCCAAACTTTGCTGTGATTTTGGTAGCTTGCGGGATTGCAGGCTTAGGTAGTGCAATCTTCCATCCAGAAGCCTCAAAAGTGACGCAAACGATTGCTGGCCAGCAAAAAGGCTTTGCACAAGCAGTTTTCCAAGTGGGCGGTAACACGGGCTTTGCTTGCGGTCCGCTTGCAGCAGCGCTGATAGTTCTCCCGAATGGCCAATCAAGCATTGCCTGGTTTGCACTTTTTGCGCTCCTTGCAGTCGCCCTTTTGAGTAAAGTAGCGCTTGCGATGCGCAATAATGCCGCGATGAAGGGCGCTTCTAAACCGAAGGCGGCTGTTTCTCAACATGGTGCTAACCTCAATTTGAAGTTCATCTTTACGTTGCTCTTTATTTTGATGTTCTCCAAACAGGTCTACATTTCTTCGCTCTCAAACTACTTGACCTTCTACACGATCGAGAAGTTTGGTCTCTCGATGGCGAATGCCCAGTACGTGCTTTTTGCCTTTTTAGCAGCGAGCGCAGCAGGGACGCTTTTAGGCGGTCCAATTGGGGACCGTTGGGGACGCCGTACGGTGATTCTATGGTCGATTTTGGGTGCGGCGCCTTTTGCGTTGCTGCTTCCCTGGGTACCTCTTGCTGGCGTGATTTTGCTCGCCATTCTTGTGGGCTTTGTGATTTCTTCGGCTTTCTCTGCCATTTTGGTGTTTGCGCTTGAACTTGCACCAGCAAGAACAGGGATGATCGCAGGGATCTTCTTCGGGTTTACGTTTGGGCTGAGCGGGATTGCCTCTGCGGTCTTTGGCGTGATGGCTGACCACATTGGACTAGATATGGTTTTCCACATCGTGGCATTCCTACCACTCCTTGGGATTGTGGCCTTTGCTTTGCCAAAGAAAGCAGAAGTTGCTTAAGCTGCATATTCAACTTCTAAGAGAAGAGGGTGTCATGAAGGCACCCTTTTTTCGTCTGGCATACGCTAACACTGGAAGAGGTGAGCAAAGCTGAGTATGATTAAATTCACAAGCCTATCTCTGGAGTTCTCATGGTGTCTCTTTCCACTTTCTGCACAGAACAAGTACGCCGACTGGCATACTTCGCACATGCTGTGCGGAGCACTATGGCGACAGTGTTACTTCTAGGGTTGGCGAGTGCCAGTATCAGTGCACCGAGCCTCACTTCTCACGACGCAGCGATGCCTTCCCCTGAAGTCATTTCTGGCGCAACGATTTCTGCTATGCGGGCGCAAAGCGCGCCAGCGCCAACCAAAGCTCCTACGATTGATGCGATTTCTTCTGCGCAAGGTGGAAAACACGCCTTGGTTCTTGCAGTGCCTGATACGTACTTGATGAGTTTTGATGGTGGAAGGCTTGATACCTATATCGCTAATTTGAATCGTGCACTGCGTGATAGTCGCAGTGACTACTATGTCACCGTAGTGCCCTTCCAGGCAACAGATGCTAGTAGCCAGTTAGCGCTTTTAAAGCCCGATTTTGTGCTCGCGCAGTCTTCCCTCATTATTTCGGTGGCTGGCAAAGAGGGGACACCTGCTTATAGCGTCGCAACTCGAAAAGTTCCTGAAGCCAAAGACGCATCCCAATCGGTGGGCGGTCTCATTCTTGTACCAGCAAACCGCAAAGATATTCAAAAGCTTGAAGACCTCAAAGGTAAAGAGGTTGTGACCACTATGCCTTTAGCGGCTGGATGGTTAGCTGTCTTAGGGGAAGTTGCAAAGCTCAACGAAGACCCAGAGCATTTCTTTAAGAAAACGCGCTTCCTTAATATGGCGCTACCTAACGTTTTTTCAGCCCTTGCCTCTGGGCACACCGACGCGGCAGTGCTAGAAACTTGCACGATTGAGCGCCTCGCTAGAGAGCGTTTGATCGCTTTTGAGGACTTTCGCGTTTTGAATGATCAGAGAGATGGGAAACTCAACTGCGCTCGTTCTACGGGACTCTATCCTGACGCTACGCTCTATGCCTTTGAGTGGACAGATGAGCAAGCGGTAAGAGCAATGCTCCGAGTACTGCTCTCGGCCAAAGAAACCGATTTTGGCGAGTGGCATGTGCATGTATCGCGCTCTGCAATGGACGAGTTACTAAAGACCCTTCGTATGGGTCCATATGCCTATTTACGTACTGTTTCTTGGGAAGCACTTCTTGAGCGCTATAGCTATGAAATTCTCTTGGGACTTCTTCTCATTGCACTTTTAATTGCCAATGAGTTCCGCTTACATCGCTTAGTCGCAAAACGTACAGCCGAGCTTTCAGACTCGCTCATTCGTCAGCAGGAAAGTGAAAAAGAAGCGCGGCAGGCTCGTTTGCGTTTGGGTAGCCTTGAGCGCCGTAATGTGGTGAATCAAATGTCGGCCATGATTGCGCATGAAATTCGTACACCACTCGGTGCGATTACGAATTTTGCTTCTGTGCTGAAATATTTTTATCCCGATATGGCTAAAGAAGATACGCCAAGTGGCATTGCCATGGGCGGGATTTTGAAAGAAACACAAAAAATTGGCGGGATTGTAGATCGTGTACGTCAGTATGCAAAGTCTCAGCGCTCGCAACATGTTCCCATTGATTTAGGTCGCAGTGTGCGAGAGGCTATTCGCGTGCTTCATATGACAATGCCAGAAGCGGTAAACCTCAAGGCAGATGTGGTAGAGAGTGCGCCTATGCTGGGCGACAGCTTAGAAATTGAATTGCTCGTCTTTAATCTTTTAAAAAATGCCGTGGAAGCCTCTTCAGTTGTGGCGAAGCCAGAAGTGTCTGTGCGACTCTTCTCACTCGATGAGGGCAAGTGGCGCCTTGAGGTGAGCAATAATGGGCACGAATTGAGCGAAGAGGCATTTGAAAAGCTAGGGCGCTCGATTGATAGCGTGAAGCCAGAGGGTCTTGGCATGGGGCTTTCCATTGTGCGTGGTATTGTGGATAGCCATGGAGCCCTTTTGCACTTTACTCGTCGAGAAGGCGGGGGGTTAGTGGTGCAATGTACGATTGATAAATTGCCAGAAAATGCCCCCTCAGAGTAGGAAGGAGAACATTGATATGGTCAAACATCCGATGGTTCGTCTTGTGGACGATGATGACTTATTCCGCACTTCGCAGGCAATGCTACTACAAGTCAATGGCTTCTCGGTGGCGACGTTCTCTTCTGCAGCGGAATTCTTAGAGCGCGACGATCCACATCGTCCAGGTTGTCTTATTTTGGACGTGCGTATGCCCAAGATGACGGGGCTTGAACTTCAAGAAGAAATGAATAAGCGTGGTTGGCGTCTTCCCATTCTCTTTTTGACGGGGCACGGTGACATCTCGATGGCTGTGCATACGATGCAGAATGGAGCAGTTGATTTTCTTGAAAAGCCCGTTCCGCCAGAGGTACTCATTGAGAAAGTGAAGAGCATCGTGGAGAAGAATCTCTCAGAATGGGAAAAGCTCGACGAGGAAGAAAGTTTGCGGGATATCTGGAACGAATTAACACCTCGCGAACAGCAGGTGATTAAGCTCGCAGCGCTCAATCTACCGAACAAAGTGATTGCACAGCGCCTCGATATTGCTGAGACCACGGTGAAGATGCACCGTGGCAACGCGTTTGCCAAATTTAATGTCAATAATCCGCTAGATGCGTACCGCCTTTTGGTGCGAATTGGGATGGTCGACGATGAAAATCAATGAGAAGCGCCGTCAAGTGCTCCAAGGAGCACTTTTAGCGGGAATGAGTTGTGCGTGGCCACTTTCTGCGTGGAGTGAAGAGGGGAGTTCTTCTGCCACAGAAGGCGCGATCCCAGACGAAAAACGCCTCTGGGATATCGTGGTAGTGGGAAGTGGCTTAGCAGGGGTTTCTGCTGCGCTTTCGGCACTCGAAGCGGGTGCGCAAAATGTGCTTCTGATCGAAAAAGGCCCGCTCATTGGTGGACACAGTGCCTATAGTACTGGGACGCTCGCAGTAGTGGGATCTGACCGACAGAAAACGCAAGGCGTCACCGATTCGCTTGATCTAATGTGGGAAGAAGCGAAAAAAGTGGGTGGTGAGAGCGCTGATGAGGCACTCATTCGAAAAATTGGTCGCGATAGTGAGCGTGCACTTCAGTGGTTGGAATCCTATGGCGTGGTCTTTACTCCAGGGGTTTTTCAGTCTCTCGGGGGCTTGACGCCACGCTCAGTGCTCGCAGAAAGCGCTCAACCAGGGCTCACTTACACTCGTGAGCTCTATGAGGCCGCGTTAAAGCGGGGGTTAGTGGTGCGCTTTAATACGCGCATGACAGGCCTGCACCCCATCGAGGAGAGCGGCGAGAATCGTTTTTGGATGGTTGAAGTGACTTCCCAACAAGTACCTAGCACCCTTCAGACACGCTCTGTGGTGATTGCTACAGGGGGCTTTACCGCCAATGCGGAGATGGTACATAAACATGACCCGCAGATTCCTCAGGGAATGCGTACCACAGCGAACCCACGAGGACTTTACTTTGATGGCGCACAGGGCGACGGGATTCTTATTGCCGAAGTGGCGGGGGCGCAACTCAAAGACATGGACAATATCCAACTGATGCCGATTTGGGGTGGACGACTTCTTGACTATGTGGGCGGCGATATTTTTCTCGACCACGAAGGGCGCCGTTTTGTGAACGAAGGGGCAAGTTGGAAAACGCTGGAAAATGCGCTTTTGAAGCTCCCCAACCAAACAATGTGGGTCGTGACGGATGCGCAGTCTAAGAAAGGCATCAGCCTTGGCGTGAAGCTAGCAGACGGTACCGTGAGAAAGTCCGATACGATTGCGGAGATGGCTATTGGGATGGGCGTAGATCCCACTGTGCTACAGAAAACGCTCGACGACTATAACCGTGGCGCAGCCAAGCATGAGGATCCCCAGTTTGGGAAAACCACCTTTACGCAACAGATCAATCAGCCGCCATACTATTGGGGAAAAGAGCAACTTTTCCTTCATACCACACTCGGTGGCATCGCGATTAATGAGCGCGCAGAGGTGCTCGATGACAATAACCAACCGATCGCAGGTCTTTACGCAGCAGGGGAAACAGTGGGCGGAATCTTTGGGAAGAGCCGTTTAGGAGGCTTAGCCATCACGGGTTGTGTCGTCTTTGGGCACGAGGCAGGGCGTCAAGCCGCAGCACGCGCAAAGCAACCCCAACCGTAAACGCACAAAACAGTTTTTTTTCTCCTAGGGTTTTTCCTAAGTTCACAACCTATCCCACGGGAGGTAGTGAGAAAAGTGCGCGAGGATGAAAATACTTTCAACGAGTTTGAGAACACTTTCTCAAACGGTTTAAGAAAGTCAATCCTTTGGAGAAAAGATTATGTCGATTGATACCTCCCGTCGCGCCTTCTTTAAGAAAGCTGGTGTTGCCTCTGCCGCTATGTTGGGCTCTCCCTTTGCCTTTGCTGCTGGCATCCCTGCTAAGACCGTTGAAAAATACGATGAAACCTTTGATGTGGTCGTGATTGGTTCTGGTTTTGCTGGTTTGGCCTGCGCACTCAAGGCTGGCCGCGGTGGCAAGAAAGTGCTTGTTATCGAAAAGATGACGGTTTTGGGTGGTAACTCCGCGATTTGCGGCGGTAACGTTGCTTGCCCGGTGAACCCCGTTCAGAAAGCCCAAGGCATTAAAGATAGCAAGGAACTCTTCATTGAAGACTGCTTGAAGGACGGTCTTGGTATCAACCACACTGAACTTTTGGCCACGATTGCTGACCGTTGCAACGACACCATCAAGATGGTGGAAGACTTAGGCTGCGAATTTGTGCCTAACAAGATGCTCTTTGAAGGTGGCCACTCTGTTCCGCGTTCCTATGAAATTAAGGCTGGTTCCGGCTCTGGCTACATCCGCCCGATGTTGGCCGCTCTTGAAAAAGAACCCAATGTGACCATTCGCGCCAAGACGAAGTTCGATGACTTCATCGTTGATGATGACAACAACGTTGTCGGTATCGTTTGCCGTGAAAACTATCGCTTTAACACGAAGCTCACCTCTGACGACTTGGAAAACAAGACTGGTAAGAAGAAAGTGATTCGTGCCACGAAGGGTGTGATGTTGGCCGCTGGTGGCTTCTCTCGCGACACCTGGTTCCGTCAGATTCAGGACCCGCGCGTTGTGCCGACCACGGACTCCACGAACCAGTTGGGTGCTACTGCAGGCGTGTTGGTGAAGGCTTTGGCTTTGGGCGCTGCTCCTGTGCAGCTCTGCTGGCTCCAGTTCTTGCCGTACTGCAACCCGCGTGAAAAGGGGTTCGGGGTTTCTGTGAACTTCACGAACCACGCTTGTATGGACTTGGGTCTTGTGGTTGACCGTAAGACTGGTAAGCGCTTTATGGACGAACACGCTGGTCGTAAGATCAAGTCTGACGCTCTCTTCAAGGTGATTGGTACTGATGAAAACTACCCGATCGCTGTGTGTGATGATGCTATCGTCAAAGCCATTAACCCGAGCTTTGTGAAGTTGCCACTTGAAATGGGTACGGTCAAGAAGTTTGACACCCTCGAACAGTTGGCTGACCACTTCGGTATCAAGAAGGACGCCTTCCTGGAACAGGTGAAGAAGTTCAACAGCTATGTGAAGGAAGGGAAGGATCCGGAATTCGGTCGTATTCTCACCTACAACAACGGTCTTGATGTTTCCAAGGGTCCGTTCTACGGTATTGAATGCTGCCCGAAGATCCACCACACCATGGGTGGCGTGATGATCAACCCGAAAGCTCAGGTTATTTCTGCTGCTACGCACGAACCGATCAAGGGTTTGTATGCCGGCGGTGAAATCACTGGTGGTGTGCATGGCGCCTCGCGCTTGGGGACCGTGGCCGTGATCGATGCTTTGACTTTCGGCATGATCGCTGGTGAAGAATTGGCCAAGGCCTAATCAGCGCAAACAAACGTTCTCTCGTTTCTCCTAAGTGAACGTTAGGCTATAGTCTCCTAGCCGACCAAAAGCTCGCCCTTCTGTGGCGAGCTTTTGGTTTAAGGGGAAAAGGAAGAAGAAGGCGGTCTCTCTATGGCCCGAGACCGCCTTAAAAATGTGATTTCTGGATACTTTAGGCTTCAGTAGAGCTTGGTCTGAAGTGTTTAAGTTGTGTCCCAAAAACCACAATACTGAGAAGGAGGATGAACGTAAAGGCGATCAAGATGTTGCTATAGAGCACAGCTTGTTCATTTTGCGTTGAGAGGTTAATCGTGTAGGAGACAAAACCCCAATCAATCATTTTGCTTGCAACGACGGAGGAGAAGGCAAAGGCCATGAAGTAGACAAGCGAATAGAGTCTCATCCCAATGCCAATATCTTTTTCTGGCAAGGTGTATAAGGTGAAATTAGAGAGCGCCATAGTGAGGTAAGAGGTTCCCAGGACGCCAAAAATGGGCAATACCACAGCCCAGCTCTTGGGGAAGCCCAAAATAATGATAAGGAAATAAAAAAAGTAGCAGCGTTGCCGCGATGCGATAAAGGACTGGTGCGACAAAGCAGTCGACAATCTTGCCACCCACGACGCCTAGCAAGGCTGTGATGATGGTGGCGGGTAAAATCAGCAGCCCAATTTCAGAGGGCCCGGCAAGATAGACTTCAGAGAGATAAAGCGGCGTCACAAAAGAGACCGTACTACTCACAAAAGTGAAGACAAATAGGAAGCCTAAAATCCTCACATAGCGTTGATTGCGAAAAAGCGTGAGTTGGATAAATGGGTGCTTTGCGCGCAGAAGTCGCCAGACAAAGGGCCCCCAGCTCACTATCGAAATGGAGAAAAAGAGAAGCGAGAAATGCGTAATCGTGATGAGCAAAAAGGCAGACCCGGAGGCAAGTAAGATACCACCGAGAAAATCGATGGATACATCGTGTCTTTTATCCTCTGGTAAAAGTTTTAAATAAAGTGGAAGCGAAAGGGGAAGTCCCAGGGAGAGGAGAAAGAGCGATTCCCAACCAAAGGTTTCTGCGACAAAACCTGCAATCGTAGGCCCAATGGTGGAGCCCAAAGCGGATCCTGTAGCCATTAAGCCAAACGCCATACCACGATCTTTGAGAGAGACGTAGCGTGCAGGAATAATCATGCTAAGAGACGGCATCACGGCTGTTCTTACTGCTTGAAGAGCTCTCGTAGCGAGTACCATAGTGTAGTTAACCGCAAAAAAGCCCAAAAGGTCACTTAAGACCAAAATAGAGAAAGCAAAAATAACTAAGGTTTTAAGAGAATAGCGCTCTGTGGCTTTTCCATAAATCGAGGTACTTACCGCGTAGATCACTAAAAAGCTGGTAGAGACCCAACCCATCATTGAGGCGGTGAGGTGAAAGTCCTCACAAAATATCCAGAATTTTGTCAAGTGCCTCTCTAGCTCGACCTTCTAAAAACAGGGGAGGACTGCACCGAATAACGACGGCAGTCCCCTAGAACAAAGCTTGGTGAGGAAGATTAAGGTCTAAAGACGATGGTCTTCACAAACGTCACCTTTACTGGCACGCCAGCTAAGCGAATCGGTTCAAAGCGCATTCCATTAATGGCTTTGAGAGCCTCTTCTTCAAAATCAAGCGGTGGCACGTTCTTTGTGAGAATACGGGCGCGTTCTACCGTGCCTGATTCATTCACAACAAACTGCACCTTAACTCGCACTGTGCTTGTGAGCCCCATGGAGCGAGCACGGCGGGGGTAAGTGGCTTTCGCGTCTTGCAAAATGGTAAAGCGCAAATTGCCCTTACCTGTAGGACGATAGGTCCCGTCACCATTGTCAGCAAGCGCTGCATCACCATTTCCTTCAGAGATTTTCTTTAAACCGTCTCCAGAGCCAGGTAACGAGGCAGGGGTGCCAGGCGCAGCGTCACCCAACGCAGTTCCCAATGCGGCTGGCGCGCTGGCAGTGCTAGCCGCACCACTTGTGGGCGCTGTGTTTGGCGCAGTGGGCGTCACTTTTTCAGCAACCTTCACCGGTTTTTCGGCCGCTTTCGGCTTCACAGCTTTTTGTTCAGCCTTGGGCTTAGGAAGCGCTTTGGGCTTAGGTTTTTCCTTTTCAGCGACCACAGGTTTTTCTGCGGGTTTTTCTGGCGGAACAGGAATTTCAGCCTTCTCTGTGACCACTTCTTCAGCCTTAGGCGTTTCTTTCACTGCTTCTTTAGCAGCTTTTTCGGTCACCAACGCTGGTACATCAGAGGCTTCTGGCGCGGGCGCTTCAGGTTCTGCAGGTTCGGGTGGCGTGGGAGGAGCGCTTTCTTCAGGAGGCGTAGCCTCTTCTTGAGGTGCGTTATCAGGCGTAGGAGCTTCTTCACCAGTTGCTCCCTGGGTGCCAGACTCAACCCCTTTAGGAATCACGGTTTCTGTGCTTCCTGCAATGCCGCCAGCACCAATGCTCACCACAAGAGGGGAGCCGCCAGGCGCTGCGGTTTGTGTCACCGAAAGCGAAAAGAGAGCAATAAGCACCCCCACGATGGCGCCATGGATGAGCACGCTTGTTCCAAAAGAGGAACCCAAGCGAAAGAAGCTCGTCTGTGGGGCCGTCATGATGGCTCGTAGTGCCTCTACGCGCTCACGCTGACGTGTGTCATGGTCACTCATGAGCGAGAGCCTCCATCAGTAGGCGTAGCGGCGTTTTCAGTGGATTCCGTTTCGCTCTTCGGTTTTTTGCCTTCGGTGGCGATACTCAAACGATCGATACCAACGCTCTTGACGGTATCCATCACTTCTACTACGCGACCATAATCAGCCACACGGTCTCCACGCAACACGATGATTAATTTTTCATTTTGCGCTTTTTCAACAGCGAGCTTTTCAGCCAACATTTCAAGCGTCACAGGCGTGTCTTCCAAGAAGACTTGGCCACGTGCATCAACGGCGATGGGCAGAGTTTTTTCAGTGTCAATGCTCGACGAAGAAGCTGCAGGTAAGTGTAGCGGCATGGTTTTTTGAACCACCATCGTGAGCATGCTCATCATGAAGAAGACGAGCAAGAAGAAGATGATATCGATCATCGGAATGATCATCAGCATCGGTGTCTTTTTCTCTTGATGATTAATGAGTTTCATGGAAAATTTTCCTGAAAAGGTGTTTAAAACACGCTAACTACACTTAGGAGTGCACAGCGCTCATTGGACAATCGTCAGAAGAGGGTTTCGTCTTTTGGACTTCAACGATCTTTGTGGCGAGCTCAACCACATCTTTCTTGCATTTACCTTCACTCACTAAGAAGATGCCACAGGTTTCTTCGATTTGGGTAATAAGATTATTGGCACGTTGCTCGAGCATGACGTAGAGCACCATGGCGAGAATAGCGACAAAAAGGCCGAAGGCGGTCGCAACAAGGGCTTCTGCCACACCAGCGGTGATTGCAAAAGGCTGACCTTCGGAAATCGAGAGCACATCAAAAGCTTGAATCATCCCGGTCACCGTCCCAAGCAAGCCTAAGAGCGGAGCGAGTGTGACGATAGCGGAGAGGTAGTTAAGACGTTCTTTCAAACGACTAGCACGCTGCTGCGCTTCAAGTTCGAGCGAAGAGCGAGCATCCGAAATGTAGGAGCGATTCATCAAGAAAGTGGCAAGCAATTCACCAGCAACGCCACCTGCTTTTTCGCACAAGCGCTGAGCATCTTCGAATTGGTGCTGAGAAAAAAGGCGTGGGAGCTGAGACTTCAAAAGAGCCATATCGCTTTGTGCCAAACGATAAAGACGGAAGCGTTCAACTGCGATGGCCACCGCGATAATAGAAGCCAAGAGCAGGGGATACATCATGAAGCCACCCGTCTGGAAGAGGTGCACAAGCGTATTCATAGTAGGAAACCTTTTCAATAAAAAACGTATAACGAAAAAACGAATATTCCTCTCGAGAAGCTCCCCTAGCTCAAAAACCTAGCACGCCAAGTTTTTGCCCTACAAAGACAGAGAATCCACTTGAGAGGAAAAGGTAGAGGTTACGTGAGTAAACGGATTACCAGATGGCCTTCATGCCGATGTAGTACATACGTTCTGGGCCAGGAATAATCGTCTGAGAACTACCAGCGGCAGAACCGTACTCAAAGTACTCTTTGTCAAAGACGTTATTGATACCTGCGTAGAGCTGGAGGTGTTCATTCGGACGATATGTCACGCCAATATCTGTTAGCTCATAACCCTTGAAGAAGCCATCGTCTTTGTCCGAATTACGGATAAAGTTGGTGTACTTACCCTGGTAGAGGTAAGTGATGTTAGCGCTCCAAGTATCGGTAATGTCCCAGTTGGCACGCAAGGTAAGTTTGTGCTGAGGCACCTTCATCAAGCCTTTATCAGTGTAGTCATCGTCTTTATCCAAGAGAGCACACTGTGTCGCATCATGGCAACGCGTTTTACCCATGGTGTAGCTATAGGCTTCATCAAAGGTGAAGCGCCACAACTTCTGCGAGAAGGCCACGTCTGCACCCCAACGATCCGTATCGAGCAAATTCACGGTCTTCATTTCAAGCCCATTGACGCCCGTCTGATAGAAGCGACTCATCTGATTTTGCGTACGCGTGTACCACAAAGTCACACTAGCAGTGGTCCATGGAAAAGCTTCACGCCAACCAATTTCAAAGATGTCGTAGTGTTCATCATCAGCCTGTGTAGGAACAAGGTACGCTTCCTTTTTATTAGTCACAGGGTTACGTCGTCTAAGTTGGTCAGCAATTTCGATACCGTCAGGAATGGTATAGCCACGTTCATAACGACCATACACACGACCCGTATCGCTATAGAGGTAGGCGAGCGAGAGGTCGAACGCAGTGTTGCGACGGTTGCTTTCGCCAACGCCATCACCTTCGGCCAAAGAGCCACTCTTGTCAAAGCTCCACTTGGTTAGTTCGTAGCGAAGCCCTTCGTTAAGCTCCCACTTGCCCCAGCGGTTTGTATTGACCGCAAAAATAGCGTACGTATCTTTCTGGTATTCGAAGTTATAAGGAATGACCATACTGACACGATTTTGCGTCGTGTAGTTGTCGTAATGGAGGTCAGCGTATTGATGCAAGAGATCGATCCCAACGAGCAATTGACCACCGTCCATGTATTTCCAGTTAGCTTTGCTACGCAAGCCATAACCACGGATATCCATGGTCTTCTCGTTGCCCTTTTGACCTTGGTAGTAGCCTTCGTTGAAGTAAAGGTCATTAAAGAGTTCAACCTTATCGGCGACTTGACCACGATGGGACAAACTCACCATGTTCAATTCTTTGTCACCACGAAGGTAGGAAGGACGCTTTGTCGTAATGAATTTGCCAGTGGCTTCGTCAATCCCTACCTTGATGGTTTCAAGCGGTGCTTCATAGTCACGACCGTATTTCATCAAGTTTCGGCGAGAGACGTTACCCAAATACTGGGACTCTTCTTTCATATGGCTTGCACGAAGAAGAATCTGTTGCGTTGGGGTTAAATTCCAACGGACTCCAGCCGAGTAGTATTCGGTGTCAGCATAAGTGTTCTTAAAGAAGAGGTCACGATCAAGTTTGCTCGCCGAGAATTCCACAGCGCCACGGTTATCAGCAAAGGTCGTTCCAGCGGTTAAACCAGCGCGGTAGCCTTTACTATTCCATTCGCCCCAAAGTGTAGAACGAGGTTCTTTCATGGCTTGTAGGGAGCTCGTCATACTCACAATACCACCCACAGCACCAGAACCGTACATCACGGAACCACCGCCAGGAATCACTTCGATACGTTCGAGCTGTTCCACTGGAATGACATCATAAGACATCGTGAAGGGGTGGGAGGTCACAGAAGTAATCGGGGCTCCGTCAATCAACACTTGAAGATTCTTTTTAGCGGATTCAGAGCCTTGACCGCGAATGTCAATTTGGTTCATCCCAGAGGCACCGACGGTGATCGATGGCACCTTACGAAGGGCATCGGTCATGGTGCGGTTACCGTCTTGCTGAATCTGATCCTTTGTGATGACGATAATTTCTTTACTGTTCGAGAGGCGTTCGATTTCGATGTAATCAGGACGAACGACTGTATCAGCAAGTTCAACGCCATCGGCTTTTTCAGAAGCCTGATCAAGGATAGAGTCTGTCTCATCTGCGGCCATTACCGAGAAAGAAGTCAACAAGGCAAGGGCTAGAGTTGTAAGTTTCATATTATTAAAAAGGGGAGTTTTTGTAAACGAGAATGATTTTACTTATCAATTAGTAAAAATGCAATTCTCTTTAGACTTAGATTTCTTGGCCAATAGCACCTATCTTTTAGTAAGTAGGAAAAAGCGTCAAATTATGGTGATTTAAAAACGCTGTGAGAGAAGAAACACGGGAAGAGGTAACTCTCCTCTTCCCGAGATAGAAGTCTCTGAGTGAAGGCTTGGAAAAGCTCTCCGATTAACGCTTTTGGCTCACTCGGTAACTTTCCACCCCGAGAAGGGAGAGGGTAACAGCAAAAAGTTTTACCAGATGGCTTTCATCCCGATGTAGTACATACGTTCTGCACCAGGCATCACCAGTTGCCAGCTACCTGCAGCATCGCCATATTCAAAGTACTGTTTATCAAAGACGTTATTGATCCCAGCGTAGACTTGAATATGGTCGTTCGGGCGGTACTTGAGGCCTACGTTAGTCAAACCGTAGCCCTTCATAAAGCCGTCATCCTTTTTCTCTTCATGCGTAAAGTTGGTGTACTTGCCTTGATAGATATAGGTAATATCGGCACTCAACGTATCAAGGATGTCCCAATTTGCATGAAGGACCACTTTGTGCTTAGGCACCTTCATGAGACCTTTATCTGTGAATTCAGCATTTTCCTCGACCTGCTTGCACTTTTCAAGATCGTGGCAGGAGGTCTTCCCCATGGTGTAACTATAGGATTCATCAAAGGTGAAGCGGCCGACTTTTTGCGAGAACGCGATATCTGCGCCCCAGCGATCGGTGTCAAGGAGGTTCACGGTCTTGATACCGAACCCAGCAGGGCTAAATTCGTAGTAGCGACTCAACTGGTTTTCGGTCTTGGTGTACCAGAGAGTGACGTTAGCCGTAGTCCACGGGAACACATGACGCCAACCAATTTCAAAGATATCGTAGTGTTCGTCATCCGCCTTGGTGACTTCTAAGTGCTTGCTCTTTACGCGAGTTACAGGATCTTGCTCTGCAATTTGGTCAGCAATCTGCAAACCGTCAGGCAAGGTGTAGCCACGTTCGTAGCGAGCATAAACTCGGTCTGTGTCGCTATAAAGATAGGCAAGCGAAAGGTCAAACGCGACATTCTTGCGGTCTGCTGCGCTCTTACCTTCTCCGTTTTGGAATTTCCCTTGCTTATCAAAGCTCCAACGGGCAATTTCATAACGAGCGCCTTCATTCAACTCCCACTTACCCCAGCGGTTGGTGTTTAATGCAAAGAGCGCGGTGATATCTTTTTGATAGTGGAAGGAGTAGGGCACTGACATATAGCCGCCGTTAACCCAGTCAAAGCTATCGTAGTTAAGGTCAGCAGTTTGACGCAAAAGATCTAACCCAATTAAGAGCTGACCGCCGTCCATGTACTTCCAGTTGACTTTACTGCGCAGACCATAGCCTTTGATATCCATCTTCTGCGTTTCGTCGTTGATCCCCTGATAGTAGCCTTTGTCATAGTAGGCATTGCTCAAGAGTTCAACTTTGTCAGTGAGCTCGCCTCGATAAGAGACACTTACCATATCGAGCTTCTTGTCGCCGTGGATATAGTTGGGTTTCTGGACTTCGATCAAATCGCCGTTTTCGTCAATCCCGATAAAGTCACGCGTTGTACCTGGGTCATAATCACGACCATATTTCAAGAGTTTCAAACGATTGATCACACCCACAAACTGTGCATCTTCTTCCATGTGGCTAGCGCGCACAAGGACTTGATGTTTAGGCGTGAAGTTCCAACGTACCCCCGCGGAGTAGTACTCGGTTTTTGCGAAGGTGTTCTTAAAGTAGAGATCGCGATCGAGTTTACTCGCAGAAAATTCCACAGCGCCGCGATTTTCTGCAAAGGTGGTTCCTGCCGTGGCCCCAATGCGATAGCCTTTGGAATTCCACTCGCCCCAGATATTGGTACGTGGCTCTTTAAGTGCTTGCAAAGAGCTCGTCATACTCACAATCCCGCCCACGGCGCCAGAGCCGTACATGACAGAGCCACCGCCAGGAATCACTTCGATGCGTTCGAGTTGTTCCACTGGAATGACGTCGTAGGACATGGAGAAGGGGTGAGAGGTAATGGAGGTGATCGGAGCGCCGTCAATCAAAACTTGCAGGTTGCTTTCAACCGTGGCCGAGCCTTGCCCGCGAATATCGATGGAATTGAGCCCTGCAGTATTGACGTTCACAGAAGGAATTTTGCGCAAGGCATCGGTCATGGTGCGATTGCCTTGTTGTTGGAGTTGCTCTTTTGTAAGAACGATGATTTCTTTGGTGTTAGCGAGACGCTCAATTTCGATATAGTCTGGTCGAACGACGGTATCGGCAAGTTCGATACCCGCAGAGTCAGAGTTTTTATCGGTGAGCTCAGAAGAGTCAGTCGTATTTTCAGCGGCCATGACGCCAAAGGAGGCGAATAGCGCTAAGGCTAGAGGTGTGTATTTCATAGTGGTCAAGGTTAGTTATGATTATAAATGATAATGATTCTAATTCTCAAAATGTAAAAAAGCAATCTTTTTATAATACAGATAGGGTAATCCTTGAGAAAAAGGACTTTTTTGACTCAATAGTCAGAGGAAAAGGAAAGAAGAGAAGCGAGGAAAGTTTGTTAAGATGAAAAGCAAATATCGGTATGTCAGAAACCTTGTTTTTGAAAGGTTTAGACGTATTAAGTTCCTTAAGTTCCATTTCACCTGAAGAGAGAATAACGATGAAAAAAGGACTATTTGCTGGCGTGGGTGCCGTGGCGATCATTGGTGCAGGTTACGCAGGTCTCATCTATTACCAAGGATGTTTTTTGATCAGGAGGCAGCCGCTTCGCTCTATAAATTCACCGAAAAGAATCCCAACTTGCGTCTTGAAATGAAAGAACTCGGCCGAACATTTGATTCGCGTTCGGTTGAGGTTTTTGTCCTGCCTAAATATCCGTTGCTTGAACTGCCGAGCCCACTGCTTTGATTCGTGGGTGAGGTGAAGTTTGGTCTGGCAGTGAAGGGGGAATTTTCGACGGATCCACAGGCTGGCATTTTTAAAGATTTCGCGCAAGAAGGGAAAGAACTTTTCAAAGACCATATTGTGGCAAACCTCAATTGGCAAGGTCAGTTTGAAGATGTGTACTGGAAGGTCGCGCCGATTGACTTCATTAATGCTAAAACAGGCGATCAACTCAAAACTGAAGAAATGAACCTTCGCTGGAACGCTAAGTCGCAGGGATCCTTTGATATTCCGCTTATCTCTGTCAATGGCAAAAACCAGGGGAAAGTTGTTCTCACCAATTGGTCCGCTCACGAGCGAGTCCACGCTTGAGAAGCGCGAAACGCTTGAAGATGGCACTGTTCTTCTTATCGCAAACGGTAACTATGAACTTAAGGGCTTAAAAGGAGCGCCTTTTATCTCCTTTGATTCGCTTAAGGGCGAAGTTCATACTGTGAATATGCCAGACGTATCCTACGCTAGCGATGAGAAGCTTCTAGAACTCTGGAAGAAAGTTCTCAATGATGGCTCTTTAAAAATCGATTTGCCCCTCAGCATTACGTCGGGAGATAAAACGTCCACGCTGAAAGTGGTGATTGGAAAGCAAACGATTGATAATCAACCTTCCATTGGAACGATTGATCTCACTTTTGACCCAACTTCTTTGGGAGCAACTGTGGCCTCGTCAGAACTGCGGAAATTTATTCGCCAACAAGACCGTAAAAACTGGCGCCAAGATGGTGAAAAATATGTCGTGCGTTGGGTGTTGCCGTCCTACGACGAAATCTTTCCTGAAAGTGCAAATCCATAAAGGCTAAATACCAAATTAATGTTTCTTTAGGCCCGATTTTCTTTGCTGGAGAATCGGACTTTTTCTTTTTCTCAAAACTCACCATCAAAGAAGAGCACTTCAATTTGTATGACACTTTTAAATGAGTGTGAGGGAAAGTGACACAACACGTTGCGCGAGTAGTAAGTTTGCTATGATGACGTGAATTAGTGTACCTACCAGAAGTAGGTGAAAAATAAACTCTCAGAAATAGAGCGGGGTAAAAAATCAGTACTCCGGCTCTCAAGGAACATAGACATGAATAAAGGCGTAGCCACTGGGATTGGCGTTGTCGTAGTTGTCGCTGCAGGTTATGCAGGTCTGGTTTACTACCAGGGGACCGTTTTTGATCGCGAATTGAAGACGATTGTTGAGAAGATGGAAAAAGAATCTGGTTTGAAGATTGATGTCACCGAAACCGCTCGCTCCTTTGCTTCTCGCTCGCTTGACGTGAAGGTCTCTTACGAAGACGAAAAGAATCCTGCTGGCGTGGAGGATTTCTGGCGTTGGTTGGGGGATGTGAATTTTGGTCTTTCGATGAAAGGGCATTTTGTCAGTGATACGACCTCTGGCATTCTCAAGAACTTGACTCAGGACGGGAAGGTTTCTTTCAAGGATCAGTTGAACCTCACACTCAATTGGCGTGGTGACTTCAAAGAGGGTGATTGGCATATCATGCCTACGAACTATGCCAACGAAGATGGTAGGGCCAAATTTGAAATGAAAGAAATGGCACTTCGCTGGACCGCTGAAGGAAAGAGCTCCTTTGATGTGCCCTATATTTTGTTTAGCGAAGGGGATGCTGCCGCATTTGAAATCAAGAATTGGGTGATGCGTAGCGAAGGGAAATCTGGCGGTGCAACGTTTGATAGCTTGAAGCTACATATTGCCAACGAACTCTCTCTTGACATGGGGGCTACGTCGACTTCTGCTAAGTTAGACAAGATGGAAACGCAAGAAGACGGTTCGATGCTTGTTACTGGTACGCTGAGCTACGACTTTAAAAACTTCAAAGCGGGTCCCCATCTCTCAGTGGATGCCAAAGGCAAGACAACGCTTGGACCTTTTATTTCCTTTGATGAATTAAAGGGTGATATCAATCTTGAAAATGTGCCTACTAATCAAGCTTTGCGCGAAAAGCAGCTTGCAGCGTGGGTCAATGGCTTGGAAAAGGGGACGTTGCGCGTGACGATTCCTGAATTGGTTGTTTCTACGGGTGATCAGAAGTCGGTACTGAAAGTTTTGCTCGCCAAGGAAGAAAAACCCCAGGGACTTTCACTTGCGCAAATCGATTTGACTTTTAATCCGGCGTCCTTAGGGAACACTCAGGCAGCAAAAGAGCTGAGCTCCTTGATTCGCCAGAGTGATAAGAAGGATTGGAAGGCAGAAGGCAATACCTTAGTGGCTCGTTGGGTGCTCCCCTTTGAGTACTTAGCCTTCCTGAAAGACGCCCAATAATTTTGAACAACTGTCTATTTACGAAAGGAGATCATAGTGGTCTCCTTTTGTTTTTCCGATGATGCAATCGAATTAATCGATTGTGGGACCTAAAAAATTGCAAAGTCCTTGTGGCATGATGAAAAAACTATAGTGAAAAAATTCCTCTTTGCCCAGTCTTGTCTATGCGAATAGAGCTTTTTTATGGTCTGGAACAGTCGAGAAGTTCCATTGGACCAGCAACGTTGCAAAATGATCTCATCAAAATATTGGCTACGATTGATTCGGAGCGCTCGATTAAACGCGCAGCAGAAAAACTTGGCACAAGTTGGAAGTGTACTGAAGTGGGAAGCGACTTTCGGGTAAACGTTAGTGAGTCGTGAACGAGGGAAACCCGCCACACTCACGCCGCTCGGGAGAAAGCTCCTTTGGGCAGAACGCTCTGTACAAGCTAAATACGCGGTCGATATTGCCAAAATCGTCTCAGAACTCAACACCGCTTTTGCGGTTGCTTCAGATCCTAAAGCGAAACTTCTTACGGTTTCGGGTTGTTATGACCCGTTTGTCTCTTCTCTCCAAGAAGGCGCTAACCACGCGGGGCTCATTCTTGATTATCACTTTAGTACCAGCACAGAAGGTCTTCGTGCACTCAACGCTCGCCAAGCTGTGGTAGCAGGATTTAATTTCCCGGGTTCTTCGGGGCGAGGTAGTGAAGCCTCAAAAGTTTTTCGTCCGCTCATCAACCCAGAGCGTATGGCAGGCTGCCATGTTTGCCGACGTTCTCAAGGGCTGGTGGTTGCCAAAGAAAATCCTCTAGGAATTCAGAGTTTTGAAGACGTGTTTGAGAAAACAGTGCGTTACGCCTCGCGTGCTTCAGGCACTGGTACCTATACGCTTCAGCAAGAGTTGCTCCACGAAAAAGGGCGTTCATTAACAGAACTGAGGACCCACAGCGCGGTTTACTCTTCTCACATGGCGGTTGCTACCGCCGTAGCATCGGGGGAAGCCGATGCTGGGTTATGTGTAGCAGAAGCTGCCGACTTGGTTGGCGCAGACTTCATTCCTCTAATGTGGGAGAACTACTACTTAGCCTGGATGAAGGAAGACACGAAAGCGGTCGAACCGCTTTTAGCTGTGTTAAAAGCGGGGGCGGCACGCGCTACTGAGCAACAAGGGAAACGCGATCTCTCTCGCTCTGGTGAGCGTATTGACGACTGGCGTGAGGAACTTGATTGGTTCTAAAAAGAAGAGCTTCCTTGATAAAGAAAACCATCAAGGAAGCTCTGGATCGCGCAATTAGGAAGAGGATCCAAGGCTTCCTATTCGCGTGAAGTTTGAGGATAAATCCTTACATCTTGGATTCTTTCTTGGCGGGAGCAGCCTGGTGGTGCTGGTGAGCGTCACCAGCATCAGCCTTGTCAGCACCATGACCGCCGTGGTCCATCATGCCACCCTTGCCGCCCATCATACCTTTGCCCATCATTTTGCCGTGGGTCATTTCAGTCTGTTCAAGAACATACTTCTGGGAGGGATTCAAAACTTTCAAGAGTTCAGCACGAGCCTTCACAAAGGCCTTGAGCTGTTCGGTCCCTTCGGTTTGCATTTCAATGCGGCGTTCGAGACGATCCTGCGTATCCACAGCGGGCTTATCCCAGGTCTTCTTCGGACCCATGTGCATGGTCTTAGAAGCATCCACATAAGCCGTCCAAGCAGCCTTCTGGTTAGCTTCCAACGTCAACATACGAGCGATCCCTTCAAAACGGGCATTCATCATGTCTTCCTTGTTGACCTGAGAGGCCACCACCGGGCGCTGATGTTCTTGAGCACCATCCGTATTACCGTGAGCCATTGGCGCGGCAAAGGAGTAGGAGGCGGTTGCCAGGGCACCTAAAGCAGCGACAGTGGCTAAGAGTTTGGTAGTTTTCTTCATGGTGTTATCTCCATCGAAAGTTAACGCTCAGACGATTTGTTAGAAGAAGGCTGAACGCGTATAGGGTTAGTGTGAGGGCTCGCCTCAACACAAAAATTTGACACAAAAATTTGATTAAGCCTACTGTAGCGAAAATTAGAATGTAGGTGTTCTAAATAATGTAACAGAGAGAGAAAAATTCCAGCGTGAAAGCTCTTTGGTGAAAGTGAAGAAATTGATGAATCGACTTGGCGTCAAGCGCGCGTCAAAAAGCTCAAAAAGACTGTGAAATCAGCGAAAAGATAGGGTTTGGAGAAGAAGAGCAAGACCTCCTGAGGGACTAAACCGTAAGGCTCAGATAAGAAATAAAAAACTAAGGATTTTTTCTTAGATTTTTACAGACACATAGTGTTACAAGTGTGGTTTGATACCCTATATTTGGGATATTTATGCCAGAAAAAGAAAAACCCTGCTCCAGAAAACTAGAGCAGGGCTGAGGGAAAGAGATTAGTAACTCATAATGTGCCCGTCAGTGCGCTTTTCCGTCGCACCCACGTAGACACCATTTTCGTCACGCAGAATCATCTGGCCGCGCCCCATGTGGTAGGGGTCTGGTTGCACGACGATGTCGTGCCCACGGCGCTGCAAGAGGCGAATGACATGATTAGGCGTATCCTGTTCGACTTCGACTTTCTTGCCACCAACCCACTGCCAACGCGGTGCGTCAAGGGCTTGCTGCGGGTTCAAATGCCAATCGATCATATTCTGCACAACCTGTACGTGTGCCTGCGGTTGCATGAAGCCACCCATAATGCCAAATGGTCCCACCGCGACACCGTCCTTCGTTAAGAAGCCAGGAATGATCGTGTGGTAGGGGCGCTTGCCACCCAAGAGGGCGTTAGCGTGGTTTTCATCAAACTTGAAGTTTTCCGCACGGTCGTTTAACGAAATAGCCGTACCTGGAATGACGATACCCGAGCCAAAGCCACGGAAGTTCGATTGAATCATCGAGACCATATTGCCGTCTTTATCGGCAGCGCAGAAATACACGGTGGAGTGGTACTTCGGATCACCCACGGTAGGCAACTTCGCCACATCACTAATCTCAGCACGACGGCGAGAGGCGTATTCTTCGCTTAAAAGCTCTTCCACCGTCACCTTCATATAAGAAGGCTCTGCCACGTAGTTCGCGGTATCGGTCATCGCGAGCTTCATCGCCTCGATCTGTTTGTGGAGCGTTTCCACATCGTCGCGTGCGCCAAGATCCATGTCTTTGAGGATTTGGAGCGCCATCAAAACGGTAATGCCGTGTCCGTTAGGTGGCAATTCCCAAACATCGTAGCCGTGGTAATTGACCGAAATCGGGTCAACCCATTCGGGGTGATAAGCAGCTAAGTCTTCTTTACGCAGGAAGCCGTTGTGCTTTTTGAAGAACGCGTCCATCACGTCAGCCAAACGACCGCGATAGAAACTTTCGCCCTTTGTGGCAGCGATTTCACGCAAGGTAGCCGCCATTTCGGGAACTTTGAAGACGTCGCCCGGCTTTAACCACGTATCGTTCGGCGCAAAGGTGTCAAACCAGCCTTGGAATTCTGGACGCTCGCGGTACTTGGAATAAATGCCATAAGCTTCTTCCCAGAGGCGAGAGATATTGGGCGAAACGGGGTAACCGTTTTCAGCGTAGCGCACTGCAGGGGCAAAGACTTCTTCAAGTGGCATCGAACCAAAGCGTTCATGCATGGCCATCCAACCGCCCACGGCGCCAGGCACATTAATCGGTTCCACACCGTAGGACGGAATCTTGTCAAAGCCACGTTCTTTGAGTGCCGCAACGGAATTGAGCATTGGCGCGGGGCCCGTACCGTTAATCCCATAGAGTTTGCCCTTATACCAAATAATGGCAAAGCAGTCTGCGCCTAAGCCGTTCCCCGTGGGTTCAACCACAGGAAGGGAGGCGGCCATTGCGAGAATGGCGTCAATGGCGTTCCCGCCCTTTAAAAGCGTTTGCAACCCAGCCGAACTCGTGGAAGGGTTACCAGAGCAGCACATCCCATTTTTGGCATAAACCACGTGGCGCTTGCTAGCGTAAGGATAGTCTTGAGCATCATACTGATACATGATTTGTGTTCCTTCTCAATCGAATAGGTTAAACATAGGGAGCCATGAAGCCCGCGATAATGACGGAGAAACTCGTCACCGTGGTGAACCCACCAACCAGATACTTCGGCATGAGTCGATCCGTAATCGCTTTCTTTTCGTCTTCATTGGAGGCCGCGGCTTGCGCTACTTCGTTGACGATCAAATAGGTTGCGGGGAAGCCTAAGAGCTGGCAGCAAGCCACGCCCATGGCGACGTTGCGCGAACCCAGAATCTTCCAGAGCGGAAGGATATAAAAGCACAAGAAGAGCGCCACAAAAACCACCACAAAGAGGGCTACTACCATCATCCCAAGCGTGCTCAAATCATCCATGGTGATCTTGGCTAGAGAGGGAATAATGGTGGCAAAGGTTGCGCAGTTAAAGAGCCCAGCGGAGTTAGCGTGCTTCAAAATGTTCGAGGGGAGAAGCCCCGTCGTCGACACAGCCGCACCCAAAATCAAAGCCCAGATGGTAGGCGAGAGATTCGTCGCCTTACCAATTAAGAAAGAAATCCAGCAGAAGAAGGCCGTGATTGCTAAGCAGGTAAACGGTCCGTAGTACTTTTTGTTGCGCTCAAAGAACGTTAATTTCTTATTGGCTTCAGTGGCCTTGGCAGCAGCCTGCGCAGCAGCATCGTGCTCGAAGGCTTCTTTATTTTGACGGTATTCAGCCAAAATCACGCGTGCTTCGCGAAGACCGAAGTAGGAAGCTACAGGGGAGCCCAAGAACTTTTGAATAGCAAAAATAATCGTTCCTAAGGCCGCGGCAAGTGCAAAGCCTTGCTCCATCGCGGCGTTGGTCATGATCTGAGTGGCTACAATGCCGCCCGTCACAATCGGGAGAGAAACGATGGTTTCTTGCTTACCAATAATCGGAATTAAGACTAAGCCGCAGATGAGCACTGCTAGCATCGAGAGGAGGGCAGTGGCCACGGTACGCCATTCAGCAATCAATTCGCGGAAATTAATCGTCGTGCCCATGGAGAACACCACAAAGATCACTGCGATCTTACCGAGGTCTTGCAACCCCGCTTTTTTAATAATATCGGGAGGAATGAGCCCGGACATAAAGCCCGCCAAAAAGAGGAAGAGGCTCACAAACACTGCTGAAACCTTTGCTTTGGTTGCAACCCCGAGGAGGTCACCCACACCAAAGAAAAGGAGGCAGATCAGCAGGTAGTAGAACATGTTATCGAAGGCAATAGCCGCCATATGTCACCTGTGAGGGAAAAGTGGAGGGGAAGTTATTCTTCTAAAGATACTAGCTTTCCAATAAAAAGGACAAGGAAGGGCGGTTGCGTAATACGCTTTTCTTAGGTGGGCGCAAATCGTCTGGGTAGAATAACCTACAATCCTAGGGTAAACCCTGCCTCTTTTTCGCTGCGAGAGTAGGAAAAAGAAAAGAAGACGAAAAAAGAAATGAAGCAAGGAGCACTTTTAGTTTTGATGGCGCTCTGTCTTGGTATGGGCTCGATGGCTCAGGCCGCTGATGGGCACTTTGGTGCTGATCGCCACGTGGCGCGTGGTTTAACGTGCGAAAGTTGCCACGGCAAAAATATGGATACGAAAAATCCTGAAATCCCGACGATTGAAACCTGTACGGGTTGCCACAATACAAAGGATTTGGTCGCGAAGACCAAGGATGTGAAACCCACTAATCCGCATATGTCTCCGCATTATCAAGATACGCTTGATTGCACGAACTGCCACTTGATGCACTCGGAACCTGATAATTTCTGCAATCAATGCCACCAGTTTGATTTCAAAGTGCGCTAAAGAAAAATTCTTGGAATGCTGGTCAGAGGCTGCTGTCGAGAGACGGTGGTCTTTTTTGATGTCTGTGGAGAGGGGAGAAAAAAGGCAAAAAAAACGGTAAGCTGCCTGTACCAGCTCACCGTATTAAGAAGATTAAGAGAAAGCGCGGGCGGAGATAAAACCCTTGTTTCTCATGTGAAACTCTGAGAAACATGCTCTGTCACTGGCGACCCCTCACCAGTTTGTTGTGCGACAGAGTGCTTTCGCTCGTTGAAAGTAAGATTACATTAAATGAGAATAATTATCAATAGCGAAAACACTTAGACGAAAAAATAATATGGAAGCCTTGGTTTTAATAGGGGAGAACTATTGAAAAAGCGTAGAGAAAAAAACGGCAAACCGCCTGTACCGGTTTGCCGTATCAAGGACATCAAGTGAAAGCGAAGGCGGAGATAAAACCCGATTTCAAAAAGTGAAGCGCTTCGAAATCTTCTCTATCACTGGCGACCCCTCACCAGTTTGTTGTGAGATAGAGTGCTTTCAACCCATGAATTGAACTATATATGAAATGAGAATCATTATCAATAGATAGTCAAGCGCAATTCCAAATAATATAGAGAACGTTTGTTCAGTAGGGGGAAGCTATTGATTGCTGGAAAGAGATGAAAAAAACGGCGAGTCGTAGGACTCGCCGTAACAAGGACATCAAGTGAAAGCGTAGGCGGAGATAAACCCGATTCCGAAATGAAGCGTTTCGAAACCCCCTCTGTCACTGGCGACCCCTCACCAGCTTGTTGTGAGACAGAGTGCTTTCAACCCATGAACTGAACTATACATGAAATAAGAATCATTATCAATAGTAAAATTCATGTCAAGAAAAATAATATGGCTCTCTCTTTTTTGATAGGGAGGTGCTATTAAAGAAGCGCTTTCATTGTCGTCAGACTTCTTTCAAAGAAAAAGTTTTTAAGTGGTTTTTTAGAATCCTTTCATGCCATGAGGATTTGTCATTTAAAGTCAAAAGATTGGGAAAGACAGACACCGTTTGATGAATAGTGAACTTCTCAAAAGGCCTAATCCCTCAGATTAATTTCAGCTAGCTTTTTGTCTTAGATAAGAAAATTGAGAAGCCTATAAAAACCTTGTACCACTAGAGAAGACTAGAAAAATAACAAATCAAAAAAGGGGAATTTTCCGTCATACAAAATTCTTTTTACGGGCAAAAAATCTTCCTCAAAGAGCCACTAGCCCCTCTCCCTTTTGGAAGAGGGAGGGGAAAAAAGGGGGATAAACACTGGCGCGAAAAGATAAGAGGTTGACGCCTTTAAGCTTCACCTTTTTCAGTAGGGACTTTCTACTATAGAGCTAACGCAAGTGAGTCTCTTCTGACGAGGAAACAAACCTGTAGCCAACCGCCAACTGAGAGACCACCTCATCCCTTCAATCTTTAAACGATTGCAACTACTCTTTCGATATATAAGGAGCCAACCATGACACTTGATCTGAACTTCAAAGCACGTGATATTCGTGAAGTCTTGGATGCGACCCATATGCGTGGTCGTAACATCACGTTCTTGGACGATTTCTCCCGTGACGAAATTCTGAGCCTCTATCAGGCTGCTGAAATGCTTGAACCGTTCATGCGCACTGGCACGAACCTCTTGGAAGGCAAAGTGCTCTACACGCTCTTCTTCCAACCGTCCACTCGTACCCGTTGCTCGCATGAAAACGCCATGCACCGTTTGGGTGGTTCCGTCATTACCGAAGCTGACCCGACACACAACTCTTCCGTTGCGAAGAACGAATCCTTGTCTGACAGCCTCCGCGTGACGAGTGAATACGCTGACGTCATCGTG